>Ga0209050_1004004_pt1 | contig 10388 bp, 6 predicted proteins | sample Araplavi_mTSA_r2_FD_184276 | JGI IMG/M metagenome (GOLD analysis project Ga0209050, IMG submission 184276) | Arabidopsis root microbial communities from North Carolina, USA - plate scrape MF_Cvi_mTSA_r2 (SPAdes) (version 2) | ecosystem: Host-associated > Plants > Roots > Endosphere | place: USA...
CCAGACAACCAGCTCTACCAACATTATCTCCTCGAATATCGCATCAAGGGGCCCCTGTACGCCGGCATTTCATTGCACGCGCACGGGAAGGTGTCCGACTTCCTGGCGTTCACCACGGGGGTGGTCTTCTAAAGATCTGTCCTTCAAAAAAATGGGCCAGCACCCTATTGAACATGGTCAACAAAGTGCCGGCCCTTATTATCTATCGCAGTACTTATTCGCTCCGCATCGCGTTGACGGGGTTTTCCCGTGCCGCTCTCAGCGACTGGAAGCTGATCGTAAAGATCGCCACGAGCAGCGATGTTGTGCCCGCCCATAGCACCGCCCACGCATCCACGCCGGTGTGGAACGCAAAACCATTCAGCCAATTGTCTGCCAGGTACCAGCCCAGCGGTGCGGCGATCACAAAGGCGATGAGCACCAGCACGGCAAAATCTTTGGCGATGAGCACGATGATGTGCGGGATGGATGCACCCATCACTTTGCGGATGCTGATCTCCTTCGCACGTTGCTCGGCCGTGAACGTGCTGAGCCCGAACAGCCCGAGGCTGGCGATGGTGATGGCCAGCACCGTAAAGATCAGCACGATGTAGCTCATCCTTTGTTCGGCGCGGAATAGGGCGTCAAAATTTTCGTCAACAAAAGAATATTCAAATGCGTTGCTGGAGTATTTTTTCCAGATGCTTTCCAGCAAGGCAATTTTTGCGTGTGTGTCACCGGGAGCGAGGCGGATAGCCATCTCTCCATTGGGCTCGCCGCCGAGCATGATCGCCATCGGCTTCACGTTGTTGCGCAGTGTTTCGAAATTGAAATCCTTCATGACACCGATGAGGTTCATCGGATGCGGATTGTCGCCGCCATAGTTGATCACAAACTGATTCTCCATGGTCTCGAATCCCATTTGTTCGTAAGCCGCTTCATTGAGAATGATGGACGCGCTGTCGGCAGGGAAGTCGCGTGAAAAGAATCTTCCTTCGGCCATGGTGTAGTGCATGGCCGCGAGATGGTCGTGGTCTACGAAGTATACCTGTAGCAGGAAATCCTGTTCGGTTCCTCCCTTGCGAAATGCGTTGTTCCAACCGATGTGCGGCGGCAGACTGCTGGCAAAACTGGAGGCTTTAAATTCCGGGTGCTGAGCGAGTTCGTTTTTAAAAGCTTTGGCATTTTTATCCAGCGACCAGGTGTGCAGCAAATCGATGACGTTCTCTTTGTCAAATCCCATGTCGCGCTGCTGCATGAAGGTGAGCTGTTTATACACCACGATGCTGCCTAAGATCAATGCGATGGAGATGACAAACTGGAAGGTGACCAACACATTGCGCAGGCCCGAATTCTTGAAGCCCGACCGGATCTTGCCCTTCAAAACTTCCGACGGGTTGAACGACGTCAGATAAAATGCAGGGTAGCTACCCGCCAACAGACCAACGATGAGCGTGAAGAAAATAAGGCACGCCACCACGACCGGCTTGGCGAAAAAAGAGAGCGTCAGCATTTTTCCCGAGAGCAAGTTGAAAGGCGATAGCAAGACCGCGATGAGCAACAACGCCAGCACCATCGACAGTACGCTGTAGATAAGGGATTCCGCCAAAAACTGGCCCATCAGTCGCGAGCGTAACGCGCCGATGGTCTTGCGCACGCCCACTTCCTTGGCCCGGTTGGACGACCGCGCCGTGGACAGGTTCATAAAGTTGATACAAGCAATGAGGATAATGAATGCGGCTACAGCCCCGAAAATATAGAGGTACTGCATGTTGCCGCGTGGGATGATGTCTTCGTCTTGCTTGGCGCGCAAGTGAATGTCTACCATGGGGGTGACCGTGAAGCCGAGCTCACTCCCTTTGTCGCGGAATTGTTTGAACGTGAGGCCCAGGAATTTTTCAAGATCTCTTCCGATATTCTTTTCCGCCAGCACATTCAATTTCGATTTGACCTGTTGCACGTCCGCTTTGGCGTGCGTCTTGAAATAAGTGTAGAGGTTGTTGGACGTCCATTGTTCGTCGTTCATATAATTCCACGACTGACCCGACAACACCATATCAAAAACGATGGTCGAGTTGCCGGGAGGGTCTTGGGCCACGCCCGTCACTTCGCAAGCGGTTTTGTCGCCGCCGCGCAAGAGTATTTTTCCAATCGGGTTATCGTTGCCAAAATAGCGTTTGGCCGCCGACTCCGTGATCACGATCTTATTGGTTCCCTTCAACACCGTTTTTGGGTCGCCCGAAATCAGCGGAAAAGAAAAGAATTGGAAAAAGTTGGAGTCGGCCACGAGCATGTAGCGTTCGGTAAAGGTTTTGTCGCCGATGGCCATGGGCTGTGTGCGCCATAGGCCGAAGCGCACCACGGTTTCCACTTCCGGGATCTCCGCCTGGAGGGCTGCCGCCACGGGCGCCGGCGACACGGCCATGTCGAAATTGTTGCCTTGCAAACGCCCCGCAAAGCCAATGCGGTAGGTGCGGTCGGCATCGGCATGGAACCGGTCAAAGCTCAATTCATCAACGACATACAACATGATGAGCAGGCTGGCGGCAATGCCCAGCCCCAGCCCCACGATGTTGATGAATGAATAGGCCTTTTGGCGAAGCATGATGCGGAACGCGGTGGTCAGGTAGTTTTTGATCATGAACAGTGCAAGTTTTCTACTAGGACGCGAAGGCCCGGGTTTTGGTTGCACTAATATTGCGGGTTTTGGGGCCGTGGCAGCGGTTTTTTGCAGAAAAGCAATTTCGGCTATGCGTCCGGGGCTAAACCTAAAAAATAGACTTTCGTTGCTGTCAGCAAAAAGGCCTTCGAAAACGAAAATCTATTTTTAGTATCTCAAAAATCGCCAGTAGCAGTAGGGTTGCAGTCTAGGAATGCCTGCGTCAAACGGATGCCCTTACACAATATATTCAACACGGTGCGCCTCCTGCGGCAAAGGAACTTCCAGCTTATTCAACAAACGGGAAAGCACTTGACCCGGGACAGGATATTCCCGGTTGCTATTTTGATTTAGCCATTCCTTATACGACGTCTCAATATATACCAACTTCACGCGGGCTTTATAGGAAACAAACAGGTCGATCCATTGACTGCGCAGTTGCCGCGTGATGTTGGTGGCGTTCCAAGCAAAAGGCTGGCCTTTTCTTAAAAAGACTTTTGCCTGCTCCTTGGCCTCCTGCACCGCCCAACCCGTGGCTGAAGAATCGTCCGGTTTCAATTTGTGTTTCCGCCGGATATCATCCAGACTTATTACCGGCAGCCCGGGATAATTCCTTTTCAAGAAGGTGTCCTTTCCCATGCCGGGCAGTCCCGACAACATGATCACTTCTCCTTTCAAATCATCAAACGGCACGTAGTCAGGAGACGAGTCTTCTTTCTGAAAATAAACGAATCGCGCCAGGTCGGTCGGGAAGACACGCGGCGCATGCCAGCATTGTTGTTCTTCGCAAAATACTTTGAACAGTTCAATGCGGTCCAGCAAGTCTTGTTGATCCAAACACCGTCGCCCGAGCGCATCGGCCTTTGCCAACATGGCCAGCAGTGGCATGTCCAGGCGAAGCGACGCTTCCAGGGCAGCCTTCTTTGGATCCGGTCTCTCCAGGATCCACAAAGGCAATCCATGATACCGGACCAGCGCTGCTATTTGCTCGCGGATGGTGAAAGGCGTGGGGATCGTCCGGAACAAAATTTGTCGCGCGGTAAATTCCCCTTGCCGCGCGTGACCACGCGACGTTATGCGACCGTCCTCCTCCGTCACGGTGGTGGAACGCTTTTCAACATCATGCAATAGCGCCGCTGCCCACAGCACTTCTTGCTGCTGTTCCTCCAACTGTTGGAATTCATCGAGCGATTGAAGGGCGTCCAGCACCATGCGGGTGTGGATGGCCACATCGCCTTCGGCATGGTGGAAGGGGCTCTGCGGCACGTTCCGCATGTCGGCAACCCAGTCGAAAGTTTGTTCGAGGTGCTCCCATGTTTTATTGTTTGTTATTGACCATTTCATAAGTTGTTCTTTTTAAACGGGAAACTCTCCCTTCAGTCTTGCTCTTTTCCAGTTGCGGGTCCAGTGCTCATCGGTTTTCACATGCCCTTTGCGGACATATTTAAATACATGATGGGCAAACTCGTCAACCGCATATGCTTTGGTATTCCGGCTCACCACGCCCTCTCGTGTGCACGGCCCTTCTAGCGCGATATCGTAAGAATCGAATACACTGTTCTCTGACACCAGCGTCATTACCTCTTGCCGGAACGTGGTCTCGTCGATGGGATGGACCACCTGTAGTTCGGGCACGGTGGGGAAATCGAACAACGCCGCATAGAACTTCACTTCATCCCAACCCAGCCAGGTATCGCCCTGACGAATCGCAAAAACATAATAGTGATGGTCCAGCTTTCTATACTCCATCGAATGGATAGCGTATACGTTCTCGCCAAAGATCTCGATATCTCCCAAATCGTTTTTAATCAACTCCCATTGCGCGCGTAGCTTCTGCGTCCACGACGAGACCGTGGGTGCGGCATGCGATCGGGCAAACACGCCATAGCGACTGAGGCAATTGTTCTCGCCGTCCATTTTTTCAGTGTGAACAATGGTGTCGATGGTCTTTACGTCCTGCCAATAATCGTGATTGATCCGGTCGTCGCTGCTCGTTCCCGGCGAAAAGGGGTAGTGATAAGTTCTTCCATATTTTCTTGAAATACTCATAATGATCGAAGTTAAAATAATGATCGATAAAGGACATGGCTCCGCCCAGGCGACAGACGCATCGGTTCAATAAGCTTTAAAGAATATCTTTTTCAGATAGATCCGAAATGCTTATGGATTATTCGAAATTTTTTGGGAAAAACACCATTAAGGCTTCTGAATGAAGAAGCGTTTGAGGACTGGATATGGTGTCACATGACAGGCATTCTTGAAATTCCCTCGTTTTGAAGGGTTAAACATTATTTGTGATGCAAAGATAATTGTTAATATCGTGAAACGGAATAGTCGACAAGAAGTTTTGACTCTCTTGAATAACGACGTCAATCACCGTAACATTTGCTTCAACTGCAACTTGGTTTCGTCACTTACTTTCATTCGGTCATAGATATAATCTACATAATCCAATGCTGTACGGCCGTTTCTATTTTCAAAGTTTTGTTGGCACCATAGTCCAATAGCAATTTTACTTTTTTCGCTTGTCCATTAAACGCCGCCAGCATGAGGGCCGTCATGCCATCGATCTTGCGGGCCTGATCCGTCTTCGCGCCATGCTTTAGCAAGGTCTCGAATACGTCAAAAGATCCAAAACTTGCTGCCATCATTAATACACTATATCCATTCGCCAAGGTATCACTTGGGTTCGCACCATATTTCAATAATCGCTCGACATTCAAGGCGCTTTTTTGCCCTGCCGCCGCCATCAAATAAGTTTCCGGCTTTGATATCTTGTTCGTCTCCAACAAAATTCTCACGGCAACTTCATTGTTCTTAAAAATGGCAACCTCTAATGCCGTCAAATGACAGTTGCTTTCTGAGGTTGACGAAACAAAATTTACATCGGCACCCTCATCAATTAACTTCAAATATTTCGACGTCTGTCCATAATAAATGGCCCGCATCAAAGGCGACCATCCTTCCCGGATTTCATCCCATCGCTCTTTGTGTGCAGACGCTGTAAAGGCGAGCAAATTGAGCAAGCATAACGTGAACACTGTTCTCATCTATTCCAAAGTCAAATCCCTTTCTACTTTACTAACGTGAAATAATCTCCGTCCGTTTTCCATCGGCGGTCGATAACCGAGGGCGGCAACACAGGCTCTGGCGAGGACGGGCCATCGAATTGTTCGAATGCGGACGAATGCCGGACGGTTTTTCGTTTGCTGGTGTCACCATTTTGCCTGTCTTACCCGTTAGCGCAGCGTTTTATCCTGGCACAATTATTATTACTACATTTAGGAATTAATTATTCCCTGCTGGCTCAACCTACTCTAGCGCAACATCGATTGAAAAAACACGCACCACCCCGTCTTTTTCTCCGCTTCTTCCGGTGGTATTGCCACCCGGACCTGGTCAGCCACATCGAAGGTGATCTCATGGAACTCTATAACGAGCGTCTGAAAGATACCGGGAAACGAAGAGCAGATTTGAAATTTGTATGGGATGTCGTATTGCTCTTCCGCCCGGGGATTATCCGCTCCCTGAAAGAATATGACAACATAAACAACTTCGATATGTTCAGAAACTACTTCAAGACCGCCTGGCGCAACCTCGTGAGCAGTAAATATTACAGCGCGCTCAACCTGTTGGGACTAACGCTCGGGCTCACGGTGGGGTTGCTCATTCTGCTGTGGGTGAATGATGAACTGCACTACGATGCCTTCCACAGCAAGGCCGACCACATCTACCGGATCAATGTGAACCTGGAATCGAGTGGCAACAAGTTTTCGGTCTCGGTCGTGCAGCCCACGGTGGCCTTCTATGGCTTGAAAGAGATCGCTGATATCGAGCAGGCCGCCCGCATCACGGAGACGCACGACTACGCGGTTTTCCGGTACAAGGATGTGGCGCTCAGCAAAAATGTGATGGTCTACACCGATCCTGCTTTCTTTAAAATTTTCGACTATCCCATGCTGGAGGGCGATCTGAAAAATCCATTCCCAACGCCCGAGTCGGTGGTGCTCACAGAAGCCACGGCAAAACGTTTCTTTGGCGACGAAGACCCCTTGGGTAAAGTTCTGTTGGCCGACAACAAAGACAATTTCGTAGTGAGTGGCATCATGGCCGATTTCCCGGATAACTCGGGCATAAAATGCGACATCCTGTTCTCGACGTCGCTGGTGGAGAAGCAAAGTAAAGAACGTGGATGGCAACCGTTGGAAGAACAGTGGGGCAACTATGGATGGGTCACGTTTCTTCAACTGCGGCCCCGTGCAAATCTTAAATCGGTCGAAGAGAAACTCACCAAAATCAACATCGCGCATCAGCCCGCGTTGAAGCCTGTGGACGTTGGCTTCTACACCCTCCAGTCGCTAAAAGACATCCACCTCTATAACACCGATGGCCAGCCCAGCGGCATGCAAACCGTGAAGATATTTGCCATCGTAGCCGCGTTGATCCTGCTCATTGCGTCCATCAACTATGTGAATCTTTTCACGGCCCGCGCCACGCTGCGCTCGAAAGAAGTGAGCGTTCGGAAAATTATCGGCGCGTCGCGAAAACAACTTTTCAATCAATTCCTGGTCCAGACCCTTTTATTTTTCCTCATCGCGTTGACATTGGCCCTGGGGCTGATTTCGTTCCTCATGCCCTACTACAACATGCTTGCCGGCAAACACATGGTGCTCGACCCGTTCAGCCCCATGGTTTGGAAGGTGATCGGCGCCACGTTGCTGGTAACGCTGCTGGCTTCCAGCATTTATCCGGCCATGTTGTTGTCGTCTTTTCATCCGATCCACGCCTTGCGGCAAAAATTGTCGTGGGGTATTCGAAATGCTGCATTCCGGAAAATTTTGGTAGTCTGTCAGTTTGCATTTTCCGTCGGCTTGATCATCGCCACGCTGATGATCGGGCGGCAGCTCAACTTTCTGAAAGAAAAGGAATTGGGGTACGACAAATCGTTTGTGATCTCGCTGGACATGAACCACATGAAAGATCATTTCGAAGAAGTTAAAACCCAACTGTTGTCCCAGGCCAGCATCACGGGCGTGACCAGCGCCACCAACAACATTACGAACGTAGCGGGCGCCTCGCTCGACGTGGACTGGGATGGCAAAGATCCCAACGGCAGTTTCTTTATCCACGACATGGGCATCGACAAGGATTTTATTTCGCTGTTCAAGATCGAAATGGTAGCCGGAGAAAATTTCAAAGGTGCCGCGACCGATTCGTCTCACTTTATTTTGAATGAAACCGCTGTGCGGGAAAGTGGCATCAAAGATCCCATCGGCAAGCGATTCCGGCTGCATCGCATGGAGGGAACCATTGTCGGCGTAGTAAAAGATTTTCATTTTGTTTCGCTTCGTCAAAAAATAGAGCCCTTCGTATTTCATTATGAACCGGTGAGCGCAGGATTGTTTGTGAAAGCCAATGCCAGCGGCGCGAAAGAAGCCTTGCGTCACATGGAAAAGGTTTGGTCACAATACAACGAAGGATTTCCTTTTGACTATGCGTTTATGGACGAGACGTATGGGCAGCACTACGAGTCGGAGCAACGGATCGGTACGCTTTTTAATCTGTTCACCGGCATTGCCATTGTGATATCGTGTTTGGGTCTATTGGGGCTCTCTACGTATACGGCCCAGACGCGTGTGAAGGAGATCGGCATCCGGAAGGTGATGGGCGCGAGTGTGGGAAGTATCGTGGTGATGCTTTCAAAGAATTTTTTGTTGTTGATCGGAATGGCCATTGTGATTGCCACGCCGGTCTCGTTGTGGCTGATGCAGGGCTGGTTGGAGAATTTTGCCTACCAGGTGAGTGTGCAGTGGTGGGTGATTGCGTTGGCGGCGGGAGCGGCGGTGTTGATCGCTTTTTTTACCATTAGCTTTCAGTCGGTGCGGGTAGCGTTGGAGAATCCGGTGAATAGCCTCCGGTCGGAGTGAAGTGTTGGACCGCAGTGGCTGCCATGAAAACTGGCACGAGGGTGGGGCTTGCTCCCCGTTAGTTTATTTTTTCTGCCACTTCTTTCCCGCTGGTTAGTGCTGCCTCCACCGTTCCCATGGAAGGGCCTTCATACATGGCCTCTCCTGCAAAATAGAGGGTGTCCTGTACAGGTTTTGTGACCAGGGCCAGGGCGCTGGGTGTGTCGACCGTGGTGTAGCCGTATGCTCCGTGTGTGTAAGGGTCCTGCGTCCAATCGGCGATGTGGCCGTGACGGATCCGGGATTCTATTTCGGAGGGTGTCAGTTTGAAAATATATTGCAGGGAAGTGATGGCTCTTGCCAGCAATTCACCGGTTTGGTGATGGGCATGGAATGTGCGCGGGCCTCCAAACCAGCCCGTGAGGAGGGGCGTCTGGTCGGGAAGTTGTGTCCACCATGTGGGAATGTCGGCATCGGAAAATAAGAAGGCAAGATTCTTCAGTTTCCTGCTCGCATGATCTTCCCAAAAGGGTTCGTCGAACTCAAACAGAAACTTAATAACTCCTCCAAAGCCCATCGCCTGAAACGCGGTTCGATGCTGTGGCAGGTCCGGTGTGAATCGTATCGTCCCTTTTTGCAGCACGCCCAACGGAACGGAGACGATTACTTTGTCGCCTTCGATGCTGCTGCCGGACTCAGTGGTCACCTTCACGTAGTCTTTGCGCCATGCTATTTCATGAACCCGCGCGGAAAGCTTGATCGTGCCTCCTGCGGCTTTCACTTTCTTGGCGAGATATTGCATCAACGAGCTATAGCCCTCGCGGATATGATATTGGTGATCTTCATCGGTTTCGGACCATTCTTCTCTTAGGGCCAATGCGCTGACGCGTCGGATGTCGGCGGTGTCGAATCCTTCTGCGAAACGTTGCACGCGGTGGCGCAGGTCTTGGTAGGCCTCTCCTCTGAAATGTCTGTCGAGAAAGGAGGCCATGTCGGTATCGGTCTTCAGGGTTTTGAGCGCTTCAGTCAATTCGTCCCATTGATCGTCCATGAAATCGCCCTGGTCGAGTTCGCCCTTGTTTAGCGTGTAATGTTTGCCATTCAATTTTATAGCCTCACCGTTGGCTTCGTGGAGCAGGGCAAGCGTGAGGGACTGGTCGCCATGAATAAATTCCGCACCGGCTTCCACGGGGCGGGAAAATTTTCCGTTTAGCTCGTGGATGCGACCTCCAATTCTGTCTTGCGCCTCGATCACCGTCACATTGTGATTTTTCTCCGCCAGGATCCTGGCGCTCATTAATCCCGAGGCACCGGCGCCGATGATGATGATATGCGACATCTGAAGAAATTTAGAAAGTTATTCAGCTAAACAACTCCCCTGCGGGAAGGTTTTTTTTAAAAACAATTACCCCTTACCCTTCATAAAGAATTATCTTTGCTTCGAATGCTTATCGGATGACCGTTAAAAAAATCGTATGCAGGACCCTACTCGCACTGCTTGTCGTTTTCCTCCTTTTCATTGGACTATTTGTCATCCCCTATTTCGCCAACATTATAATGCCCTGGGACAGGTCCGATGCCATTGAAGCGGCGATCACGTGGGGAGGATTGGCAGACCTGCCCGACGCAGCGGAAGACATTTCGGTAGGCACCGAAGGAAGCATGTTTACAAGAACATTTATCGTTCGGTTTGAGCTTGACAACGATGCAATCGACGCGTGGATAAAAAAGAGCGCTCGCATGAAAAATATAGTACCCTTCACTGACGAGGAGGGTACTCAGTTATATGAAATTCGTCCTGGCGAAGAAGGCTCGATAGGGGGCACCGTTCTGATCGATCGATT
>Ga0209050_1004006_pt1 | contig 10385 bp, 8 predicted proteins | sample Araplavi_mTSA_r2_FD_184276 | JGI IMG/M metagenome (GOLD analysis project Ga0209050, IMG submission 184276) | Arabidopsis root microbial communities from North Carolina, USA - plate scrape MF_Cvi_mTSA_r2 (SPAdes) (version 2) | ecosystem: Host-associated > Plants > Roots > Endosphere | place: USA...
CGCGGCGAGTTCGAGGAGCGACTGAAGGGCGTGCTCGACGATGTGAAGGCCGCCGAGGGCGAGATCATCCTGTTCATCGACGAGATGCACACGCTCGTCGGCGCGGGCAAGGGCGAAGGCGCGATGGACGCGTCCAACCTCTTGAAGCCCGCGCTCGCGCGCGGCGAGCTCCATTGCATCGGCGCGACGACGCTCGACGAATATCGCAAGCATGTCGAAAAAGACCCTGCGCTCCAGCGGCGCTTCCAGCCGGTCTTCGTCGGCGAGCCGACGGTCGAGGATTCGATCTCGATCCTGCGTGGGCTCAAGGAAAAATACGAGCTGCACCACGGCGTGCGGATCACCGACGCCGCGATCGTCGCGGCCGCCACGCTGTCGAACCGCTATATCTCCGACCGCTTCCTGCCCGACAAGGCGATCGACCTGATGGACGAAGCCGCGAGCCGCATCCGCATGGAGGTCGAATCGAAGCCCGAGGAGATCGAGACGCTCGACCGCCGCATCATCCAGATGAAGATCGAGGAATCGGCGCTGTCGAAGGAAACCGACGCCGCGTCGAAGGACCGGCTGGCGACCTTGCGCGCCGAACTCGCCAATCAGGAGCAGCAGTCGGCGGGCCTGACTCAAAAGTGGAAGGCCGAGAAGGACAAGATCCACGCCGAAGCAAAAATCAAGGAAGAGCTCGACGCCGCGCGCTCGGCGCTCGATCAGGCGCAGCGAGCTGGTGACCTCGCGAAGGCGGGTGAGCTCAGCTACGGCACCATCCCCGGCCTCGAAAAGCAGCTCGCCGATGCCGAAGCCGCCGCGGGCAATGCGATGCTGCGCGAAGAAGTCACCGCCGACGATATCGCAGCGGTGGTCAGCAAATGGACCGGCATTCCCGTCGACCGGATGATGGAAGGCGAGCGCGAGAAACTGCTCGGCATGGAAGGCACGCTGACGCAGCGCGTGATCGGTCAGGACGAAGCCGTCCGCGCCGTTTCGACCGCGGTTCGCCGCGCCCGCGCGGGTCTGCAGGACCCGAACCGCCCGCTCGGCAGCTTCCTCTTCCTCGGCCCCACGGGCGTCGGCAAGACCGAGCTCACCAAGGCGCTCGCGCGGTTCCTGTTCGACGACGACAATGCGATGGTCCGCATCGACATGTCCGAATTCATGGAAAAGCACAGCGTCGCGCGGCTCGTCGGCGCGCCTCCGGGCTATGTCGGCTATGAAGAGGGCGGCACGCTCACCGAAGCGGTGCGCCGCCGCCCCTATCAGGTCGTGCTGTTCGACGAGGTCGAAAAGGCGCACCCCGACGTGTTCAACATCCTGCTCCAGGTGCTCGACGACGGGCGTCTCACCGACGGGCAGGGCCGCACGGTCGACTTCACCAACACGCTGATCATCCTGACCTCGAACCTCGGCAGCCAGGCGATCGCCGCGCTCCCCGACGATGCGCCGGTCGAACAGGCGGAGCCCGCGGTGATGGAAGTCGTGCGCGCGCATTTCCGGCCCGAGTTTCTCAACCGGCTCGACGAGATCGTGCTCTTCAACCGCCTCGCGCAACAGCATATGGGCGGCATCGTCGACATCCAGGTCGCGCGCGTGCAGAAGCTGCTGACCGACCGCAAGGTCACGCTCGACCTCACCGATGCCGCGCGCGCGTGGCTCGGCCGCGTCGGCTATGATCCGGTGTACGGGGCTCGGCCGCTCAAGCGCGCGGTGCAGAAATATCTGCAGGATCCGCTCGCAGACCTGATCCTGAAGGGCGAGGTCAAGGACGGCTCGACGATCAAGGTCGACGAAGGCGACGGCGCCCTCAAACTGACCTCGGCGTAAACAAAAAGGGCGGCAGAAATGCCGCCCTTTTTCATTTCCGGCCGCAGTCCTAGCAGACGGTAGTCGGCGGACAGCCACTCCCCTTGCTGCCGAAATGCTCTACCGTTTCACGCGAGTCACGGTTTCCCTGCTCCCAGAGCTTTTTCCACTCAACGTTGGTGTGGCAGACCCGCGCCTTTTTGACGAGCGAGCCGATTTCCTCGATCTTGCGGCATTTGATAAAGTCGGGATGCGTCGGCGCCAGCCCGACGTTATAGGCCCGGATCTCGCTGCTCGTCATCGTCGAGGCGGGCCGATCGAGCGGCGCGCGGCGTTCTGAGCTGTCGCTGGCAGCGGGCACCGCATGGGTGGCGAGTACCAGTGCCAGCATCGTCCGGATCATCGGAACCCTCCTATAGCTGCCGAAATAGTCGCTTCAGCAGGTACCCGTCGCCCGGCAGTCGCCTGCCTTGCTCGCCATTGCATCCATCGTGTCGCGCGAATCCTGATTGCCCTGCACCCACAGCTGCTTCCACTGTTCGTTGGTGTGGCAGACGCGCGCCTTTTTCACGAGCGAGCCGACCTCCTCGATCTTGCGGCATTTGATGAAGTCGGGATGCGTCGGCGCCAGCCCGACATTATATGCTTTGATCTCGGTGCTCGTCATCGTCGAGGCGGGCCGGTCGAGCGGCGGCCGGCGGTCGGTCGCGGCGGCGGTCGTCGGCGTGCTCGACACGGCGAGCGCGAGCGCAATCATCATGGTCAGCATGGCAGCGCCCTTTCTATTGCGGCCGGATCTCGGGCATTGTCGTCCCCGCGGGCTCCTGCGAATTGCTCCACCCGCGCGCCAACGTTTCCATCGAATCGCGCGCGTCCTGATTGCCCTTGTCGGCGATCCGCCGCCACGCAGCATTGGTGTTGCAGACCCGCATCTTCTTCACCAGCGATCCCGGCACATCGATCTTGCGGCACCGAATATAGTCCGCATCGTTTGCCACGCGCCCCTGATTATACGCGTCGATTTCGGCGCCCGACATCTCCGAAGGCGAGCGCGCAAGCGGCATTTCGCTTTCACTGGCTGCGGCAGGCGCAGCCAAGAGGCCGACCAAAAGCGCCACACTGACCGATCTCAACATCGTCCTTCTCCTTCGAGCGATCGCGGACGGCGGCTCAATTCGACGAATTGCCGCCCTTGCTGACGAAAGCTTCGGCTGTGTCACGTCCGTTCTGGCTGCTTTGCGCCAGCACTTCCTTCCACTTTTCGTTGGTGTAGCACACGCGATTTTTCTTCACGAGCGAGCCGATTTCCAGCGTCTTGCGGCATTTGATATAATAGGGATGGGTTTGCGCCAGCCCCTCGTTAAACGCTTTGATCTCGGTCGGCGTCATCGCCGAGGGCGGCTTCGACGGCGGCGCGCGGTCGGCTTCGGCGGCGAAGGCAGCGGGCGCGGCGAGCAGCGCGGCCGCGACAAATGCGGGCAGAATATGGCTCATGAAATTCCTCCTACCGCGGGCCCCAACCCGCAGCCTCATGGGCTGCATCATATGGGGCATCGGGCCTTTCGCAAAGCTGAATTTCAGCCGGCATCGGACCGCCCGGACCCGTGGAAAGCCTAACGCGGGACGGCATAACCCGATGCGTCGGCCGACGCGAAATATCGCAGCAATAGGTCGCGTTCGCGTGCACTCAGATGCGGGTTCCAGACATCGAAGATCAGCACCGCGCGCAGGTCATCGCTGTCGTTCCACGCCTCATGTTCGATCGTGTCGTCAAAGGCGAACGCTGTGCCCTCCTCCCATGCGCGCGTCTCTCCCCCGACGCGGAAGCCGCATCCCGGCGGAACGATCAGCGGCAGATGGACGATAGTGCGCGTGTTGGTGACGCCCGTGTGCGGCGGAATGCGCGTATGCGGCTTTAGCATCGAGAAGAAGGCGCTCGGCGCCCGCCCCGGAATACGAACGCCCGGGATTCCGGCGAGCGCAGCCGCCGTCGCGGGGCAGCGATCGAGCACGGCCTGGTTGGGCTCGCCATATTCCCACAAGAAACAGGCCCCCCAGTCGAGCCGGTTGTCAAGCTCCGACCAGATCGATTCGGGCGTCCCCGCGTCCATCTTCACATAAGGCCGCAGCGCCTCGCCCGGATCGTCGAGCAATGCCCGCAACTCGGCACGGATCGCATCCGTTTGCGCCTCGATTTCAGCGAACCACGGGAAATGGCCCCGGTCGAAAAATTCGTCGGCAGGCAGGAAGGGGTAATAGATGCCGGCGCATTCATTCTGATAAATGCGGCGTCGACCGAGCGCGCTCGCAATGAAAGCCTCCCCGCGGCGCGCCTCGGTCTCCGACAGGTCGTCACGGATCGCGCCGAACGCGTCCGATGCTGCGGCGAACATCGTATCGGTCGCTCCCGCGACAAAAGCCTGACCATGCATCAGCAACGCCTCAAGCGGTGGCGGCACCGGATCGAGCTGCGCGCCGAGCGCAATCGCCGCACTCCATGCTGCGAGCGCGGCTCCCTTGTCGCCACCTGCTTCGTGCCGCTCACCCTTTCGGATCCACGCCATCAGGTCGCGCCGATCAATCGCGAGCGCGGCATCGAGTGCCGCCAATTCACCGTCGGCGTCGCCGAGCGCTCGCCATGCAGAGGCGAGATTGCGCTGCAATGCGCCCGAATGCGGATCGCCCGAAATCGCCACCGCGAAGTGCTTCGCTGCGGCCACGGCGTCCCCGGCCTGCAGGGCTGAAATTCCAAGCCGATTTGCCTCGACGGCTGAGGCGGGCGGAGGTGCGCTGGTCATGGCCATGCTTGCCATCAGCAAGGGCAATCGGCAAGGTCGATTGATGACCGCCGCGCCTTCTGTGTCCACCATTGTCGACGACGCCGAATGGCTCGCGCACCGCTATGATCCGGGTCACGATGCCTTTCATTTTCGCCGAGTCGATCGCGCCGCTCGGGCCGCTGTTCCGTTCCTGACCGACCTTCATCTGAGTGAAGTAGACACCCCCGTCGTGTTGCGGCGCGCCGATTGCCACGCCGCGATGGAAGGACAGCGACTGCCGCTGCATTTTCTTTTCCATTCGGCCTATTGCGCATCGACGATGCTGGCGCAGGCGCTCGACCAACCGGGGATCGCGACCAGCCTGTCCGAACCCGTTCTCCTGAACGACATGGTGGGCTGGCGCCGCCGCGGGGCCGACCCGCGCAACCATGCCGCGGTGATGGACGATGCGCTGGCGTTGCTCGGCCGGGGCTTTGCGGCGGACGAGGCGGTGATCGTCAAGCCGTCGAACATCTTCAATCCGCTCGCGCGCGGCGCTTTGACGCTGCGGCCACAGGCGCGCGCGATCCTGCTCCACGCGCCGCTGCGCGATTTCCTGCTTTCGGTCGCGCGCAAGGGCATGTGGTGCCGGCTGTGGTGCCGCGAATTGCTCGAGAGCTATCTGGCCGACGGCTATGTGCAGCTCGGATTCGAGGCGCGCGATTATTTCCGCCAGTCGGACCTGCAGATCGCGGCGGTGGGCTGGCTTGCCCAGCAGCAGGCTTTCGCCGCACTGCTCGCGTGGGCGCCGGGCCGGATTGCCTCGCTCGACAGCGCCGTGCTGACCCATGATTCCGTTGGCGCAGTCAAGGCCGCGATGAAGCATTTTGGGCTTGGGAGCGAGGGCATGGCGATCGCAGATCATCCCGCGCTCGGCCGCAACAGCAAATCGGGCGCGCCCTTCGCCGCAGGCGAACGGCAGCGCGATCTGGCCGCGGCCGAAGCCGCCTATGGCGAAGAAATCGAGCAAGTCGTGGGCTGGGCGGAAGCCGTGGCCGATCAGGCGGCCATTCCTCTCGTCCTGCCGGGGTCGCTTCTGACGCGTTGAGCGTCGCAGCGGATGTTGCTTTCGGCGACTAGCGACCGGAAGCCGATCTTTCCTAAATCGTCATCGCGGACTTGATCCGGGATCCAGACGACGGCGCAGCTATGGATCCCGGATCAAGTCCGCGATGACGAAGTGGGGCAATTCACTGTCCGCTCCCCGCCCCTAAACGGCCACTAAATCTGACCATCGAACACCATAGAAAAAGGGGCAGACATTGCTGTCCGCCCCCGATTCTTGCCGAAGCGTGAAGCGACTAGAACTTCAGCTTTGCCGACACCGCGTAACGGCGGCCCAGCGCGTCGTACGACGACGGGAAGGTGTTGCCGCTGTTGTAGGTGGTCGAACCGATGGTGTTGCCAACGATCGGCGGCTTCTTGTCGAGAAGGTTCTGCACTGTCATCGTCACCGTCAGATTGTCGCTGACGCTGAAGCGACCGGTCAGGTCGAAATAATGTGCCGACTTGATCTTGCGGAACTTCGGATCGACGACACAGCCGTTCGGATCGGTGCCCGTCGGATCGGGGCAACCCGTGACCGGGTTGGTGCCCGCGTCGACGGCGGCATCGATGTCGGCCTGCAGCTGAGCAGGTTCGAACGACACGCCGTCCTGCCAACGCCACAACAGCGACAGGTCAACCTTGTCGAAGCCAAGCGTGAAGCGGTTCGAGAACTGATACTCGGGCTGGATCGAGCCCGTGAACGAGCAGTTCACGCTGTAGTAGCCAACGCACTCGCGGTTCAGCGAATCCGGATCAGCAGCGTTCGCCTTGAACTTCGAGCTGCGCGTCCAGTTACCGACGAACGACCAGTCGAGGCTAGCGAAGCCCAGATCGGCGTTATAGTTCATCAGCAGGTCGATACCGTCGGTGAACAGACGGCCCTGGTTGTTCGTGGTGCCGAACAGGCCCGGGGTGGTCGCCGGATCGCCGTCGAGGCCGCCGGTGATCGGGTTACGACGGATCGAGGTACAAGCCGGATCGGCCGCGCTCGACGCCGTGACGTTGTCGAAACAGGCGGCAATGATGTCGCCCGGCAGCGGCACGCCCAAAACGTCGGTGATCTTGATGTTGTAGTAATCGACCGACATGTTGAAACGCGGCAGGAAGTCCGGCTGGAAGACCACGCCGAGCGTCCAGGTATTGGCCTTTTCAGGCTTCAGGTTCAGGTTGCCGCCCGTGGTGATGTTGGCCTGCGCCGCAGTCGGGTTGGTGATCGCACCGATCGTTCCGGCCGGAGCGCCCTGAGCGAGACAAATCGCACGCAGGTTGACGTTGCCAACCGGAGCGCCGCCCGCACAGGGGTCGATGCCGAGGTTGGTCAGGCCCACCGAGGTCGGCGTGAACAATTCGCCGATGTTCGGGGCGCGAACCGCGCGGCTGTAGTTACCGCGAACCTTGACGCCTGCGCCCGGTTCCCAGCTACCGCCAGCCTTCCACGTCGTGGTGTTGTAACCACCGGCGCCTTCGATGCTGTAATCCGAGTAACGGATACCGGCTTCGAGGGTCAGGCTTTCGAAGAACGGCTTGTCTTCGACCAGCGGCGCGACGATTTCGGCATAAGCTTCATAAACGTCGTACGCGCCGTCGATGTCGGGAGCCGCACCGCCGGCGCCACCGAGTTCACCCGGGGTCTTGGCGAGAAGATCCGACGCCTGCTGCGCGGTGTATTTGCGATATTCGCCGCCGAGAGCGAAGCCGATCGGCTGCACCGCGAGCGGCGAAGCGAAGCCGACGTCACCCGAAACGATCGCGCGGACCTGAGCCAGCGAGGTGCGGTTGGTGGTCGAGCTATTTTCCTGAAGGAATTGAGCGGCTTCCGGCGTGATCGAGCCTTCGGGACCGAAGATGTTGACCGGCACACAGCCGTTCGTCGGGTCCTGGCAAACCGGGTTAGCGGCGGTGCCATTGACCAACGTACCCTGACGGAAACGCGACTGGAGCGTGTAGCCCTTGATCGTCTGGATATTTTCCGATTCGCCATAGGCGCCTTCGATGTTCCAGTCGATCGAGTCGGTGATGCCGCCACGTGCGCCAACGCGATAGTCGAAGAAGGTGGTCTGATAGTCGCTGATACGCGGACCGACTTCCGGAGTACGACGGTTCAGCGCGACCGTGACTTCACGATAAGCAGCGTTGGCCGTGCCGTCCGCGTTGGTGCGGCCGGTTGCCGTAGCAGCCGCGTCGCACTGAGCTTGCGTGAACTGCGCCTGATAGGCGGTCTGACCCGAAACGGCGTTACCAGCCGCATCGACGCCCGTGACCGTCGGCGCAACGTTGAGGGCGCAAAGCTGATTGCGCAGTGCAGCCGGCAGGAACGGGTTGTTCAGGTTGATCGTGACGGTGCCGCCGAACGAACCCGACGGTGCGATGATCGTCGAGACCTTGTTCTTCGAGAACATGCCGCGCGTGTAGACTTCAATCGCGTCCGACACTTCATAGTTCGCCTGGCCATAGATGTTATAGCGCTCGAACGGCGTCTGGAAGATGTTGAAGGGGTTGAAGTTGTAGGTCGCGAAGGTGCCGACGCCCTGGCCGGCAGCGTTGATCTGACGGAGGCCGCCGTTGGCCTGACCGCCCGGCGTCAGCGCCAGGATCGGCGTGCCGTCGGCAGCAACGCCGGTCTGGGTATATTGTGCGATCGTGTTGGGAACGCCGTTGGTCAGACCGCGGGTGCCCGTGATGCGCGACGGAACCGAGGTACCCGAACCAATGAAGGTGTCCGAATAGCTGTCGAGCGTGTTGTCCGAGAAAGGACGTGCGCCCTGATAGACGGCGTCGGCCGACTGATAGCCGATGCTGAGAACCGCGTTACCGCGGCCGTCGTCAAAGTTCGCACCGATGGTGGCGTCGACGCGGAAGACGTTGCCGTCGCCCTGTTCGGTGATCTGGTTCGAAGCGGTGACTTCCAGACCGGCGAAATCGCGCTTGGTGATGAAGTTGACAACGCCGGTGATGGCGTCGGCACCATAGGTGGTCACGGCGGCGCCGGTCAGCGCATCGACGCGCTCGATCAGGGCCAGCGGAATGTTGTTAAGGTCGACGCGGCCGTTCACGTCCGAAGGAGCGACGCGGTTGCCGTTCAGCAGGACGATGTTGCGGGTCGAGCCGAGGCCGCGAAGATCGACGTACGAACCGCCGGTGTTGCCGTTGTTGACGGCCGAACCCATGTTCGGGACGACGCCGGGCAGTTCGCGCAGAACTTCTTCGGCGACGTTCGACTGCTTCAGTTCGATCGTGTCCGAGGTCGTGACGTTGACCGGGGTCGACTGTTCGAGGTTCGGGTTGCGGATCAGCGAGCCCGTGACGACGATTTCCGATTGAGCGGCGGCGCCTTCTTCGGCGGCGTCCTGCGCAAAGGCAGGAGCCGAAACCAGGGCGACGCTCAATACGAGCGGCGCAGCGCCTAGCTTCAGCTTGGAATATTGGGTTTTCTTCACAGTGCAGTCCCTTGCTACTGGTGGATTGAATTACCCGGACCCCCAGCGCAACCGGCCAAAGCCGACGCACACAGATGCCCCGATAGCGTGCGGGATGTAACTTCGTTCATGTCGAGTAAAGCGAATTCCCGGCGCAATCGGGCGTTTCGGGAGCCATTGTGACGTATTTGCAACAAACGCGGGAACCTGCGAAATACAATATGCTGCAGCGCGTCATTCGCGACATATTGTTTCAATGGTTACGAATTCGCGGGCGTCACGAACGAAGGTTCAACCGCCGATCGGTCCCGCGAGCTTGCCGGGGTCCAGTCGCGCGTCGCGCCATTTCAGCCCCCAGTGCATATGCGGCCCGGTCGCGCGGCCCGTCCGCCCCACCGTGCCGAGCTGTTGCCCCTGCACGACGCGGTCGCCGACTTTCACGTCGAGCCGCTGGCAATGCAGGAAGGCGCTCGATAGCCCCATGCCATGATCGACGATCAGCAGATTGCCCTCGAGGGTGAAGGGCGCGCTCGCCGCGAGCACGACGACGCCATCGGCGGGCGCGACGAAGGGCGTGCCCGCCGGCACCGCAACGTCGGTGCCGCTGTGATAGGTGCCGGGCTTGCCCTGATAGACGCGCTGCGACCCGAAGAAGCCCGACAGCCGCCCCGTGACCGGCCAGCGGAACTTCTGCCGCCAGCCGTCGGAGACAATCTGCATATTCCGCGCCGCGGCGATCTGTGCAAGCTCGGCGGGGCGGCGGCGTTCGAAATCGGCGTCACTGGATGCGCTGCCGCGATAGGGCGCGTTGATATGTTCGAGCCGCCAGCTGCCCGCTGCGACCGCGATGTCACGCACGACCTCGCGCCCATCGGCGAGCGTCGCAACAAGGCGCGCGCTTGGCCCGGCATCGCGGTCGAATGCGATCAGGAAGCGGCCGTCGGCAGCGACCGGGATCGCCTGGCCGTCGAGCGTGAGCGCGCGGGTGTCGCTGGGCGCCAGCCCGACCATCACCGCGCCCTGTTCGGCGAGGCCGGTCAGCGCGAAGTCGGAACGCGCCGGCGCGCGCGGCGGCAGGGGCGGCGAAGGTGGCGTGGCGCCGGGCTCAACCAACGGTCGCGGCGCGGGCCTCGCATCGGTCTCTGCCGCCGGAACGCAGCCCGTCGCAACAATCAGGAACGCAAGCGCCGCTGCATGTCGCGGCCAATCCTTCGCAAAACTCATGCCTTGCGCGCGGCGTCCAGTTCGGCCTGCACCGATATCTCGGCGGTGGCATAGGGCTCCTGCCGCGCGACCGACCAGTAAC
>Ga0209050_1004008_pt1 | contig 10385 bp, 9 predicted proteins | sample Araplavi_mTSA_r2_FD_184276 | JGI IMG/M metagenome (GOLD analysis project Ga0209050, IMG submission 184276) | Arabidopsis root microbial communities from North Carolina, USA - plate scrape MF_Cvi_mTSA_r2 (SPAdes) (version 2) | ecosystem: Host-associated > Plants > Roots > Endosphere | place: USA...
GCGCAGCATGAGCTGGTGCTCGCCCTTGAGCACCGCGCGGCTGCCTTCGGTCAGGGCCAGCGTGCCGAAGCCTTCGTTGTCCACGGTCAGCAGGCCCTGCGCCAACAGTTGGCGCAGCACACCGCGCCACGCGGTGTCGGAGAGGTCGGCGCCCACGCCGAACACGCTGAGCGACTCGTGGCCATGCTGCTTGGTGCGGTCGGTGACCTTGCCGCGCAGGATGTCGATAATGTGGCCGGCGCCGTAGCGCTGGCCGCGTTCTTTCCAGAGCCGGTACACGGCTGACAGCACTTTCTGCGCCGCCACCGTGCCGTCCCACGCCTGCGGCGGATCCAGACAGACGTCGCAATTGCCGCAGGCGGTGATCTGCTGCCCAAAGTAAGCCAGCAGCCGCACGCGCCGGCATTCCACCGTTTCGCACAGGCCCAGCATGGCGTCGAGCTGCTGGCCCAGGCGCCGGCGATAGGATTCGTCGCCGGGCGATTCGTCGATCATGCGGCGCTGCTGCACCACGTCTTGCAGGCCATAGGCCAGCCACGCCGTGGCGGGCAGGCCATCGCGGCCGGCGCGGCCGGTTTCCTGGTAGTAGCCTTCGACGGACTTGGGCAGGTCGATGTGGGCCACGAAGCGCACGTCGGGCTTGTCGATGCCCATGCCGAACGCAATGGTGGCAACCATGACCACGCCGTCCTCGCGCAGGAAACGGGACTGGTTTGCCGCCCGGATCTGGGGGCTGAGGCCCGCGTGGTACGGCATCGCATCGATGCCCTGATTGCACAGGAATTCGGCCGTTTCTTCGACCCGGGCGCGCGACAGGCAGTACACCACGCCGGATTCGCCTTCGTGCTCGGTGCGGATCATGTCCAGCAACTGCTTGCGCACCTCGTTCTTTTCGACGATGCGGTAGCGGATGTTGGGACGGTCGAAGCTCGAGACGAAATGGCGCGCTTCATCCAGGGACAGGCGCTGCGCGATCTCGGTGCGGGTGACGGCGGTGGCGGTGGCCGTGAGCGCGATGCGCGGCACGTCGGGCCAGCGCTCGTGGAGCATGGACAGGCCCAGGTATTCGGGCCGGAAGTCATGACCCCATTGCGACACGCAGTGCGCTTCGTCGATGGCGAACAGGGCGATGCGGCCGCGGTCCAGCAATTGCAGGCAGCGGTCGGTCAGCAGGCGTTCGGGGGCGACGTAGAGCAGGTCGAGCTCGCCATCCAGAAAAGCCTGTTCAACTTCGCGCGCCACCCGCCAATCCTGCGTGGAATTCAGGAACGCCGCGCGCACGCCCAGTTCGGTCAGCGCGTCGACCTGGTCCTGCATCAGCGCGATCAGGGGCGACACGACGATGCCGGTGCCTTCGCGCACCAGCGAGGGGATCTGGTAGCAGAGCGACTTGCCGCCGCCCGTGGGCATGAGAACGAGCGCGTCGCCGCCGCCGATCACCTGTTCGACAATGGCTTGCTGGTCGCCGCGGAAGGATTCGTAACCGAAAACGCGCTGCAACACGCCTAGGGCGCGCGCGTCAGACATGGGGGTAGGCCGGAAGCATCATGGCAGCGATTTTAAGCCCCAAATCCCGGCCGCCCGTTCCGGAGGGAGATTTTGGCCACGCTATCCGGCACTTACCAGCTGAGCCAGGTGCCGCGCATGAAGGTGTCGACCGGCATGCTCAGGTTGGCGCGCCAGCCGTAGTCGCCCGTCACGATGTCGCGGTCGGCGCCGACGGCCAGCTTGACCTTCGGAGCGACGAACATGCTGTGGGACAGGCCCACGCGCTGTTCGGCCAGCACGGAGCCTTCGCGCAGCCCGGAATACGTACCGCTCAGCGTGCCCCAGCCGGACAACGGGACGCCCGCCGATACGGTATTGCGCGTCTGGGCCGTGGACGCGACGCCGTCGGAATAGGTGGACAGGTCGCCGTAGCCCGCACCGATCTGCTCGTTGGTGTAGCCCAGCGTCACCGTGTCGGCCACGTCGATGCTGTAGCCGAAGCGGTAGCGGTAGCCGCTGGCCGCATCGAAGGTGCTTTGCGTGGCGCCGGCCCGGAAGGTGCCGAATTCGCCGGCGTTGTACGTGGTGCCCACGCCGCGGGTGGTCAGGGATGGGGCGCTCTGCATCTGGCCTTCGACCGTCACCACGGGCGTCAGCCCGTAGCGCACGCTGCCGCTGCCGACGGACGCGCCGTAGTCCACGGCCCCGGACTTGGCGGCCGGGTCCATCAGGTTCAGTTTGCCCACCGATGACGAGTAGCCGAAGCTGCCCTCGGGCAACGTGGCGCCGCTGCCGCCCCAGTTGGCGATCTGCAGTCCGCCCACCGGCGCGCCGCTGCCCCACGCGGGCGCATTCGGATTGACATTGCCCACGGTGAGGGAAGGGCCGACGGTGTTGTTGTAGACCCAGTTGCGGCTGCCGCCATAGCGCAGGCCATCCAGTCCGCCGACGGACGAGAACCAGGGACGCGAGGGGCGCGAAACCCCGGAAATCACCACCACGGGTATTTTCGGGAGATCGCCGTCTTCCAGAGCAAACGAGTAATCGGGCGGGATGTCGACGGCGGAAGCCGGCGTTGCCAGGGGATCGCAGGACAGCGGGACCGTCGGCGCGTTGCCCGTCAGGCCCATGCCGGTGCCGGGGATGAAGCCTTCGGCAGGGTCGTCAGCGCCATCGCGCACCGTGGTGTCCATGCCGGGTTCCGTCGCGTGCAGGTCGCACGGCGTCGGGTCCAGCGGCACGGCCCGATCTTCCAGCGACGGGGCGGGGCGCACCGGCAGCGATTGAACCGGCGAGAGCACGCCGATGCCGCGCGCCACGCGCGTGACGTCGCCCGCCGGGGGCGGCGTCCAAGTAAAAGGGGACACGTCGGGCTCGTCACCAAAAGCGGGCGCCAGCGGCCAGGCCAGGCCCGCCGTCAGCGCCGCGTGCAACAGCCCTCTGCGCCAGGGGTTAGCTGTGGCGGCCATGGGGACAGTGTAGGGAGCACCCTGCCGGGCATCTGTAAACGATCTTTAGGAAAGTCCACGAAGGGCGGCAGGCGAAGCGACATTCTAGGGCCAGTTCGGGGGCGAGGGGACCCCCGTTGCAAAAAGCCCGACACATCATCCGTACATCGTGCAACGGGTATATTTCAGATGATTTCCCGCCCCTTGCGGGCGACGGCGACGCGCCGCACTATGACGCCCATGGACAATTCCCACACCAAGCTGCTGGTCGTCGACGACGATCCGGCGCTGCGCCAATTGCTGGCCGACTACCTGAACCGGCATGGCTACGACACTTTGCTTGCCCCGGACGCGACCGACCTTTCCTCGCGCATTACCCGTTACGCGCCCGATCTGCTGGTGCTCGACCGCATGCTGCCCGGCGGCGACGGCGCCGATGCCTGCCGCCGCCTGCGCGAGCAGGGCGAGGACATTCCCGTCATCCTGCTGACCGCGCGCGACGAAGCCGTGGACCGCATCATCGGCCTGGAGGCCGGCGCTGACGACTACGTCGGCAAGCCCTTCGATCCCCGCGAACTGCTGGCCCGCATCGAGGCCGTGCTGCGCCGCAAGCGCGGCCCGTCCGCGCTCACCAAGGACGCGCCGGTCTCGTTCGGCCCATTCGTGTTCGATCCGTCCACGCGTCAGCTGTCCCGCGACGGCACCGTCGTCAAGCTGACGGGCGGCGAGATCAACCTGCTTGAAGCCCTGGTGCGCAACGCCGGCAAGCCGCTGTCGCGCGAACGCCTGCTGGCGCTGGCCCGCGACGACGACGCCGGCGAACGCAACGACCGCGCGATCGACATCGCAATCCTGCGCCTGCGCCGCGTCATCGAAGACGATCCCAAGCAGCCGCGCTGGATTCAGACCGTCTGGGGCATCGGCTACCGGTTCTCGCCCTGATGCGCTTTTCCCCCGGCATTCTGGTGCCCCGCTCGCTGCGGGCACGGCTGATCCAGCTGATCCTGGGATCCGTCCTGCTGACGCAGGCCGCCACGTTAGTGACTGTGTCGTACTTCCGGCACAAGTTCATGGAAGACGTGGCCATCGGCTACATCGTCACCACCATCCGCACGCTGCGGGCCGCCGTGTCCCAGGTGCCGGCCGAAGACCGCGCCGATTTTGTGCGGGCCGCGTCGCAGAACCAGTGGCGGTTGTGGTCGCGTGTGCTGCCCGCCGAAGCCAAGCTGCAGCGTTTCAACGGCCGCCGTCCGCCACCGCCACGCGCCGCGCCGCGCCCGCCGCCTCCGCCGCCGTCGTCCTCCCAGGATGCCCAATTTCACGGGCCGCCGCCGCCCCCGCCGCCCGAAGTCCGCGACGACGAGCGCGACACGCACGCCGCCCAGGCCGACGGGCGCGGCGACGCGCAGCGCACCGGCGATGGCGCCCGCGACCGCGAGGAGTCCAACCGCCGCTACAAGCCCGAGCCCGACGACATCCGCCGCGATCTGCGCGTGCTGGTCCAGCAGCTCAACGAACGCCTGAACGACGGCACGCGCGTGGCGTTGTCGCGCGGCCCCACGCCGGAAATCTTCATTTCGCTGGCGCCCAACCCGGCCACCGAAGACGCACCGCGGCTGCGCGAGTGGCTGGTCATTCCGCTGGAACGGCTGGACCCGCCCGTGGCCACGCCCTTCATCGCCGCCTGGCTTGGTGGTCTGGGCCTCCTGCTGCTCCTGGCCGTGGGCTTTTCGTGGCACATCACGCGGCCGATCACCCGCCTTGCCGATGCCGCGGACCAGTTGGCCGCCGGCCAGCCGCAACGCGTGGAGCCCTCGGGGCCGCATGAAACCCGCGTGCTGGGCGAACGCTTCAACGCCATGCTGGACGCGTTGTCCGAGTCCGACTCGGTGCGGCGCACGCTGCTTTCCGGCCTGCCGCATGACTTGAAGGGGCCGCTGTCGCGCATGTGGCTGCGCGTTGAAATGGCCGATGATTCCACGCTGAAGGAAGGCCTGCGCACCGACCTGCGCGACATGCAGCACATGGTGGATCAGTTCATCGGCTTCGTGCGCGGCACCGATCCGGCGGCCTACCGCTATGCGCCCATCGTGCTGGCCGAATGGCTGACCGAGCGCGTGGGCGCCTGGCAGGGCGCCGGCACCGCGATCGGCCTGGACACCGCCCAGGATGCCAGCGGGGCGGTGGTGCAGGCCGACGCCGTGGCGTTGGGCCGTCTGCTGGACAACCTGATCGGCAACGCGCTGAACCACGGCGCGCCGCCGGTGGACATCGCGCTGCGCCGCGAAGAAGGGCACGCGGTGCTGGACGTGGCCGACCATGGACCGGGCATCGTGCCCGAACGCCGCCTGGAAGCCTTGCGGCCGTTCAGCCGGCTGGACGACGCGCGCACCCGCACGGGCAGCGTGGGCCTGGGCCTGGCCCTGGCCGAGGCCATCGCGCGGGCGCACGGCGGATCGCTCGAACTGCGCGAGGCCGAATCCGGCGGCCTGTGCGTGCGCGTGCGTCTGCCGCTGTCGCAGGCCGCCTGACCGCAGGCCGCCTGATCGCAGGCCGCCTGATCGCAGGCCGCCTGCCCGGCGTGTCCTCGGGGCGGCCCCAGGGCGGGCCGGGCTACGGTACGATTCATCCTGCTTCGTCCTCTGCCCGTACCCCGCACCATGGCCATCCAGTCCGATTCGCTTTCCTCCCGTCCCGACGCCCCTCGCATCGTGGCGCCGCAGCCGGTGTCGCCCAACGAGGAGTCGATCGAACGCGCGTTGCGGCCCAAGGCGTTACAGGAGTACGTCGGGCAGCAGCGCGCCCGCGAACAGCTCGAGATCTTCATCGCCGCGGCCAAAAAGCGCGGCGAGGCTCTGGATCACGTCCTGCTCTTCGGCCCGCCGGGCCTGGGCAAGACCACGCTCGCGCACATCATCGCCCACGAAATGGGCGTGCAGTTGCGCCAGACTTCAGGCCCGGTCCTCGAACGCCCGGGCGACCTGGCCGCGCTGCTGACCAACCTGGAAAAGAACGACGTCCTCTTCATCGACGAAATCCATCGCCTGTCGCCCGTCGTCGAGGAAATCCTCTACCCGGCGCTGGAAGACTTCCAGATCGACATCCTGATCGGCGAAGGCCCGGCCGCGCGCAGCGTGAAGCTGGATCTGCAGCCCTTCACGCTGGTAGGCGCCACGACGCGCGCCGGCATGCTGACCAATCCGCTGCGCGACCGCTTCGGCATCGTCTCGCGGCTCGAGTTCTACAACGCTGCCGATCTCGGCCACATCGTGACGCGCAGCGCGGGCTTGTTGAACGCCGTCATCACGCCGGACGGCGCAGCCGAGGTGGCGCGGCGCGCGCGCGGCACGCCGCGTATCGCCAACCGTCTGCTGCGCCGGGTGCGCGACTACGCCGAGGTCAAGGCGGGCGGCACGATCGACGCCGACGTCGCGGGCCGCGCGCTTGCCATGCTGGAAGTCGATCCGCAAGGGCTGGACCTGATGGACAGGAAGCTGCTCGAAGCCATCGTCCACAAGTTCGATGGCGGCCCGGTCGGCGTGGACAGCCTGGCCGCGGCCATCGGCGAAGAGCGCGACACGATCGAGGACGTCATCGAGCCGTATCTCATCCAGCACGGCTACCTGCAACGCACGCCGCGCGGGCGCACCGCCACGCTGACCACCTGGCGCCACCTTGGCCTGGCGCCGCCTGCGGGCACCGCCACCGGCGGCAGCGGCGACCTCTTCGGCAAATAATCCGCGCCACGCGCCGTCATGCCAACGGGCGGCGCGCAAACCGCGCGACGGGTTTATGATCCGAGGGTTTCGTTTCCCCCTCGCGATCTAAGGACCTTATTCCATGCAGCCCGAATTGCCCTCCTATGATGACGTCGTGCGCGCCAGCGAGCGCCTGGCCGGCAACGCACACCGCACGCCCGTCCTGACCTCGGCCACCGCCGATGCCATCGCCGGCGCGTCGCTGTTCTTCAAGTGCGAGAATTTCCAGCGCATGGGCGCGTTCAAGTTCCGGGGCGGCTACAACGCCATCGCGCGCCTCACGCCCGAGCAGCGTGCCGCCGGCGTGGTGACGTTCTCGTCGGGCAATCACGCGCAGGCCATCGCGCTGGCCTCGAAGCTGCAAGGCGTTCAGGCCACGATCATCATGCCGCTGGACGCGCCCGCGGCCAAGCGCGCGGCCACGGAAGGCTACGGCGGCAAGATCGTCACGTACGACCGCTACACCGAAGACCGCGAGACCATCGCCCGCCGCATCCAGGCCGAAACCGGCGCCACGCTGATCCCGCCGTACGACCACGAGGACGTGATCGCGGGGCAGGGCACCGCCGCCAAGGAGCTGTTCGAGGAAGTCGGCGAACTGGACTACCTGTTCGTGTGCCTGGGCGGCGGCGGCCTGCTGTCGGGCTCGGCCCTGTCCGCCTTCGCGCTCAGCCCCCGCTGCCTGGTGTACGGCGTGGAGCCCGAAGCCGGCAACGACGGGCAGCAGTCCTTGCGCAAGGGTGAAATTGTCCGAATCCCCGCGCCCAAGACGCTGGCCGATGGCGCCGCCACCACGCACCTGGGCAACATCACGTTCCCCCTCATCCAGAAGTACGTGCGCGACATCGTCACGGTGACGGATGAACAGCTCGTCACGACGATGAAGTTCTTTGCCGAGCGCATGAAGATGGTCGTGGAACCCACGGGCTGCCTGGCCGCGGCGGCCGTCATGCAGAACGTGGTGCCGGTGCGCGGGGCCCGGGTCGGCGTCATCATCAGCGGCGGCAACGTCGACCTTCCGGCCTACGCCCGGCTGCTGGCGGGCTGACGCGCATCAAGCGGCGCGCGCGGCGTGCGCCCTGCGCGCGCTTGCGCCTGCCGACCTGGCAAGGCAGAATCGAACCTCGATCCTGACGAACCGGAGGCTACGCCATGCGTATCCTTGTCATTGGCGGCACGGGCTTCATCGGCCGCCACTTGGTAGCACGGCTTTGCGCGGACCCGCATCAGATCGTCGTGCCCACGCGGCTCATTGCACGCGGACGCGACCTGCAATTACTTCCCACCGTCACGCTGCTTCAGGCGGACATCCATGATGACGCCGCGCTCGACGGCATGGTCCGGGGCTGCGATGCCGTCGTGAATCTGGTGGGCATCCTGCATGGCAATCTGGGCCGGCCATATGGGTCGGACTTCGCGCGGGCCCACGTGCATCTGCCGCAGCGCATTGCGCAGGCCTGCGTGCGCCACGGCGTGCGTCGCCTGCTGCACGTCAGCGCGCTGGGCGCCGATTCCAGCGGCGACAGCATGTACCAGCGCTCCAAGGGCGACGGCGAGGCCGCCATCAAGGCGGCCTACCAAGACCGCGGCGATATCGGCTGGACCATCTTCCGCCCGTCGGTACTATTCGGCCCCGACGACAACTTCACCAATATGTTCGCGTCGCTGGCGCGCTGGCTGCCGGTATTGCCGCTGGCTGGCGCCAACGCGCGCATGCAGCCCATCTATGTGGGCGACGTGGTGACCGCCATGACCACGGCGCTGGCCGACTCGCATACCTGCGGCAAGACCTACGAACTGGGTGGACCGCAGGTCTACACGCTGGGCGAGATCGCGCGGCTGTGCGCCGCCTGGAGCGGCCATCCCCGTCCCGTCATCAGCATCCCGATGGGGGTGGGGCGCATGCAGGCCCGGCTGTTCGAATGCATGCCGGGCACGCCGCTGATGTCGCGCGACAATCTGGATTCCCTGCGCCGCGACAACGTCTGCGGCGGGCCGATCGCCCCCGAGCTGCATGTGGTGCCCACGGGGCTGGAAGCCGTGGCGCCGCGCTACCTGCAGCACGGCAAGACGGCCTAGCGCGATTACTCAGCGCACCAGCGCCTTCAGCGCCTGCTTGATGCCGTCGGACACGCCCACGCCCTCGGGCAGCGTCTTCAGGGCCGACAGCGATTCCTTCTCGGAGTAGCCCAGCGCCAGCAGGGCATTCAGGATGTCGGACTGGTTGTCGTGCGTGACGTGCGCCGCGGCGCCGATGTCCGCGCCCAGCTTGCCGCGCATCTCCAGCAGCAGGCGTTCCGCGGTCTTCTTGCCGATGCCCGGCACGCGGGTCAGACGGCCCGACTCCTGCAGCGTGATGGCCTGCGCCAGATCCGCGACCGACAAACCCGACAGCACCGACAGCGCGGTTCGCGCCCCGATCCCGCTGACCTTGATGAGCTCGCGGAACGCGCTGCGCTCGCCTGCCGAGGCAAAGCCATACAGGATGTGCGCGTCTTCGCGCACGGTCAGGTGCGTGTAGAGCGTGACGCGCGCGCCCGTGTCGGGCAGCGAATACAGCGTGCTCATGGGCACGTCGATGTCGTACCCGATGCCGCCCACGTCCACGCAGATCGTGGGGGGCAGTTTTTCGATCAGGGTTCCGGTGATTCTTCCGATCATGGTGAGAGGCCTGGCAATGGTGGAGCCGCGCAATGCGCGGCAGATGCGGGGATTCTATACGTGCGGGCGCGCGAGCGGGCGGGGCCGCGTAGGCGTGATGTGACGCAGCGAAAAAGGGAAAGCGGGGATCAGCCGATCAGCCGGCCGTTGCGGATGCGGGTCTTGCCGCCCATGCGCAGCGCGCTGCCCAGGCGTTCCAGCTTGTCCTGCAGCGGACCCACGTGCGCGTGGCAGATCGCGCAGGCCAGCGCGTCGGCCGAGTCGGGGGCGGGCACGCCGTCCAGCGCCAAGAGATGCTGCACCATCATCTGCACCTGCTCTTTCGCCGCGCGGCCGGTGCCGACCACGGCTTTCTTGATCTGCAGGGCGGTGTATTCGTGCACGTCGAGCGAACTGTCGGCCAGCGCGCACAGCGCCGCGCCGCGCGCCTGCCCGAGCAGCAGGGTGGAAGCGGGATTGGTGTTCAGGAAGACGATTTCCAGCGCGGCCACGTCGGGTTGCGTGTCGCGGGCCACCTGGCGCAGATTGTCCAGGATGACCTTCAGGCGTTCGGACAGCGTCAGCGCCGGCGGGACCACGATGGTCCCGCTGGCCACGTAACGCAGCCGCGAGCCTTCGGCATCGATCACACCGAAGCCGGTGCGGCGCAGGCCGGGATCGATGCCGAGGACGCGCATCAGTGGCGGAAGTGGCGGGTGCCGGTCAGCACCATGGCGATGCCGTGCTCGTCGGCGGCGGCGATGACTTCGTCATCGCGCACGCTGCCGCCCGGCTGGATCACGCAGGTCGCCCCCGCCGCCACCACGACGTCCAGGCCGTCGCGGAACGGGAAGAACGCGTCGGACGCCACGGCCGAGCCCTTCAAGGTCAGGCCGGCGTTTTCCGCCTTGATCGAGGCGATGCGGGCCGAGTCGATGCGGCTCATCTGGCCGGCGCCCACGCCCAGCGTCATGCCGCCGCCCACGAACACGATGGCGTTGGACTTGACGTACTTGGCGACCTTCCAGGCGAACGACAGGTCGTTCATTTA
>Ga0209050_1004009_pt1 | contig 10380 bp, 10 predicted proteins | sample Araplavi_mTSA_r2_FD_184276 | JGI IMG/M metagenome (GOLD analysis project Ga0209050, IMG submission 184276) | Arabidopsis root microbial communities from North Carolina, USA - plate scrape MF_Cvi_mTSA_r2 (SPAdes) (version 2) | ecosystem: Host-associated > Plants > Roots > Endosphere | place: USA...
GAGCTCGACCGCGAAGCGATGCTGGATGTGCTGCGCACCACGATGCGCGGATTGCTGCACATCTGACGAGGCGTCAAGCCGCCTGCTCGGCCAGGAACTTGCGCACGGCGCCGGGGCGCGGGATCGGTGCCACCGCGCCATATCCCGTGGTGGAGAGCGCCGCCGCGGCATTGGCGTAGCGCCCCGCCTCCAGCGGATTGTCGCCGGCAATGAGACGCGCGAGGAACGAGCCGTTGAACGTGTCGCCGGCCCCGGTCGCGTCCACGGCCTCGACCTTATGCGGTGCCAGGCGATGCCGCGCCTCTTTGGTGGCGATGATGACGCCGTCCTTGCCCATGGTCATGACGACCAGCTTCGGCCCCTGCTTCAGGAAATGGTCGAGGATCGCGTCCACCTCCTCGATGCCGGTCAGCGTCCGCGCATCGTCCAATGCGGGACGCAGGATATCGGCGCGCCGGATCGCTTGGGCGATCGCGTCACGCGCGCGCTCCAGCGGCCAGAGCTTCAGCCGGAGATTGGTGTCGAAGCAGACTTCGAGCTTCGCTTCGCGCGCCGCGTCCATGGCCGCGAAGACCGTCTCGCAGGCATTCTCGGAGATCGCCTGGCTGATCGCCGAGACATGCAGCACCTTGGCATCGCGGATATAGTCGAGCGGCAGGTCGGCCGGTGTCATGCGGCTGGCCGCCGAGCCGGCGCGGTAATAGTGGAACTGATGCCCGGCTTCGCTGTGGGTCACGAAATAGATGCCGGTCGGCGCCTTCGGATCGCGCTTCACCTCGGCGGCATCGACCTCCTCTCGGCGCCAGAGATCGATCAGCAGATCGCCGAAACGGTCTTCGCCCAAAGCCGTGATGTAGCCGGCCTTGGCGCCCTGGCGCGCCGCCGCGATCGCGGTGTTGGACGTGTCGCCGCCGAAGCCGGCCTTGTAGAGGTCGCCCTCGTGTTGCTGGTTGAACTCGACCATGGGCTCGCCGAGGCAGATGAGATCAGGCACCGATCATTTTCCCGTCGCTGGAGATTGGCGGGGAAAATGCCAGCGCGCCGCCGCTACTGCAATGAAAACGGCGCGCAGGAGTCGCGGACCACCAGCGAAGGCCGCAGCACCTCATGGGCCGGAACCGGCGCCGACCCGTTGATTCGCGCCAGCAGGAGCCGGACCGCGGCCCGGCCGAGCTCTTCGACCGGCTGGCGAACGACGGTCAGGCGCGGGGTGAAGGCATTGGCCCAGGGGAAATCGTCGATGCCGACCACCGACACGTCCCGCGGGCAATGGAGCCCGAGCTGGGTGATCGCCCGCATCACGCCGATCATCATATGGTTGTTGGCGGCGAAGATCGCCGAAGGCCGGTCGGGCTGCGCGAGCAGGTCCCGGGCTGCCGCCATCGCCTCCTCCTCGCGGAAGCTGCCGGAGCGGATGAAGTCGGCGCGCACCGCGATGCCCCGCTCCGCCAGCGCGGTGCGGAAGCCGTTTAGACGGTCGCGCGCCGGCGCCAGGTGATTGGGCCCGGCAATGGTCGCCACCTTGCGATGGCCGAGCTCGAGGAGATGCGCGGTCGCCTGATAAGCGCCGGCAAAGCTGTCGACCGTCGCCGCGTCGAGGCCGAGATCGGGCAGCGCGCGATCCACCAAGACCAATGGCAGCCGCTCGCTCAAGCTCTTCAGGCTCGGATAGGCATCGCCGCTGCCTGTCGGTGCGAGGATCACGCCATCCACGCGATGGGTCTGCAGGATGCGGAGATAGTTCTGCTCCTTTGCGAAATCCTCGTCGGTGTCGCAGAGCAGGACCGAATAGCCCGCATCCTGCATCGCCGCCTCGATCACATGCGTCAATTCGGTGAAGAAGGCGTTGGTGATGTCGGCGACGATCAGGCCGATCAACTGGGTACGGCCCTTCTTGAGACTGCGCGCGACGCCGTCGGGGGCATATCCCAGCTGGTGGATCGCCGCGGTCACCCGCGCATGCAGTTCGGGACTGACGAAGGCGCTGCCATTGATGGTGGCGGAAACGGTGGCAATCGACACGCCGGCCAGGCGCGCAACGTCTTTCATCGTGGCCATGATCGGCGGATTCCCTTGCGCAGCGGCTTCTGACGGCCGCCTCTCGACCCATAGGAATCCGAGTGTCGAAGATTCCGCTTGAGGCCTCAAGCGCTTTCTGAAACGATTAGCTAAACGTTCCGTTCGTGATAATCGATCGGCAGAAGTGTACTGGGAGCCGCCCGCAAAGGGCTTCAAAGGGGAGGATCACGTGATGAATTGGCGTTCCATGTCCGGCGTCCGCAAGGCCGCCGCTTTCGTGCTGCTGGGCGCAACCGCCTTGTCGGCCGCCGCGATTACGGCGCAGGCCGAGGGCAAGCTCCTGCTCGGCCTGGTCTCGATCACCGCGACCGAGGACAACAACCACCGCTTCATCGAAGCCGCGACCAAGGAAGCCGCCAAGCTCGGCTGGGAAGTCTCGGTGATCGATGCCCAAGGCAATGCCGACCAGGCCAATGCCGCGTTCCAGAACCTGGTGCAGCGCAAGGCCGGTGCCATTGTCGACATGGTCTTCCCGGTGACCTCGCTCGGCGCCGGCATCAAGGCGGCGAACGACGCGAAGATCCCGGTCGGGACCTGGGGTGGCGGCGAAGGCGCCGGCATTGCCGCGGTCAACGGCAGCGGCGGCCCGATGGCGACGCCGATCATCGAGAAGCTGGTCGCCGATCTCGGCGGCAAGGGTTCGGTTCTGCTGCTCACCTATCACACCGGCAAGGTCTGTCGCGATCGTGAGGAAGTGGCCGATGCCATCCTGGCGAAGAGCCCGGACATCAAGGTCACCAAGAACGAAGTACGCATCCCCGGTTATTTCCAGGACGGCGCGCAGTATGCAACGGCGTGGCTCGCCTCGCATCCCGACGGCAGCGAGCCGCTGGCGATCTGGGGCTGCTGGGACGATCCGGCCTTGGGTGCCATTTCGGCCTTGCGCCAGCAGGCGCGGACCGACGTGAAGGTCTATGGCGAGAACGGCAATGCCCAGGCGATCGACGCCGTGCGCAAGGGCTTCATGACCGCAACCGCCTGGCAGGATTCCGCCCAGGAAGGCATCGTCATGGTGCAGACCCTGGCCGAAGCGGTGAAGGCCGGCGAGGCCTGGAAGCCGAAGTCGGTCGAGGTCCCGGCGGTGGTGATCACCAAGGAGACCGTCGAGGACTTCGCCAAGCAGCATCCCGAAGCCCTCGGCAAATAACGGCAGTTCGCGTGCCCGAGACGGCCTTCATCGAGGCACGCGGCCTCGCCAAGCATTTCGGCGGCGTTCAAGCCCTCGCCGGCGTGGATATCGACATCCGCGCCGGCGAGGTGCATGGCCTAGTCGGCGCGAACGGTGCCGGCAAATCGACTCTCATCAAGATACTCGCCGGCCTGCAGAAGCCCGATGCCGGGCGCATCCTGATCGACGGCCAACCGGTCGAGATCGAGACCCCGCAGCAGGCAACCGCCTTGCGGCTCGGCTTCGTGCATCAGGAGCTGCATCTCGTCCCACAGCTCAACGTGCTGGAGAACATCACGCTCGGCGCGCCGAAGCCGACCCGGCTCGGCATGGTGGATTGGCGACGCGTGCGCGCCGAAGTGCAGCCGATCGCCGACAAGCTCGGTATCGCTTTCCCGCTCGACGCTGCGGTGACCAGGCTCTCCACCGCCGAGAAGTGGCTGGTCTCGATCGGCCGCGCATTGGTACGCAAATGCCGGCTGATGGTGATGGACGAGCCCACCGCTTCGCTTTCCGAAGCGGAATCCCAGCGCCTGTTCCAGATCGTGCGCGATCTCGCCGCGGACGGGATCGCGGTGCTCTATGTCTCGCACCGCCTGGACGAGATCCTCGACCTTTGCGACCGGGTGACGGCGTTCCGCGACGGAAACCGCGTGCTCGAGCTCGAAGGCGAGGCGCTGACACGCCAGGCTCTGGTTCGCGCCATTGTCGGCGGCGACGCGCCGGAGGCATTGATCGCCTCCGATGCGCCGCTGAGCCGGGAAGTCGTGTTTCGCGCCGAAGGCCTGCGGCGCCTGCCCATGGTCAAGCGCGTCAGCTTCGATCTCCACCGCGGCGAGGTTCTGGGTCTGGCCGGCCTCGTGGGTGCCGGCCGCAGCGAGACCGCGCGGATGATCTTCGGCGCCGACCGGCCGCAGGGCGGCGCGATGACGCTCGAAGGCAAGCCGTTCCGTCCGCGCTCGCCGGTCGATGCGATGGAGGCCGGCCTCGGCCTGGTGCCGGAAGAGCGCCGCACCGAGGGGCTCATTCTGGAGAAGAGCCTCGCCTTCAACATCGGCCTCACCAATCTCGCGGCCTTGCAGGTCTCGCCCCTGCTCCCATTGCTCCGCATGGGCAAGCGCACCACCCAGGCGGAAGCCCTGGTGCGGCGGCTGCTGGTGAAGACGCCTTCGACCGCGATCCCGGTGGGGCGCCTCAGCGGCGGCAATCAGCAGAAGGTCGCGATCGCGAAATGGCTGGCGCGCAGCCTCAAAATCCTGATCCTGGACGAACCCTCCCGCGGCGTCGATGTCGGCGCCCGGGCGGAGATCCACCGCATCATCCGCGACCTCACGGCCGAAGGGCTGTCGACCATCGTGATCTCTTCGGATGCGGAGGAGCTGCCGGGCCTCTGCGACCGAGTCCTGGTGATGTGCGAAGGCGTGATCGCCGGCGAGTTGGTCGGCCGCGGCATCACCCGCGAGGCAATCCTGCATGCGAGCTACGCGCATGCCGAAGTTCAGAAGAGTGCATAGGAAGAGGCATGGCGGAGAACATCAAGGCAGGGCATGAAACGGCACGGGCGCAGTTCTCGCTGCGGCTCACGGTCCTGCCTTTCCTGGCGAAATACGGCACGATCATCGGCCTCGCGATCATGATTGCGATCTTCTCCTTCATAGCACCGGTCGCCTTTCCGACTGTCTCCAATTTCGTCAACGTTCTGAACCAGGCCTCGCTCGGCATGATCATCGCCGGGGGACTCACCGTTGCGGTGATCGTCGGCGAGCTCGACTTGAGCATCGGCTTCTCGGCGAGCTTCCTCGGCGTGCTGGTGACCGGTCTCATGGTCTGGGTCGGCCTGCCGGTGCCGGTCGCCATCATCGCCGTGCTGCTGGTCGGCGCTTTCATCGGCTTCATCAACGGCATCATCGTCACCAAGATCGGCGTCAATTCGGTGATCGCGACCTTGGGCACCGGCACCATCATCGTCGGCCTCAACTTCGCCTATTCCTCCGGCGCGCCGATCGCCATGGGCGTGCCCGATGCCTTCGTCGATATCGCGCTGGGCCGGCTCTGGGGCGTTCCGCACAACGTGCTGACCATGGTTCTGGTGATCGCGGTCCTCTGGGTCGTGGTCGAGCGCACCTCGATCGGCCAGAGCATCCAGGCGGTCGGCGGCAATCCGGTGGCCTCACGGCTCTCCGGCATTCCGGTCGATCGGGTGAAGATCATCGCCTTCATGATCTGCGGCGCCTGCGCGGCCTTGACCGGCATCCTGCTCGCGTCCTCGCTCGGCAGCGGCACGACCAGCGCGGCGGACGGCTATCTCCTCTCCGCCTTCGCCGCGGTGTTCCTCGGATCTGCGACTCTGCGCGATGGCGAGTTCCACATCCTCGGCACCGTGTTCGGCGCGCTGATCATTGCCGTCGGCTTCAACGGTCTCGCCATCTTCGGCGCGCCCACCTTCTATCAATACGTCTTCCAGGGCGCGATCCTGATCGTCGCCGTGGGCCTCTCCAGCCTCGGCCGGCTCTACGCCGCGTCGTAAAATTCCGGGAGAACATCATGCCTGCCAAGCAGAAAGAGACCGCGGCCGACTGGCAGCTCTATGTCATCGAATACGCGCGCAGCCGCAACCAGCCGATGGCGAGCCTGCTCTTGGGCGCCTTCGACGAACCGCCGGTCAATGTCCCCTTCTCCTTCGTGCTGGCGCAGAACGCCAAGCACAAGGTGCTGGTCGATACCGGCTTCATGGATGAAGGCGGCGGCCACGAGATGGCGGTGAAGTTCGACATCCCTGAATGGATCTCCCCGGTGCGCATGCTGGAAGAGATCGGCGTCAAGGCCGGGGAGATCGACCACATCTTCGTCTCCCACGCGCATTACGACCATATCGGCTCGATCGACAAGTTTCCGAACGCGACCATCCACATCCAGAAGGCCGAGCTCATGACCTGGATCGAGGCGCTTGCCTTGCCGCCGCGCTTCGGGTTCCTGACCTCCGCGCTTGATCCCGACGACATCCACACCGCGATCAGCGCCGCAGCCGAGCATCGCCTGAACCTGCTGGATGGCGATGCCGACGACGTGGTGCCCGGCATCCATGTGCGCAGCGCCGCCGGCGGCCATACTTTGGGGCAGCAGTTCGTGTCCGTGGATACGCCGAAGGGCCGCTATGTCGTGACCGGCGATTGCATCTACAGCCAGCGCAATCTGGTCGGCATCAAGAACGACGGCGTCTATGCGCCCTTGGGCTTCGGCATCGGCAGCATCTGGGAGCAGCTGAAATCCTTCGACCGGATCAACGAGGAAGTCGGCCACGATCTCGACAAGCTGCTCATCCTGCACGACTTCGACCGCTGGGCGAACTTCGAGACGATCAAGGAAGTGGAAGGCTTCAAGATCGCGCGGGCGGTCTAGACCGTCCGCCGTCCCGCCAAGCCGCCCAGCACCACGACCAGGATCGCCGGCACCAGGTTCACCGTCAGCGCGAGCAGCGAATCCTGCTCGGTGTGGACCAGCAGATGCGCCGTATCGGCGAAGCCCGCGACGGCGAGGCAGCCGAGCCAGGCGGTCAGGTTGGGCCGCAGCGTCTTCACCCGCCGCAGCATCGGCAGCAACACGGCAATCAGGCAGGCCGAGGTCACCAGGATCGTCGCGAGGCAGGCACTCTCCGGAAGCAGTTCCAGGCTGGCCGCAAGATTGTCCCAGTTCACGAAGCAAGTGTAAGCGAAACCGGTGCCCCAGAGCAGCACCGGAAGGAGCGGCAACCATAGCCAGCCCCGCGCGCGGTCCGGCAGGCTGATCTGGAACGCGGCGAGCGCGGCGGTGACGCCGGTCAGCCAGCTTCCCACCAGCGGGAACAGGAAGCTCGCCTCTCCCATGGCATGGGCAAGATCGGCGCGCGAGCCGCCCACTGCGGCGATGATGGCGATGACCACCGTGGCGAAAGCGCTCCACAGGGCGGTGCGCTCCACCGGTTTCCGCAACGGCTTCACCGGGTGCAGGTCCCGGGAGAGCGTTTCGATCAGTTGTTCGGTCGCCGCCATCTCACCTGCCTCCCAGTACCGTGCGCAGGCGCTTGATCGCGCGATGGACGGAAACCTTCAGCGCGGTTTCCGACTGCCCGGTGGCTTGCGATGCCTCCTTCAACGACATTTCCTTCAGCTTCAGCATCTCGACGGCGCGCCGCTGGCCTTCCGGCAGGTCGGCAATCGCCGCCTTCAGCCGCCGGGCCTCGCTTGCCTCTTCCGGAAGGTTCGTCTCGACGGCCGCAAAAGTTTCATGGGCTTCGGTCAATTCGGTCTCCCGGCCGCTCTGCCGCACCCGGCGCCGCAGCCGGTCCAGCAGCCGGTGCCGGGCGACCGCCGTCAGCCAGGGGCCGAACGGCCGGCTCCGGTCATAGGTATGGCGGATGGAATGGAGCGTCAGCAGCACGTCCTGGACCGCATCCTCCAGGTCCGGCCCGCCGAGACCGAGGCGATGGCCGAGCGCGCGGAGATAGGGTGTGACCCCGCGCAGCAGGGCACGATAGCTCGCCGCGTCGCCGTCCTGGCTGCGCGCCATCAGCACCGACCAGTCCTCTTCTGGAGGCCGGCGCGCGGTTTTCTCGTCAGGTTGGATACCGTCGTTCACGGGCGTGACGCTATCACTTCCGGCGCAAGGATTTCCACGCGCGAATCCTGTTGCTGGGCTTGCACCGAGTCGCCAATCTAGCCGCCGATCAGCGAGGGATTTTGCCATGACGACTGCCCCGGCCAATCCGGCGACGCTCGAGCGCCGCAACCAGACACTCGAATCCGCCGTCGCCGAGGCGGAGCAGCGCTATGTCGCCGCCAACCCGAACAGCGCCAAGTTCAACCAGGGTGCCAAAGCGGTGCTGCCCGGCGGCAATACCCGCACGACGCTGCACTATGGCCCCTTCCCGCTCACCATGCGATCGGCCGCGGGATCGCGGGTGACGGATGTCGACGGCCATACCTATGTTGATTTCATCAACGAACACACGGCCGGCGTGCTCGGCCATTCCAATCCGGTGATCCAGGCGGCGCTGAAACGGGCAATCGACGACGGCCTCACCCTGGGTGCGCCGAATATCTACGAGCAGGAGCTCGCCGCCGCGATCACCGCCCGATTTCCGGCGATGGAGCGGCTCCGCTTCTGCAATTCCGGCACCGAGGCCAATCTGCTGGCGCTGGCGACGGCGCGGGTGGTCACGGGCAAGCCCGCGGTCATGATCTTCGACGGTGCCTATCACGGCAGCCTGCTCTATTTCAGCCACGGCCCCTCGCCGCTCAATGTGCCGATCCCTTTCATCGAAAGCCGCTACAACGACGCCGCGAAGGCGGCGGTGGATATCGCCGAAAACGGCCAGCGCCTGGCCGCGGTGCTGCTGGAACCGATGCAGGGCAGCGGTGGCGGCATTCCCGGCGAGCCGGAATTCCTGCAGGCACTCCGCAAGGCCTGCAGCCAGCACGGCGTGCTGCTGATCTTCGACGAGGTGATGACCTCACGCCTCTCGCCCGGCGGCGTGCAAGGCTTGCGCGGCGTGAAGCCGGACATGGTGACGCTCGGCAAGTATGTCGGCGGCGGTATCACCATCGGCGCTTTCGGCGGCAGGGCCGAGATCATGGAACGCTTCGACCCGAACCGGCCCGATGCCCTGCCCCATGGCGGCACCTTCAACAACAACGTGCTGGCGATGGCGGCCGGGCATGCCGCCTTCACCGAGGTGCTGACGGCCGCGGCGCTCGACGCCATGAACACGCTCGGCGACCGTCTGCGCGCGCGCACCAATGCGCTCGCGGCGAAACACGGTGTCGCCATGCAGATGACCGGACTCGGCTCGATCTACGGCTTGCACTTTCACAAGGGCCCGGTCCGCAGCATCCGCGATCTCGACGCGGCGGCGCAAGGCCGCGAGCCGGAGCTGGCGCAGCTTCGAAAGCTGTTCCAGCTCGACATGTTCGAGCGCGGGCTCTATGTCACCCGGCGCGGCACCGGCAACCTGTCGCTCGCGACCACGCCGGCGGAGGTCGATCTCTATCTCGACGCACTGGAAGAGTTCATGATCAGCCGCGGTGCGCTGATCCGCGACATCCTGCCCTGACCGCCATGCTGATTGCCCAGCTCAGCGATCTCCATGTCCAGCCGCATGGCGCGCTGGCCTATGGCGTGGTCGATACCAATCCCTTCGTCGAGCGCGCGTTCAAGGCCGTGGCGGCGCTCGACCCCAAGCCCGACATCGTGCTCCTCACCGGCGATCTCACCGATCGCGGAAGCGATGCGGAATACGACATCCTCGCAGACCTCATCCGCCGCCATCTCACGATGCCGGTCTATCTCATCCCCGGCAATCATGATCGGCGCGAAGGGATCAAAGCGCGGCTCGGGCATCTGCCCGGCGTCGGCAGCGATCCAAAGTTCGTGCATTACGCGGTCGAGGATTGGCCGGTCCGGCTGGTGATGCTGGATTCGACCGTGCCGGAGCAAGGTCATGGCGAACTCTGCGCCGAACGGCTCGCCTTCCTGGACCGCACGCTATCGCACACACCGACGAAGCCGACCCTGGTCGCGCTGCATCATCCACCTTTCTTGACCGGCATTACGCACATGGACGCGGTCAGCCTGCGCAATCCCGATGCGTTCGAGGCGGTGATCTGCCGTCATCCGCAAGTGGAGCGCGTCTTGTGCGGCCATGCGCACCGGCCGATCATCGTCCGCTTCGGCGGGAGCCTGGCGCAGGTCGCGCCCAGCGTCGCGCATCAGGTGACGCTCGACCTCCGGCCAGGCGGTCCTGCGACCTTCAACTTCGAGCCGCCGGGCTTCCTGCTCCACCACTGGCGCCCGGAAGGCCGGCTGGTCTCGCACCAGGTCTATGTCGGGGAGTTCGCCGGGCCCTATCCGTTCGATATGGACGAGTAGCCGCCGCGTCCCGCTACTTCTGCCGAAACTGGCTGAGCAAGGCTTCCAGTCCCATCTCCAGCATATCGCTCAGCGCCAGGGCGCGGTCGCCCTGCGGACCGCCGCCCGATTCCCGCACGAGTTCAGAGGCATCAGCGGTGGCGACGCGGCTGGTCGCCGACAATCGCATCAAGTTGCTGTGAGCGATCTCGTCCATTCTGTGACCTGTTAGTGATTGGGACTTGCAGTTC
>Ga0209050_1004010_pt1 | contig 10379 bp, 10 predicted proteins | sample Araplavi_mTSA_r2_FD_184276 | JGI IMG/M metagenome (GOLD analysis project Ga0209050, IMG submission 184276) | Arabidopsis root microbial communities from North Carolina, USA - plate scrape MF_Cvi_mTSA_r2 (SPAdes) (version 2) | ecosystem: Host-associated > Plants > Roots > Endosphere | place: USA...
ATCATCGTCATCGGCGCGGCGATGGACCGCAGCGTCTATGCGCTGCGCGACCTGCTGATGAAGCATGGCGTCGCGCACCGTTGGTTCGACCCCGCCGACGGGCCGGTCGCTGGGCATCTGATGGCGGAGCGAGGGTTGACCGACGAGCAATTGCCGCTGGTGATCCTGGGCGCGACCGACCCCTTGGTGCAGCCGACGCCCGAAGAGCTGGCACAGGCGCTGGGGCTCGACCTGCTGCCCGACGGCGCGACCGCCGATGTGCTCGTCGTCGGCAGCGGCCCGGGCGGACTCGCCGCGGCGGTCTATGCCGCGTCGGAGGGGTTGTCGGTCATTGCGCTCGACGCGCTCGCGCCCGGTGGGCAGGCGGGCACCTCGTCGAAGATCGAAAATTATCTGGGCTTTCCCACCGGGATTTCGGGCAATGAATTGGCGCGCCGCGCGACGGTACAAGCGCAGAAGTTTGGCGCCCGACTGGTGTCGCCGGTCAGCGCGGCATCGATCAACCGCGACGGCGACGATGCCTATTGTCTGCACCTCGCCGACGGCCGCAAACTGCGCAGCCGCGCGGTGGTGATCGCGAGCGGCGCCAAATATCAGAGCCTGCCGATCGAGGGCCTCGAATCCTATGAAGGCCGCGGCATCTATTATGGCGCGACGCCGATGGAAGCGCAGCTCTGCAGCGATGCCGAGGTGAGCGTCGTCGGCGCGGGCAATTCGGCGGGGCAGGGCGCAATCTATCTCGCGAGCGTCGCGAAGAAGGTCTATGTCATCTTCCGCCGGTCGAGCCTGCGCGACACCATGTCCGAATATCTGGTCAAACGGCTCGAAGAGCATCCGAATATCGAGATTATTCCCTCGACCGACGTCGTCGCGTTGCACGGCGAAGATCATCTGGCCGGGGTGACCTATCGTTGCCGCGAGACCGGTGCGGAAGATCATTGCGACTGCAAATTCCTGTTCCTGTTCCTCGGCGCGAGCCCGAACACGCGCTGGCTGCCGAAGGAAATGGTCTGCGACGAGCGCGGCTTTGTGAAGACCGGCGCCGACATCGCACCACTCGAACTCGTCAAGGCGGGTTGGTCGCTGGACCGCATGCCCAGCCGCCTCGAAACGAGCTGGCCGCGCATCTACGCCGTCGGTGATGTGCGCAAGGGATCGGTGAAACGCGTCGCCTCGTCGGTAGGCGAAGGGTCGGTGGTGGTGAGCCACATCCACCATGCGCTGGCGGAAACGGGCTCAACCGTCGGTTGACCTTGCCTGCGTTCGGGCGATAAGCTCCTGTCTTCGAAGCGAAAAGGGAGCGTCAGATGAGCCTGGCAGCGTTGGTGATGATGGTGGCGGTGCAGGGAGGCGGCGAACCGTTGCCGTCGCGGACCGATATCCCGAACGATTTTTCGACCGTCATCTGCCCAACCGAGGCGGCGGCGCGCGAGATGCTGGCGACCTACTATAGCGTCCAGCCCGCGCCGCGGAACCACACGATAGACACCAGCCTGTTCTTCAAGGGGCTGGCGGCGACCGGCTGCACGCAAAATAGCCCCGACGCGAAATCGACGATCACGATCCAGCAAGCGTTGCAACGCCGGACGCTGACGCTCGCACCGGGGCGCGAAACCTATCTTGTCTATCGCGGGGTCAACGCAAGCGGCGCCCGGGTCGTCGGGGTCGTCGACGAAACAGGGAATACCAAGCATCCCCGCACCGACTTCGAGCGCTGGCTTGTGGAATTTGTGCCCGATGGCGTGCTGAATCATGATCCTGCAACGATGGGCAAGCTCTATCTCTGCTCGACGACTGACGGTGCGCGGGCGGCCGTCCGCGCGATCCCGGCCAAGGGCAGCGAGGCCACGCGCAATGCGGCGTTCGCCAAGGCTCGAACGGCCAATAGCTGCCGTGAGGCCGCCGCGGGGCGCTACAAGATCACTGCACGTTACGAGAACCGCACGATCGCGTGCGGGTTCGAGTGCGAAGACGTCTGGAATGCACTCGCCGCAACCGATCCACGCGGCCGAGCGGTTGCGTTGATCTTCAACGGCTCGCATTTCTGACGCGCGGTCACCCCAGTCGCGTCTTAAAGTCCTCGTAACCGAATTCGCGGATCAGCTTGAGTTCGTCACTCTCGCTGTTCCACAGCCAGATCGAAGGCAGCGGCACACCGTTGAAGGTGTTCGTCTTCACCATCGAATAATGCGCCTGGTCGAGGAAGGCGAAGCGCTGTCCGATCCGTGCGCCGCCGGGGAGGCGGTAGTCGCCGATCACGTCGCCTGCGAGACACGAGGGGCCGCCGAGCCTGACGGGCATACCCTCGCTACCCTCATCGAGCATCGCGGGGCGATAGGGCGCTTCGATCACGTCGGGCATGTGGCAGGTCGCCGAAATGTCGGTGATCCCGATCGGCATGCCATTGTCGAACAGGTCGAGCACCTCGCCGATAAGGATGCCCGCGTCGAGCGCGATCGCCTCGCCGGGTTCGATCATCACATCGCAGTCGGTCGACGCGCGAACCTGCTTCAGGAAGGCGATCAGATCGTCGACCTGATAATCGGCGCGCGTGACATGGTGACCGCCGCCGAAATTGATCCATTTGAGCTGGTTGAAGAAGGGGCGCAGCATCGGCTGCACCGATTCCCATGTGCGCTGAAGCGGCGGGAAATCCTGTTCGCACAGGCTATGCATATGGATGCCGTCGATGCCCTCCATATGCTCAGGGAGTAGCTGGGTCACCGGGAAGCCGAGGCGGCTGCACGGCGCGGCGGGGTCGTATTTGGGAACCTCGCCCTCGCTGTGCATCGGGTTGATGCGGAGGCCAATGTCGAAGCTCTCGCCCTTCGCCCGCAATTCGTCGAGCAGCGGACGGAAGCGCGCGATCTGACCCGGCGAATTGAAGATCAGATGATCGGAAAGCGCCGCGATCTCGGGAAGATCGACTTCCTTGTATCCGGCGCAATAGGTCGCGACTTCGCCGCCATATTCGCCGCGGCCTAGCCGGGCTTCATAGAGGCCCGAGGCGCAGACCCCGTCGAGATATTCGGCGACGACCGGCCCCAGCGACCACATCGAAAAAGCCTTGAGCGCCGCGAGCACGCGCGCGCCCGACGCATCGCCGATGTGGCGGAGCACCGACAAATTGGCGCGCACTTTCGCGGCATCGACGACGAAGGCGGGCGAGGGGACGCTGGTCAGGTCGAAGCGGGCAAAGGCTCCGGGGTCGCCGGCACGGGTTTCCATGTCGCTGTAAAATCCTGTCAGACCGCAATCGGTCCCTTGAAGATGAAAAACGCCCCCGCCGCAATCAGACCGAAGCCGACGAGATGGTTCAGGGTCAGCTTCTCACCGAGCCAGAAGACCGCGAACCCGGCGAATATGATCAGGGTTATGACTTCTTGCAAGGTCTTGAGTTCGGCGGCGCTGTAAACGCCATAGCCGATGCGGTTCGCGGGGATGACGAGGCAATATTCGAAGAAGGCGATTCCCCATGCGATGAGCACTGCCAGCCAGACCGGCCGCGATACCGCACCGAGCTGTCCATACCAGGCAAAGGTCATGAAGATGTTCGAGACGAACAGCAGTCCGATCGGCGCGAGATAGGCGGTCATTTCTTTTCTTTCGTCAGCGGCAGCACGTCGGTGAGCAGCGCGGCGAAGAAATGCCCCGGCTCCTCGACCATCGGCATATGCGCCGAATGTTCGAGCCAGACGAGCTTCTTCGAGGGTGCCTTGACCTGTCCGAACCACTGGGCCGCCACAGGCGAAGGGACAGTATAGTCATGCCGTCCGAGCAGGAAGACGAGCGGCACGTCCATTTTCCTGACCTTCGTGAAGCTGACGTCGGCAAGGCGCGGCCAGAGCGTCGTCACCGAAAACTCGCTGCCCTTGCCCCACGCCTTGCGGTCGGCCTCGCTATATTCGGGCGAGAGGCGCGGGGTCTGGAAATAGAGGTTGAGGTCGGGCTTGGCGTACATCAGCGAGCCATAGGGGATCGCATATTTGCGCCAGCCATCGGCTTTGGCGATCGTGAACTCGCCAGCCGGATAAGGTGCGAGCGCGTCGATCGCGGCGACGGCTTCCTTGTTGCCCGACGCGAGCGCCTTCGCGCGCGTCCACGCCATACCCGCCTTTTCGCCTTCGCGGAAATCTATCCCTTGGCCGACACCGACATAGGCGTAGAGCAGGTCGGGCCGTTTCACCGCGACCGACAGGCCGACGATCGAACCCCAGCTATGCCCCATCAGCACGACCTTGCGCTTGGCGTAGCGCTTTTTGAGCAGTTCGATCAGTTCGATGGCATCGTCGCGGTAGCGCTCGGGCGTCATCGTCGGCGCGAGCGTCGCGGGATCGTTGAGCGGGTAGCTACGCCCTGCACCGCGCTGGTCGTATTGGACGACGGTGAAGACGTCTTCCCACGGCCGCTGGAACGCCCATGCGAATGGCATCTCGACCGCGCCGGGACCGCCGTGGACAAAGATGAGGATCGGATTATCGCGGTCCGAGCCGCGCACGTTCACGACCTGCCGCGCGCCGCCTAGTGTGACTTCAAAGGTTTCCTGAACGCCGTTTGGCGTGACGATCTTGCCGATATCGGCGACGATCGCCCGCGCCGGGGCGTAAGCGTCGTCGGTTTGAGCTGCCGCAGGCGCGGCGAAAGCAGCAAAAAAGGCGAGCGCTGCCCATCGCAATTTCATTCGGATTACCTTTCGTCATTCCTGCAAAAGCGGGATCCCCGTTTCGCCGTGGCTACCGGGTTCGTGCTTTTGCGGAAATGACGAAAAACGTAAAATCGATCAGAAATCGAGGGGGCCGTCCAATTCCTTCACCTGCCAGGGCAGGCCGTGCTTGTTCAGCATGTCCATGAATGGATCGGGGTCCATCTGCTCCATGTTGAACACACCGTCGCCGCTCCACGTGCCAGTGACCATCATCGCCGCGCCGATCATCGCAGGAACGCCGGTTGTGTAGCTGACAGCCTGATTACCGGTTTCGGCGTAGGCGTCCTCATGGTCGCAGATATTGTAAAGGTAGAGCGTCTTTTCCTTGCCGTCCTTGCCGAGCCCGGTCGCGATGACGCCGATGTTGGTCTTGCCCTTGGTCGTCTCGCCCAGGCTCGACGGTTCGGGCAGCACGGCCTTCAGGAATTGCAGCGGGATGATCTCGCGGCCTTCATAGATCACCGGGTCGATCCGCGTCATGCCGACATTCTGCAGCACGTTGAGGTGGGTGATATAGGCCTCGCCAAAGGTCATCCAGAAACGGATGCGCTGGATTTCGGGCAGGTGCGTCTTCAGGCTTTCGATCTCCTCATGATACATGAGGTACATCGTCTTCTCACCCACGGCCTCGAAGTCGAACTTCTGCTTCACCGACATCGGCGGCGTTTCGACCCAGTCGCCATTTTCCCAGTGGCGCGCGACCGCGGTCACTTCGCGGATGTTGATCTCGGGATTGAAGTTGGTCGCAAAATGCTGACCATGATCGCCGCCGTTGCAATCGAGAATGTCGAGCGTGTCGATGCGGTCGAAGTGATGCTTCTTGAGCCAGGTCGTGAAGACGCTGGTGACGCCGGGGTCGAAACCCGAACCGAGCAGCGCCATCAGGCCGGCGTCCTTGAAGCGGTCCTGATACGCCCACTGCCAGTGATATTCGAACTTCGCCTCGTCGCGCGGTTCGTAGTTCGCGGTGTCCATGTAGTGCGCGCCGGTCGACAGGCACGCCTCCATGATCGTGAGATCCTGATAGGGCAAAGCGAGGTTCACGACATGCGTCGCGCCGACCGAGCGGATCAGCGCTGCGGTCGCATCGATATGGTCGGCATCGACCTCGGCGGTCTTGATCGTGACGCCAGTCCGTTCCTTCACCGAGTCGGCGATCGCATCGCACTTGAACTTGCGGCGGCTGGCCAGTGTGATGTCGGGAAAAATGTCGGGGTTCATCGCCATCTTGTGCACCGCGACCGAACCGACGCCGCCTGCGCCGATCACCAGAACCTTGCTCATCGAAAAATCTCCTGCGCCTGTCTATGTGGCTTGTCTTGTATGGCCGGCCCTATAGGACGAAGCCATGACACAGCAAAGCCCCGATCCCTTGCTAAACCCGAACCGCGCACCCACGCTTGCAGGTGTCGAACGCGCCGCGGCGAAAGTCGCTGCATTGCTGCCGCAAACCCCGCTGCTGCCGCTCGAAGTCGACGGCAAGACGGTCTGGTGCAAGGCCGAGTGCCTGCAGCCGGTGGGCGCGTTCAAGATCCGCGGCGCGTGGCACAGGCTGACCGACCTGACGTCTGAGCAGGCGGCGGCGGGCGTGGTCGGCGTATCGAGCGGCAATCATGCCCAAGGCGTCGCCTGGGCAGCGAAGCGGCTTGGGATCAAGGCGACGATCGTGATGCCGAGCAATGCGCCGGCGATGAAGCTAGCCGCGACCCGCCGGTTGGGCGCCGAGGTCGTGCTTTACGACCGCGTCACTGAATCGCGCGACGCTGTAGCGGCGCAATTGCTCGAACAGCGCGGGGGGACGCTTGTCCATGCCTATGGCGACCCATGGATCATCGAGGGGCAGGGCAGCGCCGGAACCGAAGCGAAGGCGCAGTTGGTCGCGCGCGGGATCGGGGGTCCTGACAAGGTGATCGCTTGCTGCGGCGGTGGCGGCCTGTCGGCGGGCCTCGCACTCGCGCTGCCCGATTCCGAAATCGTCGCGGTCGAGCCCGAGGGCTGGGACGATGTGACGCGCAGCCTCGCCGCCGGCGAAATATTGTCGGTGAAGGACATGGCCTACCCGACCGAATGCGACGCGCTCCAGACGCCGGAGACCTGGCCGATCAACTTCGCGGTGCTGCAGGCGCGCGGGGTGCGCGGCGTCGTCGTGACGCGGAGCGAAGTGCGCCGCGCGATGCGCACGGTGTTCGAGAAATTGCATCTCGTCGTCGAGCCCGGCGGTGCGGCTGCGCTCGCCGCGGTGCTCGCGGGCAAGGTGCCGCTGACAGACGCGACGCTCGTTACCCTGTCGGGCGGCAACGTCGACCCGTTGAAGTTCGCAGAGATTATAACCGAATAGGCTGGCGGAAACTTATCCGCCGACATGCGTTTGGACGGGGAAGGAGAAGCATGATGCAGAAGAGTGCAATTTTGGCGAGCGCCGCGGCGCTGGTGCTGTTGGCGGGCTGCGAAAAGGCGGAGGCTCCCGCGCCTGCGCCAACCGACGCGACGACTACCGAGGTTCCGGTCGAGACCGTTCCGCCCGAAGGCGCCGAGGCGACCGATCCCGCGACCGCGCCGCACCGCTTCGCGAGCTGGGCTGGCAAATGGACCGGGGTAGAGGGCATGTACGCCACGATCGCCACCGCCGAACCGGGCAAATACAAGCTGGAAATGCAGTCGGACCTCGACACCAAGGGGACTTATGACGGCGAAGACAGCGAGCATGGCATCAAGTTCAAGCGCGGCAGCGAAGAACTCAGTCTGCGCCGCGGAAACGGCGACGAAACCGGCCTCAAATATCTCGCCGGCAAGAAGGAATGCCTGATCGTCAAGGAGGGCGAGGGCTACTGCCGCGACTGACAGCACTCCGGCGACACATCTTTTTGATGTTGTCGCCGGATTGTCATCGAACCGGCACGGGAATGGCATGAAAGCCTGTCATGGGCGGCCCCGGATCAACATTGTCCGGGGAACCCATTCGCATGGCCAGCCTACCCAATCGCAAGATCGCCGCCGCCGTCGTTCGTGAGGATGGCGAACAGAAACAGCGCCTGCTCGACCGCGCTTTTGCGCTGGCCTTCAAAGGCCTTGTCTATGCCCAGATCTGGGAAGACCCGGTCGTCGACATGGAGGCGCTGGCGATCGAGCCGGGCAATCGAATCGCGACGATTGCGAGCGGCGGCTGCAACGTCTTTTCCTACCTCGTCGCCGACCCGGCGGAGATCGTCGCGGTCGACCTCAACACTGCGCATGTTGCGCTGAACAACCTCAAGCGCGTCGCGATCCAGCGGCTCCCCGACCACGCCAGCCTGCACCGCTTTTTCGCCGACGCCGATAGTGAAGCGAACATCGCCGACTATCGCGCCTTCGTCCGCCCGCATCTCGACGAGACGAGCCGGCGTTATTGGGAGGGCCGCGACCTTGCCGGGCGCCGCCGCATCAACGGTTTTGCGCACGGGCTCTACAAGCGCGGGCTGCTCGGCAGCTTCATCGGCCTCGCACATCTGGTCGCGCGAATGCACCGCGTCGATCCGCGCCAGTTTCTCGCCGCGAAAACGATCGAGGAGCAGCGCGCGATCTTTGACGAAAAAATCGCCCCCTTCTTCGACCGCAAATTCATCCGCTGGGTCACCGACCAGCGCTCGTCGCTGTTCGGGCTCGGCATCCCGCCCGCGCAATATGACGCGCTCGCCGGCGGCAAACCGATGGCCGACGTGCTGCGCGCGCGGCTCGAAAAGCTCGCGTGCGACTTCCCGCTCGATGACAATTATTTCGCGTGGCAGGCGTTTGGGCGCGGCTATGGCAAGGGCCGGGCGGCGTCGTTGCCGCCCTATCTGCAGGCGGATAATTATGACGCCGTCCGCGCGCGCGCCGAGCGGGTGACTATGCTGCATGCGAACATGACCGACATGCTCGCTGCCGCCGACGCAGCAAGCTTCGATCGCTATATCTTCCTCGATGCCCAAGACTGGATGACCGACGCGCAACTGACCGCGCTGTGGAGCGAGGTCACGCGCACCGCACGCCCCGGCGCGCGCGTCCTGTTCCGCACCGCCGCCGAACCGAGCCTGCTGCCGGGGCGCCTTCCCGACGACCTGCTGCAGCGCTGGGATTATCGCGCGGCGGACTCGCTCGATTACACGCGGCGCGACCGCTCGGCGATCTATGGCGGGGTCCATCTCTATATATTGAAAGGCTGATCCGTGACTGCGGGGGAGGGGCACGCCGAACGCATGGACGGTGTCTATCGCGGTCAACGTCATATCTACGACCTGACGCGCAAATATTATCTGCTGGGCCGCGACCGGCTGATCGACGAACTAACGCCGCCGGTCGGCGGACATGTGCTGGAGATCGGGTGCGGCACCGGGCGCAACCTGATCGCCGCCGCGCGTTGCTGGCCCGGTGCGCATTTCCACGGGATCGACATTTCGGAAGAGATGTTGAAATCGGCGCGGGCCGCCATCGCGCGCGCGGGGCTGACCCGGCGGGTGACGGTCGCGCGCGGCGACGCGACGGGTTTCGACCCGAACGCCCTGTTTCGCGTCAATAGCTTCGACCGGATTTTCCAGAGCTATACGCTATCGATGATCCCCGATTGGCAGGCTGCAATCCGCGAAGCAGTGAACCATCTGTCGACTTATGGATCGCTGCATATCGTCGATTTCGGCCAGCAGGAGGAGATGCCCGACTGGTTCCGCAGCGCGCTGTTCGCGTGGCTCGCGCGCTTTCATGTCGAGCCGCGGGCGCTGATGGTCGAAGCCGCGCGCGAGGCGGCGAACGAGGCCGGCGCACGGCTTGCGGTGACGCGGCTTTATCGCGGCTATGCTTGGGCGCTAAGGCTCGACAAACGCCCACGCTGATCTTGCCAAGCGGCGCGCAGCCTGCTCCTTTGATGCAGGGAGGCGCGATGACCGATTATATTCAAAGGGCAGGGCAGGCCGACCTGCCGCCCATCATCGAAACGCTGGCGCAGGCATTCCAGACCGATCCGGCGCTATCGTGGATTTTGCCCGATCCCGGTCACCGGCAGAGCGCACTCCGAAGCCTGTTTCGGGTCTTGGCCCCCGCCGACATGCGCGCAGGCGTCGCGCTGCGGTCGGCGGGCGACGAGGCGGCGGCGCTGTGGCGCGCGCCGGGACAGGCCCATAGCGGCACGTTCGAATTCCTCCGCACGGTCATCCCGCTCGTCGCGACTTTTGGAACCGCGCTGCCACGCGGACTGAAGGTGCAGGCCAGCATCGACGCGAACCGTCCCAAGGCGGCCTTCTGGTATCTCCACTATGTCGGCGTGCGGCGCGAACATCAGGGCAAGGGCCATGGCGGGCGGATCATCCGCGCCCAGACCGCCGTCGCCGACGCTGAGGAACTTCCCTGCTGGCTGGAGACCGCAACGCCGGAGAATGTGCCGCTGTACGAGCGGCTGGGTTTCGTCACGGAGGCCGAATGGCATGTGCCGGACGGCGGCCCGCATTTCTGGGGAATGATGCGCCCGGCGGGCTGATTTTATGGGGCCGTGGGTTTGGAAGCCGGGCGCGTCGCGTTGAAGGAAAAGGCGATGTCGACGCCCGCCGCAATCGCATCGGTTGCCGACCATTCGCCCTGACCGACGCCAAAGGCGGTGCGGTCGATGCGCGCAGTGCCGGTCACGCGGGCTTTGTCGCCGTCGATGCGCAGCGTAAACCGCACGGTC
>Ga0209050_1004011_pt1 | contig 10377 bp, 13 predicted proteins | sample Araplavi_mTSA_r2_FD_184276 | JGI IMG/M metagenome (GOLD analysis project Ga0209050, IMG submission 184276) | Arabidopsis root microbial communities from North Carolina, USA - plate scrape MF_Cvi_mTSA_r2 (SPAdes) (version 2) | ecosystem: Host-associated > Plants > Roots > Endosphere | place: USA...
AACTTATGAAGGTTTGTCTATAGCTGCCGAATGTCCGCGAAGTGCGGCAAATCATTCCCACTCGATGGTCGCCGGCGGCTTGCTCGACACGTCGTAGGTCACGCGGTTGATGCCACGCACCTCGTTGATGATGCGGCCCGACACCTTCTTGAGCAGCGCGTACGGCAGCTCGGCCCAGTCGGCAGTCATGAAATCGCTGGTCTGCACGGCGCGCAGTGCAACCACGTAGTCGTAGGTGCGGCCATCGCCCATCACGCCCACGCTCTTCACCGGCAGGAACACGGTGAAGGCCTGGCTCGTGAGGTCGTACCAGGTCTTGCCCGTGGCTTCGTCGGTGAAGTTGCGCAGCTCCTCGATGAAGATCGCGTCGGCCCGGCGCAGCAGGTCGGCGTATTCCTTCTTCACTTCGCCCAGGATGCGCACGCCCAGGCCCGGGCCGGGGAACGGATGGCGATACACCATCTCGGGCGGCAGGCCGAGCGCCACGCCGAGTTCGCGCACCTCATCCTTGAACAGGTCGCGCAGCGGCTCGAGCAGCTTGAGGCCCAGCTGCTCGGGCAGGCCGCCGACGTTGTGGTGGCTCTTGATGGTGACGGCCTTCTTGCTCTTGGCACCGCCCGATTCGATGACGTCGGGGTAGATCGTGCCTTGCGCCAGGAAGGTGGCGCCCTTATGGCCGCCGTCGCCGGCTTTCAGCTTGGCGGCTTCCTGCTTGAACACCGTGACGAACTCGCCGCCGATGATCTTGCGCTTGGCTTCGGGGTCGCTCACGCCGGCGAGCTTGCCGAGGAACAGGTCGCTGGCGTCGACGCGAATGACCTTCGCGTGCAGCTTGCCTTCGAACATCTCCATGACCATGTCGCCTTCGTTCAGGCGCAGCAGGCCGTGGTCGACGAACACGCAGGTCAGCTGGTCGCCGATGGCGCGGTGGATCAGCGCCGCGGCCACGCTCGAATCGACACCGCCCGACAGACCGAGGATGACTTCCTCGTCGCCCACCTGCTCGCGGATCTTCTGCACGGCTTCGGCGATGTGGTCGCGCATGACCCAGTCGGGCTTCGCGCTGCAGATGCCGAGCACGAAGCGTTCGAGCAGCGCCTTGCCCTGCACGGTGTGCGTGACCTCGGGGTGGAACTGCACGCCGTAATAGCGGCGCGCCTCGTCGGCCATGCCGGCGATCGGGCAGCTCTCGGTGCTGGCCATGAGCTTGAAGCCGGGCGGCAGCTCGGTGACCTTGTCGCCATGGCTCATCCACACGTTGAGCATGCCGTGGCCCTCGGGCGTGGTGAAGTCGGCGATGTCCTTCAGCAGTGCGGTGTGACCATGAGCGCGCACGGCCGCGAAGCCGAACTCGCGCTTGTGGCCGCCCTCGACCTTGCCGCCGAGCTGGTGCGCCATGGTCTGCATGCCGTAGCAGATGCCGAGCACGGGAATGCCGAGGTCGAACACGGCCTGCGGACACTTGTCGGTGCTTTCCTCGTACACGCTGGCATGGCTGCCCGAAAGGATCACGCCTTTCAGATGGCCGTCGGCGGCGTATTCGCGCACCCATTCGTCGGTGACGTCGCAGGGGTGCACTTCGCTGAGCACGTGGGCTTCGCGCACGCGGCGTGCGATGAGCTGGGTGACTTGCGAGCCGAAGTCGAGGATGAGGATCTTGTCGTGTTGCATGGCGAGGACTCAGAGCGTTGAAATGTCGAGCAGCCTGACGCCCGCTTGCGGCGCAGCCTGGATGAGTTGCTCGTCGAAGGTGGCGAGCGGAAGATTGAGCGATTTCGCGAGCCAGAGGTAGCCCGCGTCGTACTGCGAGACGCCGGCATCGATGGCCACGGCCAGCACGGCCTTGTGCTGCGCCGGGGCGAGGTCGTGGAGCTCCACGCGATGGCGGATGGCATCGAGCACGCTCCAGAGCCCTTCGACCGCCGCTGGCGGAATGCGGCCGCTGCGCACGCCGTTGGCGAGGATGTTGGTGCATTCCCACTGCCACGCGTTGGGCGCCTGCGGTTCGACCTCGTCGCGGCGAATGGCGGCGTAGAGCTTGCGCGTGTGCTCGCTGGCCATGTCGGGCAGCAGCCAGGCGGCAGTGACGGAGGCGTCCATCACGAAGGCGGTCATGGCTGGCGCCCTTCGTCGCGCAGGGCCCGCAGCGACAGGCCGGGCCGGATGGTGGCGTGCAGCGAGTCGATCTGGCCGAGCTCGCGCTGGATCTGCTCGTCGGTGATGACCGGCTTGCGGCGCACCGGCAGCATGCGCACGACTTCCTTGCCGTGGCGGGTGATGCGGACCTCCTCGCCCTTTTCGACCGAGTCGATCAGGGCCGAGAAGTTGTTCTTGGCTTCAGCGATGCCGATGGATTGCATTTGGGCCAGAAAAATGTGATCTGGCCCAAATTCTAATCTTGATCTGGCCCGAACTTCAAGTTCTGGCCAGATTGGGCTTACTCTGCCCTGTAGTTCGGTGCTTCCTTCGTGATCTGCACGTCGTGGACGTGGCTCTCACGGATGCCGGCCGTGGTGATCTCGACGAACTCGGCCTTGTTCTTCATGTCCTCGATGGTCGCGCAGCCGCAGTAGCCCATGCTGGCGCGCACGCCGCCTGCCATCTGGTAGACGATGGACACGATCGAGCCCTTGTAGGGCACGCGGCCTTCGATGCCTTCGGGCACGAGCTTGTCGGTGTTGGGGTTGCCGGTGGTCGACTCCTGGAAGTACCGGTCGGCACTGCCCTGCTGCATCGCGCCGATGGAGCCCATGCCGCGATAGCTCTTGTAGCTGCGGCCCTGGTACAGCACGATCTCGCCGGGCGCTTCTTCGGTGCCGGCGAACATGCTGCCCATCATCACGGTGCTGGCACCGGCTGCGATGGCCTTGGCGATGTCGCCCGAGTAGCGCACGCCGCCGTCGGAAATCAGCGGAATGCCGGTGCCTTGCAGCGCGGTGGCGACGCTGTCGACCGCCATGATCTGCGGCACGCCCACGCCGGCCACGATGCGCGTGGTGCAGATCGAGCCCGGGCCGATGCCGACCTTGACGGCGTCCGCGCCGGCGTCGGCCAGCGCACGGGCGGCGTCGCCGGTGGCGATGTTGCCGCCGATCACGTCGACCTGCGGATAGTTCTTCTTGACCCAGCGCACGCGCTCGATCACGCCGGCGCTGTGGCCGTGCGCGGTGTCGACCACGATGGCGTCGACGCCGGCCTTGACCAGCGCTTCGACACGTTCTTCGGTGCCGTCACCCACGCCGACTGCCGCGCCCACGCGCAGGCGACCGTTGGCATCGCGTGCGGCGTTGGGGAAGCTGGTCTGCTTGGTGATGTCCTTGACGGTGATGAGGCCCTTGAGCTCCCAATCGCCGTTGATGACCAGCAGACGCTCGAGCTTGTGCTTGTTCAGCAGCGCCTTCGCTTCGGCCAGCGTGGTGCCATCGGGCACGGTGATGAGGCGGTCGCGCTGCGTCATGATTTCGCTGACGGGCACGTCGTAGCGGTTCTCGAAACGCAGGTCGCGACCGGTGACGATGCCGACGACCTTGCCGGCGTCGACCACCGGAAAGCCCGAGATGCCGAGCTGGTCCGACAAGGCCATCACCTGGCGCACCGAGTGCGTCGGCGTGATCACCACGGGGTCGCGCAGCACGCCCGACTCGTAGCGCTTCACCCGGGCCACTTCGGCAGCCTGCTGCTGCGCAGTGAGGTTCTTGTGCACGATCCCGATGCCGCCTTCCTGGGCGATGGCGATCGCGAGGCGGGCTTCGGTCACGGTGTCCATGGCCGCCGAGACGAGCGGCAGGTTCAGCGTGATGTTGCGGGAGAGTTTGGTGGCGAGGGAAGTGTCCTTGGGCAGGACCTGGGAGAACGCTGGCACCAACAACACGTCGTCGAAGGTGAGCGCTTTGCCGAGAAGGCGCATGGGTGAAGCTCCAAAAGACGGATTGTAACGAGGGCCCCGGGCCGTTTGCAGGCGTGGGCTTTCTCGAATCGTTGCAAAACCACCCAATACGGATGTTGCTAAAAGTAAGGCCGGGCTAAACTTCGGGGAATGAAACTCGTGCACTGGCTGGTATTGGGATGTGTCGTTGCGCTGCCGCTGTCGGTCAGCGCCCAATGGCAATGGCTCGACAAGAACGGCAAGAAGGTCTTCAGCGACCAGGCACCGCCACCCGATGTGCCCGAGAAGAACATCCTGCGCCGTGTCGGTCCGCCCCCCAAGGCGCGCTCGACCGCGAACCCGAACGTCGACGCGATCCCTGTCGAGACCGAGGCCGCCGCCGCACCGAAGGCCGCTGACGGTCCCAAGCCCACGGGTGTCGACAAGGAACTCGAGGAAAAGACGAAGAAGGCAGAGGCTGACGAAAAGGCCAAGCAGGCTGCGGAAGCCGCCAAGATCGCCAAGGCGAAGGCGGACAACTGCGCCCTCGCCAGGCAGGGCAAGGCCACCGTCGACAGCGGCGTGCGCATCGCCAAGGTCAATGCGCAGGGCGAGCGCGAGATCATGGACGACGCCGCCCGCGCCGCGGAACAGAAGCGCCTTCAGACCGTCATCAACAGCGACTGCAAGTAGCCGCAGCCACGCACGCCGGCGTCAGTAACCCGCCTTGCCGCCCTTGCCGCGATTGGCAAACAGGCCCGTTCCCCGCGCACCCTGCCGCTGGAATCGCTCCCGGCGCGCCACCTTCGGATCGACCGTGAGCGGGCGGCACAACTCGACGCGGTCGCCATCCTTCAAAGGCTGGTCCCATTCGACCGCCCTGCCCCAGACGCCCGGCGTCAGGGCGTGGCGCCAGTCGAGCTCGGGGAAGCGCTCCGTCAGCCCACTGGCCTTCACCGCATCGGCCAGGGACACGTCGGGCGCGAGCCGCAGAACCTGCTCGAACACCTCGCGGGCCGCGGGCGAGCAGCTCAGCGTGACCTCGATCATCAGGGGCTGCCGTAGACCTGCTCGGCGCGCTTGACGAAGGCTTCGACGAGGCTGGACGCGATGGTGTCGAACACCGGCCCCACGAGCGCCTGCAGGGCGAAGTTGCTGAAGCCGTAGCTCAGGTGCAGTTCGACGCGGCAGGCGCGTTCGCCCTCCTCGCCCACGGGTGTGAACTTCCACTTGCCGTCGAGGTTGGAGAACGGCCCGTCGACCAGCTTGAGATGAACTTCGCGGCCGGGAACGTGGGTGTTGCGGGTGGTGAAGCTCTGGTGCAGGCCGGCGAAAGCCAGACCGACTTCGGCGGTCATGCCGGCCTCGTCCTGCTCGATGACGCGCGACTTGTCGCACCAGGGAAGAAACTGCGGATACTTGGCCACATCGGTGACCAGTGCATACATTTCTTCGGCGCTGTACCAGATGAGGACGGACTTGTTGACTGTTTTCATAGAATCGGCACCGCGTGCGCGACGGATTGTATTGAAGCCATGCAGCCCCCACATTCCTGAGTCATGGCCACAAAGAAACAAGACACATCCTCCCGCATCGCCGACAACAAGAAGGCTGCGTACAACTACTTCTTCGAGGAACGCCTGGAGGCGGGCATGGTCCTCGAGGGTTGGGAAGTCAAGTCCTTGCGCGAAGGCAAGGTGCAGCTCACCGACGGCTACGTGGTGATCCGCAACGGCGAGATGTTCGTGCTGGGCTGCCAGATCAACCCGCTCAAGAGCGCCTCCACGCACGTCTCTCCCGACTCGGTTCGCACCAAGAAGCTGCTGCTCAAGAAGGACGAGATCCGCCGGTTGACGGCCAAGGTCGAGCAGAAGGGCTACACGCTGGTGCCGCTCAACCTTCACTGGAAGGCCGGCAAGGTCAAATGCGAGATTGCCCTGGCCAAGGGCAAGGCAGAACACGACAAGCGCGACACCATCAAGGACCGCGAGGGCAAGCGCGAAGTCGAGCGCGCCATGAAGAGCCGCAGCCGCTAGCAATTTTTCGCGGGCGATGGCTGGTCGATGGAATAAACGGCGGGCCGCTGGCGTTAGTGCGGTTGTCACCGGGCGATCCGGTGCCATCCAACCAGGAGTATTTCCATGTCGCCATTCCGCTCGCGTTCCAGTCTGCTTGCCTCTTCCGCCATCCTGCTGAGCGCCGTGCTCGCGCTGCCGGCCATCGCCCAGCCCAAGCCCGCCGACGGCGCGCTGGTCGGTGCGACCGGCATGACGCTCTACACCTTCGACAAGGACACCGCCGGCAGCGGCAAGTCGGCCTGCAACGGCGCATGCGCCACCAACTGGCCGCCGTTCATGGCAGCCGACAGCGACAAGCCGGCCGGCGACTTCACCATCGTCACCCGCGACGACGGCAAGAAGCAGTGGGCTGCCAAGGGCTGGCCGCTGTACTACTGGTCCAAGGACAGCAAGCCGGGCGACAAGACCGGCGACGGTGTCAACGGCGTCTGGAAGACCGCCAAGCCCTGATCCCGCACGCCCGGCGCTGCCTGCACCCACGCACCCCATGGACGCCCGCCTGCTGGTCGAACACATCCCGAGCCTGCGCCGCTATGCGCGCGCGCTCACGGGCAATGCGTGGGCCGCCGACGACCTGGTGCAGGACACGCTCGAGCGCGCCTGCAGCAAGTGGCGCCTGTGGGTGGCAGGCAGCGACCTGCGTGCCTGGCTCTTCACCGTGATGCACAACATCTTCGCGAGCCAGGTGCGCCGCCGGCCACCGCCCCATGCGGTGGTGGCACTGGACGACGTGCCGCAGGAGTTGCAGGGCGGCATCGATCCGGGCCGCGACCAGGGCACGCAGCTCGACCTTCAGCGCTGCCTGATGCAGCTGCCCGAGGAGCAGCGCGCCGTGCTGCTCCTGGTGACGCTCCAGGATCTGTCGTATGCCGAGGTGGCGAAAGTGCTCGGCATACCGGCCGGCACGGTGATGTCGCGCCTGTCGCGCGCCCGCGTCCGGCTGCAGGAACTGCTGGACGGCGCAGCCGCGCCCGTCCGGCCCGGCCTTCGCCGCCTCAAATGAAACCCGCCGCCGAACCATGAACCGCCCCGCCCCACCACCCACCGACGACGAGCTGCACGCCTGGATCGACGGCCAGTTGCCCGCCGACCGCCATGGCGCGGTCGAGGACGCGATCGCGCGCGATCCCGAGGTGGCCGCGAAGATCGCCGCATGGCACACGCAGCGCGATGCTTTGCGCCGGCTGCATGGTGAACTGCTCGGCGAGCCGGTGCCCGCGCCGCTGATGAATGCGCTGGAACGCGACCTGCCGCGGCAGGCGCAGCGCGTGTCGTGGCTGCGCTGGGGCGGCATGGCGGCGGGTCTGCTGGTCGCGTTCGCCGCCGGCTGGCTGGGCAGCATGCAGCGGGCCCGGGAGCCCACCGCAGCACGCGCAGGTGCGCAGCTGGCCAGGGTGCCTGCGGTGCGCGAGTTCGTGCACGATGCCTCGGTCGCGCACGCCGTCTACGCGCCCGAGAAGCGGCACCCGGTCGAAGTGGCCGCCGCCGAGCAGCAGCACCTGGTGCAGTGGCTCTCCAAGCGCCTCGACCGGCCGCTGAAAGTGCCCGACCTTTCCTCGCAAGGCTACGTCCTGGTCGGTGGCCGTCTTCTGCCGGGCGAAAGCGGCGCGCGCGCCCAGTTCATGTTCGAGGACCCGGCGGGAGAGCGCGTCACGCTCTACATCGGCACGCTCGACGCCAACGCCGCTGGCGCCACTGCGGCCCGGGAAACCGCATTCCGCTTCGCATCCGAAGGACCCGTGCCCAGTTTCTACTGGGTCGACCAGGGCTTCGGCTATGCCCTCGCCGGCAAGCTGCCGCGAGAGGTTCTGCTCAAACTTGCGACGCTGGCCTACCGCGATCTGTCTTGATGAACGCATAAACTGCCGGCTCGCGCATTCCTAAGGTCCGGCCCCGTCACCGGACCTGTCTTCGCGATTTTTCAACTGAAGGAGAAACTGCATGAAATTGCTCAGCGCCTCGATCCTCGCGGCGGCACTGCTTGCCGGCTGCGGCAGCATGTCCAACAAGACCGCCAGCGCGCCCGACACGCCCACCCGCACCGCCGACGGCGTGCTGGTAGGCCCGAACGGCATGACGCTGTACACCTTCACCCGCGACACCGCAGGTGCCGGCACCTCCGCGTGCAACGCCCAATGCGCCGCCAACTGGCCCGCGCTCGGCGTGGCCGACACCGCCAAGCCCATCGGGGGCTACACCATCATCATTCGCGAAGATGGCAAGCGCCAATGGGCCTACAAGGGCTGGCCGCTTTATTACTGGGCCAAGGACGCCAAGCCCGGCGACAAGACCGGCGACGGCATGGCCAACGGCGCCTGGAAGCTCGCCCGTCCCTGATCCTTCGCGCACTGAAGCGCACCCGACGCCGGCACTCGCCGGCATCGTTGCTCGAGAGACGCCGGCGCCTGCCGGCGTTTCCCTTTCCGCCCTGCCGGAAACGAGGCACGGCGAAGCCAACGGCAGAATCACCGCATGACATCCAACGCCAACCCGGACGCGTTTCTCGCATTGCTGACCCTGGGCCTGATCACCGATGCGCAGCACGACGCCGTGCTGGCACATCCCGAAGTCCCCTCATTGCCCCCGCTTCCAGGTTCCGCGCATGCGCTCGCCTGGATGCGCGTGCGCGGTCTGGTCACGCAAGTGCAGCAGGACGCGGCACTGGACGCGGTCGAGTCAGCCACGCCCGCCGATCCTCGCGCCGACGATGCGGCAGACATCGCGATCGACGCTGACGATCTGGTGGAGCTGGCCGAACAGGGCATCACGCACGAAGCCATCGAGGCGCTCCACAAGGACGGCCTGATCGACACCGCCACGCGCGACGAGGCACTTCCCGAGACGCCGGTCACTGGCTCCGTGCCCGCGTCGCTGCCCGTCACGCTGGCCTGGCTGGTCACCGACGAGCTGCTCGACAAGGCCAGCTTCGAGGCCACGCGGGCCCAGGTCGCCGCCGAGCCGGCGTTCGCCATGGCCGCGGAGCGCGCCCGCATCATGAACGAGGCGCAAGCGCTGATCGACGCCGACGCGAAGCTCATGAACACATGGAAGTCGAACGCACAGCGCACGCGTCGCAGCGGCGCGCTGAAGCTGCTGCTGACCCTGCTGGTGGTCGGGGGTGGCATCGGCTGGTACGCCTTCACGCCGGCCGGCGTGCCCGCCTGCGACGCCGCTTCCACGCGCAAGACGCTCGACCGCCTCATGTTCCGCGTGGCCATGGACACGCGCATGCACACGCTCGACCCCGAGAAGCGCGCCAGCATCCGCACGCCCACGATCGGCGCGCTGCATGAGGTCGGGTATCGCAAGACCGACCGCTTGCGCGGATGCACCGCGGTCATCACGCAGGGCGACGACAAGGACGAGATGGCCTACACCATCGGCCCCGTGACGCCGAAGGGCGACGAGATGATCGTGCGCGGCGCCGATCTGACCATCGTGCGGGCCCGCTTCGGCCATCTCGACGCCAGCGGCAAGCCGCGCTACAACGCCGAGCCGATCGGTCGCGAAGCCATGGAGGCGGCCTTTCGCGCAGGAGCCAGGTGGCTGAACACACGGTCGGTGCCGGCCTATCCGCGCATGCGCCCACGCAACCGATCCAGCATGGTCGACACCGACCCCGCCCGCTCGCGGGAAATCGCCGAGATCGAGGTCACGGGCCCCTGCCGCGCGCTCGAGGACGGTGCGGGCCAGGCCTGCCCGCTGGTCATCGAATACAACGACCTCCTGCTGGGCGCCATGGGGGGCGGTGGCGACGGCGCCACCTCGCTCGCGCTGACAGGCGAGTTCGGCTTTGTCCAGGAAGGCGGCAACTGGCGAGTGGATGGCGACTTTGCCAAGACCTTCACGCGCACGCTGCTGGAGGCCCGCCTCAGGCGCATGGGCGTCACCGACGCGGCCATGCCCCAGTGACACGGCCACTTGCGCGACGGCCACTTCCACGCCTCGGACGCCCGCAACAACCCATAAAAAAATCACCTGCAGCGCCAGCTTCGTGAAGAAGCCGCGCCGGAGGTGATCTCCAGCTCTCGCCCCCGCTCGCGCGGGAGCGTGTCCCGTCAGGCTTGCATGTCGCGGCTGGCGCGCTTGCGTTCGTTTTCCTTCAGGAAGCGCTTGCGCAGGCGAACGCTCTTCGGCGTGATCTCGACCAGTTCGTCGTCCTCGATGAACTCCACGCCGTATTCGAGCGTGAGGTCGATCGGCGGCGTGATCTTGATCGCGTCTTCCTTGCCGCTCACGCGGAAGTTGGTCAGCTGCTTGGTGCGGGTGGCGTTCACCACCAGGTCGTTGTCGCGGCTGTGGATGCCGACGATCATGCCTTCGTACACCGGATCGTTCGCCTTCACGAACATGCGGCCGCGGTCGTCCAGCTTGCCCAGGGCGTAGGTGAAGATTTCACCGTCGTCCATCGAGATCAGCACGCCGTTCTTGCGG
>Ga0209050_1004016_pt1 | contig 10360 bp, 2 predicted proteins | sample Araplavi_mTSA_r2_FD_184276 | JGI IMG/M metagenome (GOLD analysis project Ga0209050, IMG submission 184276) | Arabidopsis root microbial communities from North Carolina, USA - plate scrape MF_Cvi_mTSA_r2 (SPAdes) (version 2) | ecosystem: Host-associated > Plants > Roots > Endosphere | place: USA...
AGCGTACGATAGCCGCTGATCACTTCATCCGCCCCGTTGCCGTTGATGAAGTAATAATCGATTTCGTTCGCTACTTCAGACCAAAACGATAATTTTTGTTGTTCTTCGGGCGCCAGCGGATCGAGATGTTTAACGGCGAGGTACCCTCCCTCCGATATCCATTCAATCTTGATGGCGTGTTTCTCGCCGCCCTTTATGTCGACTTTGAATTTGTTTGACCACGGGTTCCAGTTCTGCCGCCATTTGTCGACACAGAGTTTATTGTCTATCCAGACCTTGCAATAGCCGGAGGTGTAGACCAGGAATTTATGAGCACCCGTTTTATCGGAACTGAAGTATCCTTCCCAGGTTACTTTGCCGCTTCGCCCAACATCCTTGGGGAAATTATCGACCTGCGGTGTTTCGAGAAATTCATAAGCAATGTCTTCTTCCTTTGCTTCTCTGACGAGCTTCTCGTGCGCGTAGTAAGAAGCGGACAGACCGCCAGGGTTACCGTGTTTGTCATAGAGGCTAACCGTATTCAACGGTCCGTAGGATCTTTCGTCGCCGAATTTAGAAATGGAGTAGTTGTCCCAGAGGATACCATAATGGCGACTGGAGTACACGAAGGGAATGACATCGGCAATGTTTGCCTGCACGAGGTCAACGTCGTCGTTTTTATAGTTCATCTGTCCATTCTGGTGTCCGCCCAAGCCATAAAATGCTTCCTCTGGCGGCGAGAGAAATTTTTGCTGAACAGAAAAGTACGGCTTGCCTTCAACACTGTTCGGTGTGAACGATTTGCCACCGCCCTTCTGCTCCTGCAGCAGCAGGTGCCCCGCTGTGTCGGTGAAGATCACTTCCCCTGTTTTACGAAATACGAGGGCGCGAAGGGCCGGCGTTGAGATAACTGCGGTGCTATCATTTTCCGAAACTTTCCAGGTCGTCACCTTTCTGATGCCGGGGAGCACCATTAAACTTTTTTCCGTCGAGAAGGAGTCGGCGGCGGTGGCCGTTACCCTGACAATGTTCCCGGCAATCACTTCCAACCGCACAAGCTTTGTCGGCCGACCCATATTTTCAACGGTCAGTATGATACCGCTATCTGTTTTTTGGATTTTCCCAGCCGCATTCAATTCTTGTTTCTCGTGCGCGCAAGACATCCAAAATGCCGCGGAAGCGAATACCCCAAAGACTACAGAGCGTTTCAACATATAATTGCAACCCATTGCGTTTTAATCGTTACCACAATCGATTGCTAAAGTATGGCCGTTGGCAGCGCGAGATGTCTAGAATTGGGCTATGAGAAGTCTACTGGGTGAATGAAAAGATTAAAAAAAGGGTATAAAAAATCCACACCGCCACTCGTGACGCTGGCGGCGAGACAAATTTGTGACTACGGCTTCTCATGGAATGGCTAAAATGCCAACATCACTTGCGGTGTTGCGGTCGTGAACGAGAACAATAAACAGACGGCGTACTGATATTCAATCAACTTACATCAAGACCGCATATTCCAGATGGAATTTAATTAGTCTGAACCCGTTTGCCGGCTTTCGGATGCCCGTTGAGGAGACTCATCCAGTGTTCCTAACGGAAGCCGAGATTGCAATCATTGAGAAGAAAGAAATAGTTCTTGAAAGACTACGGCTGGTTCGTGATGTTTTTCTTTTTAGTTGTTTCACGGGACTAGCTTATGCAGATGTCAGTAAGTTGAGTAGAAAGGAAATAGCACGGGCATAGATGGAGAAAAATGGATTTTCACAACACGTCAGAAGACTGATTCAGCCACACGAATATCTTTACTTCCTCGTGCTGTCAAAATTTCAAGAAAATATGACAACCACCCGCAGTGTTTGCAAAGCGGTAAGCTACCCTCGTTTGGATCAGAACTGTACGTATATGAACTTTTGATTGTTTGCCGGTCACTCAGACCTTAACCTATTGACCGGATTTTCATCCAACACTTTAAGACTTTGTAGCCCAAGTATGCCCACTGCCAGTGAAATGATCATCAAGCCAGCTGAAACGAAAAACCAAATAGAGAGGTCTATTTTGTAAGGAAATTCGCGTAACCATTGATGCATTGAAAACCAGGCGATTCCGGCCCCGATGAGAAATGCCGCCATGATGAGTATCATAAAATCTTTCAGAATGAGGGTGAGTATGGATATGGTCGAAGATCCGAGGACCTTTCGAATACTTATCTCCTTCGCTCGCTGCCCGATCATGAACATACAAAGCCCCAACAATCCCATGCCTGAAATAGCGACTGCGATTGACGAAAAGGACAAAAACATTTTACTAAACTGACGCTCTGATTTATATAAATCGTTAAAGCCCTGATCCAAAAAAGAATAGCTTAATGGAAGTCCCGGAATCACCCTGCTCCATATTTTTTGGAGGTCTTTAATTGCAGATCCTGCCTGATCGGCTTGAACTGCCAGCGTAAGGAAGGTTGGCATTTCATTCATACGCATGCTAAGAGGTTTAATTGCTTCCTGTAGGGAATGAAAATGAAAATCTTTCAACACTCCTATTATTTGCCCCTCACTTCCCCCTTGGGCATATTTCTTTCCAACTGCCTGCGACGGATTAGTATACCCTAGCAATTTCATCGCTGTCTCATTAATTAACATCGATTGCACGGAATCATAAGCATACTCCTGGGAAAAACCCCGGCCCTCTATTACTTTCAGTTTATACTGATCCAGAAAATCGTAATCAACAAAATAAGCCTCCATTTCAACTTCCTGTAGTGTTCCATCCGAGTTCTCCAACCTGGCTGTACGAATATGATTTGTTTTTCCTGGAACTGCTGACGACATGGTAAGGTCGCAATTACCCATGACGTTTTGCAGTTCTTCCTTTAATTCTGGAAGTGCGGACTTGACACGACCGTCAAAATGAAAATCAATCACTAGCTTTTGTGTTGGATCAAATCCCAAGGGACTTTGTTGCATAAAGCTAAGCTGCTTGCTGATGACCAATGTGGAGATAACCAGAAAAGCGGAAATTGAGAACTGTGCCACGATCAATACTTTCCTCACCATCACTCCCTTACCGAAAGAGGTGAATTTTCCTTTTAAAGTAGAGATTGCCTCCAAGTTTGAAAGAAAAAAAGCCGGATACAGGCCTGCCGATAACCCGACTACATTGGCGATGGCGAATAGAATGAATACATTTTTGGTATAAAATGACATCTCGGTACTCAGTGTTTTACCAGCGAGATCAACGAAAAGTGGATAAGTCAAAAAACTAATCAGTAGCGTTCCTAAAAAGGCAAAATAAGTAAGCACCAGCGAGTCAAAAAGAAATTGATACCGCAATTGATTCTTGGTCGCACCCAAAGCCTTCCTTATACCTATCTCCTTCGCGCGATGGATAGAGAACGCAGTTGTTAAGTTTACGAAATTAAATGCGGCAATAAAAAGGACGAAAAGTGCTATCGTAGCAAATATGTAAATGTGTTCCACATTGCCTGTACTAATGCTTCCTGTTCTGCTCCCCCGTGGATCACCGTGAAGATATACATCTTTAAGAGGTTCCAGATTAAGAAGGTATTTGGATTCAGTTTGATCTACATGTTCATTGGTTAAAGCGGGTATTTTTTTTAAAACCGCTATCCTATCTTCCTCTGTGGGAAGGATTAAATACGTTTGAAAAATAAGTCGCTTCCAATTGTTAGCCATTTGGGGGCTCCACCAGGTTTCAAGCAGCGTGGGCATGGAAATAAACATAGAGACATTAAAATGAGAATTCGGAGGAATGTCTTTCATCAGACCCGAAACGGTTACTTCAAATTGACCATCGAGTAATAGTGTGTTTCCCAGTACATTCGTGGTTCCAAAATATTTCAACGCGGCTGACTCCGAAAGAACGGTCTTATAGGGTTCACCCAGAAGTCCTTCTTTCCTTCCCGCGAGAAGATCAAAATCAAATACTTTGAATAAAGAATTATCAGCGAACGCAACATTCTCTTCAGAGAAGAAAGTAGCTTGCTTGTCTTTTTGTACGATATAGTAGTCAAGACAAATACGTGCATAACGAGTCACTTGAGAAAATCGCTCTTTAATAGCAGGTCCCATTGGAGCAGAGGAGCCTCTGTATTCAATGCCCGATTTCGTTTTTACATCTGTTGTTAAACGATAGATCTGATCGCTGTTAGAATGGAAGTCGTCAAAACTTAGCTCAAAGTCAATATACAGTAGAGAAAAAAAGCAGACACACATTCCGATTACCAACCCAATCAAGTTAATGAAAGTCAAGAACATGTTTTTGATCAAGTAGTTGATGGAGGTCTTTATGTAGCTGAGAATCATAACGGGAATAAACTTTATCTACTCTAAAATATAATAAACCCTACAAAACTATACAAGGTTAGTTTATTTTATATATGTAGGACATTGTCGCTAATGATGTTATCACTTCTTGAAGAGGAGATATAATGAAAAGTACACCGACTTATGAAAGTCGTCATTTGTGTTGAATCAATATGTGCCATGGTGAGTAATACAAAAATGATCATACCCAATACAATGAACCAGCAGTAATATGCCCAGAGTATGAACACGTGAACGGAAAGAATTTACGCAATTCAAAGCATTGCCCGGTACTCCGGGTGGATCGTATTAGCAGCATCCTCGTAAATGAAACTCACCAATTGATACAGTTGATAGAGATTGTTAAGGCACTGAAGGTGAAAATGACGCTTGGTATAATTTATTGAATATCAAATACTTGTAATATTAGTTCGATTCCCGTACGCAACAGGTTGTAGTCACCTCTGCATGCCGGGTGTACAACCGCGGCGGTCAATCTGTGCCTTCGAAAAGTAAAATGTGAAACAAAAACCGCGGGTGCCCGCTGCAGGACGCGAAATCCAAGAACCCCAATGCCCTTCGAGGTCCATTAGGGTGTTGCTTGGTCCGGTTATGTGTATAACTTAATGTATAAGAGTATCAATACGATTAAAAAAAGTAATCCTAAAAGCAGATACTCCGCCAATGTCATCCTTTTCAGTCGCCTTCTGGTTTCGTGTTTCATAAAGTCAAGTATTGGCCTTTCCGTATCCATTCCATCGCTGCTGATGTGAATCCTGAGCCGCAATGATTTGACAACGAATACTGGGCGGGGCGGCGGATCGTTCGAGGTCTCTAAAGCAAAAATGCGCGCAATCATGCTGTCATTCGTCTAATTAACGGGTATCAGAAGTATAAATTCACATACAAGCGGCTTAGCCAACCGCGTTTTCAGATCCATCCGGCATCTACTGCTCCTTTTCCCTGGAGGCCGCATATTCTGATGGCAGTATTTGATACTGTTCTTTAAAGTACTTTGCGAAATACTTCGGATTATTGAAGCCTACTTTATAGGCAACCTCCCGAACAGACAGCTGGCTTTTCCCGAGCAGTTGAGCCGCATGCTGCAAACGGAGCGTGCGGATAAATTCAAGCGGGGTTTTTCCCGTCAGGGCAAGTATCTTCTTGAATACATAGGCACGGCTGATGCCAAGTTCCATTCCGAGATCTTCTATTGAAAAGTTGGGCGAGGAGATGTTCGCCTCCACTACTTTTACCGCTTTATCGATAAACTTGACATCCAGCGGGGTGATCTGGAGCTCGCTCGATTTCACATCCAATGTCTTGCGGAATGTCTTTTGGAATTTTTCCCGCTGCCTCAGCAAGTTGTCGATTCGCGCCTCCAGTATCTCGAAGTTGAACGGCTTGGTAATGTAGTCATCGGCACCGGTTTTGAATCCCTCGACGCGCTGTTCCTCACTGCTTCGCGCGGTCAGCAGAATAATGGGAATATGGGAAACCCGTGTGTCTGCTTTAATTTTCGCGCACAACTCTATTCCGCTCATTTCCGGCATCATGATGTCGCTCACCACCAGGTCGGGCTGTTCCGACAGCACCAGGCGCCATCCATCGGCGCCATTGCTTGCCTCGTGTATCGTATACAGGAATTTTAAGTTATCTCGCAGGTAAAACCTGAAATCATCGTTGTCCTCGATGAGCAGCAAAGACTTCTTCTTGGCTGTCTCTATCCCCTCTTCTTCCCCAGCATCGGCCGTCGCTGCCGGAAGCGGCGGAGTTTCGCTTTGTGACATACTCATCTCGGCAGCTGGTTCAATAACCTCTTCGACCGGCATTTCCCGCAACGGCAACATCACCTTAAACGAACTTCCACGGCCCACTTCACTATCGACCGCTATCCGCCCACCATGAATTTTCAAAAACTCTTTGGTGATAGCCAGTCCGATTCCGCTGCCCTGGTTTACGATGCTTTTTGGAACGTCAGTTTGAAAAAAGGGCTCGAAGATGTTATCGAGTTTGTTCTGCGGAATGCCAATGCCGCTATCCCTTACCTCAATTTGCAGAAATGCCTCACCATCCTCCGTCACCTGCGCCACGTTTACCGATACAAAACCATTTTCAAGCGTAAACTTGAATGCATTGCCCAGCAGGTTGAACATGATTTTCTCAAGTTTGTCGTGGTCGAAAAGCGTTTCCAAGCGCGCCTTCGCACTATGAAACGTCAGGGCTATATTTTTCCTTTCCGAAAGATCTGAAAACGACGCTACGGTATCGCGCAAGAAGGCAATAATGTCACCCTGCGCAGGGCTAAATTTCGTCTGCTGGGCCTCGAGTTTTTTAAAGTCGAGCAATTGGTTCACCAGGTTCATGAGGCGACGGCCGTTCCGGTGCACGAGCTGAAACAAGGCCAACTGTTCAGGGTCGGTGGATTTGCTGAGCAGTCTTTCGATGGGGGTGAGTATGAGTGTCAACGGTGTTCTGAATTCATGACTGACGTTGGTGAAGAATTTCACCTTCATCATGTCGAGCTCGTGGATGCGCTGCATCTCCTGTCGTTCGTGTTCCAGCGTATATTTCAATTTCTCGCGCTGCTGAATCATTCTTCTTGTCAAAACCAAAACGGTTAGCACCAAAATCGCATATAGCACAAAAGCCGTTCGGGTTTTCCAAAACGGCGGCATGATCACGATGGACAGCACGGCCTCCTTCTCGCCCCAGACACCATCGCCATTTGCAGCCCGCAACCTTAACAGATAGCGCCCGGGGTTCAGGCCGTTCAAGACGATTTCATGGCTCTTCGTGTCGGCCGGCAGCCAGCCAGTGCGCAAGCCGTCGAGCATATAGGCGAAGTGATCCCGCTCAGGGTTAAAATAATTAAGGTCGGAAAACTTTAACGAAAAGAAGTTTTTGTTGGGCGGAAGAACAATTTCATCCGTTTCAGAAATGGATCGATCCAGCACAACGCGGCCATCGATCTTTTCGCCTATTCCTACCGGTTTCTCATAAAGCTCCAATTCCGAGAAAACAATTTTCCGTATCGCAAAATCCTGCGTGGATTCAGATCCATTCGATATATTAAAACCAGTCGGCCCGCCAAAGATCAGTTCGCCCTTTCGCGTTTTCCAGGACGCATTGATATTGAACTGCCGCCCCTGAAGCCCGTCCGATTCGGTGTAATGTTTGAAGGTAACGCTGTCCAGCGCGTCATGTACAAATGTCATTTTGGAAAGACCGTCAAAAGTACTGATCCAAATGTTGCCGAACGCATCCTCTTCCACCGTCAGCACTGCCGTGCTTGTGCGGTTGTCTTTGAAAGTTCTAAATCCGTTGATTGATTCGTCGAAAAGGTTCAGGCCGTTGGCAGTCGCTATCCACATGCGTCCCTGGGAATCCTTCATGATGTCGAACACAAAGTTGCTGCTCAAGGAATGGGGTTGGGAAGAAGATCCATAATGTAAAAATGTCTTGCTATCCTCCAACATCACATCGATGCCCTCGGGCGTGCCAAACCAGATGTTGCCATGCCGGTCCTCGCTAATTTCCTCGATCGACCCGGATCGCAGGCCATTCGCACCCCGCGCGGTAAGCGGGTTAAATTTTCCGGTTTTCACATCCAATTGCCCAACACCGGCGTCGACCGTGCCTACCCAAAGACGTTTCCTTGAGTCTTCAAATATTTCCCACACGTTCTGGCTTGGGAGCGAGGAAGCTTGTCCTGGTGTCTGCGAAAAGCGCGTGAACTTCTTCCCGTCAAACTTGTTCAGCCCTGCTTTATAAGTACCAATCCACAAGTTATTTTTCGTGTCGCGACACAGACTTACAACTACGTTTCCGCTGAGGGTATTGGCGTTTCCCGGTTCGTTAAGATATTGTTTGAACTTACCCGTTTCGCGGTCAAAATAAAGGAGCCCGCCGCCGTTCGTTCCAATCCACAGATTACCTTTCTCGTCTTCCTCAAACCCGTTGATGTCCTCGAATGGCAAACTGCCCGGGTCAAGGGAATGATGCTTGTACACCTCAAACTTATAGATATGCGGATGGTAATAACTCACGCCTCGCTTATAAGCACCTGCCCAGATGATTCCCTGGTCGTCTTTATAAAGACAAACGATGGAATTTGCCACCAGGCTTGTTTCATCGCCATCGCGATGAAGAATATATTGAACCTTGCCCTTACCTTTATCCAAAATATTGATGCCGCCATGATCTGTGGCCAGCCAAATAAGGCCATTCTCGTCTTCCAGCATACCCGACACAGCATTGGTATTCAGTGGAAGCCGTGCTGATTTTGTTGAAATCCGTAGCAGCTTGTTTTGCTTTATATTATAAAAAACAACGCCTTGATTCGCACGCGGCGCGCAAAACCAAAGGTCGCCGTCTCTATCGGCCAATATCCTATAGTCGGTGTTGCCCGCCTTATCGCGAACCACTGATACCGAAATGCGCTGCGCCACCTTGCCTTGTTGATTGCTGATCACAATTTTTTCAGCAATGCCATCCGAATGCACCACCCAATGATTTCCATTTCGGTCAATGCAGAAATCGGTGATCGCACTGCCGGTTATCGACAAAGAGTCGGCGCCGTCGTTGCCGATTACAATCCGGGTGCTTCCTTTCGAATCATATCTTACCAGTTTGCCCGGTTCTACAAACCAGAAAACGCCGGCAGCATCGGGAACTATGTTATAGACGTCTTTCGATATGCCGTATCTTTTTAAAAAGTGCTGCACGTGCCGTTCAAATCTTTCCGTTCTGTGATCGTAGAGCGTGAGTCCTGAAAATGTCTGAACCGCCAGTAATCCTTCGGGAGTTTCGAAGATTCTTCGTATGCCGTCGGGCAGAATAGATGTAGTATCGTGGGGGTCGTACAGAAACGCTTTCATGGTGTAACCGTCGAACCGGTTCAACCCCGAGGCGGTACCGAACCAAACAAAGCCACGGCTGTCTTTAAAAATACTCCAAATATCAGGGTTGCATAAGCCGTCTTTCAAATCCAGCCGCTTGAACTTAAACTGTTCCGACTGTGCCGAAAGATCAGCGACAGCAAATGCAAAAAGACAGACCAATAGCACCTTGAATCGTTCTTTGACCATAGTATTGACTTTTGCGGGTATTGGCAGGTTTGCTACATCCGGCATTTGTATCGATGCCTGCCCGGCACCGGGCTCACGGCGACCGTTGTTGACAAATTTACGCCCTCCATGGATTACATTATACTGCATTTTCGTCACAAATACGCTGTAGCCCGAAGGCTCGTGTTGGTATTGTACCATCCCACTAACGGCAAGCTCGCCAAACGAGCAAACTAAATTAAAATCCTGCAATTCAAGGGCATCTATAAGTATAATAGACCGGGTCAATTCGTCTACTCCCCAACCTAAACCATCCCCAAACTCGCATTCGGGCGGGAGACCGGCCCCTGGTTGCGGGATTGAAAGCAGATGTATACGTTTCAACCCCTTTTCTTAGATTTTTGAATTTGCGGCAATTCTTTACTTTATAGGCATAAATCAAAAACTGCCCTTACGCGACAGCAATCAGACCTGTATTATATTATGAGAAAAGCCCGCCTCCCTTACACTTTCATTATCCTCTTTCTACACCTTTGCATACTCCAAGGTGTTTGTCAGGCGCCACCGGTTCAAAAAACACCCGATGATGCAATTCATTTTGACCCCACCTGGGAATCTCTTCACCAATACAAGGTTCCGGATTGGTTTCGAAATGCAAAGTTCGGCATCTGGGCACACTGGGGACCGCAATGTCAACCGGAGCAGGGCGACTGGTACGGCAGGTTCATGTACGTTGAGGGAAGCGAGCAATATCGTTGGCATGTGGCACATTACGGCCACCCATCGCAGGCCGGATTCAAAGAAGTGATCAACGACTGGAAGGCAGAAAACTGGGACCCAGAAAAACTTGTCGCGCTGTACAAACGCGCCGGGGCGCAATACTTCTTCGCCATGGCCAACCACCATGACAATCTCGACCTTTGGAACAGTAAATACCAGGATTGGAACAGCGTGCGCGTCGGCCCAAAGAAAGACATTATCACCGGCTGG
>Ga0209050_1004018_pt1 | contig 10356 bp, 6 predicted proteins | sample Araplavi_mTSA_r2_FD_184276 | JGI IMG/M metagenome (GOLD analysis project Ga0209050, IMG submission 184276) | Arabidopsis root microbial communities from North Carolina, USA - plate scrape MF_Cvi_mTSA_r2 (SPAdes) (version 2) | ecosystem: Host-associated > Plants > Roots > Endosphere | place: USA...
AAACCCGCATTTCCTCTTCAATACGCTCAACTCCATCACCGGCCTGGTGGAGGAGGGGGCATCGCAGCGGGCCGAGCGGATGATCATGTCGCTCTCGGGGTTTCTGCGGTCGACGCTGCAGCTCGATCCGATGCGCGAATTGCGGCTTGCGGACGAAATGGCTCTGCAGAAAGAGTATCTCGATATCGAGAAGGAGCGGTTTTCGGATCGAATGGTCGTCCGTATCGACATCCCTCCCGAACTCGAGGGTGCCATGGTTCCAAGTCTGATCCTGCAGCCGCTGGTCGAGAATGCGGTGAAGCACGGCGTCGGCCGCTCAATCGGCGAGGTCGAAATTCACATCCGGGCGGCCCGGGTCGGAGGGACGCTTAATCTGTCCGTCGAAAACGGCGTTGCCGCGTCCGCTTCCGGCAAGGCGGGCGAGGGCCTCGGTATTGGCCTTGCCAATGTCGCTCATCGGGTCAGGACGCATTTTCCGGAGGGTGCATCATTGACCGCCGGTCATGTCGGGCCGACGCGCTATCGCGTTTCGCTGCACATGCCGCTGAGATTTGCACAAGCTGACGCGTAGGTGGCCGAAACCGTCAGAGAACCTCGGCAACGATGTCGTCGATCCGTTCGCCCATTCAGGCCGGAGGGGAAATCCGGCCCGACAGGAGATCGTCAACTGAGATCGGCGCTCAATCGGGGACCACGTCCCATTTGTCGTCGGGATCGAAACGATCGATGAAGGGCACGATCTGTTCGGTGCTCGGCCCCAGGTCCCGCTCGTAAACGATGCCCTGCTGGTTGACGACGAAGGTCTTGACGCCGGTCTCGGCATAAGTGACCGGCCAAGCGATCAAGGCGAAACCACCGATCATGTTGCCGTTGATGATATAGTCATACTGGCCACCGGCGATGTTATCGCCTTGCGACGTCACGATGCGGAAACGATAGCCGAAGTAACCTTGGCCAGCCTTGGCCTTTTCCAATGCTGCCTCGCTGATCGCGTCGCCGACCGGGCTTTCGCCATCGCCCTGATCGGCCGGCCAGTAGAGCCCGTCCGTCTGGCCAGGCGTGCTGATCAGCTTCTGGGCATATTCGAGCACGCCATCGGCGTCGCGATCCTGCGAGGCGTATTCCTTCTGCGCATCGACATAGGCCTGTACCGTATCGATCGCCTCGAGCTCGTTCTCGCCGACGCGGCGATTGACGATCTCCTCAAGCCCGACATAGGTGTCGAAAGCCCATTTGCCGTCCTCGCCCTTGGTGATCGGGAAGGGCAGGGGCCAGAGCCGATCGCCGATCTGGATGATCTTGCGTCCTTCGAGATCGCGCACGACGACATTGCGGGCGGCACCTTCGCGAATGAGCGCGAAGGTATCCATCGCCCCTTCACCGGCCTTCAGCTTCTGCGCATTGAGCCCCAGAAGCTTTGCCAGACCGTCGAAATCGTTGGCGGCGAGCTTCGCCTTGAATTCGTCGACCGCCTTGGCGGGATCATCGAAGACCGGCGGATCTTCGTCGGCCGCATAGGCATCGAGACCCGCAGCCATTTGATCCGCTGGCGCCTGTTCCGCCGGCGTCTGTGTCTGCGAGAAAGACGCGTTGAGTGGCACAGCGGCCAGCGTGAGGGCGATCGCCGTTCCGAGGAGAAACGGATGAAAGAGCTTTGTCATGGTCGTTCTCCTATGATCCGTTCAACGTCTGCGTCCACCGCCGCCGCCGCGACCACCGCCGCCACGGTGCATCGGTGGTCTGCCGCCGCCGCGGCTCATCTGTGGCCGCCCGCCGCCGCGGTGGCCACCGCCCATGCTCTGACCGCCACGACGCGACGAGTTGATTTCGCGCCGCCCGGGATTGACGTTGCCGAGGCCCGATGGATTTCTCGACCGGTTCTGTGCCTTGGCGGCCATCTTCTTCTTGCCGCCCTGACGGTTGACCTGAGAGGGCTTTTTGCCCGCTGGACGGTTGAGGCTCGGCTTACCGTCTCCAGCCCGCGCTTTTGCGATCGCCTGCCCGCCACCGGCCCCACCTGGTCGGGCTGCCGGCCTCTGCTGGGCCTTCAGCCCATCAAGCGTGCTCTTGCGCACGTCCCTGATCTGGCCGCCGCCACCACCGCCGGGCCGCGCGTTCGGTCGATCGCGGTTGATCTCGGCGGCGCGGTTGCGCAGGTTGTTGTTGCCGTTCGCCTTGATGTTGTTCTTGATGCTGTTGCGGTCGAAATGCTGAAGCTGGTCGCGGTCGAAGTTGATCTTGCTGCGATCGACATTCTTCCAGTCGATATCGTTCCACTTCACCTTGCCGTTGATGTTGTTGAAGCAATTGTTGCAGTCGATGTCCATGTCGCCGCCGTTCCAGCGGCCGCCCCAGACGCCCCAGTCGTCCCAGTCGACGATCGCCGCGAAAGCCGCCCCAGTCACCGCGCCGGCGAAGAAGGCCGCACCCGGATACCAATAGGCCGGATAGGGTTCTTCATAGTAGCCGATCGGCGCCGGTGCATAATTCGGCTCGTACAGCATCTCCGGCGGATACTGCGGCACGTAGATCGTTTCAGGGTTGGCCGCCTGGATGATGACGTTGTCGCCTTCCTGGACCACCTTCACCTTGTCGTCGGTCTTGATGATGTTCTTGGCGACCGCCTCGTCACGCAATTGCTGTATCGCGATCAGCACGTCTTTTTGCTGATTGGCGATCGCGTCGCCGAAAGACTGCGTCCACTCGAGGTCTTCGCTCATCATCTTGACGATCTGGGGATAGTTGAGCAGCGAAATCACGCTGCCGTCCCAATCGTCCTTTGGTTTCATGTCGGGTTTCTTCTCGCGAGCCTCCAGGAACCGCTCCGCCTCAACGATCTGCAACGGATAGAGCGCGGCAGCGGAAATGAGCGCCACCAGCTCGTCCGGATAGAGGGCGATGCGCGCGACCAGAACTTCGAGCTCGTCGTCGCTGAGTGGTTCCGGCGCCGTCTGCTGCTCAGCGGCTGGCGCACTCGCAGTCTGCTGGGCCATGACGGCCGTGATGGGCGTTGAAACCAGTATCGTCACTGCGCTGCCGAGCGCGATGATCGTTTTCCGGATCATCTATCCAGCCTCCCTTTGTTGGCTGAGGCGCGCGGGCGCTTGGACAAGCGCGCGTGACAGCCCCCTGTCGACGCTTCTGCTGCAACCAGTGCTTGATGCGGTCGCAGCTTATATTTCTACTGCCGTCTGTCACAGGTATCTCTAGAGGAGGGTAGCCGATGGGGAAGCCTGAATGACGTATGCTACTGTATGTTACTGCCTACCGGCCATCGCCGGGGTACGATCCGCATGACTGTTGCACGGGCGGAGATATGCTGGCTGCCGCGGGTCCCAGGCATATGGATTCGGCGATAGGCGGGGCCGTCGAGAAGCTCAGCGGCGCATTGATTTGCCACATCAAGGGGTTAGGGGCGAGAATGGTTGATGATCCTTCCCGAACGGGCGCGGTTCGCGATGGGCCAACCGGTCCCCCGTCCATTGAGGCGAAGATCACCGATATCGCCAGGATCGGCATCGTCGGGCTTTTTGCCTATTGGTCCCTGACGCTGATTGCGCCATTCGCCATCATTCTCATCTGGGCGGCCATCCTTGCCGTGGCGCTCTACCCGGCCTATGCCCGACTTGGCCGCCTTCTCGGCTCGCGGCGATTGGCTTCATTTCTCATCACGCTGACCTGTCTGGCCGTCATCGTCGCCCCGTTGACCGCGATTGCGGTCAGCTTTGCCGAAGGGCTCCAGGCGCTGCTCGCAAAACTTGCCGACGGTTCTCTCAGAGTGCCGGTACCGCCGGAATACGTTCGCGAGTGGCCGATCGTCGGTGAACGGGTTCATGCCGCCTGGAGCATGGCATCGGATAATTTCGAAGCTCTCCTGAGCAAGCTCGAACCTTCGCTGGTGCAGGCGGGCAGTAAGGCGCTCGGCAAAATTGCGAGCATCGGCGCCGAGGTGCTGAGCTTCGTGGTGTCCGTGTTGGTGGCCGGCTTTCTTTTCGGCTCCGGCGAACGGCTGGCGGAGATGGCGCAACGCTTCTCCGGCAGGATCGGCGGTGACAGGGGCATCGGCTTCCTGCGTCTGGCGGCAGCGACGATCCGCAACGTGGCACGCGGGGTCATCGGCGTCGCGTTGCTGCAGGCCTTTCTCTGTGCCTTGGTGCTCGGCCTGTTCCATGTTCCGGCGCCGGGTGCCATCGCATTCGTCGTGCTTGTTCTCTGCATCATCCAGATCGGGCCCGCGCTGGTGCTGCTTCCGGTGATCATCTGGGCCTGGGTGACGATGGATTTCGGTCCAGCGCTGCTTATGACCATTCTGTTGGTCCCGCTCTTCGTCATCGACAACGTGATGAAGCCGATCCTGGTGGCTCGCGGACTTTCGACGCCGACGCTGGTCATACTGCTCGGGGTGCTTGGCGGCACGCTTTCCTACGGGCTGATCGGCCTCTTCCTGGGCCCCATCGTTCTCAGTGTGGTCCACGATCTGCTGATGGTCTGGATGCAGGGGGGCGCCGTGGGGGAAAAACCCCAATCCGACGCATCGCAATCGCCGCGGCCGGTTTGAGCGCGCGTCGGTCAGTGGATCGAACTATCGGTGCGTGCCTGTTCGAATTCGGTTTCGGGAATCGGCACGCCCGCCTTGCGCAAGCCATCAACAAGCTGTTGCCGATCCTGCGGACGGCGCAGCCTCAGAGCGACCTCCTGGGGGATACCTTCAAGCAGGCCTGGCAGATTGGTTTCGATCCACGTCCTTTCTTCCTGCGCCTGTGCATCTTTGCCAAGCTTGCCCAGCGTGGCCAGAAGCATGACGCGGGAGAACGGATGGGTGCGAAGATCGGCCATGCGCGCCCATTGCTCGGCGGTGACATAGTCGCCCCCGAAGTAGGAGCAGACCGAAAGCGCTGCTTCGAAATAGCGGGCGGGACCAAAGTTGCGGGCGACGCTTTCCGATAGCAGCTTGCAGCCGGAATCCCATTGGCCTGAAAGCGCCAGCCGGAACCCGTATTCGCCGGCGAGCTCGGCGTCGTTGGGATTGATCGCAAGTGCGCGCGCGCCGACGGCCAGGGCAGCATCGACATCGCCGCGGAAGAACAGGGCGAGCATTCGCGCCTCAAGGGCGCGCACGTCCTGGGGATCCAGTTCCACAGCACGGGCTGCCGCTTCGGTTGCCCGCTCCAGCGTTACCGAGGAGGAGCGATCGAGACGATCCTGGAAGGCGTCGATATAGGACATCGACAGCAAGGCCCAGGCCGTCGCGTAGGTTGGCACCTGTCGCGTCGCCTGTTGCAGACATTCCTGCACCCCGGCTTGGCCTTGCGCACCGACGTCGCCGCGATGGCCGTAATAGCTCAAGGTGCAGGCATAAGCTTGCCAGTCATCGGGAACTGACTGTTTGAACGCCGTGGCGTTTGCCTGGAAAATGGCACCATAGGGCTGTGCCACGGCGCCAGCCACAGCGGCGGCCGCCTTCACCTGCAGGTCGATAGTCTTGCCGGTTTCCAGACGCTCGTCGTAGGCATTCGTCCATACCACCGATCCATCGGACCGCTGGATGAGTCTCGCCACGAGCCGCAGTCTTTCGCCGTCGAACCGGACCCGACCCTCCAGGGCAAAGACCGGACCACCCTGCGGCGAGGCATCGGGCCCTTCACGGGTGGTGACGGTGATCTCCTTGAACTTGGCGATGTTGCCGACGACCTCGTCAGTGAGCCCGCGGGCCATCATCGCCGATTGGGAGGTTCCTGACAGGTCTTCAAATGGTGTGACGACGAGCTTCGGGATCGTCGGCTGCAGGCGAACGATCGATTTGTCATCCTCGTGAAGGAGGAGCGCCCCGGCTGTCAGGCCACCACCGACGCAGACCATGGCTGCCGCCGTGAGCCAGGCTCCTCGCCGGGTGTGTAGAGTGGCTGGTTTTTGTGCGGCACTTTCCTTGGCTTCCGTGTGCGACGGGAGCCACGCATCGATGCGCCGTTCGAAAGTTGGCACGTAAGCGCCCTTGGGGATGCTGATGACGATCGGATCGGTCCGTCCGGCAACGAGGTAGTAGCGTTCGAGCGCCCGGCGAATGCGGCCCGCTTCGATCCGCACCGCCGGATCCGTCTGCGGGTCGAAAGAGGAATCCCGGCCGAAGACCTCGGTTGCAATCGAATAGGCCTTTATGCGATCTCCTCGGCCCGCAATCGTTTCCTCGATGACATAGGTCAGGAATTTGCGATCACGCTCCGGCGCATCGAACTCGGCGCTGCGGCGAATTCGATCGAGTTGTGCCAGAATTTCCGCGTCGGTGGGTGGGGCAACTGCCGACTTGACCCGGCTGTCCTGCCGACTTTCCATGGTCATGCACGCTCCCATGGTCACAATGTGAGATTGTATCCGGCGGCACTGTAAGCTCCGGTATACTACGTCTCCACCCGGTCGAAGCGCAACATGTATTCGCGGGCTATGTTAAGGTTGTGTTTTGGCTGAAGCCGGCTCCGAAGCGCGCACTATGCGCTTCCGGATCGAGCGTGGGCCCGGCTAGGATCGGGCGCCGTTTCGCAGCGGCATGCGCGGCTTGTCCGGTGGCGTACGGAAAGTCTCTGCCGGCGCAGGGCGGCCGACGTGGAAGCCCTGGACCTGGTCGATCCGGAAGCGCCGCATCAGCGCCAGTTGCTCGTCGGTCTCTACGCCTTCGATCAGGATCTTGTGGCCGCGGTTTCGCACCAGTCCGATGATGTCCTGCAGCATGGCGCGCCCCTTGGGGGTATTGCAATCGTGCAGGAACGACCGATCGATCTTCACGGTATCGAATTCGATCAGGCGCAGCCAGGAGAGGCCGGCAAAGCCCGTGCCGAAGTCATCCAGCCATATCCTGATGCCCAGCGTTTCGAGGTCGCTGATGCAGCGCAGGATGCCCGAATGCATCTCCATTTCGAGCCCTTCGGTGATCTCGAAGGCAAGACGGCTGCCGGCCACGCCGGTCTCTCCGAGGATCGCGGCGACCGAGGTTGCAAAGCCCGGGGTCTTCAGCTGGATCGGCGAGACGTTGACGCTGACGAGCGGGATATGGTTATCGACGAGAAGTTCGCGGCAGACGGTCTTGATCGCCCAGCGGCCGAGGTCGAGAATGGCGCCGGTTCGCTCGGCAACCGGAATGAAAAGGCTCGGCGGAACCGACGTGCCGTCCAGCATCGTCAGCCGCATCAGGGCCTCGACGGCCTCGACCTCACCGGTCATCACGTTCCTGATCGGCTGGTAGACGAGCGATACCAGGTTCTGATCGACCGCGATCTTCAGAAGCGCGGCAATGTTCTCGCTTTCGTCGCTGCTTTGCGGGTCGTTCGGGTCGAACAGCTTCGCGCAGTTTCGGCCGCTCGCCTTGGCGGCATAGAGCGCACGGTCGGCTTCGTGGATGATCTTCTCGAGCTTGGCGCCGGTCTGATTGCGCGTGAAAGCAGCACCGACGCTGACGGTGACGATGGAGACGCCATCGCGGCGCTGCTCATGCACCAGCCGCATGTTCTCGACGGTACGGCAGATCACCTCGGCCAGCTCGGCTGCCTGCTCCAGAGTGTCCAGGCGGGCAAGAACGATGAACTCCTCGCCGCCGTAGCGACCGATGGAGCCGTTATAGTCCTTGATCGCCTCGCCGAGCGCATTGGCCACCAGAACGAGGCAGCGGTCGCCCTCCTGATGGCCGTAGCAGTCATTGTATTTCTTGAAGAAATCAACGTCGATCAGCATGGCGGCAAAGCTCTTTCCGAGCTTCTGCCAATCGTTCCAATAGTCGCGCAGCTGCTGGTCGATGGCGCGGCGGTTGTCCAGACCGGTCAGGGGATCGGTGTTGGATAGCCGCAGGAGCGCCATGCCTCGTTCCGAGGCCTCGTTCTGCTGGATCTTCGCCTCGAAGGCGTTGAGGAACACCTTGTAGCGCTCGCGGTTGAGCTTCCAGTTTACATAGGAGGTGAAGATGAAGCAGGAGACGTAAAAGGTCCCGAAGGCGATCAGATAGGCAGGATCTTGCTCGGAGAATAACGAGAGAGCGATGAAGAACGTCGTCAACACGATCCCGGAGGCGACGACCGAGAGGCGAAAGCGGAAACTGAAGAAGAGATTGGCGCCCATCATGAAGATCGCGCCGAAGATCATGTAGTAGGACATGCTGCCAACGTCGGCCGTCATCATCGCAGGCACGAGCCAGCCGATGTAGCCGAAGACCAGTGCAGCGGCGCAGGTGCCGTCGAGCCACTTGGTTCGGGCCTTGATGCGATACAGGATCTCGAAGGTCAAAAGCGCGCCGATGCCGACGACGAGGCGCGCGAGGATCGTATTGAAGGCGACATCAGGGACCAGCAGAATGTCGATCGCGAAAAACGACAGATAGACGGCAACCGCGACCCAGAGGCCCTGCCTCGTCGCCGCACGCCGGCCAGCCTCGCCCTCCATTCGATAGAGTGTCTGAAGCTCAGCCAAATGCGGCCTGTGCGGCTGCTTATGTAGGTCGATGTCAACTACGTCGGCCAACGTGTGCTTCATGCACTGATCCATCGCGCTGCGTCACGGTCAACGGAAATCTGTCGTCGCTTTTCCATCAATGGACGTTGTTTCGGACACTCCATGCTTGCCCCCCACTTTACGCCTGCAACAGGGACGAGTGGTGCGGGTGGGATGATAGGAGGTGTCCATTAAGTTTTGTTAAATTAAAGGGCCGGAACGCCTAGGATTAGGCGTAACCCAAAGGGAGGAAGCACGAGAATTTACCTTATTATATACAAAAACTTGCAAACCGAGCCGTAATGCGCGCATCTTCGCGACCATTGTTAACAAAGCATTAACGGATGGTCTCGCGTGCGCCAATTTCAGACGGTTTTCGATGGTCAAAGCCTGATTACTCCCAAGGCGATGGCTGATGAGTTCGTTTCGCCCAGGGGCGAGCGGCACGACGAACAGCTCACGGTCGGCAGGGCCGAGCTCGCAGTGATTCTCAGGATTGCCCAGGAGCAGTTCCTGCAGGGAACGGACCCGGCGAAGATTATCGACCGGCTTGCAGCCGCACTTCATGAAACTCGGGCCAAGTTCCACCCGAACGTCTGGCAGGAACTGATACCGATCGCCCAGGCACACCCGGTGTCGGAATATTTCCTCCAGGACCCGTTCACCCGATGGTCCTCCGAAAAGCCCAGGGGCTACTCGGGCGACGCGCAGTTGCTTGACTTCATCTATGGTCATGCAAGCGTTGCCAAGGAGATCGAGCGGGCATCGCCCACCGGGCGAGCGCTCTATGACTACACCAAGGACGCGTCCTCCTCGGTTGCGGTGCGCGAGCGTCGCGACCTCCTGACCCGTCACGTCGACGAGATCGCGGCCAGCCGCGGTTCGCAGGCGGAAATTCTGACGATTGCAGCCGGCCACTTGCGCGAGGCCAATCGCTCGGTGGCGCTCGAGGAGCGTCGGATCAAGCGGTGGGTGGCGCTCGACCAGGACCCGCTCAGCGTCGGTTCGATCAGCCGCGACTTCGCCGGAACCTGCATCGAAGGCGTTGATGGCTCCGTCCGCAGCCTGCTTGGCCGCGATCAGAAGCTCGGCAAGTTCGACTTCATCTATGCTGCCGGCCTCTTTGACTATCTTGCCGACAAGGTGGCCATCAAGCTGACCCACCGCTGCCTGCAGATGCTGAAGCCGAATGGTGTCTTCCTGTTTGCCAACTTCGCCCAGGATATCGGCGTTGACGGTTACATGGAGACCTTCATGAACTGGGCACTGCTGCTGCGTTCGGAGGCGGACATGTGGAACATCATCCACAAGAGCGCGGGCAAAGCTGCCGTCGATGCGCGCGTCCAGTTCGGTGCCAACCGGAACATCGTCTACGGCATCATCCAGAAGCATTCCTGATATTGCTTCCGTCTTGAGGGAACCTCCGGCGAAAGCTGGTGGGCCTGAAATCAACGACCGCGGCGAGAGAATGCTCGCTGCGGTCATTCCGTTCGAAGGCGTCAGCCCTGCGGGCGCAGAAACCGGGTCAGGAGAAGCCGCAGCATCGTGCCTTCGTGCTTCGGCTTGAAGCCGGGGTCGATAGCGACCCGGCTGAAGATGCCGTCGATGATTGCGGCAATCCATCGGGCAGCACCGTCCGCATCCACGGTTCGATCGATCTGATTTCGGCTAGCCGCACCCCGAAGCAGCGCCGCAAGGGCTCCGTGAAGCTCTGCGTCATTGGCGGCGGCGAGCGTACCGATCCGTTCGTCACGCATCGCTTCGGCGGCGATTTCGAGCGCGAGGCTCGAATAGGTCGGGTCGCCCGCAAGCTCGAGAACGGTGTCCATGAAACCGAGCAGAGCGGCAAAGAGGTCTTCGGCTTCACCCAATTTTCGGAAGATCTCC
>Ga0209050_1004020_pt1 | contig 10339 bp, 8 predicted proteins | sample Araplavi_mTSA_r2_FD_184276 | JGI IMG/M metagenome (GOLD analysis project Ga0209050, IMG submission 184276) | Arabidopsis root microbial communities from North Carolina, USA - plate scrape MF_Cvi_mTSA_r2 (SPAdes) (version 2) | ecosystem: Host-associated > Plants > Roots > Endosphere | place: USA...
GCAGATGTCCCGATGAATTCAAAATTCCTGTCCACCTTCTTTCACGACGAGCGCGGCGAGCCCATGAAGCTCGACAGCGTGATCGCCGTGTATGAAGAATACGGAGGCCCCATCACCCGCCACGGTCGCTTCTCGCACGAAGCGCGCAATCTCGTGGTCAAATATTTTACGCGGGTGTGGAACTACGACTATGGCTTGAAATGGATCTTTCACGAAGACGGCACCATCGATTTCAAAGCAGAGCTCACGGGCATTGTCGGCATCAAGGGCGTGAACCGTACCAGCGATCTGCCCGGAGGACCCGACGAAACCTTTAATGGAAATTATTACGGCACGCTCGTCGCGCCCCACGTGGAAGCCGTGAACCACCAGCACTTCTTTTCATTCCGGCTGGACCTGGATGTCGACGGAACGGAGAACCTGGTAGAAGAGATGAACACCGTGGCTGTGCCGCCGTCGAAGACAAATCCCTATGGCAATGCTTTTGCAAAACAGACCTCGCTGATCCGGAACGAAGGGGAAGGCCAACGCAACCTGAACCCGTCCAGCAATCGTCATTGGATGATAGCCGACTCCAAAACGGTGAACGCGTTGGGACAAATGAAAAGTTACATGATCATGCCAGGCTCCAACGCCATGCCGTATGCAGGAACCGGCTCGGGCCCAAGAAAGATGGCCGACTTCCTGGAGCGCCAGGTTTGGGTGACGGCCTACAAGGAAAATGAAGCACACCCCGCAGGCGAGTATCCTAACTCAAGAGCCATAAAAGACGGCATCACCCAATGGACAAGCGACAAGGAGGATCTCGTGGGTAAAGATGTCGTGCTCTGGTATAACCTGGGCATCACCCACATCGTGCGACCCGAAGAATGGCCCATCATGAACACGCATACCCTAGGCTTCACGTTGGCACCCTTCGGATTTTTCGAAAGCAATCCCATCATCGGAAGCAAACCCTCAAAAGCAAAAGCCTCCGTTGCGAAAGGGGTAAAAGTTCCTCCCGACGTTTCGCTTTGCGTTCCTTTGCCCGGCGACAAGGCACAGCCGGTGGTGGTGAAGCGCTAGGAATTAAATTTTTCCGATCAGTTTCTTTCCGGCGGCTGCATCTAAAAGAATCTCGCAGTTGGGATGAAGTTGCACAACCGAGGCCGGTATGTCCGTTGTGACGGGACCGAGAATGGCTTGCTCAATAATATCAGCCTTGTGTGCACCTTTGGCAACCAGGATAACTTTGCGCGTATACATAATATTTTTTATGCCACGGGTCAATCCTCCCAACACGGTTTCGGGCGGCACTTGGGTTTCGCGGCGCACGCGCGCTTCAAAGTCGGGATCCATGGGCGACACCCACGTCTCGCTTTCAAAGGGAGTGCCCGGCTGGTTAATGCCGATATGCCCGTTGGCACCGATGCCCAGCATTTGAAGATCGGCCCCACCGCGCTCGGCCAGCCGTTGTTCGAACAACCGCGCCTCCGCTTCAAAATCATCCGACATCGTAGGGGGCATGATAAAATTTTCGTCCGGGATGCCCAGGGGGCCGGCGAGTTGGTTTAGGATCATGGTGTAGCAACTGCCTGCATATTCGCGGGGAAGATTGGTGAGTTCGTCCACATTGAAAAGTGTGATGCGCGACACATCGAAGGGATATTGTTTGTGAATGGCCGAGACCACGGTGTGCATGTTGATGGTGGTTTGCCCGGTGGACAAGCCGATCACCGCGTTAGGCTTCTCCAGCATTTGGGCAATGATGCGCCATGCGGCAGTGACGTCAAATTCGTGTTCGTCTTTCGTGATCGTGATCTTCATGATACTGAATTTTGAAAAGTACTTTATAAATTCTTCAACTCCTCTTTAAAAAATGTCTCGATCGCGGCAGCGGCCTCGGTTTCATCTTCGCCTTCCACGATCAGCGTAACGGTGTCGCCACCCTTTAGTGCCAGCGACAGGATGTTCAACATGCTATTGAGCTTCACCGTCTTCTCACCTTTTTTCAGGCTGGTGATCGACTTGTATTTTTTGGCCAGCCGGATCAGGTTGGTCGCCGGGCGGGCATGGAGGCCTTCGGCCGAGGTAATCAGGTAATCGTGTGTTATCATCGTTTCGTTACGGCTTGTAAATATTGGGTGATCTCAGAAGCGCTGCGCATCGACATCGCCTTTCGGCATATTTCCTGCGCGGCGGTGATGCTGGTGTTCAGGATCAGGTTCTTTACGTAGGGGATCGACGCTGCACTCATCGAAAATTCCCTCAAGCCCATCCCCAAAAGCAATAACGTCGCCGTTACATCGCCGGCCATCTCGCCGCACATGCCCGTGTGATGATGGTGCTTGTTTCCTTGTTCGATCACATTTTGGATTAGCCGCAGCACACCGGGGTTGAAAGGATCGTACAAATGTTTCACCTGTTCATTCATCCGGTCCACCGCCAGCGTATATTGGCAAAGATCGTTTGTGCCGATGCTAAAGAAGTCAACCTCGCGCGCCAAGAGATCAGCCATGACGGCCGCCGAGGGGATTTCGATCATGATGCCCACCTCGATCGCCGCGTTGAAGGGCGTGGCCGTCGATCGCAGCGCTGCTTTCACATTCTCTACGATGGCTTTCGCTTGTTCTATTTCAGAAACGTTGCTGATCATGGGGAACATGATCTTCAGATCGCCGAACGCACTGGCGCGAAGAATGGCCCGCAGTTGCGTGACAAAAATATCTTGCCGGTCCAGGCAGATGCGAATGGCGCGATAGCCCAGGAAAGGATTTTGTTCAGCGGACAAATGAAGATAGGGCAGGGGCTTGTCGCCACCGATATCGAGCGTTCGCACGATGACGGGTTTTTGCTTGGCTTGCAGCGCTACGTTTTTATAGAACTCAAATTGCTCTTCTTCGCTTGGCAGCGTCGTGCGGCCCATGAAAAGCAGCTCCGTGCGAAGCAGTCCACTCCCCTCTGCGCCAAAGGCAAAGGATGCTTCCAGGTCTGCAGCATTCGAAATGTTGGCCATCAATTTGACACGCACGCCGTCGGTAGTTACGGCTACGGTGTCCTTCAAAGCGCCTAAGGCATTTGCCTGACTAGTGAATTCTTTTTTCTTCGCTGTGTATTCATGGAGCATTTCGGGCGTCGGGTTCACCACCAACGCGCCCTCGCCACCATCGACAATAAGGATATCGTTGCTCTTCACGGAAGCGAGTGCGTCGCCACATCCCACTACAGCCGGTATACCCCTGGCCTTTGCCACGATAGCGGCATGCGACGTTTTGCCTCCGGTTCGTGTCACCAGCCCGATCACTTTGGTGATGTCTACGGAAAGGATATCCATTGGAGTGATGTCTTCACCGACAAGCACGGTGTTTTCGGCCACGATAAGATCGCTTGGTTTCAGCGTGGGATCGAGCTCCATCAAAATCCGGTTGCCGGCTTCTTCCACGTCCATCGCCCGCTCGCGGAGATAGGCGTCGTCCAGATTGTGCAAGGTGGTCACAGCGGCGGCGATCACTTCCATCACCGCATCGTTGGCGTTTCTGTGTTCCGAAGTAATCTTTTCGACTACGTCGGAGATGATCTGTTCGTCCTGTAACAATTCGATCTGGATCTCCAGCACTTCGGTGGAGCCATCGTCAGCAGGAAGCGTGTCTATCACCGCTTTCACTTCTGCTACGGCCATGGTCACCGCCTGCTCGAATCGCCGCACTTCCTGTTGTACTTCCCTTTCTCCTGGCAGGATCACGCCGGTGAGCCGCGGATGTTTTTTTTCCACGACCACTGCCTTTCCTATCGCGATACCCGGTGAAGCGCCGATGCCTTTCATGTCGTTATTGGATTAAGCCAGAATGTGGAGGATACTGCCCAAAAATCCAGCGACCAGCAGACCGAGTAACAACCACGTGGGCTTCATGTTTTTCTTTACAAAGTAAAACGTCAGAAAGGTAAGCCCCAGCGGGATGATGTTGGGCACGATCTGATCCAGTATGGATTGCAGGGTGGTGGCCGTGTCGTCGCTGCCTAAAGTGATGGGCGTGGTAATGTTCATCAGCGTGGCCGTCATCGCGCCGATGACCATGAGTCCGAGGATGGAGGAGCCTACCGTGAGCTTGTCCATCACATTGGTCTTGGCCAGGTTTTGGAGGAAGCGTGTGCCGGTGTTGTAGCCGATGAACGTGAGCTGGTAGCGCAGCACGAGATGGGGCACATTAAAGATCAGCAAAAACAAGATCGGCCCCAGCACATTCCCTTTGATGGCCAGCGAGGCGCCCACACCGGCAGCAATAACTTTAAACGTACCCCAGAACAACGAATCGAACACACCAGCCAACGGTCCCATGAGACCGGTCTTCACGGCGTTGATGGACTCTTCATCAAAATCTTCCGACTTACTTTTCCGCGCTTCCATCGCTGCGGTGATGCCGAGGATCAATGTTGAGCCATACGGACTCGTGTTGAAAAATTGCAGGTGACGCGTTAAGGCGGCCGACATGCTTTGCTTGGTGGTGTATAATTTCTTCAACACGGGAATCATGGAAAAAGCAAACCCACTGTTTTGCCAGGTCTCGAAATTGAAATTGGCCTCTAACGCCAACGATCGGAAAAATAAACTTCGTATGGTTTTCTTTGGAAGTTCAGGCGCAGGCTCAACGGGACTTTCACTTTCGTCGGCTTCATCGTCTTCGATGGAGGTTGGCTTGTGGGTGATGTCGGTAATGATGAGGGCGACAATCACCCCCAACGCGCCAATGGCGATGACCGGCAACTTCAAATAGCTTGTCAGTACAAAACCCAGGAAGAAATACGGAGCCACTTTTTTATTGAACATCAGGTTAAGCAACAAAGCGAAGCCAAGGGCAGGCAGCATGTTGGCGGCGACCTTTAGTCCGTCGTTTACCCAAGGAGGAATGCTGTCTAGAAATGATTTCATCACATCAGCTCCTAACAGAAGGGCGGTGAACGTGATAACGCCCATCAACAATGGTTTTAATATCCCCGATAGCACGTGCAGCCGTTGTAGTTTTTGATAATCGCCTTCTTCCGCGTAAGCGGTAAAGCGTTTGTTGAATACGGCCCGGAACACAAACAACCCGCTGATGGCCATCTCGGCCAGTATGGAGATGGGCACCGCCAAAGCCATGGCAATGGAAGGTCCTTTGCCTGATATAATCGCAAAGGCCGTGCTCAACACACCGCCCGTGATCACATCCGGCGGAATCGCCGCGCCCACTTTGATGTTGCCCATAAAGATGAGCTCCAGCGTGGCCCCGATCACCACACCTTGCGAAAGATCACCCAACACCAAACCGACCAGCGGCCCCAACACCAGCGGTCGACTGAGCAATGTGGTGCCCAGAAAATCTTCTGAATGGCCAAACATGGCGATGAGCGTGATGAGGATGAAGGAGACGAGCACGACGGGATATTTAAGAGGTGATGTTTTTTTGTTATTTATTTATCGAGTAGACTCTCCACTTTCTGCTTGCTATCCGTCGGCACTTGTCGTATTTCGAGTTCTATGTTTTTTTGAAGCATCTCTTGCAGCACGGGCACGTCTTCGTCGGTGATGGCAATGGCTTTTGAGATCAGCCGGGAGCCGGCCTTGCCGCGGATGCCACCAAAATTTATGGAGGTAATGGCGGGCACGCCGGCGGCCAGCGTGGCGGCGTCTTTTATGCTGTTGATCAGGATGAGCACATTCGCCTTGCCGTTCTTTTCGTCATTCAAAAAGAGGATGGCATCGGCCAGCGTTTTGATCACCAGTTTTGTGTTGGCGGGCTTGGCGAGGTTCAGCGTCATTTTCTGAAATTCGTCTTTGGCCACTTTGTCGTTGGCCACCACCAGGCAATCGACACCGAGCGCCGGCACCCAAGTGAAGGCTACCTGTCCGTGTACCAACCGGTCGTCTATTCTTGTGAGTTTGATCATGATGCTTCTTCTTCGTTAGCGTTGGCCATGAGTTTGGTGACGTAAGCGATCTGTTCCCTGGCATTGACGATGGCCGCCTCGATCACTTCCGCAGCGGGTGTCGCTGCATCGGCCATCAGCACCTCGATCAACAGCGCCAGGTTGAATCCCGACACCACGTGAACCGGGTGGCCTTGCGTGTGGCGCAGGACTTGGTTGGTGATGCTGCCGCCAAGCAAATCGGTGAACACGATCAGCTCGTCGTGGGGCTGCAAGTCTTTCAATATCTTTTCAAGATCGCCTTCAATGCCTTTGTTTTCTTCTACATAAGCTTCGATCAAGAACACATTGTCGGTCGCGCCGATAATGATGTCCAACGAAGACTTTATGCCCGTGGCAAAACGGCCGTGGGTAGCGATCAGGAATTTTCGTGTCGTATGTTCCATGGGTGATTCAGGTGTGTGCGGTGTGCGTTGTGTTTGATGTGCGTTGTGCTCTGGTAGGTGTGACGTGTTCCATGAGACAATGCATCAATAAAAATGGAATGTTTTTCGTGACAATTTTTGCCACTTGTCAAAATAATTGAAATTGAATGCAAATCATTGGAAATCAAAAAAGAAAAATTTACACCCTCTATATAACTTTGGTTATGAAGCATGCTCTATCTCCCGTCATCAACAGTAACCGCTGGTTGTGGTCAGCCCTGGTTCTTCTATCCCTCCTGGCAGCTCATCCAACAAACGCCCAGGAGCAATCAAAAATTAAAGTACTGGTCGTGGGCTCCAATGATCCCTACCACAACGCGATGGTCAAAGCCGCACAGCCGTTCTTTAAAGGACTGGCGGAACAAAATAATTTCGACGTCGACTTCACGCGCGATGCGGCGGCGATCACCGAAGAGAACCTGGCCCGCTACCAGGTCTTTATTCAACTGCACCTGGCGCCGTTCGATCTGACCGAACCCCAGCAGTTTGCCATCCAGCAATTCATGTCCAAAGGCAAAGGCTGGATTGGGGTGCACGCTGCAGGCCTCACGGGCACGCGGTTTCTGAAACCCGGCGAAACCTATTGGCAATGGTTCGAACAACTCATGGGCCAAGTGGTCTACTCGCCACACCCTCCCCTGCAACAGGGAACGGTGGTGGTGGAAGACCGCAACCACCCCGTGACGCGCAACCTGCCGGCTACCTTTTCGATCCGCGACGAATGGTATGAATTCGACAAAAGCCCACGCCCTAATGTGCATGTGCTGGCCACCGCGGACGAATCCACCTATAAGCCCGCCAAACCCATGGGCGATCACCCCATCATTTGGACCAACCCGGACTATGACCGCGCACTCTATATTGGTATCGGTCACGACTCCACTACGTGTGCCAACGCCGATTTCGCCATCCTCATGCGCGACGCTATAAAATGGTCGGCATCGGAAATCGAAAACAAAGCCCAACACAACCTCGATGAATCCCTCGGACAACCGGTGACTGTTCTGGCCAATCAAGTGGCTTATTCAACCGAAGCTCCGAAAGGCGCCATCGTAAGAAGTCAAAAACCGCTGCCTGAAAACATGACGTTCAACCTCATCGGTGCCCTGACATTAAAACCCGTTTATTCAGGCAAACTGCAAAAGGCCGAACAAGTAACCGACTGGGAGCCCGGCATCTGGTACAGCCGTATCGACTTCTCGGATTTTAACACACCGGGATATTACAAACTACAAGTGGAAGTCGATGGCAAACCGTATGCATCCTACGCATTCACGATCGGCGAGAAAGCACTGAGTAAAATTGCTTTACCCGCCATCGCCAATTTCTTTTATCATCAACGCGCGAGCTCTCCCGAGGAAGCCGGGGCAGACAAACACATCGTGCTCTATGGCAGCACCAAGACCGTCGATCTCTCCGGGGGATGGGCCGATGCGTCCGGCGATGTGAGCAAATATTTCTCGCACCTGGCCTATACGAATTTTATGTCACCCCAACAAATACCGATGGTAGACTGGTCGATGATCAACGCCGTGGACCGGATCCCCGAGCTGCTGGACCAGACCGGTTCCAGAGAGGCGTTGACAACGGAAGCGCTATATGGCGCAGACTACATCATGCGATCTCTTTCGCCGGAAGGATATTTTTACATGACGGTGTTCACCTATTTCGACAAAGATCCCAATGCGCGCCGGGTAGTGGGTCTGCTGGCCGACAGCAAAACCACCGCTGACTATCAGTGCGCATACCGAGAGGGTGGTGGCATGGCCGTGGCTGCATTGGCCCGCATCTCGCGCTGGCATCGCGACGGCGCCTTCACCTCACAGCAATATCTGGATGCTGCCGAGCGCGCCTTCACTCACCTTCAAAAGTTCAGCACCCGCTATGCCGACGACGGCAAGGACAATATCATCGACGACTACTGCGCCCTGATGGCCGCCACGGAACTCTGGATCGCTACGGGCAAAACCGCATATCAAACGGAAGCCCGCAAGCGCGCCGGCAACCTGAGCAAACGCCTTTCCCCGAAAGGTTACTTCATAGCAAACGATACGAACCGCCCCTTCTGGCATGCTGCCGATGCCGGACTGCCCGTGATCGCGTTGGCCCGCTACCTGGATGTAGAGACCCATGCTGCCGACCGGAACAAAGCATTGGCGACGATAAAAAAAGCATTGGACTACAATTTGTCGGTCACGCACGAGGTAACGAATCCCTTCGGATATCCACGCCAAAGTTTCCTGTATAAAGGCAAAGTGCAGAACGGCTTCTTCATCCCACACGAAAACGAAAGCGGCTGGTGGTGGCAAGGCGAGGATGCGCGACTGGGCTCGCTCGCTGCCGCGATGCTGGTGGGTGGACGACTGGTCTATCCCGATAAAGGACCACTCGGCGTGAAGCCCGAACTTGCCACGTATGCTTCCAACCTCGTATCATGGGTGTTGGGAAGCAATCCGTATAACATCTGCATGATGTACGGCTATGGAAAAAATAATGTCCCCTACATGGCGGCCATGTATGGCCATGGTTCCGGGCGCGGAGGTATTTCAAACGGCATCTCCGGAAAGGATGGAAAAGGCGATGGCTCGGGCATCGATTTTAAAATGGAAGACAACGGCAACGAATGGCGGTGGAGCGAACAATGGATCCCGCACTCCGGCTGGTTCCTGGCGGCCGTGACGGCGATGTCTTCAAAATAGACTTGTGATTATTTCCGATCGGAGGGAAGTATCTCTTTAAGAGGGTTAAAAAAAGAAAGGCTGATGTCGGGAAGACACCAGCCTTTTTTACTGATCACTAAACCTTCAGTATACTATTTTGCTCACGCTGGTGATCACGGAGGCGAGGCGCACAGCCTCGAAGATCCGCTCTTCCTTGGCGCCCAGTTCGATGAGCGATGCTTCGTGCGCTTTCACACACATTTCGCATCCGTTCACCGCGCTAACGGCCAGGCTCATCAGCTCGAAAAATTCCTTGCCGCCCACGGGCCGTCCCATGATGTTCATCTTGATGCGTGCAGGGATCTCGTTGTATTTTTCCTTGTTCACGAAATGACGGAACCGGTAAAACACGTTGTTGGCACTCAACAAGGAAGCACAACCCACGGCTTCTGCAATCTCTTCGGCCGAAGCGCCCTCTTGCTGGGCGTTGGCGGCGAAGAACGTGCGCAGGATAGCATTCCCTGCATTCACTGACAGCGCAACCCCTAACACGGCGATCTCCTTCTTCGTGAGGACCTCGCTTTCGAACGAGTTTTTAAAATTGATCTTCAGATCGGCCAGGTAGCGCGACTTACCATTTTCCAGCAGGTCGAGGGCCTGGGTTTCGTAGTCCTTGCCCAGCTTCAGAAATTCCAGGAACTCCTGTGTGCTTTCGGAATACGTTGTTGCGGTTGATTCCATGATGATGTCGTTATAACTGTGAAAATGAATGAGAAAGAAACTCTAAACGGAGACTACACCTTCAACGTTTCTTTTCCTTTTTCCCAGTTGCAAGGGCAGAGCTCGTCGGTTTGGAGCGCGTCCAGCACGCGGATCACTTCTTTCACGTTGCGGCCTACGTTGAGGTCGTAAACGCTTACCCAACGCACGATGCCCTGCGGGTCGATGATGAACGTGGCGCGGTAGGCGATCTTTTCGTTCGGTTCCAGGATGCCGAGGTCTTCCGCCAACGATTTGGATGTGTCGGCCAGCATGGGGAATTTCAGGTCGCGGAGATCGTCGTGATTTTTTCTCCAGGCCAGGTGAACGAATTCAGAATCGGTGGAGGCGCCGATGAGGCTGGCGTTACGATCGCGGAACTCGCCAAAATTTTTGTTGAACTCGGCGATCTCGGTAGGACATACGAAGGTAAAATCCTTGGGCCACCAGAAAAGCACCGTCCAGCGACCTTCTTCATTCAACAGGTCTTCGGAGGAGATATCGAAAAATTCTTTTCCCTTTTCGAGGGAAACTACAGCGGATTTCTTGAAT
>Ga0209050_1004023_pt1 | contig 10335 bp, 10 predicted proteins | sample Araplavi_mTSA_r2_FD_184276 | JGI IMG/M metagenome (GOLD analysis project Ga0209050, IMG submission 184276) | Arabidopsis root microbial communities from North Carolina, USA - plate scrape MF_Cvi_mTSA_r2 (SPAdes) (version 2) | ecosystem: Host-associated > Plants > Roots > Endosphere | place: USA...
GGACAGGTTGTGCCCTATCTGGTCGATGAGGTCGGCCGGTATCGCTTGGGAGATCCCAGAGACCCCGACACAACGATGGGACCCGTCGTCAATCAGGCGCAGTTCGACAGCATCCAGCGGCATATTCAGATCGGAATCGACGAAGGTGCCAAGCTTGCCTGTGGCGGTACGGGCAAACCCGACGGGCGCAATCAAGGCTTCTTCGTAAAGCCTACCGTATTCGCCGGTGTGTCGCCCGACATGACAATCGCCAGGGAGGAAATATTCGGACCGGTGCTGGCCGTCATACCTTATAAGACGGAGCAAGAGGCGCTCGATATCGCCAATGACAGCATCTACGGACTCGGTGGCTATGTTTTCGGCGGCGACCGTAAGAAAGCCTATGAGTTTGCTTCCGGGCTTCAAGCCGGACGCATCTGCTTCAATGGTGCAGCCACCAATTCGCTGACGCCGATGGGCGGTTACAAACAATCCGGCATCGGACGTTCGATGGGAAGCGTCGGTCTGGAGGAATATCTCGAGATCAAATCGGTGTATGGGTTCGATGAGGAAGCGAGCCGCATGCCCGAGTTCACATTCTGATGCGTACCGAGACGCGCTCCTACAAGATTGCAGCAATTCCAGCCGATGGTATTGGACCGGAAGTCATCGGCGCCGGCCTTCGGGTGCTCAAGGCCCTGGCCGCGCGCACCGGGGACCTATCGTTCGATATCACCGATTACGACTGGGGATCGGACTACTACAAGACACATGGCAAGATGATGCCGTCCGACGGGCTGGAACGCCTCAAAGGTCACGACGCGATCCTGTTCGGTGCGGTTGGTTCTCAGGACGTTCCGGATCATATTACGCTGTGGGGACTGCGGCTGCAGATCTGCCAGGGTTTTGATCAATATGCCAATATCCGCCCGACGCGGATCCTCCCGGGGATACCAACCCCCTTGCACGGCAAGGGGGTTGGTGACCTCGACTGGGTGATCGTCCGGGAGAATTCGGAAGGCGAATATTCCGGTCATGGCGGGCGCGTACACCGGGGACTGCCCGAGGAAGTGGCAACCGAGGTCGCCATTTTCACGCGCACCGGGGTGGCACGGATCATGCATTATGCGTTTCGACTGGCACAGGCTCGGCCACGTAAGCTTCTGACTGTCGTTACCAAATCGAATGCTCAACGTCACGGCATGGTCATGTGGGACGAGATCGCCGCCGAAGTGGCGCAGGAATTCCCCGACGTCATCTGGGACAAGATGCTGGTCGATGCAATGACCGTGCGCATGACGCGAAGCCCTGAAAGCCTCGATACCATCGTCGCCACCAACCTGCATGCGGACATTCTGTCCGATCTGGCGGGCGCGCTGGCTGGAAGCCTGGGCGTTGCGCCAACCGCCAATATCGATCCGGAGCGGCGCTTTCCCTCAATGTTTGAGCCCATTCACGGTTCGGCTTTCGATATTGCCGGAAAGGGGATTGCCAACCCAATCGCGACATTCTGGACCGTCTGTCAGATGCTCGAGCATCTGGGGGAAATGGAGAGTGCTTCGCGTCTGATGAAGGCAATCGAGGACGTCTGTGCTTCTGGTACGATGACACCAGATGTCGGTGGGCAGGCGACAACCGAGATCGTGACCGATGCAGTCATCGAAGCGATCCGCGCATCGAATGCCTAACGGCTTATAACCATGGGAGGGATTCATATGAAAATCGGCGTTGTTGGGCTCGGCTCGATGGGCTACGGGATTGCCGCCTCGCTTCTTCGCTCCGGCCACGAGGTGTTCGGCGCCGACGTGAATGCTGACGCCCTCAAGCGCCTTCGCGCCGAAGGTGGTTCGAAGGACGATATTACATCAGCCGCACCGCAGCTTGATGCTCTCGTTGTCGTCGTCCTCAATGCAGCTCAAGCCGAGGACGTTCTGTTTGGAAAGAACGGACTGGTCGGCTGGCTGCCGGCGGATGCTGTTGTCATGCTTTGTGTGACGGTTGCACCCGACTTTGCACGAAATGCTGCGCAAAAATGCGCAGAGAATGAGGTCCATTTTCTCGATGCCCCGATCTCCGGAGGATCTGTCAAAGCCGCGCAAGGCAAGCTTTCGATCATGGCCTCCGGGACACCCGAAGCATTCACCAGAGCCCGGCCCGCGCTTGATGCAATGGCTGAAACCGTTTTCGAGCTTGGTGACACGGCCGGCGCTGGATCGGCGATGAAGGCTGTGAACCAGATGCTCGCCGGCGTTCATATTGCGGCGATGGCCGAAGCGATCACGTTCGGTATGACGCAAGGCATTGATCCAGAAACGTTCATCAAGGTCATTCCCCGTTGCGCGGGAACAAGCTGGATGCTGGAAAACCGTGCGCCGCATGTGGTGTCGGGCGATTTCACCGCCCACTCCGCCGTCGATATCTGGCCGAAGGATCTCGGGATCGTGCTTGACGCCGCCCGCGCTTCAAAGTTCGCCGCGCCGATCACAGCGGCAGCGCTTCAACAATTTCTCGCAGCATCCGGGATGGGATTGGGGCGAGAAGACGACGCAGCCGTCGCCAAGGTTTATGCCCGCAATGCCGGGCTGACATTGCCTGGCGCCGGCAAATGATCTGCCATCGGTGAGTTATCGCAGGACGGGATGCAGGCATGACTACATATTTCGGTGCAATCGCTGACGATTTCACAGGCGCGACCGATCTTGCGGGACTTCTCGCACGCTCCGGCGTCGAAGTGTCGTTGCGTATCGGTGTGCCGGACAGTCCGCCGACCGGCACGGCGCGGGTTGAGATCATTGCATTGAAATGCCGCACCTCTCCGGTCGATGAGGCGATCAAGGACACGCAAACTGCACTCGACTGGCTTCGCAAGGCAGGCGCCAAACGGTTCTTCTGGAAGTATTGCTCCACCTTCGACTCAACGCCGCGCGGCAATATCGGCCCGGTTGCCGAAGCGCTCATGCAGGCGCTTGGAGCGGATCAGACAATCTATTGTCCGGCTTTTCCGGAGAACGGCCGTTCGATTTTCATGGGTAACCTGTTTGTCGGCGAACAGCCGCTGGCCGAAAGCCCGATGAAGGATCACCCGCTGACGCCAATGCCCGATTCCAATCTCCTGCGGCTGTTGGAGCCACAGGTTACCTTGCCGGTCGGGCTTGCAAATCGTCACACTGTGGCCAAAGGTCCAAAAGCACTCCGCGAAAGGCTTGCCAGCCTGAAGGCAGAGGGTGTGGCGCATGTCGTTGTTGATGCGGTTGCAAATGACGACCTGTTTATTATCGCTGACGCCTGCCAGAATCTACCACTACTGACGGGTGGTAGTGCGGTCGCGATGCCTCTGCCGAAGATCTGGTTGCGCCAGGGATTGGTCAACGGACGTGACGTCAAAAGGGAACATCGATTTGAAGACGGTCCTGCGATCGTCCTGTCAGGCAGCTGCTCAGCCATGACAAACCGGCAGGTGGCAGCCTTTCTTGGCCAAGCCGGCCGGCCCAGCTTGAAGTTGGACCCCCTTGAGCTTGCCGAGAGCGGCGTCGGGTCCGCCCTGGAGTGGCTTTCGCACCAAGATTTAAGCAAGACGCCAATCCTCTATGCCACCGCCGCGCCTGATGCCGTTCGTGAAGCCCAGGCGAGACTAGGGACTGATCGCGCCGGCGCGCTGGTGGAAGCAGCCCTTGCGTCTTGCGCAGTCGTGGCCAGAGATCTGGGTATCCGCCGTTTTGTCGTGGCTGGAGGAGAGACATCAGGTGCCGTCACCAAGAGCCTCGGTGTGTCGCGTCTTGATATTGGGTCCGAAATTGCTCCCGGTGTTCCCTGGTGCTTTGCGCGAAGTGAACAACACGACATCGCTATAACTCTTAAGTCTGGAAATTTTGGAAGCGAGAACTTCTTCGCGAAATCTTTGGAGGTGCTTGACGCATGACCGAAGAAACCCGCTTGCGCGACTTGATGTGCACGCTTGCCAAGTCGCTCTTCGACCGTGGCTTGACGCATGGCTCAACCGGCAACATTTCCACGCGCACCGCCGATGGCGGACTGCTGGTTTCACCGTCCGGATCGAGTTTTGGCCGATTGAATCCGGCGCGGCTGAGCCGGTTTGATGCCACGGGCCAGCATGTTGATGGTGACCTGCCGACCAAGGAGATGCCTCTTCACAAGGCCTTTTACGACACACGGAGCCAAGCCGGTGCCGTCGTTCATCTCCATTCATGCCATGCCGTGGCATGGTCGTTGATGCCCGATGTCGACGAGGATGACTTTCTGCCGCCCTTGACGCCTTATGCCATCATGCAGCTTGGGCGGGTCAAGCTCCTGCCTTTTTACCGTCCAGGTGATCCTGCCATGGGCGATGCGGTCAAGGGATTGGCGGGGAAACGATCGGCGGTGATGCTCGCCAACCATGGGCCGGTTGTTGCAGGAAAGGACGTTGAAGCGGCGTGCAACGCGATCGAAGAGCTGGAAGCCACAGCGCGGCTCGCGGTCTTGACCTGCGGCTGTCACCGGCGGCTGTTGAACAAGGGCCAGGTTGCTGACATCGTTAGCAGTTTCAACGTGGAGTGGGAGGCATGAAATTCTCTGCCAATCTCGGTTTTCTCTTTGCGGACCGTCCGCTTCCCGAAGCCATCCACGCTGCCAAGGCTGCCGGATTCGATGCCGTAGAGTGTCATTGGCCCTATGCGGTGCCTGTTGCTGAGACACGCGCCGCGCTTGAGGAAACGGGGCTGAAGATGCTTGGGCTGAATACCAGCCGGGGCAACACATCTATCGGGGAAAACGGACTGTCAGCCCTTCCGGGACGCCAATCCGATGCCAGGGTCGCAATCGATGAGGCATTCGCTTACGCGGTTGGCCTCGCCGCACCAGCCGTGCATGTCATGGCCGGCAATACCAGTGGTCCGCGTGCCAGGCAGACGTTTTGTGAGAACCTTGCTTATGCCTGCGACGTCGCCGGCGGTGCAGCGACAATTCTTATCGAGCCGCTCAATCCCTATAATGCCCCGGGATATTTCCTCAACAGCACCGAGCAGGCGGCCGGTATTATCCGCGAAGTCGCCCGCCCAAATCTCAAGCTGATGTTCGACTTCTACCACATTCAAAGGATCGAGGGAGATGTCACACGTCGTTTCGAGGACCTTTTACCACTGATCGGGCATGTGCAGATTGCATCCGTGCCGGACCGCGGAGCGCCTGATCACGGCGAGCTCGACTACGCATTCGTCTTGCAATGTGTGCGAAAACTGGGCTGGGAGCGGCCGATCGGTGCGGAATATCTGCCCGAGGCGGACACCCCACCAGATACGGCGTGGCTGAGCAAATATAGGGCACTTTAATCGCAAGACCGGGAAGAGAGGAACATGCAATGAGCGACAAACCAGTCGTCGGATTTATCGGCGTCGGCCTGATGGGCCATGGAATGGCAAAAAACATCAGGAATAAGGGCTACGAACTCTGGTATCTCGACCGCACGCCCATCGATAGTCTCCTGACATTGGGTTCTCACGAAGCCGCAAACGCCAGGGATATGGCACAAAAGTGCGATATCATCCATATTTGCCTGCAGAATTCGGGTCAGGTCGAAGGTGTGGTTCGCGGCGATAACGGCATCCTGGCGGGCGCGAGACCGGGGCTCATCGTCATCGATACCTCCACCTCAGATCCTGCCTCAACCCTGAAGCTCGTTGAAGAACTTGAGGGCAAGGGTGCGCGGATGATTGACGCCTCGCTTGGGCGGACCCCGAAGGAGGCCGAGGAAGGTACGCTGGACGCCATGGTGGCCGGCGACGACGAGGTTTTCGAACGCGTGAAGCCTGTCATAGACTGCTGGGCCGGCCGGATCATCCGGGTGGGCGCCGTCGGCAATGGTCACAAGATGAAGCTTCTGATGAACTTCATCGGCATGAGTTATGGCGCTCTCTACGCTGAAGCTGTCGTGCTTGCCGCGAAGATCGGCATCTCGCCGCAGACCCTGCGAGAGGTCATTGCACCGAGCCGTATGGGCAGCGGCTTCTTCGATACGTTCATGAAATATGTCGTCGAGCGCGACCGCGACGCGCATAAATTTGCGATTTCGTTTGCAGCCAAGGATTTGCGCTACGTCAACAATATGGCCGCGGAATCGAAAATGATGAGCATCATGGCGTCAGCGGCGGTACAATACTACGCGCATGCCGAATCCACGGGTCATGGCAGTGACTATGTACCGATGTTGAGCGACCTGGTAGGGGCGTTGAACGGCATTAACATGGAAGAGGAAGTGCGCAAGGGCGCTTAAAAGGCAACTTTTGCTTGATGTGCGCCAGAGCGGCCTCGGCTGGTCAGATCTGGCGCTACCGGCGTGGCATAAGCGCAATTGAGAACAAAGCGTCATCCGTCTTGGGTTTTTCTTTGTGCCAGCCACCTGCCGGAACAAACATATGACCGGCGCGTCGACAATGCCCACGCATGAAACATCTTTGCGTTCCCCTCCATCCCCCGCCCTGACATTTTCGGGGCGGCGGTGCTTTTGACGGCATATCGCGACTGCACGACGTTGAAATGCTGACGGTGCGACGGCCGAGCGAGATCGAGCAGTGACGGCTAGGGTCGGTGCGAGCGCTCTTTCAAGGATCAATCCGCTCGCCATCTCTCGAATTTTGCGCCGAGTAGGCGCTTTTTATCCCTTCGTGGCGCAAGGTCCAAAAGGCAATTGGGGCCGCGCACAAAACGATGGTTGCGCTGACCAGGAAGATCGCCGGCAAGCCGGCTGCGTTTCCGACAAGACCAAGAAGCGGGCCGCTCAGCGCAAGTGCCAGGTCGAGGAAGGCCGAGTAAAGGCCCATGGCCATACCGCGATTTTCAGGCGGGGCGGCGCCGACCACGGCAATACCGAAACCCGGAAAAACAAGGGAGTAGCCGATACCAACCGTGGCAGCACCGATCATCCCGATGATCGGCTGCGGCGCAATCCATATCAAGATCAGGCCGACGACCTCCACGCAGACAAACACCAATGCCGTCAGTCCGCCTCCCAGCCTGTCCGGCAAATGACCCAGCAAAATTCGCGCGGTAACGAGTGCCGCGGCAAAACAGGTCACGGCGAGCCAAGGATTCGGCCATTGCCGGCTTGCAAACAGGAGAACCGAAAATGTGACGATGGCGGCATAGCCGACGCTGCTGAATCCTGCACCAAGGCCGGGCAGCCAGACGGCGCGAATAACGCGCCCCCGTGAACCGGCGCTGGTCGCACGACCGGGCACAGACGCTAGCGGCGCAATGATCAATGCGGTCACTACGGGCAGAACGACCGTAGCCGTCGCAATCGCCGAAAAGCCCATTGCCGAATAGAGAGCCGTTCCCACCGGAGCGCCCGCCGCCAGTGCGCCAAACATTGCCGTCCCGACCCAGGCGATAACTTTGCCGGCATTGCCAGGCCCAGCAGTGGCCAGACCCCATGCCACCGAGCCGGTGAGGATCAAGCTTTCGGCCCCGCCAAGCAGAGCGCGGCCTATCAAAAGGATGACGGCGGATAGATTGCGCTGATCGAGAAAAAACGTCGATGCCAGGTAGAAGACACCTGCGACAACGGCGGTGCACAGCCCCAGGACCACCGCTCGCTTGGGGCCGCGCCGGTCGGCATAGCTCCCTGACCAGAGCCGGGTCAAGAAGGACGCACCAAACTGGGTGCCGGCAACCAGCCCGACGACGATATTTCCGAAGCCGAGATCGTTGTGAACATGCAACGGCAGGACCGGCATGGCCATGCCGGCGATCAGAAAACCGACGAAAACGACAGCCATTTTCGGCGCAAGGCCCTTAAAGACCGCGAAGTCACTATCAAGGTTCGAATTTGGAGACATCAACTGCGGCAAATGGAATTCCAAAAATTTGAGTTCAGCTATCCGCAATGGGGCGCAGACGAATGACGATGTCGATATTGGCGATTTCATACCCGGCCGGCGGCTCTGGAAGGTTTGAAATGTCCATATGATTGTCAGGGACGTCGATGATTTCGCCGCGCCCCTCGACGTAGAAATGGTGATGGTCAGCAATGTTGGTGTCAAACCAAGTTCGCGATCCTTCGACGGCGAGAATGCGCACCAGGCCAGCATCGGTGAACTGATTGAGGGTGTTGTAAACGGTAGCAACGGACAGCACGACACCGCTCGCGGTCGCCTGGGCGTGCAAATCTTCGGCCGTGACGTGTCGGTGCCCACCGGAAAACAGTAGCCGCGCGAGTGCGATGCGCTGTTGTGTTGGCCTCAAACCGACGGAACGCAAGCGTTGGAGGGGTGACGGATGATGCGGCATGAACTTGGTCCAGGTGATCCTGCTGGACTTTACCAAATCTAGCGCGCTGCCCGAGGTTGTTTTTATTGGCTTAGCGCGCGGGCTATAACTTAAACTTATTCCCGCTGGCGGTAAGGGGTTGCGGAGCCATTCACGGCCGCAATGCGACCTGTTTATTCTTTGATGAACACCGCTCATGACGGCAAGCGGTCTTGAGGCGGTAATCTCCGTCCATCACACTGCCTATGTGTTTGCGGTCATGCATCGCTCGCCAGCGGTGCGATCTGCCCTAAGCTACCCGCGGAGAAACAATGACCCGGAGCAAGACAATCATCGTATTGGCGCTGGTCGCCGCAGCGTCCCTTGTCCATCACCACGGCGCCAACGCCCAAAGCATCAATGCCGGTGACCGCGCCAACACGCCCAATCGCCTCTTTTCGAGCGAGGCAATAGCTGAGTTCGACAGACCGTGGGCGGTCGCATTCCTACCCGACGGCCGGATGATCGTGACTGAAAAATACGGCAAGATCTTTCTTGTCACCCAGGCTGGCCAGAAAAACGCGGTCGCAAACGTGCCCGCCGTTGCCGCAGAGGGCCAGAACGGTCTGCTCGACATCGCGGTCGCTCCAGACTTTGCGACAAGTTCGCGCATTTACTTCACCTACACCGAGCCTGGCGGCGAAGGTAGCAGGCTCGTACTTGCGCGCGCAACGCTCTCAACATCGAGCGGCGGTGTGGCGCTGGCTGACCGCACGACGATATGGCAGCAGGCGCCTGCTGGCGGCGGCGGTCAACCGGGCGGCATCATTGCCTTTGATCCTCAGGGTTTACATCTCTTCCTGGCGGTGGGCGATCGAATGCAGGCAAGCAGCGCGCAGGACCGGGATCAGGCGCGCGGCAAAGTGATAAGGCTCAATCTCGACGGGAGCCTGCCCGCCGACAATCCCAACGCTGCTGCGGGGGGCGTTGTTGCGCAAACCTGGACAACCGGTCATCGCAATCCCTACGGTCTTGCATTCGCGGCCGATGGACGCATTTGGCTCCATGAAATGGGCCCGCGCGGTGGCGATGAGTTCAACCTGATCGAAGCGGGCCGGAACTATGGATGGCCCGTCGTTTCCAATGGCGACAACTACAGCGGCGTGCCGATACCGCGCCATTCGACACGAACCGATTTCGCGGCGCCGGCCGTATACTGGACGCCGGTGATCGCGCCGGCCGGGCTTGCCTTCTACCAGGGCAACCTTTTCCCGCAATGGCGGGGTTCTGCGCTTATTGGCGGATTGGCGGTTCAATCCCTTGTCCGACTGAGCTTTGATCCCGGCGGCAACCCCGATGAGTCAGAACGGTGGGATATGGGCGCGCGCATCCGCGATGTGGCTGTCGCACCCGATGGTGCGGTCTGGCTGCTTGAAGATGGCAGCACCGCCAAGCTGTTGCGGCTTACACCGCAAGACTAGCCACCCGTCACGGCGAGCAGCCCGCATGCCCGATGACCGCGGCTGGTGCCCATCTCGCACGATAGGCGCCGTTTGCAGCACGCGACAATAATCCGGCAGATGAAGCAGCATCGTGACGCGTGGCCTATTCGTGAGCGGTCCTCATAACGTCAAGCGAAATGAGCCCTCTAATAGGCTGCATCACCGCGCACTAGATTACTAACTAAACGGACGACCACAACACGGCCGGTCGATGAACTCTAGGGAGTAACCAGGATGATGGAAACGGTAATGTCGGCTGTGTTGACGACGCTCGCATTGGGAGCCGCCGCGATGGCCCAGGAACGCATTGTTATTTCCTCCGATTGGGGAGAGGTCACCGCTGAGTTGGCGCTTAACGAGGCGTCAAGTTCACTCTATCGGATGTTGCCTCTGACGATCGAGATGAACGACCATCTTCGCCAAGAAAAGACTGGAAATTTGCCGTCGCCGTTGCCGGCTGTTTCCCGTCAACGTGGTTTTTCCATGGGAACGCTTGGCTTATGGAGCTCGGATCACTTTGTGATCTACTACCGCGATGGTCGTGTGCCTCAACCGGGCATTATCATTCTCGGCAAAGTCACGGGCGATGTCTCGATTTTTGATCGGCCAGGCC
>Ga0209050_1004025_pt1 | contig 10334 bp, 11 predicted proteins | sample Araplavi_mTSA_r2_FD_184276 | JGI IMG/M metagenome (GOLD analysis project Ga0209050, IMG submission 184276) | Arabidopsis root microbial communities from North Carolina, USA - plate scrape MF_Cvi_mTSA_r2 (SPAdes) (version 2) | ecosystem: Host-associated > Plants > Roots > Endosphere | place: USA...
CCTTGCCAAGGACTGGGAAACCACCATCGCATCCTCCACGGCATGGGCGACGATAGCCTCTATCCGGATGCTTACCCGCAGAACTGCAAGGTATTGCTACGGTTGAAAAACTTCCGAGTCAGGCACTTAGGTCACCGATCTGATGGCAGGCCCCGGCCGCTTACGACTATAGTCCGATGCGGCTTTCACGGCCTTGATTTCGTCGAGATAGCCCACCAAACGCCGCCCGCCGAGCTGATTGGCGCTCCTTCGACCAGTGCGTTGGAGTTCACACAAAAACTCTTCCGCTTCGCGCTGATCCATCTGCGCTAGAAGCCTGGCAATGATATGGCGAAGAGCAAGGTTTGCTCCTTCAAATTCGAGGGCCGCCCCCTCCAAGTACTCCATTCGGTCGTCTATTTTCCTGTCCATCAGTCCCGTCTCGCGATGCCTTTCAAAAAGTGATCTGTGGACGACCCAATTTTTTCTTTCGAAGCTACGACGGGGTGAATTGGACAGCCATTATCACAGGTTAGCTGCGACAATCTGTTACAGTTTTCTTACCTATGTATGCTCCGGTGCCGGATCGAGCGCCCTTGTCGCCCGTCGCGCCTGCGGTTCAGGTGCACGAGGTTTTGGTATGAACCCAGGCGCTCACTAGCCGCCCAGCGCTGTCGTCGATAACTTCTCTGGGGGCCGTAGCGGCTCAACCAGAATCGAGGCAGCCTTCCACCGAGCGATCGACATAGCCCAGAACCAAGATGAAGACGCGATTCGGATGCACGATACCAACCACCCTGGCGCGATCCCCATCAAGAATAGCGTCTTGGAGATCGATCGCGTCGAAATTGTGCCCGCGCTCATCTCGATGGTTGCTAATGACAACCTAGCGCGGCGCTATGAGATCAAGCCGATCGCCCGGCTCGCCTGCGCGGTTCTCGCCGGACTATAAGCATTCCAGCAAGGCCAACCGTGCGTGACGAGCAGGCCATTCGGCGCGGATATTTGAGGCGGGGTCAGCATCGTAACCAGACGATGTGCAGACGATCGAAAGTTCACTATTCTATGTTCGTTAGAGGCCGCGGGAGTATCCGCGACCAGCAAAAATTCGAAACCGATCGATCGAAGCTCGCGCAGCATGGCGCCAGCGTTGATAAACAAGGGGACGCGATTGCACGGGGTCACGCGCGTGCCGGCTCGACGAAAAAAAACGCGCTGGTCGCCCAAATGCTTGCCTACTGCTATCAAGCTCACCACTACTAAGACGCACGATAGCCTCAGCGCAGTCGGCATGGTCGGCCCTCAGAGCGATGGCGATGTGTTCCTCGCTACCGCGCCTACGACAGTGTGGCCTTCAGAACCGAGACGGCCGCTCGATCTCTGGATCCCCGGCAAGCCGATGGCAAACCTCAGGCGCAGCCCGGCCTTTTGCGCATTCTTCTATCGGTCCCGCAGCCTCGCCAAACGATTCTTCGGCAAAATCAAGCGATTCCGAACCGTCGCCCCCAATACAAGAAGCGACATGGCATCTTTACTGCCTCACTGCACCTTGCCCGGGTTCGCATTTGGCTGCGCCATGCTGGGTCGGTATTCAAAACCCGCCTCCGATTTCTGGAACGAGAGGGGTACTTGAATGTTAGAGTGGCATGAACATTTCAACCACCCTGATGTCAACCGCTGCCTTGGCTTTGTTGATTTCCGCCTGTGATGGCCCGAAGGAAAGAGCCGGTGCCGCAAAGGACGAAGCTGCGGCGAGGGCGGCGGGTGTTGCTTATGACGGCAAAGGCCCAGCAGAGCGTGCGGGAGCCGCTGCTGATCGGGTCGATCAGGCAGCAGCAAAGGCACGCGATTCTCAAGCTGATGCTTTTGAAAACCAGGGAAGGGTAATCCGGGCTAAAGCAGAAGCAGATGCCGATAGGCTGGAACAGCAGGCTTAGGCATTGCGTGAGCACGCTAAAAACAAGGCAAAAGCGTTGGACGAAAGAGCGAAGGCTATCCGCAGCCAGTGATAATGGACTGGATCATCGATAGCTTGAGAGACATTTGTCGCGCAAGCTGCGTTTCGGGTTCCAAAGAATGAAACTACTTTCGTTGCAAGACTAGTCCGAACTGTCGTGGGCCAGCGCTCTTGGGTGGTACAGATACCTGATGGTGCGATGGTTAGACGTGGCCTTACAGTAGTCCACCAAGTCAGTCTAGAATACATCCTTGCAGCTTCAGAGGGCGGATATGTTCCGGGAAAAGGCGAAGCGAGCGGCTTCTCTGACAACTGCTAGCGAAATACGACAGAAGCTAAGATAGGTTGTTAAATAGAATTGGAGGCATATATGGGTTGGATTATTGCAATTATCGTCGGTGGCATTGCAGGATGGCTGGCGAGCATGGTGATGAAGCGGGATGCCTCGATGGGCATCTTCCTAAATATTGTTGTCGGCTGCGTCGGCTCGATTGTTGGCAATGCGCTTTCGGGACCGTTGCTTGGCATCCGCGGCAGCGTGCAGGAGTTTTCGCTGACCGGCTTGGTCATCGCATTCATCGGCGCAGTCATACTGCTCGCAATCGTCAATTTCTTCCAGCGTAGCCGCCCTCGGTAATTCCTTAGCAAACCTTTTCTCAAACGCCGCCCCGGCGAGCGCCCGGGCGGCAAAAGGGGAAATGCTAAGCCGCGATCGTGGTTCCGCGCGCAACCAGCTTGGCAAACGCCGCAGCATCGGTCGCGCGTCCGATGTAATAGCCCTGGACGCTTGTGCAGCCCTCACGCACCGCAAACCTGAACTGCTCGGCAGTTTCGATGCCCTCAATTGTTGTAGCTACGCCGAGGGCGGAGGTCATCGAGATGATGGCGCGTACCAGCGCAACACTTTCCGGATCTTCTGGGAGCTGGCGGACGAACGATTGATCGATCTTTACCTTTTTGAATGGAAATTTTCGTAGATAGCTTAGCGAAGAATAGCCTGTCCCAAAGTCATCCATAGTGATCCGAACGCCCCAAGCGCTGAATTTAGTCAAAATATCCAGTGTCTGTTGCTCGTCGCCTAGCAAAACACCTTCGGTTATTTCAAGATCCAGGCGGTCAGGGGGCAGATTGGCGATGCCCATTGCCGACACCACCGCAGCGACAAGCGAGGGGTCGCGAAATTGTACCGGGGACAAGTTCACCGCAACCCTTACCTCGGGCGGCCACGAAGCGGCGTCACGGCAAGCGGTATGAAGTACCCATTCACCCAAAGGAACAATGAGGCCTGTTTCCTCCGCGATCTGGATAAACTCAGCAGGCGGTATAAGTCCACGCTCGGGGTGGCGCCAGCGAACCAGCGCTTCAGCGGCTATTATCCTGCCGGTCCCTGCATTCACTAGGGGCTGATAGTGAAGTTCTAGCTGACCTTCTGCGATCGCAACGCGGAGCCCTTCCTCGATTTCAAGTCTATGACGAAGACGTTCTTCGAGGCGAGCGTCAAATCGGCGAACCTTTCCGCTACCCCCGTTTTTGGCGGCGTGGAGAGCCAGATCGGCATAACGCAGGAGGTCGGCAGGTTTGTCTCGACCGTTGTCCGCCCAGGCTAAGCCCACACTGGCGCCGATGAACAATGGGCGCCCCGCATCGAGGTATGGTCGGGCGCTGACGGCTTCAATGATCCGCGCAGCGAGGGTCTCGGCAGCGGTGACGCTCTCGATCGCAAGCGCCAGAACGGCAAATTCAGCGCCGCTAAGGCGAGCAATGATGTCGCCGCTTCGCAATGCACGACGTATTCTGTGGGCGACTTCGCATAAGATGACGTCACCCACGGCATGCCCATAAGTGTCGTTGATAATTTTGAATCTGTCGAGATCTATCATCAGAACGGCGAATGTCTGGCGCGTCTCCCGCTTCTGCTTCGCGTGCATGGCAAGCAGTTCGAAAAAGCGCGTCCGATTGGCCATCCCCGTCAATGGATCCTGAAATGCCAGCATTTTCATGGCTGCCTCAGTACGCAGGCGCTCGCGCTGATCGCGTACAGCTATCACCGTCTGAGCTTTGTGACCGAGTTCGATCTGCCGGCGCAAGACGCGAACAGGAATCAATCTTCCGTTAGAGCTTTGCAACTGCGCTTCACTTTCCTCGCGATCCGGGAGGGACGGAACATCGAGGCCAGGCAACAACGCACTTACCCGCATCGAGGTGAGTGCCTCAGCCTTGTGGCCGCTCATTGCCTCGATGGTGCCGTTGAAGGTGACGATTGTTTCGTCTTCGCAGATTATCAGCCCCTCCAACGCGACGTCTGCGAGCGATCTCAGCCGCGTCTGGTCGCGCCAGAGACGGGTTTTGGCCTCCACATCGAAACGCCATCCCAGCACCGCCAGCGCTACGAGGGCGCTGGCGACCGCGAATACGATTGTAGTGACGTCGGCGGGAGAAACTGAATCTTGAGGAAAATGGTGGGCTTCATCGAAACTGATAGTGATAGCAGCTACACCGCAGAAATGGAGGAGAGTGACAGCGGCCAAAAGCAATGGCAAAGCCAGCAGGCGGAATTGATGTTTGGTGTTGGCAGCGGCCAGTAGCCCAAAACCAAAGAGGGGGAGGCTGATTATCAGAGAGACACCGATCAGCGCGTAGTCCCACTTCACGGTGCCCTGGATCAAATAAGCGAGCTGTCCTACATAGTGTAGGGCGGCAACGCCTGCGCCTGCGATAATGCCCGCGATGAAATGCTCTGTTTTTTTGGAGGCACGGATGAAAACGAAGGCACCTGCCCCAATGCCGAAAATAGCGCAAAGCAGGGACAGCATGGTTGAGAGAGGTTCGAAAGCTGATTGCGCCCCGGGTTTAAAAGCAAGCAGAATGAGAAAATGGGTAGCCCAAGCCGTACATCCGCTTGCAACAACGGCGGAGGCCGCCCAGCGTGCCCGGGGCCAACCCGTTTCACGCGACGCATGCTGGGCTATTGCCAAAGATGCAAAGATCCCAATGATGCACACTAGCGCAGCGATGACCACTAGCCGCAGGTCATGTTCGTAGACAATGCAATGCAGAATCGCCGGTACTAGGTTGCTCATTTCAAAACGGCTAGCTGCAAGGGGTTAAAAATGCACTGCGGCGCGGTCCCAGGAAATTTTCAGACATATTTCGCCTACCACCTGGCACTAGACCATTATGGCAAGTAGCCGGAGAATGTGCCAAAGACAGACCAATCACCCGAGCGCGACAGGTCGCAGGAGGCTGCCCTAAATTAGCAGGTCGCGCCCGATTGATCCATTTGTGCGCGTCGATCAGAAATGCTAATGGGTAACCAGCATGCCCGCCGCGCAATCTCGGGCATTGACGACAACCTCGAATACCAGATTCCTTGCCTCATCCAGGACTCTCACTGACCATTCCTTGTCTAAGCAGAATTCGTCGGGCCCCAGGATGAGCATGTCCCCGGTGAATTGAACAGCCTCCTTCTTCGCTGCATCCAGATCGGCGAGAGGCTGCCCCCGCAGATCCGGATAATTTTGACCATTGGTGACGTGAAAGTAAAAGTTAGGCATCCGCATCTCCTGCAAATTCGCAGGTGCTTGCTATTTGCATGATGCGCGCTCGTCGGTGCCAACCATCGCCCCAATCATCCAATGCTCCGTCTGCCGAGCAGCTATAAGTTCGTTTTTTCTACGTCGCTAATGGAAAATTTTGCTTTTCGTAGTTTTATTGGGATTTTCTGGTCACTATCCAATGACCCAGAAACGAATAAGATGATTTTCAGGACGGGAATATTTCAATAGTAAATCATCCAACCGTGGCAATACGTTGCTGCAATGCGGGTAAGCATGCGGACAGAGGCTATCGTCGCCCATGCCGTGGACGATGCGATGGTGGTTTCCCGGTCTTTGCCAAGGCGGTGGCATCGGCCAAGTCATGCGAAGGTGTGTTCGGCGCCCCATTGTCGAGGGAGAAACTCAAAGCCCTTCGCCTTGTCCGCAAGTTTTGACTTCGATCGTCCAGGCACCCGAGCCGGTCAGGGCGCCACGAAGCTTGTCGCCGGTGTGACCTCCAACTTCAACGACATGGCGCAGCCAGGGGAAGCGTTTGGGCACGGCTTGAGGACATCGACGGCACCGTCGCGGTCTTGAATATCGCGGTGGGGGCGGGGATGAAGATAAGAAAGCCGCAGGTGTCCGTCACGATGTGACGCTTACGGGCTTTGATCTTCTTTTACGGGTCATAGCCGCAAGGGTTGCCGCTTTCCGTTGTTCTCACTGACTGGCTATCGATCACGCCGGTGATCCAACTTCCGGGGCAGGTTTTTAGCAAAAACTATTAAGGCCTCTCTATGGAAGAAAGGCCTTAATAGATCTAATTCGAAAATGTCAGTCCTTGTTATCATTCTTGACGCCTACAGTTGGAACGTCGATAGTTTCCTTTTTCGTACCGACTACGACTTCCTTACTGTCAACGTCAACCTTTGGGAGCTCTCCACCCTTCACGCTGACTTCGGGAAGATTACCCTCCTTCAGATCAGCGCTCCAGAACCCAGTCGCAAACAGCAAGCCGACGATTACGACGGCAATGACAGCTACCCACACCCAAACGCTGATGCCCTTGCGGCCGGTATTATCATAACGCGTGTCTACCATAGAAACCTCCTCCGAGCCGGTTCGGATTAAAGTTGCGATGCCTCACTTTGTTCCTTTTGAGAGTTGATCGCAGGTGTCATGGTAACGCCTCCCACGAGAGACGAAGGTGCCAAGACAGAAGGTGCTATTTAGCGTCGGAAGGTCGCCCTCATCATCTCACTTCACGGTCCTGCTATGCTGTGCGGCTGAGCACCATCAAACGCGCTTCGGACGGGGTCAAAACTGGCGAAAGTTCGAGTAGTTATGCTGAATAAACGCAGCCGAACGATCCCGATTAATTCAGACGTGTCCTATGCTTGCGGTGTGCGGAGGTCGGGGCTTAGGCGGTCCTGCCGTCTCGCAGAAAGAACGGCTTTCCGGAACGTCGGTCGCATAAATGCTTTGTCCGGCTCGGCTTCGCATCCCGAGGTTTGGTCCGAACAGCGCTTTGTCGCCCCGCTTAGTCCTGTTTCCGGCTTATCCCCGCATCATTTACGGTATCGCCCAGAGCACTGGCGATCATTGCCGCCAATGTTTCCTCAGCACGTAAGCGGATCGCAGGCTCCTTAGAACCAAGGTCCTGTCGTATCCACTGCGGTGCGCGCTCCAGAACCTGGAGAATGATGGGGGTGAAACCGGAAGTCATGCTTACGCTATGGCGCGACATCGCCCGTTTTGTCCAGCGGACCTCAGATTTCCATGGGCTTGAATTATGCCGGGGCCAAGCGAGCGGGCGCGCTGGAGGCGACCATCACGACGGCCATGTGGCGCTGACTTTGCCTGCGTTTTGACTCCATAGGACGCGACTCCGATGCGAGAGGGAAACCGTCAGTTTACATGGACAGCCCCGGCGACCACTTTGGATTAACATAATCAGTATTATCAATTCAGATGATGTAAGCCGGTGGATTCTAGATTGAAGTGCGAATTCCGAGGATTTTGGGGCTTTATGCCCTCTCGGAGGAAGCTTTATGACGGACAGCTATCGCCATCTTCGTTACGAAGAGCGTGAAGCCTTGGCGAAAATGCGGGACGCCGCCATCCCGGTTAGCGAGATCGCAGCTCGGCTCGGACGGCATCGATCCACTCTCTATCGCGAGCTGCGCCGCAATTTCATGCACGATGAGGAAGCGTGGTTTCGCGGTTATTTTCCTAACGTCGCGCATAAGAGAGCTCGCCGTCGCCGGGCTCCAGGCCGTAAGCTTGAACGCAATATTGAACTAGCTGCGGATGTGGTCCAAGGCCTGCGGCGGCGCTGGTCTCCGGAGCAAATTGCTGGACGGATGCGGGTGACCGCGCAGCAACCGCGCGTTAGCCATGAGACAATCTACCAATACGTCTACGGGGCGGAAGGTCGACGCCAAGGATTATCCCGATTGTTGCCGTGGGCGCGTCGTCGTCGCCGCCTTCGCGGCGGTCGCAAACCTCGAGGCGTGCAGATCCCGTTGGTCAACGGCATCAAGCAACGTCCACCTGAAATCGCGCTGCGGGCAGCATTCGGCCACTGGGAAGGCGATCTCGTTGCTTTCCGCCAGATTTACGGCAAGGCCAACCTCACCACCCTGGTCGAGCGAACGAGTCGGTTTGCGGTGCTTTGGCGAAATTCGGACCGGGGTTCAGTTGCGATCATGGGAGGGATTTGTGCTCAGCTTGGCCCCCTTCCCTCCATGCTTCGCCAGACCATCACATTTGATCGCGGCACGGAGTTTGCAGCCTTCAGGAGCCTCCAGACTGAGCTCGGAATCGAAAGCTATTTCTGTGATCCGAAGGCCCCTTGGCAGAAGGGCGGCGTTGAGAACTTCAATGGCCGTCTGCGACGATATCTTCCGTCAGATACCGACATTGCAGCGATGGACGAGATGGAGATCCAGGCTGTCTGCCATCAGCTTAACAGCACTCCACGCAAATGCCTGTCCTATCGGACACCCCTGGAAGTTCTGACAGAACAGATCGGGCTATGTGCCGCAGGGTTGGATGTTCCTTGGGTGGGGCTCGCCCCACCCAAGGAACAATGATACTCATTGTGAAGGAATGTCGCGCTTCAACTGGAACTCGCAGCCTCAAATAGAAATGACACCGCTCCACTTGGAATGTGGCGATTCAGCGTGCGTTGATGACGGCTGCTGCGAGATAGATAATGGCGGAGAAGCTTTGGTCGGTTTTGCAGGCGCGCATGGCGATGCGTTTGAACTCTTTGAGTTTGCAGAAGAAGTTTCCGATGAGATGGCGCCACTTGTATATCTCGGCGTCGATCTTGAGTTTCTGGGCGCGGCCGGGGTGTTGCGAGATGACGACCTGCCCCCTGCGTTGATCGAGACTCTGCACGATCCAATTGGAGTCGAAAGCCTTGTCGCCAAGTAGCGCGCCGAACTCAATCCCTTCGATCAGCGGTGCGACGCCGATGGTGTCATAGCGGTTACCCGGCAGCAACTCGAAGCGCACGAGATTGCCCAAGGCATCGGTCAGCGCCAGTATCTTGGTCGTCATTCCTCCTTTGGAATGTCAACCGGCGCGCAAAACTGACCCCCTATCGGCGCCCAATATTGACCCCACCTCTGGGTAGTGCGGCGGTTATCCCGGTAGTCGATAGGAGGGGCCCACGGACGACGACGCGCACCGTCAGGTGTGCTGGCGGCGGCGTCCGTGGGAGGTCCCTGTTGACCCACCGGGTTAACCGCCGGGGATGGGGGTTCGGGGGAAGGGGTTTTGGGCTCAGGTCCGGTTTTTGAACCGCCAGCTGTCGTTGCCTGTCTCGATGATGTCGCAGTGATGGGTGATGCGATCAAGGAGCGCGGTCGTCATCTTGGCGTCGTGGAAGACGCTCGGCCATTCGCCGAAGGCGAGATTGGTCGTGATGATCACCGAGGTCTTTTCGTAGAGCTTGCTGATCAGGTGGAAGAGCATCTGGCCGCCGGAACGGGCGAACGGGAGATAGCCCAGTTCATCGAGCACAACCAGATCAAGCCGTGAGAGTTGAGCGGCAAGGCTTCCGGCTTTGCCCAGACGTGCTTCTTCCTCAAGCCGGTTCACCAGATCGACCGTATTGAAGTATCGGCCTCTGGCACCGGCACGTACCACTGCGGCAGTGATGGCGAGCGCCAGATGGGTCTTGCCCGTGCCCGTTCCGCCAACCAGCACGATATTGCGCCGTTCCGGCAAGAAGGAGCCGGCATGCAACGAGCGGATCAGCCCTTCGTTGATCGGCGTTCCGTCGAACATGAACCCATCCAAGTCCTTGATTGCCGGAAGCTTCGCCGCGGTCATACGGTAGCGGATTGACGCTGACTCCCGATGTGCAGTCTCGGCGCGCAGCAGGTCGGCCAGCATCTCCATGATCGTCCTATCGCGGCGGATGCCATTGGTGACGGCATCATCGAAGGCAGTGACCATGCCCTTCAGCCCCAGCCCCTTGAGGGCTGCCACGATCTCATGCCGCTGCATTGAGGCCTCGCACCGTGTCGTAGCGGGCGCAGTCTGCAATCGGCGGATGCTTGAGCTTCAGGTTGACGACGACGTCCATGGTCTGGTCATCGCGAGGCTCACGCCGGCGGGACAGGATGTTGAGGATGACCTCGTCGCTGACCGTTCCTGCGCTGAGGGCCTCGGCGACTGCGGCTTCTACAACTTCGAGGCCGTCATCGGGAATGGCGGCCAGGACGCGCACGAAGCGGCGATCCGCATCATCGCCCTTACCCAACTTGCGCCGCAGCTGGGCGAGTACAGGTGGAAGGTCCCAGTCCTGGAAGGGAGCGCCGTTCCGCAAGGCCCCGGGCTTGCGCGCA
>Ga0209050_1004027_pt1 | contig 10328 bp, 6 predicted proteins | sample Araplavi_mTSA_r2_FD_184276 | JGI IMG/M metagenome (GOLD analysis project Ga0209050, IMG submission 184276) | Arabidopsis root microbial communities from North Carolina, USA - plate scrape MF_Cvi_mTSA_r2 (SPAdes) (version 2) | ecosystem: Host-associated > Plants > Roots > Endosphere | place: USA...
ATTGCCGGCAGCCGCCCGGGCCGCAAAACCGGGCCGCGCCATTCAGCAAGACGACGGCGGTCGTGCCATCGGGGCCGACATAGAAATCGAAAGCGGTGCCGCGCACGCCGATCGTGCCGGCGGGCGTCAGGATCTGGTAGGCGGAGGAATTGGAGTTGCCGCTTACCCAGCGGAACGTCCCCTTTGCCGCTCTGATGGTCAGCTTCTTCACCGATTGGGAATCATCGAAGACATATTTGTCGATCACGACCGACGAGCCCCAGCCCACCGCGAGTTTCGTGCCGTCACGAAACAGGAATTGGCCAAGCCCCGATGGGGATGTCTTGATGCGTTCGTTGCGATGGACGCTGCTGTCGACTTCGATTGGGCCGCTCTGTCCCGTCACCTCCGTCTTGATGACGACAGCTTGGCCGACTGGCTCGGCGGCGAGAGCCGGCTGCGCGACGGCAACCACAATGCAAAGTGCTTGGAGTAATGAACGCCGACCCCACATGATACACGGACCCCGGAAACACGGGGAGAATTAACATTTTAGTAACTGCTTGTCTTCTCGCCCACTTGGGCTACGACCGGGCGGCGGCCCCTGGGAAAGGCCGATTTTGCCTCGTCCTGCCGAACGGCCTCGGAAGCAGCGGACGATGTCGCGCGAATACTGCGCAGTTTTCGGCATCATGTCGCTGAGTGTCAAAAGCAAAGCGCTCGACTGTCGCAAAAGAACCGTTGTGCCGCATTTGGATTTGCGATTTGTATGGGCGCGGAGAACAGCCCTTTCCCATAGGAGAACAAGGCGGATGCGGAAATATTCGGTTTTTGCCGTGGCGAGGGAGGCACTTCGGGGCCATAAGGGCTGGGAGAAGCAGTGGACTTCGCCTGAGCCGCGCGCCGAATACGACGTCGTCATCATCGGCGCCGGTGGTCATGGGCTGGGTGCAGCCTATTACCTCGCCAAGGAGCACGGCATTACCAATGTGGCGGTGATCGAAAAAGGCTGGCTTGGCGGCGGCAATACCGGGCGCAACACCACCATCATCCGCTCGAACTATCTCTATGAAGAGAGCATGCACATCTACGAGCATTCGATGAAGCTCTGGGAAGGGCTTTCTCAGGAGCTCAACTACAATGTGATGTATTCGCCGCGCGGCGTGATGATGCTCTCGCACAATATTCACGACCAGCAGTCGTTCAAGCGGCATATCCATGCCAACCGGCTTTACGGCATCGACAATGAATGGCTGACGCCGGAGCAGGCCAAGGCTTATTGCCCGCCGCTCGACATTTCGGCGAGCGCCCGCTACCCGATCAACGGCGCGGCGCTGCAGCGGCGCGGCGGCACGGCGCGGCACGACGCGGTTGCCTGGGGCTATGCCCGCGCCGCCTCGGACCGCGGGGTGCACATCATCCAGAATTGCGAAGTGACCGGCATCCGCCGCGGCCCCGATGGACGCGTGACCGGGGTCGAGACCTCGCGCGGCTTCATCGGCGCCAAAAAGGTCGCCGTGTCGGCCGCCGGCCATACGTCGACCATCATGAAGATGGCCGATGTGCGTGTGCCGCTGCAATCGAGCCCGCTGCAGGCGCTGGTCTCCGAGCCGCTGAAGCCGATCTTTCCGTGCGTCGTCATGTCGAACACGGTGCATGCCTATATCTCCCAGTCCGACAAGGGAGAGCTCGTCATCGGCGCCGGCACCGACCAGTACAACTCATACTCCCAGACCGGCGGGCTGCAGATCATCACGCACACGCTCGATGCCATCTGCGAGCTCTTCCCGATGTTCCGGCGCGTCAAGATGATGCGGCAATGGGGCGGCATCGTCGACAATACGCCGGATCGTTCGGCGATCCAGTCGAAGACGCCGGTTCCCGGGCTCTACGTCAATTGCGGCTGGGGCACCGGCGGCTTCAAGGCGACGCCGGGCTCGGCCAATCTCTTCGCGCATCTGATTGCCCGCGACGAGCCGCACAAGTTCAATGCCGGGCTGACGCTGGAGCGTTTCCGCAGCGGCCGGCTGATCGACGAGGCGGCGGCGGCGGCGGTGGCGCACTGATGATGAATGCTATTTGGATGTTCGCACCTTTCGTCGCTCACCCCCTCATCCGCCTTTCAGGCGCCTTCTCCCCATTGGGGAGAAGGGGAGGAGAAGGAAATCACACATGCTGCTGATCCATTGCCCCTACTGTCAGGAAGAGCGCTCGGAGCTTGAATTCCGCGGCGCCGGTGACGCGCATATCGTGCGGCCTGCCGATATCGCCTCGGTTTCGGACGAGGAATTCGAGGCCTATTTCTTTCTGCGCGACAATCCGAAAGGCCTGATCTTCGAACGCTGGCGGCACATCCATGGGTGCGGGCGCTTCTTCAACGCGGCGCGCGATACGGTAAGCGACAAGTTCATCGTGACCTACAAGGCGGGTGAGCCGAAGCCTGAGATTGGCGCGGCGGCCGAGAAGCACGCGCCTGTCGAGACATATGAAGCCGTGGAAGGAGAGGCGCAATGAGCGGCGTGAACCGTATCGTCGGCAAGGGGCGCCTGACGCCGGCCAAAACCGCGCGCTTCAGCTTCGACGGCGAGACCTATACCGCGCTGGAAGGCGATACCGTCGCCTCGGCGCTGATCGCCCACGGTGTGCATCTTTTGGGACGTTCGTTCAAATACCACCGGGCTCGCGGTATTCTGTCGGCCGGCGCCGAAGAGCCGAACGCGCTGATCGACGTCGCCCGCGACAAGGCGCGCAAGCAGCCGAACGTGCGCGCCACCGTGCAGGAAGTCTTCGACGGCATGATCGTCAACTCGCAGAATCGCTGGCCGTCGCTTGCCTTCGATGTCGGCGCGGTCAACAATCTGATGTCGCCGTTCTTCGCCGCCGGCTTCTACTACAAGACCTTCATGTGGCCGCGTGCCGCCTGGAAAAGCGTCTACGAACCGCTCATCCGTCGCGCCGCCGGCCTCGGTGTCGCGCCGACGGAAGAAGATCCGGATCATTATGCCAGCCGTTATGCCCATTGCGACGTGCTGGTGGTCGGCGCCGGCGTTGCCGGACTTTCGGCGGCCCTGGCCGCGGCCGGGACCGGTGCCGAGGTGATCCTCTGCGATGAGCAGGCGGAAGTCGGCGGCGCATTGCGCTACGATGCCGGCGTGACGATCGACGGCCAGGAGGGTTATGCTTGGGCGCAGAAGGCCGTGGCGCGGCTGAAGGCGATGGACAACGTCGAAGTGCTGGTCCGCACGACCGCCTTCGGCTACTACAACCACAATTTCGTCGGTCTCGCCGAGCGCGTGACCGATCATATCGCCAAGCCTTCTCAAGATCTGCCGCGCGAGCGGCTCTGGCAGGTGCGGGCCAAGCGAGTAATCCTCGCCAACGGCGCGATCGAGCGGCATATGGTATTTCCGAACAACGACCGGCCGGGCATCATGCTGGCTTCGGCGGCGCGGATGTATCTCAATCACTACGGCGTCGCCGTCGGAACCAAGGTCGGCATCTATACGGCGCATGACTCGGCCTATGAGGCGGCTTTCGATCTGAAACGATCAGGTGTTTCGGTCGCTGCCATCGTCGATTGCAGGCAGGCGCCGGGAGCGGCGGTGCTGGAGGAGGCACGTGCGCTCGGCATCGACGTCCTGACCGGGCAGTCGGTGATCAACACGGCGGGGCGGCTGCGCATCTCGTCGATGACGGTGGCGCGCAACGGCGGCGGTTCGCCGCGCAAGATCGCAGTCGATGCTTTGCTGGTTTCGGCCGGCTGGACGCCATCGGTGCATCTGTTCTCGCAGTCACGCGGCAAAGTGGCCTTCGATGCCGAAAGTCAGCGTTTCCTGCCTGGCTCCTATGCACAGGACTGCCTTTCGGTCGGCGCCTGCAACGGCACCGACGATCTGCAGCGGACGATCGAAGAATCGCTTGCCGCGGGCGAGCTGATGGCGCAGGCCACCGGCAGAAGCAGCGGCGAGAAGATCGCCATTTCGGCCGAGCAGGCCTATGACTGGACGGGCGGCATGATCGGTGCTGCCGAAGGCGCCGGCCCGAAGACCAACGCCAAGGCCTTCATCGATTTCCAGCACGACGTCTGCGCCAAGGATATCCGTCTTGCCGTGCGCGAGGGCATGCATTCGATCGAGCACATCAAGCGCTTCACGACCAACGGCATGGCCTCGGACCAGGGCAAGCTTTCCAACATGCACGGCCTGGCGATCGCCGCCGAAATGCTTGGCAAGGAAATCCCGCAGGTCGGTCTCACCACCTTCCGCGCGCCCTATACACCGGTTACCTACGGCACGCTGATCGGCCATTCGCGCGGAGAGCTGTTCGACCCGACGCGCAAGACGCCGCTGCACAACTGGGAAGAAGCGCATGGCGCCGTCTTCGAGGATGTCGGTAACTGGAAGCGTGCCTGGTTCTATCCGCGGGCGGGTGAGAGCATGCACCAGGCGGTCGCCCGCGAATGCCGCACAGCCCGAGAGTCGGCCGGTATTTTCGACGCTTCGACGCTCGGCAAGATCGAGGTGGTGGGGCCGGATGCGGCGAAGTTCCTCAACCTCATCTATACCAATGCCTGGGACACGCTGAAGCCGGGCAAGGCCCGCTACGGCATCATGACCCGCGAAGACGGCTTCGTTTATGACGACGGCGTCGTCGGGCGCCTGGCCGAGGACCGTTTCCATGTGACGACGACGACCGGCGGCGCGCCGCGCGTTCTTCACCACATGGAAGATTATCTGCAGACGGAATTCCCGGATCTGAAGGTGTGGCTGACCTCGGTGACCGAGCAATGGGCGGTGATTGCCGTGCAGGGCCCGAAGGCGCGCGAGATCGTCGCGCCCCTCGTCGAAGGGCTCGACCTCTCGAACGAGGCCTTCCCGCATATGAGCGTTGCCGAGTGCACGGTCTGCGGCGTGCCGGCGCGGCTGTTCCGCGTCTCCTTCACCGGCGAAATCGGTTTCGAAATCAACGTGCCCGCCGATTATGGCCAGTCGGTGCTCGAAGCCGTCTGGGCCAATGCCGAGCCGCTTGGCGCCTGCGTCTACGGCACAGAGACGATGCACGTTCTGCGCGCCGAGAAGGGCTACATCATCGTCGGCCAGGATACTGACGGCACGGTTACCCCGGATGACGCGGGCGTTGCCTGGGCCGTTTCGAAGAAGAAGAAGGACTTTGTCGGCATTCGCGGCCTGCAGCGGCCGGATCTCGTCAAGGAAGGGCGCAAGCAGCTCGTCGGCCTTGTCACCAAGGATCCGAAGCTGGTGCTCGAGGAAGGCGCGCAGGTCGTCGCCAACCCGAACGAGCCCAAGCCGATGACAATGCTCGGACACGTCACCTCGTCCTACTGGTCGGAAAACTGCGGCCGGTCGATCGCTTTCGCGCTTGTCGCCGGCGGTCGGGCGAGGATGGGCGAAACGCTCTACGTGCCGATGGCGGACCGGACGATCGCCGTCGAGGTGACGGATCTGGTATTCTTTGACAAGGAAGGAGGCCGCATCCATGGCTGATGTCGCAATTCGCAAACCGGCGCTTGCCGGCCGTCTCGGCGGCTCCGCAACAGTACGGCTGACGACGGCGCCGGCAGCGAGCCGTGTGGCGCTACGCGCCCCGGCGGAATCGCTTGCAGCACTTTCCTCCGCGCTCGGTCTGTCCGTGCCGACCGCCCCGAAAACATCGGGCCGGGCCGGCGCCCGGTCGGTGCTCTGGATCGGGCCGGACGAATGGCTTGCCATCGACGAGGACGGCGCCGATCTGATGACGGTGCTTTCGGGCGTGGGCGCCGTGCATTCGGCGACCGACGTTTCTCACCGCAATCTGGCGATCATCGTCTCGGGACCGGGTGCGGAAAAGACGCTTGCCGCCGGGTGCCCGCAGGATCTGTCCTTGTCTTCGTTTCCGGTTGGAGCCGCGTCGCGCACGATCCTCGGCAAGGCGGAAATCGTGCTTCTGCGCACCGATAAAGACACGTTCCGGGTGGAGTGCTGGCGGTCGTTTTCCGATTACGTCTTCGGGCTGCTCGACGAGGCGGCTCATGATGCCGGCCATTGAAGCCGGACCAATCCGGCTGCGTAAGTCTCATTCGAGGAATAGGTGAATGCTGCACCATGCCTCCCTCGGCGTTTCCGATATCGAACGATCGGCGGCATTTTACGATGCCGCCCTAGCCGCGCTCGGTTATGTCAGGGTCTGGGATGACATCCGGCCGGGGCAGACGGGACAAGCCGTCGGCTACGGTCTTCCCGGTGGCGGCGACAAGCTGGCGATCAAACATAGACCGGAGGGCCAGCGCCCGGCCGGCCCGGGTTTTCATCTGGCGTTCGCCGCTCCGAGCCGCCAGGCGGTCGATCGGCTTCATGCCGCGGCGATCGCCCATGGCGGCGGTGACAATGGTGGTCCAGGCTTACGCCCACACTACGGCGAACATTATTATGCGGCGTTCGTGATGGATCCGGACGGACACGCACTCGAAGCCGTCTGCAAGTCGGCCGCGTAGCAAGCGGCGTTTTGCTCAAACGTCCTCGGGACGGTCCTTCGGGTCGAATTGGATGATGGTGATCCATTTTGCCGTGAGGGCCGGCTTCTTCTCGTTTTCGATCTCGATCGAGACATCATAGGTGGTCATCAGCATGCCGCCGCCGCGGAAGCGGGCGTCCGAGAGCAGGAAGCGGCCGCGGACGCGGGCGCCGCTCTTCACCGGCGTCATGAAGCGGACGCGATCGAAACCGTAATTGATGCCCATGGTCTGCTCGCGCACTTTCGGCAGGCAGTTGTAGTTCATCGTCGACAGCAGAGACAGCGTCAGGAAGCCATGGGCGATGGTGCCGCCGAAGGGGCTTTCGGCCGCGCGCTGGGGATCGACATGAATGAACTGATGGTCGTCGGTCGCCCCTGCAAAGGCGTCGATCATCGTCTGGTCGACGGTGATCCAGTCCGAAAGGCCTGTTTCCATGCCGATCAGTCCCCGCACGTCGGAGAGTGAAATTTCCGTGACCATGAATTCCTCGTGAAATGGGCCGCCGGCCAAAGCCTTATCGTGCATTAATGACGATTGCGACAAGGATTTGCGCAAGCGAGGGGAGGCGGTCACTTTTCTACGAAAAAGGCGACGGAGCGTGGCTCGACGGTGACGCGGGCGCCGGTTTTCTTTGCTCCTTCCGGTGTCAATTGACGCCAGCCCGGTTCGGTTCCGGACGGGAGCGTGAAAAATTGGCGGTCGCCCGAACGGTTGAAGAGCACGGCAAGGCGGGTCTGCCTGCCGCGCGCCGAGCGGTCACCTGTGGAAAGCAGCATGCCGAGGGTCGAAAGCGACGGTGTCTCCCATTCGGAAACGGTCATCGGCTCGCCGGAGAGCGAAATCCATTCGACATCGCCGTTGCCTGCCAGGAAGCCGGTTTCGGAAAAGACCGTGAAGCGGCGGCGCAGCCCGGCGACGAAGGCGGTATGGGCGATGAGATCCTCGTTCAGCGCCTTCCAGTCCAGCCAGGTGATCTCATTGTCCTGGCAATAGGCGTTGTTGTTGCCATGCTGGCTACGGCCGCCCTCGTCGCCCGCCGTCAGCATGATGCTGCCGCGGGTGGCAAAGAGTGTCGATATCAACGCCATCACATCCTCACGGCGACGCTTGCGGATCGTCGGATAGACGGTCTCCCCCTCGACGCCGTTGTTCCAGGAGTGGTTCTCATTATGGCCGTCACGATTGTGCTCGCCATTGGCGTCGTTGTGCTTTCCCGCATAGGAGACGAGATCGGTCAGCGTGAAGCCGTCATGGGCGGCGAGGAAATTGACGCTGCGCGTCTCTTTGCCGTCGTTGCGGGAGAAGATGTCGGATGAGCCGGCGAGTGCGGTGGCGAGCGCCCCGGTCTTCCAATCGTCGCCGCGCCAGTAGCAGCGCAGATCGTCACGAAGCCGGTCGTTCCATTCGAGGAAAGGCGGCGGGAAATTGCCGAGCTGATAACCACCCGGGCCGATATCCCAGGGTTCGGCAATCATGATCCGGTCGGCGAGCACATTGTCGGCGAGGATCGCGGCTAGCGTTCCGCCATCGCGCTCGAAGCCTGTCGCGGTGCGGCCGAGCACCGGGGCGAGATCGAAGCGGAAACCGTCGACGCCTGAATTGAGCACGAAATGGTGCAGGCTGTCGATGACGAGACGCCGCACCTCGGGATGATCGCAGGCGAGCGTGTTGCCGGTGCCGGTGTCGTTGACGAGTTCGCCCGGCATATTCCGGGCGTGGCGATAATAATGCAGGTTGTCGAGGCCGCGCAGCGATAGAGTCGTGCCGTAACGGTCGCTCTCGCCGGTATGGTTGAAGACGAGATCGAGGATGACGGCGATGCCTTCGGCATGGAGGGCCGCGACCGTCTGGCGCAGTTCCGTCATGCCGCCCGGCGCCAGCCGCGGATCGAGGGCCATGAAGGCGACCGGATTGTAGCCCCAGCCGTTGGTGAGGCCGAGCGGCGGCAGGTGGCGTTCGTCGATCCAGGCGGTGATCGGCATCAGTTCGACGGCGTCGACACCGATGCGCTTCAGATGCGCGATAACGGAGGGATGGGCAAGGGCGGCGATCGTGCCGCGCTGAACGTCCGGCACGTCGGGATGGAGGATTGTGAAGGGACGGACAGCGACCTCGTAGATGAAGCCGCCCGGTTTGAAGAGCGGCTTGCCGATTTCGGCGCGCGTATCGGTGGTGACAATCGCCTTCGGCATCAGATCCTGGCTGTCCTCGCCATAGATGCCGAGGCGGGGATTGTAGCGGAACGGCCTATCGATCTCCTTGGCGTAGGGATCGATCAGCAGTTTGGAAGGATCGTACCAGAGGCCGTTGTCGGGCGCGTAGATACCGTCGGCGCGATAGCCGTAGCGAGCGCCCGCCTTCAGTCCATCGACAAACAGACGATGGATGTGGTTACTGTCGCGCGCCATCGGCAGGCGCGCGAATTCCCTGTTGCCGTCATCCTCGAAAAGGCAGAGTTCGATCTGTGCGGCATGATGCGACCACACGGCAAATTCGACACCGGTTTCGAAGACGATCGCGCCGCTTTGCGCCGAACTCTCTCCCCGCATGTTCCCCCCGGATCAGGTGATCACGGTTGGCGCATCGCGTCCCGTGCGTTCACGAATGCTGGCAATGCTTTCGGCGGCCGCGATCAGATCGGCGAGCGCTTCCTGCGTTTCGATGTTGTGGCGAGTCGAATCCGGCTCGTAGCGCTCGATATAAACACGCAAGGTTGCGCCAGACGTGCCGGTGCCGGACAGGCGGAAGACGACGCGGGAGCCGCCCGCAAAGAGCACGCGCACACCCTGATGCTCGCTCACCGATTTGTCGATCGGATCGTGATAGGCGAAGTCGTCGGCCTTTTCGACCTTCAGGCTTCCGAAGCTCTTGCCGGGCAGAGTGGATAGCTGGCTGCGGAGGTTGTCCACCAGGCCGTTCGCCGCATCGGTGTCGAGACCTTCGTAGTCATGGCGCGAATAATAGTTACGGCCATAGGTCTGCCAGTGCTGGGTGACGATATCGGCGACGCTCTCGCCACGGACGGCAAGGATGTTCAGCCAGAGCAGCACGGCCCACAGGCCGTCCTTTTCGCGGACGTGACTAGAGCCGGTGCCGGAGCTTTCCTCACCGCAGATCGTCGCCATGCCGGCGTCGAGCAGATTGCCGAAGAATTTCCAGCCGGTCGGCGTTTCGTACATGCCGATGCCGCGCTTTTCGGCGACGCGGTCGGCGGCGCCCGATGTCGGCATCGAGCGGGCGATGCCGGCCAGGCCGCCGGAATAACCGGGAGCGAGATTGGCGTTGGCGGCAAGGATCGCCAGGCTGTCGGAAGGGGTGACGAAAATGCCGCGGCCGATGATCAGGTTGCGGTCGCCGTCGCCGTCGGAAGCAGCGCCGAAATCGGGCGCGTCATCGCCCATCATCTCATCGAAGAGTTCCTTGCAGTGAACCGGGTTCGGGTCCGGGTGATGACCGCCGAAATCCGGCAGCGGCATGAAATTGCGCACCGAACCCAGGGGAGCGCCGAGGCGATTTTCGAAAATTTCCTTGGCATAGGGGCCAGTGACGGCGCTCATCCCGTCGAAGGCAATGCGGAAGCCGAGGCTGATCAGATTGCGGATGGCGCCGAAATCGAACAGCTCTTCCATCAGCGCGGCATAGTCCTCGACCGGGTCGATGACCGAGAGGATCATGCCGCCCGGCAGCTCGTCCTTGCCGATGCGGTCGAGATTGACGTCGGCGAAATCGGCGATCTTGTAGCTGTCGATCGTCTTCGAGCGCGCATACATCGCGTCGGTGATCTTTTCCGGCGCCGGGCCGCCATTGTTGATGTTGTATTTGATGCCGAAGTCTTCGG
>Ga0209050_1004030_pt1 | contig 10326 bp, 6 predicted proteins | sample Araplavi_mTSA_r2_FD_184276 | JGI IMG/M metagenome (GOLD analysis project Ga0209050, IMG submission 184276) | Arabidopsis root microbial communities from North Carolina, USA - plate scrape MF_Cvi_mTSA_r2 (SPAdes) (version 2) | ecosystem: Host-associated > Plants > Roots > Endosphere | place: USA...
GCAGCCCGCCCGGCACGCGGCCCAGCCCGCGCAACCACTGGCCGGTCTGCGCCAGCGACACCTGCACATGCCAGCTGCCGCCTTCGCGCTGCTGGCGCCGCAGTGCGGCGGCCGCGCCGAATGCCATGAGGTAGCCCGTGGCCTCGTCGAGGATCTGCATCGGCAAGGCGCGCGGCTTGCCGTCGCCGGCCGCCGTGCCTTCGGCATCGTTGAAGCCGGTGGCGGTCTGCACGAGCGAATCGAAACCGCGCCGCTGCGCCCAGGGCCCCTGCGTGCCGTACGCCGTGAGCGACACGCAGACGATGCCCGGCCGCAGCGCGCTGAGCTCGCGCGGCCCGAAGCCCAGCCCGGCCATGCCGCCGGGCCGGTAGCCCTGCACGAAGACATGCGCATCGGCAATGAGCTTGCGCAGCGTGGCGCGGCCTTCGTCGGTGCGCAGATCGGCATGCGCGCTGAGCTTGCCGCGGCTGGTGTCCGCGATGGCCTCGATGTTGGGAAGGTTCGGCGAGTTGATGAGCATCACGTCGGCGCCGTAGGCGGCCAGCGCCTTGCCGCCGACCGGGCCGGCGAGGATGCGCGTGAGGTCGAGCACACGCACGCCGCTCAAGGGGCGCTGGTCTTCGTTCAGCGTGGGCAGCGGCAACGGCGCCGCGTCGCCGATGCGCTCGATGGTGAACAGCGGCTGCGCGGCCAGGGCCTGCGCCTGAGGCGTGGCGTCCCATTCGTCGAAGCTTCGCAAGGCGGTGACGACGAGGCCTTGTGCCGCCGCCGCGTCTTCGAAATCGCGCGCCTTCCAGGTGGCCATGGCCGCTTCGGCATCGGCGCGCGTGGCGGTCGCGGGGTCGAGCTTCATCAGGCGCAGCGCGCCGTCGCGGTGGTGCGCAAAGTTCGCGTGCACGCGCACCCAGCCGTCGGCGCACCGGTAGAGGCCGGAGAACTTGTCCCAGATGTCGGCCACGTGCCCGTCGAGGCTGAACCAGCCCGTGCATTCGAGCGCCGCGTGCAGCATGTCGACCGACACCTCCTGCCTCGGCACGCCCCGCTCATGCGCCAGCTCGCAGGCCGCCAGCGCGGCAGCCGCGATGGTGCTCTGCGCCGCAGCGCCGACCGCGAAGGACGACGGCAGCACGGGGTCGGCGCCGGTCAGCTTCGCGAACGCCAGCGCCTCGTCGGGCAGGCCCGCCTGCCGCCAGATCGCGGCCAGAACTTCATTTGAATCCATCTGCGTTCTCCAATGAAAAAAGCAGGGCCCGCTCGCGCGGCCCTGCTTGCGGCTGTCGTCGGGCGCGCCGCCTTACTGGATCAGCTTGGCACCCGTCTTGGCCTGCAGCGCATCGAAGCTCACGCCCGGCGCCAGTTCGACGACCTTCAGGCCTTCGGGCACGACGTCCATCACGGCCAGGTCGGTGATGATGCGGTCGACCACGCCCACGCCGGTCAGCGGCAAGGTGCACTTCTCGAGGATCTTCAGGTCCTCGGTGCCGTCCTTCTTCTTCGCCACGTGCTCCATCAGCACGATCACGCGCTTCACGCCGGCCACCAGGTCCATCGCGCCGCCCATGCCCTTGACCATCTTGCCTGGGATCATCCAGTTGGCCAGGTCGCCCTTCACGCTGACCTGCATGGCGCCGAGGATCGACAGGTTGATCTTGCCGCCGCGGATCATCGCAAAGCTGTCATGGCTGCCGAAGATGGCCGAGCCCGGCAGCGTGGTGACGGTCTGCTTGCCGGCGTTGATCAGGTCGGCGTCGACGTTCTCTTCGGTCGGGAACGGGCCGATGCCCAGCATGCCGTTCTCGCTCTGCAGCCAGACTTCCTTGGTGCCGGTGTGGTTGGCCACCAGGGTCGGAATGCCGATGCCGAGGTTGACGTAGAAGCCGTCTTCGAGTTCTTGGGCGGCGCGGGCCGCCATCTGGTCTTGGGTCCAGGGCATCTCAGGCTCCTTCTTTCTTGTTGGCGGGCACGGTGGGCACGGGCACGTCGGTGCCGGCGGCGGCCTGTGCGATGACGGCCTGGGCCTCGACCTTGGCCGCGGCCGCATCCACCGGGGCGGCGGCGCTCACGGTGCGCTTCTCGATGCGCTTCTCGGGGTTGGCGTTGAGCACGATGCGGTGCACGTAGATGCCCGGCAGGTGGATGTCGTCGGGGGCCAGTTCGCCCACCTCGACGATCTTCTCGACCTCGACGATGCAGACCTTGCCGGCCATGGCGGCGGCCGGGTTGAAGTTGCGCGCCGTCAGGCGGAAACGCAGGTTGCCCGACTTGTCGGCCACGTCGGCCTTGACCAGTGCCACGTCGGGCACCAGCGAATGCTCCATGACGTAGGTTTCACCGCCGAACTCGCGCAGCTCCTTGCCTTCGGCCACCTGGGTGCCCACGCCGGTCTTGGTGAAGAAGGCCGGGATGCCCGCGCCACCGGCGCGCAGCTTTTCGGCCAACGTGCCCTGCGGCGTGAATTCGAGCTCCAGTTCGCCGGCCAGGTACTGGCGCTCGAACTCCTTGTTCTCGCCGACGTACGAGGCGACCATCTTCTTGATCTGGCGCGTCTCCAGCAGCTTGCCGAGGCCGAAACCGTCGACGCCGGCGTTGTTCGACACGACAGTCAGGTTCTGCACGTTGGAATCCTTCAGCGCGTCGATCAGCGCTTCGGGAATGCCGCACAGGCCGAAGCCGCCGACCGCGAGCATCTGCCCGTCGGCCACGACTCCCTTGAGTGCCGCGTCTGCGGAGGGATAGATCTTGTTCACTCGGGCTCCTTGATGGATGAGGATGAAGAATGTGGAAGGTGGGTGGGAAAGGCCTGAACGATACTACGTACCCGCATACGTAGTATTTCGTAATGGTGACCCCCGATGCCCGAGATCAATTACCGGCTGGCGTTTGAACACGCGCCCGTCGGCATGGTGGTGTCGAGCAACCGCACCATCGTCGCCTGCAACCTGCGGGTGTGCGAAATATTCGGCGCAACGCCCCCGGCGCTGGTGGGGCATTCGTTCAGCATCCTGTATCCGAGCGTGGCCGAGTTCGAGCGCATCGGCAAGCGCATGGAGCCGTTCCTGAACGCCAGCGGCCACTACGCCGACAACCGCATGATGAAACGCCTGGGCGGACTGCATGGCGCCATCGCCGGCGAGACCTTCTGGTGCCACGTGACGGGGCACGCCATGAACCGCGCCGCGCCGCACGAAGCCGGCATCTGGACTTTCGAAGACCTCGGTTCGCGCCGCGCCGTGAAGGCCGAACTCACGCCGCGCGAGCGCGAGGTGGCCGCGCAGGTGATGCGCGGGCTCACGTCCAAGGAAATAGGCAAGGCGCTGGGCATCAGCCACCGCACGGTGGAGCTTCACCGCGCGAGGCTGATGCGCAAGTACGCGGCGGCAACCACCGCGGAGCTGGTGCAGAAGCTGATCGCGGGCTGACGCCTGCGTTTCAACCGTCCTCCGGCGCTACGTGCCGCGCGCCGCGCACAGAACGCGCGGCACCGAGCGTCGAGACCCGGAGGCACGCGAAGCCTCCAGCCGCTCACCGCGACCGCATCGCGAACCCGATCCCGCAGGCCGCGGGAAGTTCCGGCTGAACAGCCGGCCGATCGTTGCGAAAACGGAAACGCCGTGTCGTCGATCCACAGGCGCCGGCACGCGCTGGGAGGACTATCGTTGAAGCCATGCAGGCACGATGCCCGCGATCATCCAGGAGTACGAAATGTCCACACCCATCCATTCAGAAAAGAGCCTGCTGCTGCAAACGCAAGTCTCGGTAGCACGCGCCCATGCGCTGGCCGTGCAGAAGCTGCCGGTAGCGCTGACGCTCTCGGCCATCATCCTGTCGATCATCAACGTCAGGTTGTAGTTGCGGGCGGCCGCGTAGGTGGCGGGCGGCCGCGGACCGGCGCAGGCGCCGCTGTGGCTGCGATCGCTCCGTCCGTGCAACTACTTTTTCCTGACAGGCCCGAGCTTCGAAGCGGCAAAGGCATCGGCGGCCGGCTGCGATGCCGGTCCCGGTGCCTTCACCCACCCGCGCAGCAGCACGCCCATGAACAGGCCTGCGCCGAAGATCGCCCAGTAGACCCAGCCCGGCAGGCTCTCCATGCCGCTGTGCAGGTTCATGCCGAAGGCTGCGCCGATGGCCATCAGCGGAAAGGTCAGCGCCGCGATGGTGTTGAGCTTGTGCTGCGCGCGGCTGACTTCCATGGCCGCCTGTGCCTGCTGCTCGGCCGCGTGGGCCAGCCGGTAGTCGAGCGACATGCGGGTGTCCGCCAGCAGCAGCTCGATGCCGCGCGCGATCTCGACGGCGCGGTCGCGCATGTCGGTGACCAGGGCGTCCTCGGGCACGGCTTCGCGCGCGGCCTGCAGCGTGGCCTGCAGGTTCGATGCGGCGCGCGCGAGCGGAATCAGCGGCCCCATGATCTGGAACAACGCCCCGGAGTCCTGCGCCGATTCGTGCCGGATCTCGAAGGTGCTCAGCGACGCGCGGTAGCTCTCGAGCAGCTTCTGCAGCGCCCGGTCGCCGGGGTTGTTGCCCTTGTGCAGCCATGCGCCGTCGGGCTTGCGCAGGAACACGGCAGGCTTGCGCTCCGAGCCGGTGCCGGCGGGCGGCTCGTGCAGGATCACCATCAGGTGGCCTTCCTCGTGGAGGATGCGCTGCGCGCCATAGCTGGAGGCGCCCAGGCGCTGCTGCAGCGCGGGCGGCAGCTCCCAGTCGTAGTCGATTCGTCTGCTCATCGGGGGGCCTGGAATTCTTTCCAAAGAGTGTCGAACTCGTCCGCGAAGCGGCGCACCAGCGAAGGATCGTTGGTCAGCACCAGGTTCTCCTCGTTGAACTCGCAGGCGCTGCGCGTCCAGTTGTAGCTGCCGTTGAGCAGCCGGGCGCCGTCGAAGATGGCGAACTTGTGGTGCATGTGCGCGTCGGTCCGGTCCACCGCCACCGGAATGCCGGCGGCACGCAACTGGCCGATGTCGCTGCCGAGGTCGAATTCCTTGTCGTTGTCGGAAATGCAGCGCAGCGACACGCCGCGCCGGTGCGCGGCCAGCACCTCGGCCGTGATGCGGTCGTCCGAGAGCGTGAACACGCAGAGGTCGATCGAGCGCCTCGCCGCCCGAAGCTGCTGATTGATGGCCTGAAGGCAGCCCGTGCCTGGGCTGAAGAAGGCCTGCGACCGGACCACCGCATGGTCCGGCGAGCGGCCGGTGTCGATGGCGCGGACCACGCCTTCGAGCCACTTCAGCAGCGACAGCTGGTCGGGGTCGGAAGTGCGCGCACGCACCAGGTCGAAGGCCCGGTTGCGCAGCTGCCGCAGGCCGTCTTCCGGCGGCGAAGCCTCGCGCAGCGTGTGGACCAGCACGCGGCGTTCGTCGTCGCTCAGACGTGCATCGGCGAGCGTGGCGTCGAGCTGCGCGAGCAGTTCGGGCAACGCCGGGGGCGGATCGCCCGCGGTCGAAGGCAACGCAGCCATGTCATTGCTCCTTGTCGGGTTTGGGCGTGCGGGGCCGCGCAGCGCGCGTGGCCTGCACCTCGGAGGCCAGCCGCTCCATGTCCTTCGTGATCGAGCGGTCGAGCTCGAGCCGGCGTTCGGTCGCCGTCACAAGCGGCAGGATCAGCTCGCGGTAGGTCACGGCGATCTGCAGCATCGCGTCGGCCAGGCGCTGGCTGTCGCTCGGGCCTTCGGCCGGCGGCACCGGCTGCGGCTTGAGCGCATCGACCGCGCGCGCCACGTCGAGCATGCTGCTGGCGATGCGCTGGCTGCCATCCACATCGTCGCCGCCGAGCTTGCGCTGGCGTACGAATTCTTCGCAGATCGACTTCCAGCGCGCGTCCTCCTCGGGCGTCGGGCTGCCGAGCAACTGGGCCAGGCGCAGCAGGTTTTCCTCTGCGCCGGTGGTCAGGGTCTGGGCTTCGCCACGGTAGTGGTCGCGCAGCAGCGCATCGAGCTCGTCGTCGCGCATCAGCGCGGTGATCCTGCCCGCGAGCTTGTTCATGTTGCGATAGCTGCCCTGCAGCTTGAACGACGGCACCACGCGGTAGCTTTCCTGCTGCGCGGCCGACTCGATGTACGCGAGGTTCACCTTCAGCAGCAGGTCGCGCGCGCGGAACAGCCGCTGCAGCAGCGCCTTGATCTCCTCCAGCTCGACCGCGCTGTAGGCATGCGACAGCGCGCTGCTCGGCACCTCGTGGCCCTGCGCCATCTGCACGAGCAGCTGCACGTCCTTCGGGTCGCGCGAGGCCAGCGGCATGAGCGTGGGGTTGGAGGTCAGGCTGTTCTCGATGTACGACAGCGCGAACGCCGCCTCGCGGCCCGACAGCACGTCGCCCAGGTTGTAGATGTCGGCCCGGTTGGCCAGCATGTCCGGGATCTTGAACACGTCGCCCGACTCGGTGTACGGATTGCCCGCCATCACGATCGCGAAGCGCTTGCCGCGCATGTCGTAGCTGCGCGGCTCGCCGTTCCAGACGCCCTCGATGCGGCGCGTGCCGTCGGCCAGCGCGATGAACTTCTGCAGGAACTCCGGGCTCGTGTGCTGGATGTCGTCGAGGTACAGCATCACATTGCTGCCCATCGCCAGGCCCAGGTTGAGCTTTTCGAGTTCCTGCCGCGCGGCACTGTTGGGCGCGTTGGCCGGATCGATGGCGGTCACGCCGTGGCCCAGCGCAGGGCAGTTGATGCGCACGAAGATCAGGCCCAGCCGGTCGGCCACGTACTCCATGAGCGTGGTCTTGCCGTAGCCCGGCGGCGAGATCAGCAGCAGCAGGCCCATGCGGTCGGTGCGGCTGCCTTCGCCGGCGGAGCCGATCTGCTTGGCGAGGTTGTCGCCGATGATGGGCAAGTAGAGCTCGTCGATCAGCCGGTTGCGAACGAAGGTCGACAACGGCTTGGCCTGGAACTGGCTCAGCTTCAGGCGGGCCTTCTCGCGTTCGAGCAGCGCATGGCGCAGGCGCTGCAACGCCTCGTAGCCCGGCACCGCGTGCTGCACATGGAACAGGAAACGCCGCCAGAAGTCGTTGAGGTTCAGCGTCAGGCGGCCTTCGACCACACGCGGATGCTCGCTGCGAAGCCCTTCCACGGACTGATCGAGCGCCACGTTGACGCGCGTGCGCCGCAGCGGCATCGCCAGCACGCTGGCGGCGTCGTCGATCCAGTCGGCGGATTGCGGTGCCTGGTGGATGGCATACGCCTGCACCCAGTCGCGCGCCAGGCGCCAGCGCTCCGCGGGTGGTGCGGCATCGAGGTCGGCCTGCCAGGCCTCGCGGCGCCCACCGCGTTCGAGTTCGCGCAGCAGCGCCGAAGCCAGGTCTTCGCCCGCGCCGGAAACCACCCAGGTCTCGCCCGCATGCGCTGCGAGTTCGCGCACGAGGTAGGCCGCGGCCTGGTCGCACAAGGTGGCGACGCGCCCCTCGTGGGCCTCCCGCTCCGCCTCGCCGGCGGTGTCCGCGAGCGGCAGCAGATCGGGCAGCACGTCGCGCGCGAAATGCAACAACGAGCGCGCGGTGTCGGCTTCGAGCTGCTGCAGCGCATCCTGCCGGCCGAACAGTTCCTGCATCTGCAGCGCCGCGCGCGCGCGCCGCAACAGCGATTCGCGATGCGCGATCAGGTGGCCGTGCTGCCAGTGAAGCAAGGCCAGCGCGCGCTCGGTCGGGCCCCAGGCCAGCAGGCCGGCCTGATCCTGCATGCGCACCAACGCGCCCAGCAGGCGCAAGGCGTCGTCGTCATGGATGCCTTTCTGGTAGCCCTCCTGGTAGCGGGCGGCGGCGAAGCGCCGCACCATCTCCAGCAGTTGCGGATGCTGCGGGTCTTCGGCCAGCAGCGTGCGCACGTCGGCCCAGCTGCGTTCGGCCTTGCCGGCCAGCAGCGCCTCGAGCAGGCGGCCCGCGAGGTATTCGGCGCGAGAGAGTTCGGGCGTCTCGGACACCAGCGTCTGGTTCCAGTAGGCCTGCAGGGCCTGCAGCCGCTCGTCCTCCACCGGGCTCTGGTAGTCGGTGCCCGTCACTTGGTAGGCCATGCCTTCCTCGCGTGCCACCAGCGTCAGGTCGACCGGCTGGCGGTGCACCGTGAATGCGTGGCGGCCCAGGCGCAGCGTGTCGCCGCCTTCGCTCACCAGTTCGCGCTTGTCGCGCACCGCGCGCAGCGCCTGGTCGCGCGCAGTCTTCAGCCGGGTGTCGAGCTCGTCCGCAGGCACGGCCGCGCCGAGCGAGCGCAGGTCGGCGATCAGCGTGTGCAGCTTGCCGATCATCGGGTCGGCCGCGAAGTAGCTGTGCACCTGGCCCAGCTCGCCGAACTGTGCGATGCGCCGCGCAATGCCGTCGAGGATGCGCCCCGCCGCGTCGACCAAGCCCTGCGCGCGGCGCTGGCGCGCCTCGACCAGGCTCTGGCGCCGCGCCGACAGCGCCTCGTACACGTTCTCGCGCTTGTCCGCGATGTCCGCCAGGAAGTCTTCCTGCTCGGCGAAGCGGCCTTCGATCTCTTCCAGCTGCGCCAGCAGGCGCGTGAGCGCGTCGTCGCACTTCTCGGGCGTGTCGGCGAACTCCAGCGCGTTCTCGACCGCCTGGCCGAACAGCTTGAACTGCGCACCGAATTCCGCGCGCGCTTCGGTGGCGCCGAGCGACTTGCGCCGCGTGCGCGCATCGGCGCGCATGCGGTTGATGTCGGCGTAGATCAGAGAGATGCGGTCGAGGATCGACGTGCGTATCACCGCGTCGCCGCCCGGCAGGCTGCCGAGCTGCTCGGTCAGCAGGTCGAGCCCGGCCGCCTGCTCGTCGAGCGTGGCCAGCAGTTGCCCCAGCGCCGGCGAGGTACCGAGGTTGGGCAGCTCGAGCGCCAGCTTGTCGAGCGCCTGGCGCTGGCCGGCGAAGGCGGTATCGGCCGCCAGGAACTGCATGGCACGCTCGCCGATGCGCTGCTGCTCGGTCTCGAGCGCGGCGTCCATCGCGGCGATGCGCGGCAGGTCGGCGTAGCGCAGCTCCTTGAGCATCTGCAGCGCGCCGCGGCGTTCGCGCAGCCGGCCCAGCGCCTTCACGAAATCGTCGGGCGCACGCCAGAGGGTGCTCGCGATATCGACCAGCAGCGCATGCTGCGCGTCTTCCGCACGGGCCAGCGCACGCGCGGTCTCGCGGCGGATGGTGTCGACCTTCTCGAACTCGGCCAGCGTGCTGCGTGCCACCTCGGCGATGCTGCGCAGTTCGCCCATGAGCCCGGCGGCCTCGGGCGCGTCGAGCCAGAAGTAGGCGTCGCTCACCCGGGTGCACTGGCGTATGAGGTCTTCGTAGGCCGCCTTGGTCGGCGCCTGCTCGCGCACCGCACGCGCAATGCCCATCAGGTCGCTCACGCCGCGCACCAGCTCGGCGTTTCCGATCTTGCCGAAGAACCCGGTCGAGGGCGGCTGCGCGCTCACGTGCTCTTCGCTCGCGAACGGTGTCTGCCACAGCTGCATCGGGTGCACGCGCGACGGCTCGCCGTCGTTGTCGTGGAACACCAGGATACGGCCGTCCGCGAACCGCGCGTAGCCGTTCGCGATGATCGGTATCGCGAGCTTCTTGTCGATCAGGTTGTAGTTGAACAGCGCGTAGCGGCCGGGCTTCGGGTCGTAGAAGATGTAGGCCACGTCCTCGCCGTTGGGCGAGCGCAGCATGCGCTTGAAGCGCAGATGCTCCACCGTCTCCGCGGGCAGGTCGAAGCGCTTGTGCTCGCCCGACTGCAGGTAGTAGCCGCCCGGGAAGATGATGCCGTGGTCTTCCGGCAACTGCACGCACGAGCCGCCGATGGCGTCGATGCGCTCCACCTGCTGCGTGCGGATGTTGAAGACCAGGTAGCGCGTGACCTGCTCGCGGTAGGGCTTCACGCGCAGCAGTATCAGCATGCCCAGCTTCGCCCATGCGATCTCCGCGTCGGCCAGCGACTGGCTGCGGTCTTCCACCGGCTCGCTGTAGATGCCCAGCCCGGTCTCGGTGTTGTTCTCGATTTTGATCGTGAGGTCGCCACCCAGCGTCTCGACAAAGACGGTGTCGAGCACGTTGACGTGCGGATGCTTGCCGCCGACGTGGTCTTCGCGCGTGGCCACCGTCCATTCGAAGTCGTGGCTCGCGGGCAGCGCGATGTCGCGCTCGCCGCGGTTGTCGATGTAGCTGATGCGCCCGTCGCGCTCGATGGCCCAGCGGAACACGCGCACGTCGGTGACCTGCTGTCCGATCTGGAAGGCCGCGAGCAGCTTGTCCTGCGTCACGCGCAGTTGCAGCAGCGTGGCCTGCTTGTAGTAGGCATACAGCTCGCGGAAGTCGGACGCGAAGCGTGCATCTTCGAGGAAGCTGCCGGCCAGCGGCACGGGCTGGAGCTCGTCG
>Ga0209050_1004044_pt1 | contig 10293 bp, 8 predicted proteins | sample Araplavi_mTSA_r2_FD_184276 | JGI IMG/M metagenome (GOLD analysis project Ga0209050, IMG submission 184276) | Arabidopsis root microbial communities from North Carolina, USA - plate scrape MF_Cvi_mTSA_r2 (SPAdes) (version 2) | ecosystem: Host-associated > Plants > Roots > Endosphere | place: USA...
AGGGAAGATTGGTAGGAGAAATGGTAATAAGAAGGCTGAAGATGGAACCCTAAGAGATCTTTTTACGTAGTACATTAAAGATATCGGACCGGGGTGTCCCCGATCGGTACGAAGCCAGGTGTGATGCATGGCTTTTTACTTTAAGATGATTTAAATACAAATTATACTTGTAAACTTATTTTTTAGTCCCTTTTTTTGACTTAGAAGATTTTGAATGTCCAACCTTCTCCTTTTGCATTACAGCTTTTTTAGTTGCTACTAAATCTCGTAAATCAAGGGAAGGGACCCAGAGCCGCCCAGCAGGGAAATGTGAGGTTGCTCCTGCAATAAAATTCCTCAAATAATTAATCGTCATAGACAACCCACTATTAACAAGCAAAGCATCTTTTTCTCCTCCAGTGATGGTATCATCTAGCAAAAAAATCCCGACGCACTCTACCTCCATGGAATATCCCTCAAGTGGTTCTCCGGAAGCAGGTTTGTTAATGGAAATTTTAGTGAATATATTTATATGGCCCTCTTGGGGTCGTCGTATTGCAAAATCGAGATCATAGTCATACTGTCTAAAATAATCAGGAAAAGTAATGTCATTTACGACAGCAATGAATTTATAGTCGCACTGTAGGATAACAAAATCCTTTAACCTAAGCGGGGATAGCGTTAATTTCATCGCTTTTGAGATTTGTCAAACTTTCCGTTTCCGATTCATAAACATTCTCTGGAATTTCAATACAGCGACGGACCCACATTGCACCACTAAACATTCTAATCTTATTTACGCTTTGCATAAATTCCTCCTCACTATGTCGCATATAAGCTTCTCCGTCTTTAGCTTCTGCATGAATGTTGAACTCTATGCCCAATGCATGGGCCATTTTGATCAAAATTTCCAAATTAGGCAGTTTATCGCCCCTGTAAAGCTGGGTGATATAACTGGCAGAAGTACCAACCCTAGTGGCCAACTCCTTTCTGTTCACTCCTAATATCTCTTGACAAGACTGAATTTCTCCAAGAAACTTGAAGGCCAACATATGAGTGTCGTGATCAACATGAGACTTTTCATCTCTGTGACTCAAAATGTCATTCCAGGGATTATTCTTCGCCAGGGTATTTCTGGATTTCGTACTCATAATTGTGCACTTTAATAATGAGAGATTTGGACTTCGCGTTATTTTTCTCCGATTTTTTCTTTTCTAGCAATTCACTTGCAATAACATAGAATGTACCATCTGATCTAGACACCTGCTTGCAATATATACGAATATTTTCTCCTCCCTTGAAGAGCTTCATTGCATACACATCATTAATGCTATCAGTGATGTCTTCCTTGTCATATAGGTCGGGGTTCTTAATATTCTGCAATATCAAATCGATAATATATCTAAATTTTTTTTTCCTAGCTTCTTTGTCATTTATAAACTTCATAATTTTTTCATTCTCCAATGCATCTACACAGATATATCGCTTTCGCTCTTCGGATCCCAAAATTATGTAGGCAATACGTTTCGACACGAAATTAAGCTATAGGTTAATTAATTACAAGTTTTTTTTGAAAGGTTCTCTTTCTTTGTTTTCTACTGATTATCAATTAATAAGAAAACAGCAGAGGCATCATATATAAGTTTAGAAACTTGATAATGCTTCGATATTGATTTGATTTTATAGCACAAAGGCGGTTTTGTGGAATCACTAATAAAAACATTCATATATGATAGGGGTCTTAGTTTATGGTGGAGCTCTCATTCTACATGAAGCTAAAAAATTCATACTGTCTCATCTTGATTAAAAGATGGGAAATCAATAATGGCTAAAATTTAGCTATATCAAATATAACAAAATCTCGGGTAGACAAAACAAATTATGTTTTAAACTTGCCGCTCAATCATAGCAGGTTTATCAGAAGAACAGCTTAACAGAGAATAACATCCCTTACATACTCCTCCTATACTGTCCTCCTACCTCATACAAAGCATGCGTGATCTGCCCCAGTGAACAATGTTTCACCGTCTCCATCAGCTCCGCAAACAAGTTCCCATTTTTCACAGCTACTTGCTGCAATTTCTTCAATGCATCATTGCTCTTATGCGCATGCCTTTTCTGAAAGGCCTCCACTGATTTGATCTGGAATTCTTTTTCCTCTGTAGTCGAACGGATCACTTCTGCCGGGATAGTAGTAGGAGAACCATTCTTATTCAGGAAGGTATTTACACCAACAATAGGATACTGTCCGGCATGTTTCAATGATTCGTAGTACAAGCTTTCTTCCTGGATCTTGTTCCGCTGATACATTCTTTCCATTGCGCCCAGTACGCCACCGCGTTCTGTAATGCGGTCAAACTCCATGAGCACGGCTTCTTCCACCAGGTCAGTCAGTTCCTCAATAAAGAAAGAACCCTGGATGGGATTTTCATTCTTAGCGGTACCGAGCTCCTGGTTGATGATCAGCTGAATGGCCATGGCGCGTCGCACACTTTCTTCTGTAGGGGTGGTGATCGCTTCGTCGTAAGCGTTCGTATGAAGCGAGTTACAATTGTCGTAGATGGCATACAATGCCTGAAGCGTGGTGCGAATATCGTTAAAGTCTATTTCCTGTGCGTGCAGGCTACGTCCGGAAGTCTGTATATGATACTTCAGTTTTTGTGAGCGATCGTTTCCTTTATATTTATACTTGATGGCCTTGGCCCATATACGGCGGGCAACACGGCCTATAACGGCATACTCGGGATCCATGCCGTTACTGAAGAAGAAAGAAAGGTTAGGTGCAAAATCATCAATGTTCATACCGCGGCTCAGGTAGTATTCCACATAGGTAAATCCGTTGGCCAATGTAAAGGCCAGCTGCGTAATAGGATTGGCCCCGGCTTCTGCGATATGATAACCCGAAATACTTACAGAATAGAAATTACGTACAGTATGATCAATAAAATAAGACTGTACATCTCCCATCAGTTTCAAAGCAAATTCTGTAGAGAAGATACAGGTATTCTGCGCCTGATCTTCTTTCAGGATATCTGCCTGCACCGTACCTCTTACTGTATTTAAAGCATGTGCTTTGATCTTTTCATACACGTATTTATCCAATACTTCATCACCGGCAATGCCCAGGAGCTGTAAACCTAAACCATCATTGCCGTTGGGCAGCGCGCCGTTATAATGCGGCAGCGGATGATCTTTGAATTTCTCCTGAATACGTGCCTGTACCTGTTCCGTAAGCCCGTTCTCTGCAATGTATTTCTCACATTGCTGATCAATAGCGGCATTCATAAAGAAGGCCAGTATAATAGGCGCCGGACCGTTGATCGTCATAGACACGGAGGTCTTGGGATCACAGAGGTCAAAGCCGCTGTATAATTTCTTAGCATCATCTACTGTGGCAATGCTTACACCAGAGTTGCCTACTTTACCATAAATATCCGGGCGGTACGCGGGGTCTTCACCATACAGCGTAACGCTGTCAAAAGCAGTGCTGAGGCGCTTTGCCGGCTGGTCCAATGATACGTAGTGAAAGCGTTTATTCGTCCTTTCCGGACCGCCTTCACCCGCAAACATACGGGTAGGATCTTCTCCTTCCCGTTTCAAAGGGAATACACCAGCTGCATAAGGAAACTCTCCCGGCAGATTTTCGGTAAGCTGCCAGCGGAGAATATCACCCCAGTCTTTATAAGCGGGTAAACTTATTTTAGGGATTCGTGAATGAGACAGGCTTTCTGAATATAAAGGCAGCTTGATCACCTTCGCCCTTACCTGGAATTCGTAATGGTCGTTCTTATATTTCTGTTGCAGGGCAGGCCATTCCGTGATCAGCTTATAACATTCCGGATGTAACTGCTGCTGCAGATGTGTTTTGATACTATTCAGCTCATCCACCGCCTTCAGGTCTTTCATAGCCAGTATGCCTTCTACCTGGTACAGCTGTGTAGCAAGCGCACATTGCTCATTTACCCAGCGGCCATAATCATGAATGGCTTCTGTGATCTCTGAGAGGTAGCGTACACGGGCAGGCGGAATGATCTGTGATTTGGTAGTGGTATCATTGGGCCGCTCATGTTTCAGCGCTGCACCAAAGTGGAGCCCTTTCTTTTCTTCGATGATATGCACCAGCTTTTCGAAGAGCTGGTTAATACCATGATCATTGAATTGCGAGGCGATAGAACCTACCACCGGCAGGTCTTCATCTTTGGCCGTCCAGAGATTATGATTGCGTTTAAATTGTTTGCGCACATCGTGTAAGGCATCGAGTGCGCCCGCTTTATCGAATTTGTTGATAGCAATTACATCTGCATAATCCAGCATGTTGATCTTTTCCAGCTGGGAAGCAGCGCCGTATTCAGGCGTCATCACATAAAGAGAAACGTCGCAGTAATCAGTGATGGCAGTATCGCTCTGACCTATTCCTGATGTTTCCAGTATGATCAGATCAAAACCCGCCTGCTTGCAGATATCTACCGCTTCCTGGATATGTTCACTGATGGCCTTATCACTTTCGCGGGTGGCCAGTGAGCGCATATAGGCGCGGGGATGATGGATGGCATTCATCCGTATACGGTCTCCCAAAAGGGCGCCGCCGGTCTTCTTCTTGGAAGGATCGACAGAGATCACGGCGATGGTCTTGTCCTCATAGTTGTGCAGGAAACGGCGTACCAGTTCATCTGTCACACTGCTTTTACCTGCACCGCCCGTACCGGTGATGCCCAGTACTGCTGTGGCTTTAGGTGCTACAGGCTGCCAGTTTTCCAGCAGATCATTTTCAGCAATGGTAATAGCCTGTGCAATGATCTTATATTGCGCGCGCGTTAGTTCCTGCAGCTGGCCATTCAATTTGGCGACTGTCTGGAAATCGCATTGTTTGATCACATCTTCGATCATACCCTCCAGGCCCATATGGCGGCCATCATCAGGAGAATACAGGCGGGTAATGCCATAAGCATGCAGCTCTTCTATTTCTGTTGGCAGAATGGTGCCGCCGCCGCCGCCGAATATTTTGATATGCCCGCAGCCTTTTTCCTGCAGCAGGTCATACATGTATTTAAAGAATTCTACGTGACCGCCCTGGTAAGAGGTAACGGCAATGCCCTGGGCATCTTCCTGTATGGCGCAATCTACAATCTCTGCTGCAGAGCGGTTGTGGCCCAGGTGTATCACTTCGGCGCCTTTGGACTGCATAATGCGCCGCATGATATTAATAGCGGCATCGTGCCCGTCAAATAAAGATGCTGCTGTTACGATCCGTATTTTATGTTGAGGTGTATAAGACATATCAGTTTCTTCCTTTTAAGTAAAGCCGTCGGCTGCAAGTTACGAAAATAGGGACTGCCGCCCTTCCGGGATGAAGGAAGCAACAAAATTAGTGACTGTTAAAGGGTAGTCTATCCGTATTGGAAAATATTTAACAGCAAAGAGAGTTGGTTAATAATCTTCTACAGCGTGGTTTTATTGCAATCCTGAGCTTCTTAACAAACCCATCCAGGGTAACAATAGCGCAGATTTTACTATTCTTCCTGTGGCTAATTGCTAATACTTAATCGGATTCTAAGGCCGTCTGATTCCATGACAATTGTCTTCGAATTGTCAGATGTTCCATATATAAGCCATATTCAAGCCATATTAAACCCAATATTATTCCAGATCTTTTAAGGAATGAGATATCAATGGGAGGGGTCAATCTTAATTAAAAATGCAATATGAATCCCTGGACAGTTTTCATGCAATGACCATCCGGGAATAATAGGATCGCCCCCGGAAACGACATAGTCGTTACCCGGGGGCGATATTCCTGTTAGTAATAAATCAGTAATAAAGTATACGGAACTACCAGCAGAACCTGCCGGTTAAAGAGAAGTTCTAAATAGCTCAGCTATCCTATAGGGCATTCTGCCGCCAGCGCTTCCAGGTCGCTCCAGCCATAGGCCCAGCGGAACTCACCTTTGCCTGAAGGCAGTTTCTCGGCGCCAATCACCTCGTACAGCTCACGGGAGGCTGCTTCTGCAAACACGATCATAGAGAAGATGCCACGGCTCAGAAAACGGCGTGATACGTAACCAATCAGCTTACGTTCCAGGCCCATGTGCTGATAAGCACGCAACAGGCAGAACTTGGCCAGCTGACCATCAAAACCGGGTATCTGGCCGGAATAAAGATTACCCTGGGCAAAGCCCACCAGCTCCTTTTGTTTGTTCTCAATTACATAACAGAACCAGGTATTGTCTGCCTCACGGAATGCTTCGTCCCACTGGGATTCCCGCATTTCAACAGTAGGCTTGTGCCTTACACCGGGATTAGCCTCGTCCCATATAGCTGCGTGCAATACTGCCAGGGCGGGAATGTCTTCGGCTGATGCTTCCCTGAAAGTGAGGGATCTCAGGATCTCGCCGCGTTGCAGACGGCTCATGTCATTGCCAGCATTTGAAGGATTGGTACGGCCGCGAAGTAAACGGGTAAATGCGTTGAAGAAGTAGATTTTTTCCATACTCAATTGGTTTTCTTAGGTAAATGCTCTCTGATAATTGATTGGGGGATGACCGGGCGATCAATACGTTTCCAGATTAGATAGATAATGGCCTGACGCTGTATAATTATCTACTGTAAGGTAACTAGCTTTTTCCAATTGTAAATAAAATTAACAAACTAAACAATTTAGCGTAAATTGCTAATAATATTGGTTTTTGCACCTATGCACAACCCCTTGAAATTACTTTTTAAAGACGCGCTGGATGAACTGGCCCTGCAGGGTCACCTATACTACGTTCGCCAATCTTACCCACGGGGAAAGAGCTCCAAGGTAAAAGAAGCATTCCTCCTCACTCCTTACTGCGATATGGAAGCAGCTACTGAACACATGCAGGCCATCGCACATGATCAGCGCAAACAATTATACAACATCGAAGATCCCCTGCACAAAGAAAAGCTTTACACGGCCGCTTCTCAACCGCAGGGATACCATGTATACCTGAACCGCCTGCGCGACCGCGAATGGCAGCCAGACGCTCAACTGGTAGCCTGCATTAAGAAATACATCAACCTCTATACCGGCTGGAAACCGGGAAAGAACACACAGATAGACGTTGAGCTCACATTGCTATTTGGCGAATTGCTTGTTAATTTGCAGCATGGAAAAGACACAAGACAAATCTCTCTTAATGACCTTGAAAAAATCTAATCCCTGACCCCTTATGTGCTATCATCTTTCCTTCTCTTCTGACATAGCATCTATCTATGCCTTATTCCCGGATCTTGGTGATACCCCCATGGACATTGATTTCGGCGCTACCTATCACATGGTTGGACAAGCCTATCCTAAATGGCCTGTGATCACCAATGAAGGCGGACAGCTGAAGCTGAAAAAATTTGAATGGGGTGTTATCGCTCCGTACATGAAAGCAGAAAACCTGAAAAAGGACCGCAACTGGATGCTGAACATCCGCAGCGAACGCGTGGTGGGAGACAAAAACTCCTACTGGCATCGTATCCGTCAAAACCGTTGCCTGATACCGGCTACCGGTTTCTATGAGTTCAGGGATGTGGGCTGGAAAAAGAAAGTGCCTTATCATATTAAGTTAAAAGACCGCAAAGTGTTCCTGCTGCCTGGTCTTTTCAACTACTCGCATATACCTAATGCAGACGGTGAACTAATGGGCACTTTTGCTATCCTGATCCGTAGTGGCAATGAAGTGATGCGGCACATTCACAACTCGGGCGAGAACCCGCACCGCATGCCGCTGATGCTGCCGCAGGAGCTGGAGAAAGAATGGCTGAACCCTGCATTGAACGACCTTGACATGCAACGGATCTTTGATTACGAAATGCCGTCTGATGCCCTGGAATACTGGCCGGTGAAATCTCTGTACAAAACCGATCCCTATGATGAACAGGTGATGGCGCGTGAAAACTATGACGGGCTTCCGCCATTGATACCTTTACGGCTGTTTTAGTTTTTTAATGGCTATCGTAAGTGTTCCAGCTGAAAGGGAACAGCTGTATGTTGAGCTTAAAGATCTCAACGGCTTCTTTCTTTTTGCCTTTGTTCAGTAATACGTAACCCAGGGTGTTCAGGTCATGTTCTGTTAATTGATAGCCGGGATCTTTCTGTTTTTTCTCGGTCACCACCGTCATCGCATTTTCATAGCCACGCCGCAAAAGCGTACGGCGCAGATCTTTTATCACCAGGGGATATTTATAGCCATAGTCCAGCCATTGTGCTGCCCAGGCTGTTTGCGGACCGAAGAAAAGACGGAGTATGTCTGCCGTCATATTAAGACCGTTAGGGTTGTGCGTAAAATATACCAGGCTTTCGCGACTATCGGGAAAAGCCATGTAAAAACATTTATAGTCGCCGTTATCACCCCAATGCCAGATCGCATTTCCTTTTTCATTTTTCTGCAAGCCGATGCCAAGGCCCCAGTCAATATACGCGTCTGCGGGTACTTCCTTTTCATCAAAGCGGTTGGCTGCGCTGGCCTTTTCGATCATCATGCGGTGCGTGACAGGTTTCAGCCCTTTGCCACTCAGCAAGGCCTGCAGGAAGATATTGAAATCACGCGCATTGGTGGTCAGGCTGTAAGCAGCGTTGGCATTGCCATGCTTGGTTTTGTCCACACTGGTCAGGCCTTTGGCCGCAGCGACGTCCATATATTGGTTCCATACATAGCTGCTGTTCTTCATTCCCAGCGGAGTAAATACTTCCTGCTGCATTACATTGTTCAGCGGTTTGCCCATGATCTTTTCTACTGCCCGTTGCAGGAACCAGTATCCTTCTCCCGAATAGGAAAAACAACTGTCCGGAGTAAATTGCAGCGCCACCCCACTATCATTTCCCCAGTTGGGAAGACCCGTAGTATGGCGCAAAGCCATCCTGGCTGTTATTTTGGCGTAACCCGGATCGGGTTGGGTAAAACGTTCGTAGGCGCCTCCCAGATAACTTAAGAGGGGCGTATCCAGGCTGATAAGACCACGGTCATACAGTCGAAGCACCGCATAGGCAAACACCGTTTTACTCAGGGACGCTGCTTCGAAAATAGTACCGGAGCTGATTTTATAGGGAGAACCGTCTTTCTCAACTCCCATGTTGTAAATGTGGGATGTATTGTCTTTCGTATACACCAGCTGAATTCCCGGCACATCCGCATCAGCGATAATGGCAGCCAGCTGCTGCGTTTGGGGGATGGCAGGCCGACAAATGAGCAGCAGCATGAACAGGTAGAGTGCTCTTTTCATGACAATGCTTGGTGGTTAAATAGAACAGTTCACATAATAAAGACGCTTGAAATGGGAAAAAGTTGCGTTTTTCCTGTTATCTTAGGTATGCCTTTATAACATTCCCACCCAAAATCATAATTAATAATTTTATAATAGTAATCGCTGGTAATAGTAAAAAGCGGTTCAGAATTTTGCCAAAATCTAAATTAAACTCAGTCGAGCACATGCAAAAACGCTACTCCCTTGTAGTAAATATGCTGTTAAGCATATTACTGCTCAGCCCTATTCTTTCATTTTCACAAGAGACAACGGCCGATATTGCCGGGATCGTGACCAGCCAGGATGGCCCTGTGCCAGGGGCTTCCGTGCTGGCGGTACACCAGCCTACCGGTACCCGGTATATGACCGTTACCCGTAAAGACGGCCGTTACAACCTGCCTAACCTGAGGGTAGGTGGTCCCTACCTTATTACCGTAAGCTACATCGGTTTCCGGGAAGAAAAACAGGAACACGTCCAGCTCTCCCTGGGTCAAGACTTTAAAGCCGATTTCCAGTTATCTGCTGCTACCAGCACACTGGGCGAGGTAGAAGTTAAATCTGCCCGGCAGAACAAAGTGTTCAATAACAGCCGTACCGGCAGCCAGGAGATCATTACCCGGTCACAGATGGACCGCTTGCCCACCATTAGCCGTTCCATGCAGGACTTTACCCGTCTGACCCCCGCGGCAGGTAACAGCTCCGGCACCAACGGCCTGAGCTTTGGCGGGCGCAGCAACCAGTATAACAACGTAACGGTAGACGGCGCCAATTTCAACAACACGTTCGGCCTCTCATCCACCCTTGGCGGACAAACCTCCTCCCAGCCTATCAGCCTGGACGCTATCGAGCAGATCCAGGTGAACATCTCTCCCTACGACGTGAGACAAGGCGGCTTCTCCGGCGCTGGTATCAACAGCGTTACCAAAAGCGGCACTAACGAATTCAAAGGTTCTGTGTATACCTATATCCAAACACCGGGCCTGCAGGGCCTGAAAGTGGGTAACACAGAAGTACCCAAGCCTAATTTCGATTACAACCTGCGCGGTTTTTCAGTAGGCGGGC
>Ga0209050_1004051_pt1 | contig 10279 bp, 13 predicted proteins | sample Araplavi_mTSA_r2_FD_184276 | JGI IMG/M metagenome (GOLD analysis project Ga0209050, IMG submission 184276) | Arabidopsis root microbial communities from North Carolina, USA - plate scrape MF_Cvi_mTSA_r2 (SPAdes) (version 2) | ecosystem: Host-associated > Plants > Roots > Endosphere | place: USA...
GGCGGCGGCAACATTCAAGTCTTGGGTACCGTTCGCCAACGCAGTATCTGGGAGACTGGGTCATTAGAAATCAGCAGTTGAACGCTGCATAGGTGTCGCCCGATGGAAGGCGAAAAACCGAGGGAAGCTCATAGCGAGAAGGAGTTCGTTATTCTGGGCGGCAGCGTCGGAGATGGTTACTGTCATAGGGCATAACGTGGTTGTTCAGCGGCGTTCGAAAGCGGGCAACGCCCACTGTAGCGCGTCCGCTGGAACTGATGGTTAGGCAATTGCATCATTCGAAGGTAGTCCAAGTTCAAGAGCGATTGTACGGAGCCAGGACTTGCAGTCGTCGGAGACACACAGATCTGCCTCAGAGATCATATAGCGCAGATGCTCATAAGCCAAGCCAGCCTCGGAGTGCACCAGATATTCACGGACAATAGCTTCGTCATCTCTCAAACCGGAGGAAGCTAAGCAATGAGCGGAATCAATGACGCCAGCCTGATCGAAGGCAGCCGACATCAACGAACCAACCTCGCGAGTCGCCTGTTCAAACGAAATAGCCAAAGAACTGTGCATAGCGCCTACTTTGGACGGAACCGGCCGCAGCAGCGTGCAGCGATGCGGAGGTCAGGTTAACGGAATTGTTGGGCTTTACCATTTTCCACCTTCAGGCGGCAAGATTCGAGTCTTTAAAAACTCAAAATACTTGGGGTCGTCGTTTTCGAAGATGATTTTTCCTGCGCCCATATACGCGCGACACAATTCGTCTGCAGCGCGATCTAGATCATCGAGCTCGAATTGAGCCTGACCTAGCCGAAGATGAAGGAAAGGGTTTCCAATCGCGCCGGGGCAATGCATGGCATCAGTTAGCACGTTCCTCAATTGAGCGAAGTCTTTCGAGAAAAAGTATGTATCGCCAAGTGCAGCCAAGATCCAGGTCGTGGCCTCGAAGTCGTGCTTCGGCTCTGGGACAAGTGGCAGGGCGGAGATAAAGCTTTCGTAAGCCCGAGAAAAATCGCGTGCTTCCAAGTTGGCGTCACCTTGAGCACAAAGACGCTGAATGTTTTTGTGAATGTTATCTGGAATCTCAAGCATAGAAGGCCCAACGTGCGCGATAGCCGGCGGCTGGAGCGCGCAGCGCGGAAGCCGTCCGGTTGATTGAAGGGTTGGGCATATACATGATCAATTAGAGAGCGAAGAACAGATGCCCGAGCGCCAATGAACAAAATGCCACGGCGATTGTGGATGCGTACTTTGCCGAAGGGCGGAGCGACGAACTGAGCGCAAGTGTGAGACCAATTGGAGCATAGATTAACAAATTAACCAATACAACAGCTAATGAAAGAGCAGCCAAGAGACTGGAATTTTCGTGAGAACCCATGACGCCCCAAAAGAGCTCCCAAGGTGGACAAAACAAAACCAAGACGACCGGAATGAAATCAAGTCCCGAAGCAGGGGCGGTGCCGAAACTTACGACCGAGGCAAACACTAGCGCGACTAATGCACCAATGCTTGAAGTGATAAGAGGAAGGCGAACTATCGGTTTCATGCGGCCCAACGTTGCGGTGAGCGGCGCTGCGCGGCCTTATCGCGCAGCGTCCGCTCGACCAAATGGTTAAGCCGCTTTTGCATCATTCTGTTAGTAGCGAATGTTCATTGGATCAAGCAGCACAATTCCGGTGCAACCTGAAGCGAGGATTGCTGCAGCAACCTCAGGCACGACACCAATATACTGAATTTCGTCAATTACGGCGACCCGGCACCCCTCGAACCTAGTTTCATCCAAGACCAACTTCCGAACCGCCAATGCGTCCCCAAGTTCTTCATCGATTTCAACGTCTGAGCGGCGGTGATCAATGGCATTGAAGCGGTTCAATGGGTTCGCGACAAAATATTGCACTTTCGTCGGAGCCTGATTGTAAAGAACAGTGACTGGAAAGTATTCGAATTCGCCGTCAACGGATTCGAATACTTTTTTTAGCGTGGAGGACACCACGTTCAACAACCCTACTCGAAAGAAGTCGACGAGGCCGGCAGGAGCCTCGACGTCATCCTTCAAAGTTAGCGTGAGGTGAGGGAAATGGCCCGTAAGATTGTAACCACCAAGTGTCTTCACCCCCTTAAGTTTGTGAATCATCGGGTTCTCCCCGATGGGGCATGGGACTTCACCAGAAGTATCAATGGAAATTAGTCGAAGCATTTGCCGCTTAACGTTTGTGTTCAGCGGCGCCGTCAGGCGTCCGCTGGAATGATTGGTTGGGCCGCATGTCAGAAATGCACACAGCTACCAAAATAGACCGTGCCGCCGGCAAGAAATGCAAACGGTTTTTGAGGTGGATCTGCATATTCATTTATTACCAGAGTAAAAACTGCTGAGCCAGCTCCAACACCCTGATCGCGGCGCATGGTGGTCACGGCCTTAAAGGAGTTGTCCTTTGATCCATGATCGATCACGACTGGCTCGGTCATATACGAGTTTTTCAGAGCACCAATCATGACACCCGATTTTCGATCGACTGTGAACTCTTTGCCGATAAATAACTTCCGTTCACCATCAATCAGTTTGGACTTGTCTCCATCAGCATCATAGATCCGTTCGACCACGCAACGATAGTCGGTTCCTGCATGAGCGGATGAAGCAGTGATTACGACAGCTAACGTAAGCGAAAGGAATAGAGGGACTCGAATCATAACGGCTGATCTCCTGCTGCCCAACGTGGCGCTAACCGGCGCGCGTCAGCGCGTCCGGTTGAGCATGTGGTTGGGGCGATCAAACGGCACCCACAAGAACAAACTCTTTTTTACTTCTGTCGCCTTTCGAGCAAGCCGACTAAGCTCGTTTAAGCCAGGAAGCAAATCACTCGGAGAACACATGAGCTCCTCAGTAGCAGCCCAATTCCGTGCAGTGACATGGACCGTCGTTTGATCGAGCCCGTTAAGTAATCGAACAAGATCTGGCGGGAGTTCGTGAAGCCAAGAGTCACCTTCACCATCGGACAGCAATTCGGGTACGAAATGACGGTCAGCATTCCATTCAACTTGTTCGAGAATCGCCCAAAGGGTTGTGATTTCGACTCCGGTCACATTTCCGGTTTCGAAGACATCGGCCAAGACCGGCCTAGAACCGTCACCACGCCGAAATGCGTCGTATGCCCTTGCTGCTTCAAGGTCGGCAACTAGGAAATCAGCTTGCATAGAACCCCCAACGTCGATGCTCAGCGGCGCCGGCAGGCGTCCGCTGGAGCAAATGGTTGGACAAATAGCTACACATACCAGTGGGCCAATTCGATATGCTTTGCCTTCGCTACTAGGGCCGCGCGAAAAGCTGAGGATGCGAAGACGTGCTCGGGAAAAGTCGGAAACGTGCTTGGGCCATCGGACCAAGCACTGCCAGCGGAGATGGCTTCAAACGCGGCATTTGGCTCATATTTGAACGTGAGGCTAAGCTGGCTGATGGCGTCGTCGTCTTCAAGTGAATTTTCAATGAACTGGCGTGTAATGTTCAGTTCGAAGAATTTCCCCTTCCCCCAATCGTACACGCCCCATTGAAATAGCAGCATATCGTTTCCGGGGTCTTCGCAGCCTTCCGCTTTGACACTCTCGTGGAAAGAAAAGAACTGCTCAAATCCTTCGCGCGGCGTGCAATCACCGATCGGAACGCCGCGCATCAAAAAATACTCGGTAAGCTTTGCGACAGACTCATTAGGTTTCATATGTGGTCCAACGTTTAACGTAACTGGCGCCGAAGCGCACAGTGCGTAGGGTTCCAGTTGACGGAATTGTTAGCCATTTACGGCCTCCAGTAAATAGACTCGTGAGCCGATCGGAAGCTGCGCCTTCGAAACTTCGCGTGGTAACGAGAACGGTGCATGATCCATTAGTTTGCCCCGGTTGATCATTTCGAAAGCTGAGATTGTAGTTTCAAGTCGAGACCCAGATGGAGCCTCGACCAGAATATGCGCGCCGACGCGCACGCTCTCAGGAAAGGTAAAGGGAATGCCTGGAACGACCACGCATCCTCGCCCTGAAATGTCGAAAACGTCTTCAATCTGGAAAAGAAAGCGCATAGAAAGGCTAACGAGGCTGTATAAAAACCCTGTTCGCAAGCCATTGCACGCGCGCCCCAGGATTTTTAACAGCTTTTTTGGTTGCAAAATTACTCATGACGGCAGTTTGCCTTATCGCCGCCCCTGATGGCAAGTGCAAGGCCCAAAACGCAGGGAATCAGGCGGATATGCGCTCCCAGCGCCCTTTATTTTCCATAACCATGGTGCGCCAGCTTTTCGATGTTGCGGACCAGGCAGTACAACTGCCATTGCGTGTCAACCTTCCGCTGCCCGCGCAGCGTGAAGCGATCCAGCCGTTTGTTGGCCCGTAGGTTGCCGAAGACTGGTTCCACAGTCGCCATGCGTCGACCATAAAGCCGCCGCCCACGCGAGCTGTCGACAGCCTGTCGCATGCGCTCTGTATATCGCGCGGCTTTGATCGCCTGTACTCTATGGAAGAACACCACTTGCCGTACCGGCGTTCGCTGTGGATGGCGCAGGCACTGCGCACGTTGTGCGCAAGGTCCGCAATCTCGCTTTGCACCGGTGAATTTTTGATGCGTGCGGCCGTTAACCGTGCAGTGATTCCCATTGCTGTATAGCCGTTTGCCCGCTGGGCAAATGCAAGTCTGGCTTTTCTCGTCATACTGGAAATCGGCCGGGCGATATAGGCCAGGTTTCTTTGAAGTTGCAGGTTTTCCTTTGTCGTAAAGCGGGTCCGGCAGTTTCTTGTAGCGAGACTGATCTTTGAAACGCTCATCGCGCTTTCGCATCTGCCCGTCCGCGATCAGGGCGGGAATGCCAGCGTCGTGCAGTTCGCGCAGGTTGGCTTCACTGTGGTAGCCGGCGTCGGCGGTGATGATGGTCTGGCTCGTACGCAATGCGTCGGTGCTGCGCACAATGGGGAGGAGAACGCTTTGTTCGCTGCCCGATCCGTGGGCTTGGGCTGCCACGATGATCTGGTGGCTGCTGTCGACGGCGGCGACCGCCGTGTAGCCTTGCACGACGCCTTTTGAGGTGGCCATTTTGGCGCTGTCGTTATCGGTGATGTTGCTCTTGCGGATGGCGCCTTTTTCGCTGGTGCGCTCCTTGTGCGCGGCCAGGAAGTTGCGTACGCGCTGCGCTTCGGATTGAAGACGCTCGATGCTGCGGCGTTGGCGCGCTTCGTCCACTTGGCCGGGCTCGCCTTGCTGGTCGCGCTGTCGATGGGCTTCGATCATGCGGATTACGGCGCGTTCCATGCGTACGGCATTGCGCGTTAGCTCGGCGTGGCTGCCGCTGCGCTGCTTGGAGGCGTTGCTGGGAAGCTTGACGCCGTCAATAGCGAACATCTGGCGTCCGATCAGGCCTTGGGCGTCGCAGGTCAGGAGCACTTGCTGGAACAGCGCGACGATATCGTCTGCCAGTTCACGCACGAACTTGGCGATGGTGGTGAATTGGGGCGAGCTGTCGCCAGAGAGTGCGATGAAGAGGACGTTCTCACGACAGGCATGCTCGATGGCGCGGCTGGAAATCATGCCACGGCTGTATGCCAGCAAGACTATCTTGAGCATCACTGCCGGGTCATAGGCCGGTGCGCCAGTTTCATCGTTTCGGTAGCGTGACCTGAGAGAGCTTAGATCAAGCTGGTGATCCACCAGGTAGTCGAGGGCGTATCCGAAGCTGCCTGGCTGGAGCTGGGCTTCGAGCACGATAGGGAGGAATCGGGGATTGCGGTCTACTTCTTTGAAGCGGGCCATCAGGATTCTCCACGAAGTCGGATGGCCTATTAACGGGCGAGTCTTCGGTGCCGTTTACTTGGGACTAAAAATACAGCCTCAACGTTTCAGCTAAGCTGCGGGCCGCCAGGCCCGTCAGCTTGAGTGCCCTGTTGGGCAATAAACCTTGACAGCAATAGCGGAATGCCGCTCTCTCGCCAGAACTCGGCTGAAATGCCACCCGATGACATGCCGCCATGAGCATGCCTTTCCATGCGAAAGAGCTTGGAATATGAAACTGGGTGTCCGGTGAGTTCCAAAAAAGCGCGTTCTAATGCAGCAGCTAGTTCGCACGATGCTTCAGGGAGCGGGACGCCGCCAAAATGCTCAGCCAACTCTTGCCAAAGATATGGATCACCTCTCAGGCCCCACTGTTCCGGTTCAGGCGAAAACAATGAGGAAATGCTTGCGGTCATAATGGAATTTTTTTTGTGGCCCAACGTTCACGCTAACCGGCACGACAAAGCGAAGCTTTGGCGTGTCCAGCGAACGTAGTGAGCGAGGTTGAGCATGTTGTTAGCCTTTTACATTGCATGCGGAGGAGTCATTAGTGCGCTCTTTAAGAATGGTCACAATACCGTCTTTGATTTCAAGCTCAAGTTCCGTTCGATAAATCGGTCTACTAGCGGAGTCGCGACAAAGCCAATCAAGTCTAGCACTGTGCAAACCACTCACCCAATCCGCTAATTGTGGCGACTTATATTGGGGATAGATTTCTTGTACGGGGAATGGCCCACCACACCGGTACAGAGCTGTCAGAAAGAGTTTACCGTGATCGAGACGAAAAACACCAACGGGCCCGCCTATCGCAGAGCAACGCTCGGCGATTGCGACTTCGCGAAGTTTGTCCGAACTTGGCAGGCCGACCCAACAGCATTTCTTCGGCCAAATGACGCCAGTACGTTCGCCGACGAAAACCTGATCCACAAGCGGCTCGGTCGCTGCAAAAATAGGTGGAGCGGCAGCCGAAATGAGCAGAATTAGGGAGCGAAGCAGTGGCATGATGGCTAACATAAAGTAGACGTCATTTTGACGCTTTTGAAAATCTTAACACGAGGTATAAAAACGGAAGAAGAGATCAACATCCGAATGGAGCAATACCTATGCTCCAGAATTAGACATCCCAAACCATTAACAATTGCCTCGATTCCGCATGGCACCAGCTGATGTCAGGTGGCCTTACCCCAGTTATAGCCCTTTGACTTTCTGGTAACCGCTACGACTAACCGGAATCTTGCGGCCATCTTTCAGCACGGCGCAGTGACTATCCTTGGTTGCCTGCTCGATGCGCTCGATGCGTTCCACGTTGACGATCCATGAGCGGTGCAAGCGCACGAAGCGGGTCTGGTCAAGCTGCTCTTCCAGCTCTGACAGGCGCTGGTTCTTCAGGTAAGGCTTTCCTTCGGCCATAATTTCGACGTAATCGTCCTGCGCTTCGATGGTGTCGATGCGCTCGGCTGCAATGACGTGGACGCGCGAACCGTCGCGGATCAGAACGCGTTCCAGCGGGCCATTGCGGGTCGCAGCTTCGGTCGCCATCTGCGCCACCGGCGGGCGTTCGCTGCCCAGGCGTGTCCGCACATGCGCCAGGGCCTGGTCCAGCCTTTCCTGCGGATAGGGCTTGAGCAGATAGTCGATCGCATGGACTTCAAACGCCTTCAGTGCATACTGGTCGTAGGCCGTGGCGAATACGTAGTGCGGCTTGCCGCCGGCCAGTTCCACCACTTCAAAACCATCAAGCTTGGGCATCTGGATGTCGAGGAACACCACATCCGGTTCCAGTTCGGCAATCGCCTTCACGGCTTCAAAGCCGTTCCCGCATTCGGCCACCACTTCCACGTCGGGGTGGGCCCGCAGGTATTCCCGCATGACGCCGCGGGCTAATTCTTCATCATCGACAATGATGACGCGCATGATTCAGGACTCCTTCGTCTCGGCGGGCAGCGTCAGGGCTACCCGGTATTTATTGTTCTCGTGCGTGTAGTGAACGCTGGCCTGGTGACCATACGCCGCCGCCAGTCGTTCCCGCACGTTGACCAGGCCAATGCCGTTGCCCTTTCGGGGCGGCGTATCGGGGTCGACGTCGTTTTCCACTTCAACCTTCAGCAACGAGCCTTCGCGGCGGGCGTCGATGCGCACCGTGCCGCCATCCGGCATGCCGCCGATCCCGTGCTTGACGGCGTTTTCCACCAATGGTTGCAGGATCATTGGCGGCAGCAGGCATGGCAGCGCCGCCTCGTCCACTTCCTGCTCCACGCCCAGCCGCGCGCCGAAGCGCACTTTTTCGATTGCCAGGAAGTGGCCGATCAGGCGCACCTCCTCTTCCAGCGTGATCTTGCCCTGAGCTTCAATGCCCAGGCTCTGGCGGAAGAAGTCCGACAGGCGCTGCGTCATGTCCCGGGCGCGCTTGGCATCGATCGAAGTCAATGCGCTGATCGAGTTCAGGCTGTTGAACAGGAAGTGCGGGTCGATCTGGGTACGCAGCATGCGCAATTCCGCGTCGCGCGCCAGCAGCTTGGATTCCAGTTCGCGCTGCTCCGCCTGGCGGGCCCGTACAAATTCGCCGATCAGGTAATTCAGCGTCGACAGCAAGCCATACATCAGGATCCCGAGCGAAAACAGCAAGGCGGTCAACTGGGGACGGATCGCAATGCCCTCGGCGCCGAACGATTCAGCACCGATATTCCAGAGCCGCATCAGGAACACCCACAGGAAGCCGGCGCATACAGCGGCAGTCAGCATCGACACCAGGATCACCGCCGGGCTGCGCTCGCGCAGCGGGTTGGCCTTGCACATATAGTAGGCCGAGAACCCGGCACCGACGGAGAACAGCAAAGTCACCGGCACTGCAATCAGCATGGCGCGCAGCAGGGGCTCGTCGCCGAGGGTGGAAATCGCGCCCCCAAGTCCTAGCCCCAGCAGCAGCCATACCGTCAGGTACAGCAGCACGCCGCCGCGGCTGGTCAACACGCGCTGCATCAGTTACGGATTTCCACGCCGCCCATGATGGCGGTACCGCGAATCACCAGGCGCTTGCTGTTGTCCTTCGGCTCCATGGTCTTTTCGTCGAAGCCGCCCAGGACTGGGGTGCCTTCCAGCTCCACCGTCCAGTCGGTCGGCACCTTGATCGAAATGCCGCCCATCAGCGCAAACACGTTCACGACAGCGGTGCCGTTCAGCGATGCGGTGCGCATGTCCAGGTCGATGCCGCCCATGATGCTGCTCAGGTCTCCACCACGGAAGTCCTGGGTGGTGACCTTGCGCTGCACGCCGCCGAGGATGGCCGTCAGGTCGAGCACGCGCTCCCCGGTTTCGCCCTCGTCCACGCCGAAGATGGACGCGTCTTCTGCATAGCCGCTGGCTGCTTCGCCAGTCGCCGACGATTGCTTGCTGCGCTTGCTGGCGCGGAACACCATCATCAAGCCCAGGCCGATGATCCCGATCGGGAAGATAACCTTCCAGCTGATGTAGATCAGGCCCAGCCCTTTCAGCAGCGACAAGGCGCCAAAGCCGATCATGAAAATGCCGGCCACTGCTGCCCCACTGCCGCGCCGCGGCGCGTTTGCCAGGGTCGAGGCGCCAACCACCATCAGGACGAAGGGCCAGAAGTGTACGCGCATATCCAGGTCGATCCAGCCCAGGTTATCGATCAGGAACAGGAAGCCGGCCAGGATGACGCCGGCGCCGATCAGCATCTGGGACGCGGTATTACGTTCGCGATGGCTGCGATTGCGGTTACGCATTATTGGTTCTCCTCTTTATTGGCGGTGTATTTAATCACAACTGGCTGCAGCAGCAGGCAAATGCCGGCGATGATGACCAGGATGGGCCAGCTATTGTGGAAAGTCAGGCCCCAGATATGTTCGAACGACACGTAAAACCAGCCGGCGAAGGCGATATGGCACAGGCCATCCAGCACATGTTTCGGCGTGGTCGGTGGAATCAGTTTGACGGCGCCGAAGGCCATCGCCAGGAAAGGCCAGTAGCGCCACAGTTGGCCGATTGGCGGAATCTCGATATCGGTCAGGAACAGCACGCCGACGGCGATCACGATCAGGCCCCAGAGCAGTTGGCTGCGTGACTCCATTTGTTTGCTCATTTCTTTGCTCCCCGTTGATTGGATGGATGAACGATACCGGGGGGCAGCAAGCGGCGAAACGGCTTTTCGGTGAACTGCGGCGCAGGCTCGGTGAACGGCGAAGATTTCAGCGAACGGCGAAAAAAAACCCGCCAGGCGGCGGGTCATGGTGAGGTACGGGGGTCTAACGCCCTGTTTCCATCTTCGGCTCGAACAGCATCAAACCCCAACCCAGCTGACGGCGAATCTCCTCTGGCGATGGAGGTGGTTTGACTGCCTGGGAACGGCGTTCGAGGTACTCCCTTACCACGTACTTGGATGGGTGGTTGGTCTGGGTCATGATAGGCCTCCGTATTCTGTTTTTGGGCCGGGTGCCTCGCTGCGGCAGAAGCCGGCCAGGGTGTCTGGTAGAT
>Ga0209050_1004052_pt1 | contig 10279 bp, 12 predicted proteins | sample Araplavi_mTSA_r2_FD_184276 | JGI IMG/M metagenome (GOLD analysis project Ga0209050, IMG submission 184276) | Arabidopsis root microbial communities from North Carolina, USA - plate scrape MF_Cvi_mTSA_r2 (SPAdes) (version 2) | ecosystem: Host-associated > Plants > Roots > Endosphere | place: USA...
GTGAGCCTGCTGGCGCGCACCCTGGCAGAAACCTTCCCGGAACGATGCCTGTGGGCCAGCAACTGGCCGCATCCAGGCCGCAGCCCGCGGCCCGAGAGCGCACCGCTGTACGACCTGCTGTTTTCCTGGGCCGGCAGCGACGACACGCGGCGCCGCATCCTGGTCGACAACCCGGCTGCGCTCTACGGCTTCTAGCGCCCACGCTGCGCATCGGGCACGGCGGCGGTGCCCGCGGGGCGACATGCGCCCATAATCGCCGCTTCCTGTTGTCGGAATCGATTCAGGTCAGCCGCCATCGACAGGCTGCCACCGCGCTGCGTTCGTGCGCTTCAAGCTCAACGTGCTGTCGTAGGCAGAGGTGGCCCGGCGCATGGGCATCCCGGTGCGAACGTTCGAGGTGCAACTGCGCGTCGCGATCGACGCCTGCGGGACCTGACTGGAGCGGACCGACCGCGGAGCCGGACCCCGATGAACAGCCAGCAAGAACGCGCGTTTCCCCATGCCACCACCGTCGCCGCCACGGACACCGGACCCGGATGCATCGCGCCTTCGCCAGGACGTGCTCGAATGGTTCGTGCGCCGCCACCGCGAGGACTGGCGCGCACCGGACGAGCACGACTTTCAGGCCTGGCTCGACGCCGACCCGCGGCACGGCGCGGCCTATGGGCAATGGGAGTCGCGCTGGGAGGCGCTCGACGCGATCTCGCCGGAGACCGTGGCCGGCTGGCGCCGCGGCCTGGCAAACCAGAAGGCCGCGGCCATGCCCACGCGCCGGAGCCTCCTGAAGCCGGCGATGGCCTTCGCCGCCGCCGGCATGACGGTGGGTGCGGGCTATCTCGGCTGGCGGCATGTGCAGGCCCAGCCCGTGTTCGAGCAGGCCTTCGCCACCCGGCGCGGTCAGCAGCTCGAGGTGCCGCTGCCCGATGGCACGCGGCTGCGGCTCGACACCGCCACCCGCATGGAGGTGCGCCTGTTCCGCGACCGTCGCGAGGTGACGCTGATCGACGGACAGGCGATTTTTCTCGTGCGCGCCGATGCGGCACAGCCTTTCGACGTGCGGGCCGGACCGCTGCAGGTGCGCGTGTCCGGCGCGCGCTTCGCGGTGCGGCACACCCCGGACATCTGGGGTGCCGAAGGGGCGCGGGTGTCGGTGGAAGAGGGCAAGGTGCGTGTGATGCGCAGCGGCGGCGGTGACCACGCCGTGTTCCTGACGGCCGGCCAGCAGGTGGAAAGCGATGCGCTGGGCGTGCTGGCTGCTGTGTCTGACGTGCCGGGCGAGGGCATCGCCCCGTGGCAGTCGCACCGGCTGAGCTTCGTCGACACGCCGCTGTCGCACGCGCTGGCAGAACTCGAACGCTACGGCAGCACCGGACTCGTGGTGCACGACCCGGCCGTGGCCGCGCTGCGCCTGACCGGCACCTTCGACCCACGCGATGCGCGCACATTGCGGCGCGCCTTGTCCAGCGCCTTGCCGGTCCGGCTCAGGCATGCGGGACCGGTGGCCGAGGTGGTGTCCGCGCCCTGAGCAGGCCGCCCCGAGCGCAGCGGAGCAAGAAATCTCTGGCGGCATACGAGGTTCGCGCCCGGCTCCATCGCGAGCTGCGGCCACGGCGACCCTCGCAACGCAGTGGCCACGGCCACCTGGCGCTGGTGACACTGGCGGCGGCGCACGCTGCCTGTCGGCACAGGGCACGGGTTGACAAGTGCCGCGGGACGCTTCGATACTGAACTCTCAGGTTCATCGTTAAAGCAAAGGAGACTCCCATGCAGAAGATCGTTCCCTGCCTCTGGTTCGACGGCAACGGCGAAGATGCGCTGAAGTTCTACAGCGCCATCTTCGCGAACTCCCGCGTCACCGACACGCTGCTCTGGGGCGACGTCAACCCCGAGAAGAAAGGCAAGCTGCTCACCGCGACCTTCGAGCTCGAGGGCCAGGAGTTCATGGTGCTCAACGGGGGGCCGGAGTACAAGTTCACCCCGGCCATCTCAATGTACGTCAAATGCGAGACGCAGGCCGAGGTCGACAACTACTGGGAGAAGCTGCTCGAAGGCGGCGGCCAGCCGGTGCAGTGCGGCTGGCTCACCGATCGCTTCGGCGTGTCGTGGCAGGTTGCGCCCACGCCGGTCATCCGCATGTTCCAGGACAAGGACGCCGCCAAGGCCGCCCGCGCGATGCAGGCGATGATGAAGATGGTCAAGATCGACATCGCCGAGGTGAAGAAGGCCTTCGACGGCGGCTGAGCCGCCGAAGGCAAGGCGGCTACACCAGCCGGTGGATCGACTTCTTGCGCCACACCAGCTGGTAGTACGCGGTCTGCAGCAGCAGCATCGCGCCGAAGGTGGCCGGGTAGGCGATCCAGATGCCGTCGAGGCCCATGCGGTGGCTCATCAGGTACGCCACCGGTACTTCCACGCCCAGGATGCACACGATGGAGATCAGGGTGGGCACCAGCACCGAGCCGCTGGCGCGCATGATCCCCGACAGCGCCGAGGCCATGCCGAACATCACCAGGCTCCACAGCATGATGTGCAGCAGCGTCTGCGCGATCTCGATGACCGGCGCGCTGGTGATGAAGAAGCCCATGAGATGCCGCGAGAACAGGTAGCCCAGCAGCACCAGGCCGCCGGTCAGCACGAGATTCATCAGCAGCGCGGTCTTCGCGATGGCGCCCAGCCGGTCGGAGCGACCCGCGCCGATGGCCTGCGCGCCCAGGATCGACGTGGTGATGGCGATCGAGATGGCCGGGAACTGCACGTAGGCCACCACCTGGTTCACCGCGCCGTAGGCCGCGGTGGCGTTGGAGCCGTAGCGGTTGACCAGCGACAGCAGCACCACTTCGGCCAGCGCCACCACGATCATCTGCACGCCCGTGGGCACGCCGATCTTCAGCACGGCCTTTAAGAGCTGCGGCTGGATGCGCAGGTTGCGCAGGAACTCCGCATCGGGCGCCAGCGGGCTCTTGCGCTGACGCAGCCTGAAACCCAGCCACAAGGTGGCGATCACGAAGGCCAGCACCGTGGCCCATGCACCGCTGGCCACCCCGAGCTGCGGCAGGCCGCCCCAGCCGCGGATGAGTGCGGGCGTCACCACCAGCCCCACCAGCGTGGAGATGACCAGCGTGAACAGCGGCGTGATGGTGTCGCCCACGCCGCGCAGCATGGCGGTCGACATCAGGAACACGAACAGCCCCGGCATCGCGATCAGCATGATGCGGGCGTAGCGCGTGGAGTCGGCCAGCACGTCGGGCGGCGTGCCCAGCGAGGCCAGCATGGGCGTCGTGAAGATGCCGCCGAACACTGCGATCAGCAGCCCCATGAGGATGCCCACGGTGAGCGTGGTGCCGGCCACCGCCTTGACCTTGGCGACGTCGCGCGCGCCCCAGGCCTGGCCGATGAGCACCGACGCGCCGGCGCCCAGTCCGATGATGAAGGCGATGAAGAAGAACATCACCGGAAAGAAGCTCGACACCGCGGCCAGCGCGCTCACGCCGAGCATCTGCCCGACGTAGATGTTGTTCAGCGTGCCCGACAGCGACTGCAGAATGTTGCTCAGCAGCATCGGCGCGAGGAAGAAGAGGAACACCTTCCACAGCGGACGCGGCGTGTTGACGGGCGCCACGGGCACGCCCTGCAGCCCGCTCTGGCCGCTGCCGGCGGAGGTCTCTGTCGTTGTTCTCATTGGGGGTTCCAGCTGGCGGCGGAGAGTGTCTTCAGGTGGGCGCGCAGGTCCGCGGGCCAGGGTTCGATCAGGTGGCCGAAGCGCTGTTCCTCACCGGCGAACAAGGCGCGCGTGGCTTCCTCGAAGCCGGGCAGGTTGCCGGCGATGGCGGTCATGAAGCGGTAGGTGGCTTCGCGCGCGGCACGTGCGGTGTCACGGTCGGCGTGCACATGGCGCGCGTCGTCGACCAGCTTGCGCAGCGCGACCGAGGCGCCGCCGGGCTGGCGGCCGAGCCAGTCCCAGTGGCGCGGCAGCAGCGTGACTTCGCGCGCGACCACGCCGAGCTTGGGTCGACCGACGCCGCGAGGCGCTTCGTCGCGGTGCTCGCGCGGATCATGGCTGTCGCGTGCGCCGCTCGCCGACGGCGGCAGCGCATGCAGGTCGCGCGGATCGAGGTCGAATTGGGCGCCGGTCTGGTCGTCGAACACCAGGTACGGGCCAGGGTCGTCGCGGCGGCGCAGCTGCTCGATCACCTCGGCCTTCATGCCGTGCGCAACGCGCTGGAAACCAAAGAAGACGGTCAGGGTGGTTGATGGGTTGTCTGGTGACATTCGGTTATGTGTCTCCCGGAGACCGGGGCAAACGAGGTGCGTAATCTACCCGCTGGCGCACGCGGGCGCTCGGCCGTGCGGCGGGTTGTCACCGCTCATTGCACTCATTGCAACAAGCGCGGTGTGCGCTGCACGCAGGCACTCGGGTTCGACGGGTCGCAGGGCTTCCTTGCAATGGGCTTCGACGGTCGCGACGGCATCCTGCACCAGCCGCCTTCCGCCAGGACGCAGCGCCGCATGGCGCCGCGCATCGTTGTCGGGGCCGGCGACGCGTTCGGCGAGGCCGGTCTTTTCGAGCAGGACCATCTTGCGGATGAGGGCGGACATCGGCAAGCCGAGGCTGTGCGCGAGGCCCGGCATGGGCAGGCGGCCGTGGTCCGCGCGCAGCAGCAGATAGAGGAGGGTGAAGTCGCCGAAGTTCAACCCGTGGAAGGCGCCGAGATCGTCATCGAGCCGCCGTGCGAGGCCGGCCTGGGCGTGGTTCAGTGCCAGGCAGAAATCGAGCGCCCCCGGAACGGCGGCGCTCATGGCATGTTGTAGCCGTGCTCGCCGAAGCACTGCAGCTCTTCCTGCCACAGCACCAGCAGCTTCTCGAGCTCTGCCGCACGGTCGAAGCCCGGGTCGTTCTCGCGTTCCTTGACGCGGTCGACCACCTCGAAGCCGAATTGCTCGGGCCCAAGCGCCAGCCAGTCCTGCAGCAGGGCCTTGTTGCGGTGCGAGCGCAGGTTGAGCTCGAAGCGTGCGCGGTTCATGGCGCCTTCCACGTCGAGGCTGCCGGCGACGTAGATGCGCGCGTTCGATCGGTTGCGGATGGCGAACACGCCGGCGGGGCGTACGCTGTCCTTGTATTGCCGGCTCAGGGCACGCTTGGTTTCGGGCGAAAGGTTCATCACTCGGATATTACCCGGGTGAAATTAGATTGACAATAAGACCCGGGTAAAAAGAGATCAGCTTTCCCGCAACCGGCGCCAGCCCCGGGACACGAGGCGATTGATCGCACGGGCCATCCGCCAGGGCCGCGTCTGCCGCACGAGATGGAACACGTGGTCTTTCCAGGCCTTCCATCGCGGATACCAGCGGGCAAACCACGGAATGCGCATCAGCGGCCCTTCGACCAGCTGGAAGATCCGCGCCACGATGGCAGTGCCCGCCAGCTTGGCCAGCACCAGCACGCTGATCGCGGTGGCGGCGTGGCCGCGGCTGAAAAGAAAGAGCGCCAGCACCTTCACTGGCAGCAGAAGGACGACCGGAATGAAGAAGGCCAGCAGCGCGCCCCAGGGCGGCAGGCGGCGCAGCCTGTCTTCGAGCGCGGCCCAGAACGGCAGGCGGGCCAGTCGTGCGACCAGTGCCGCCAGCGGCTCCCACCCCCATTCCTCGAACAGCAGCAGTGGAACGACCAGTGCGATGCCGAGAGCGCGGAGGAGGGCGCGCAGGAAGCGCGCGATCGATGTCATGCGCGAAGGGTACGGCAACGCGCGCCCTTTGGCGCGCGTTGCGTTGGAGAAAGCGCGAAGCCGCTATTTCCTTGCCGGTGCAAAGAACAGGTATTCGCCGCGGCCGAGTTCCGGCGTGACCTCGTAGCCGGCGCACAGGTCGGTGCTGCACGGCACGATCACCACGCGGGGCCAGATGGTGGCTGCCGTCGGGAAACCCGGCATGTACTGCGGCACGTGCCAGACGCCCAGATCGCCGACGGGTTCGGCGTTGTCCGTGCCCCTGGCGTTCTGCACGCCGCTGCCCATGTTCACGCGCTCGATGCGCAGCAGGTTGTTCGGCGGCGGCGCGGCGGCGGCAGCCATTGCCGCTGCAAGGCCGCAGGCTGCCGTCCAGAGGAGCAGGGTCCTGGTCATTTCGGACTCCCGGTGTTCACTGCGGGAATTCCGTCGAACGGCGCGCCACCGCGACGTCGCCGGGTTCGCCCATCAGGCGTGCCGCGCGGATGGCGGAAACGTCGGCCGGGTCGATCGGCGTCACCGTGGCACTCGCGACGGGCGTCACCTCGACCGTGGCCGGCTGCTGCACCGCCACGGCGGCAACCGGCTGCGTCGTGGCCGCCGGCACTGCTGCGGAGGCGCGTGCTGCCGGTAGCGCGGGCACCGCGGCAACGGGTTCAGGCGCGGGCTGTTGTGCCGCAACTTGCGGCGCGGGTTGCGGTGCAGGTTCCGCCTTGACCATCGGCGCTGCCGGCGCCGGCAAAGGAGCCGCCGGTGGCAGGGGCGCCGCTGCCGCCGGCTGCGGCGTCGGAACAGGGCTGGGCACCGGCGGTGCGATGGCCGCCACGGGCTGGACCGGCGCAGGTGCCGGTGCGGGTGGCGGTGCCACGGGCGCTGCAACCGCCACCGGGCGCGGTGCAGCACCGATCGACGAAGCCTGCGGGCCGTAGGCATTCACGCGTTCGTCGGCGTTCATCGACTGCGGGCACTTGGTGCCGGTCATCTCGAGCGCGGCCTGCGCTGCGGGGTCCATGCAGTCCATGGCCAGCGAGGCGGCCTTCATGCCCTTGTTCCAGAGTTCGCGGCTCATCTTGAGCCGCTTGCAGTGCTCGTCCGTCCAGGTGGTGCCGAAGCTGAGGCCGACACCGGGGCCGTTCGCGCTGGCGCTCGTGCTGCCCATGCAGGTGTCGTTGCTGGTCGTCAGGTTCGGTCCGTTGACGGACGGCACGTTCTTGATCGTGTAGCTGCCCGCGTAATCCACCGTGTTGGTGGTAGCGCCCGTGTTGTTGACGTTCTGGTTGCTGGTCATCGTGGTGGTCACGTTGGCCGGGCTCGAGAAGGTCACGGCCTGGGTGTTGCCCTGGGCCGACGTGGTCGCCGAACTGCTGGAGCCGTTGTTCGCACCGCCGTTGTTGGTTGTCTGGGCCATTGCCGCCACGGAGGCGGTCAGCACTACGCAAAAAAGCAGCTTCTTCATTTTTCGTCTCCTTTGATGACCGGGGAGGGGCGGGTGCCCCTCCCCATGAATGCAGCAACCGATGCGTGCGAGGCTCAGGGAGCCGATGCGGTCGCGCTGGAAGCGGCGGAGCCACCGGTGCCGCCACCGTTGGTGAAGCCGCCTGCATTGCCGAAGGCGAAGTTGCTCACGCCGAACGAGCCGCCGTTCGAACCTGCGGTTGCAGAGGTGGAGGTGCCGTTGATCGGGCCGTTGACGGCGCCCGACGAGGCGTTGTAGCCCGAGGTCGTGGTCGACGTGCGGGTCACCACGGCGAGACCGCCGCCAGGACCTGCCGCCGTGGCAGCCGTGTTGTTAGTGCTCGAGGATGCGGCGCCGCCTGCGCTGCCGCTCACGTGGGTCATTCCACCCGCTGAGTAGTTGGCATTGCCGGCCGAGGTCGCATTGGCCTGGGCGTTGGCGCCGCCTGCTGCGGCACCGTTGCCGGTTGTCAGGGCCATGCTGGTCACGCGTCCCGTGGAGGTGGCGGAACCGTTCGCCGCGGCGCCGCCGACGGCGAAGCCCGGAACGGCGAATGCGCTGCCCGAGGCACTGGCGTTGGCCGACGAACTGGAGTTCGCGGCGTTGTAGCTCAGTGCACTGCCCGTTCCGGAACTGGCGGCCGAAGAGCCCGCCGAGCTCGAAGAGCCGGTCGTGGTGGAGGTGGCTGCGATGGCGGAGCTGCCCGTTGCCGAAGCAACGCCGCCAACCAGAACCACTGCGATCGCGATGAGAGTCTTCTTCATGATGCTGCCTCTATGGATTTGTGGAACACATCTGATCGCCGGCCCCTCCGGCCATCAGTTCGCGGTCTGTGACGCCGAATCGGATGTTTCTGCGACGACCGGGGTGCAGTTTCTGCGTCGGGATGGCAATGAAAAATGCCCTGCTCTAGGTAGTGCGAGGCTATGGCGAAAGGCATGCCGGGGCAGGTTGCGTGTGCTCACAAGAAACCGCTTCACCATCCGAGGAAAGACGCAGAAACTACAACTTTCGTTGGACAGTAAAGCCCATCAGCAACAAAATGCAACCGAAGTAATCAAAAAAGCTGAAACTCAAAATCTGAGTAGAAATGAATTAACTTTTGGACACGAACACGGGGTTTTAATTGTCACAAAGGGGTTGGAATGGAAAGCGAACTCGACATTTCGTTGACAGAAGTTGGTACTGGGGCTAGGAAGTACTCGAACCCTGGTCAATTCGGGGGGCTGTTGTCACCCTCCGCCGACACGCTGCCCTGGCCGGATTTCCTCACCGGACAGCAAACCAAACCAGTACGCGTTCTCTTGGTAGACGACGACCCGTTTGTGCGCCGCGTCATCGCCCAGGAGCTCCTCGGCGACCTGCGCATCCAGCTCGAAGGGCAGGCCGGCACCCTGCGCGAAGGCCGGCGGCTGCTGATGCAGCACGAGTTCGACGTGTTGATGGTCGACATCCGCCTCGGCGACGGCAGCGGGTTCGAGCTGATCGAGGAAGCGAAGCGCCACCGCAGCGCCGCCGAGATCATCGTCATCTCCGCGCTCGAGGACGAACCCCAGGTCCTGCATGCCTTCGAGCTCGGCGCCTCCGGCTACCTGGTCAAGAACGCGTGGTTCCAGAGCTATGCGCAGGCCGTTCTGCAGGTGGTCAACGGCGGAGCGGCCATCACGCCGCGGCTGGCGCGACGCCTGCTCGTGCACCTCGACCACAAGCGCACCAACGTCAACCCGGTGCGGCCGCCCGAGAGCAAGGCGACCTTGTCGGCGCGGGAGCGTGAAGTGTTGCGACTTGTAGCGACAGGGTACGTTACAGAGGAGATCGCTCTGCAGCTCACCATCAGCGCCCAGACGGTCAATGCCCACGTCAAGAACATTTACAGGAAACTGCACGCCCATACACGTGCGCAGGCGGTGAGCTTCGCCTCGCACCGGGGTCTTTTATAGGCCGTCTCATGCTCGCGCCGCAGGTCCTTCAGATATCGCACTTCCTGGAAGACCAGTTCGTGTGGTTGTCGATCGGAACCTGGGGCATGTTGCTGATGTGGCTGCGCGCGCGCATCTCGCGTCGGCGCGTGCTCATGTGGGCCGCGCTCGCGGGGGCGCTGCACCTGACGCCGGTGGCGGCGCAGGTGCTTCGCGCCACCTCGGCCATCTCCTTCATGGCGGATGACATGCCGTTCACTTTCTGGGCCCTCCAGGTGTTCAACGTGCTGGTGCTCGGCACGATCCTCGGCATCTGGTACATCGCACAGCGCCGCGCGGCGCGGCTGCGGCAGGTGCAGGCCGTGATGAACGAGCGCCGCCGCATCGCCAACGACCTGCACGACGGCGTCGGGTCCCGGCTGGTGGCGCTGCTGGCCAGCCAGGACCCCAAGGCGAGCGGGCCCGACAGCCTGGCGATGGCGCTGCAGGCCTGCCTGCTCGAACTCCAGCTCACGGTCGACGGCCTGGACGACCAGACCCATGCCACCGTGCTGGAGCGGCTGGGCCACCTGCGCTATCGACTGCGCCCGGCTTTCGAGCGCATGGGCATTGCGCTGGAATGGAACATCTCCGCCGAGGCCCAGGCGCTCGACCTGCCGCCCGAGACGGCCACGCAGGTCTGCCGCGTGGCGCAGGAGGCGCTGTCGAATGCGCTGCGCCACTCGCGCGCCAGCCGCGTCGAGCTGCGCGTCGCGGCGCAGGACAGGGGCAGGGCGCTGTCGATCGAGGTGCGCGACAACGGTCGCGGCCTGCAGCCGCAGGCAGCCGGATCGCCCGAATTGCCGGCACCCACGAACCTCGGAAAGGGCTTGCGAAGCATGCATTCACGCGCCGAGGCCATCGGCGGCGAGCTGGACATCATGGGCATCGCGCCGTACGGTCTCTGCGTGCGTCTCGTGGTGCCGTGCAAGGCCGCGGCCGACGAGCCGCAAAGCACCCGGCCACAGGCCGAAAGCATGCTGTAACACCGTGCGCCGGGCGCCCGGGCGGCACCGTCTGCGCCTATGGCAAACTCCCGCGCTTTGCCAGGGACGCGCTCAAGCATGCAGAAAATCATTCGCCAGCTCGCCGCCGAGATCAAGGTCGGCGAGAACCAGGTGAAGGCCGCCGTCGAACTGCTC
>Ga0209050_1004055_pt1 | contig 10263 bp, 5 predicted proteins | sample Araplavi_mTSA_r2_FD_184276 | JGI IMG/M metagenome (GOLD analysis project Ga0209050, IMG submission 184276) | Arabidopsis root microbial communities from North Carolina, USA - plate scrape MF_Cvi_mTSA_r2 (SPAdes) (version 2) | ecosystem: Host-associated > Plants > Roots > Endosphere | place: USA...
GATTCCCCGGTCACCTGCGCGGACGCGGGCAGGCGCTGTTCACGGTGATCGGCTACGGCTTCGGCGGCGTGCTTGGGGTGCTGCTCGGCGGGGCCGTGGCGCAGGAGTTCGGGTACCGGACTATGTTCGCCGCGGCGGCTTTGCTGGCGGTGGCGGGGAGCTTGTGTGCGTGGCGGGTGGTGAGGCTGGAGCCGATGGAGCGGCCGGTTCGGGCCTGAGAAACCGCAGTGCGCAGGAGCCGCTCGCAGCTTCCTGTCTTGATTGCCTCGAAGTAAAAAGCCGCGCCATGACTGCCTGGTGGCGACATGGCGCGGCTGGTGTCATGCAAGACGCCGGCAACATGCCGACGCCTTGTCCTGTCGCCTCGAATCAGCGTGCGAGGCCGATCTGAAGGTAGCCGGCGACCGGGCCGCCGCGCGCACCGACCACTGCCGAGAGGGTGCCGTCCTGCGTGGCGAAATAGTTCTCGGCGCTTGGGCCTGTGAACAGACGCAGGTTTGCGATGGTGGGGCTGGGCGAAGTCAGGTTGGCACCGAAGGCGGAGACCGTGGCATCGCTGCGCGCGAGCACGGTCGAATAGGTGGTCGCGTCGAAGTCGAGCGTGCCCCAGCTGCCGTTGGTGTCGCCACCGCTGGTTTTGCTCGTGGGCCACGTTGCGGACTCCGTGAGCCCGATGCGGAATATCGAGTCGTTCGGCGCCGCCGTGTTGGTGCCGGCCGCGAGATAGACGTTCTTCCCGGCCACGCGCGCCATATAGAAGACGCCAGCGTCCAGCGGGTCCGCCACGTTGACGATGTTCCATGCATCGGGCGCTGCGCCCTGCGTCACGTTGTACGTCAGCAAGGAGATTGGAGGGCAAGCTGCGACGGAGGTGATGCCCACTTCATTGCACAGTTGCAGCACGGTGCCCGCGCTGGTGATCTGGAGCTGCCGGATGTTCGAGTCGCGCGTGGCGGCTTGCAAGTTGATGCCGAGGCGCGTGTACGCGCCGTCGAGCGTCGACTGTGTCGTCACCATCGCGCGCGATGCCACGAACGGTTGAACCGCATAGGTGCCCGGCACCTTCGCAACCTGGAACGGGAAGCTGCCGACCACGGTGTCGGTGGCGATTCGGAACCGCGTGTTGACGGCCTTGGCCGTGTTGCGCGAGCTCTTGATCAGGTAGGTGCCGGCTTCAGAGGGATCGGTGGTGAAGGTGTCCGAGACGGTGGCACCGGTCTCGTCGGTCATGGCGTACGACAGCGTGTCGAAGTTGAGCGCCAGCGCCTGGCGCGTGCCGTTGGTTGCGAACACCTTGTAGGAGCCGTTGCGCGCGTCGCCTGGGGCGACGTTGAAGACCGCGTCCTTGGTCAGCGCCGCGTTGGATGTGGCCTTGGCGCTCACCGTGAGCACGCTGGCAGCGGTGGTCGAGTTGACGATCTGCGCAGACCACTTGCTGCTGGAGATGTCCGGATTGCGCAGCGTCACGGTGCCGGAAGGGGCGGAACCGCTCGTCCAGTCGGAACCCAGGCTGGCCGCCACCGTGACAGTGTCGCCGGGCTTCACCGCATATTGCCCGTTGCCGTCGGCCGACGCGCTGTTGCCGTTCACCGTGACGGTGAGGCTCAAAGTCGCCGCTGGGATCGGCAGAAGAGGAAAGGCCGCACCTCCGCCGCCTCCACCACCACCGCCGCATCCCGCCAAACCTGCTACGAGGACAGCCGCGCCAGCCGTCATTGAAAACCAATTCATTAACTTTTCCCTCTTGTTTATAAAAGCCGTGGCATTTGAAAAATGGGGCCACGGCGCTTCAAATCGTAAGGGGAAAAATCGAATATGTAAGCAATTGAAATGCTAGGGTAATCCTTTGGATTGCTAGCTTTCTGCAGTCTCCAAAGCTCAAACCTCGTGTTTTCTGCTGTGAAATGAGTCGTTGCTAGCGTTTCTTGCTTAGCGGCTGAGCGGCACAGATCCGGCGCGCGGAGCGCTTCTACGGGCGTAACCCTGTCTGCCCGGGAGCGCCGTGTTGCGAGACAGACGGCACGCAAGGCGGTTTGAGCGTGGTTCCGGCTTCCTGCGCATGCGGCGCGGAAGCCGCCCGCTACTTCTTCGCCCCCTTCACCGGCTTGACCACCACCGCCTTCCCCTTGCCACCCTTCGCGCCCTTTCCGTCGCCTTTCTCCTTCTCGAAGCGAGCGTGGTACTCCGACGCCAGCTTGCGCAGCGAGCGTCCGATGTTCGCGTAGTCGTATTCGTTGAGGTTGGCCAGCGGCACCCGTCCCGATGCGTGCTTGCCGCCGAAGCCGCGGCCCGGCAGCAGTACGATGCTGGTCTCCTCGGCGATGCGGAAAAGGGCCTCGTTGGGCTGGAGCCGTGTCGATATCCACTTGCCGAACTGCTCGCCGTGCATCTGCGTGGCGATGTCCTGCAGGTCGAGCAGGTGGTAGTAGCTCACCGAATTGGGGTCGGCCTGCAGCGGCAGGCCGAGCTCCCGGGACAGCGCCTCCTTGCGCCACGCGACGATGCGCTTCATGGACTTCTTGTACGCCTCGGGCTCGTCCATCAGGCAGAACAGCGAGAACATCACCATCTGCGCCTGCACGGGGGTCGACAGGCCGGCCGTGTGGTTCAGCGCCACGGTGCGGCTGTCGGCCACGAGGCGGTCGATGAACTTGAGCCTTCGCGGCTCGGTGGTGATGGAGCTGTAGCGCGCGTCGAGGTCCGCCTTCACCGCTTCGGGCAGCGCGGCGATCATGTGGTCGAGGACGTTGTCCTCGTGCGTCGCCACCACGCCCATGCGCCAGCCGGTGGCGCCGAAGTATTTCGAGAACGAATACACCAGGATCGTGTTGCGCGGGCAGATGGCGAACAGCGAGAGGAAGTTGTCGGCGAAGGTGCCGTACACATCGTCCGTAAGGATGATCAGGTCGGGCCGCTGCTTCATGATGTCGGCGATGTAGCCGAGCACTTCGTCGCTGATCTTCACCGACGGGGGATTGCTCGGGTTGCACAGGAAGAAGGCCTTCACCTTCGGGTCGAGCAGCTTCTGCAGCTCCTTCTTCGTGAACTGCCAGCCGTTCTCGGACGGCGCATCGATCAGCGTTTCTATCAGCTGGTAGTCGTTGAGGTGCGGGATCTCGATGTACGGCGTGAAGATCGGCATGCCGAGCGCGATGGTGTCACCGGGCTGCAGCAGGTGGTTCTCGCGCAGGCTGTTGAAGAGGTAGGTCATGGCGGCAGTGCCGCCTTCCACCGCGTACATGTCGAAGCTGCCCACGAAGGGATGCGTGCCGACCATCTCCTTGTGGATGTACTGGCCCACGATGACCTCGCTCAGGCGCAGCATGCGGTCGGGCACCGGGTAGTTGCAGCCCAGGATGGCCTCGCACATCTCGTAGATGAAGTCGCCCGCGGACAGGCCGAGCTGGTCGCGCACGTACGACACGGCAGCCTCGATGAAGCGCACGCCGGGCTCGTCCTCGTGCGACTTGGTGAAGATCTCGAAGCGCGCCTCGATGCCCTCGCGCTGCGGAAAGCCTCCCACCCCGTCCATGTAGATGTAGGAGCGCTCGCTCTCCGTCATGGCGAACAGGCCGAACTGGAAGAAGCCGTGCCGTGGCGTGGTCGCCCGGAAATTCGGATTACCGCGCCCGGCGTTGAGCATGAGCCTGTCGCTCTGTCGGGCCACCTGGATCAGTGCGTCCTTCAGTTCGAAGGGGCTCAGGCCGCCGAGACCATCTCGGGCGTGGCACTGGCCGCGTCGACCGCCTCACCGCCGCCGCCCATCGTCGTCCAGAGCCGGTCTGCCTCCGCGCGCAGATCGACGCGCAAGAGCAGCGGAAACACCTGGCTGGTGACGGTCACGATCGCGATCAGCCCGAACACGTAGGTGATCGAATAGGCCGTGACCACGTTGGCCTGCAGCTGCCGGATGTCCGCCGCCGGCAGTGCGAGCTTGGAGATGGCATCGGTCGCCGTGCCCACCACCGCCGATTCGGTGGCCGCGCCGGCCATCAGGCCTGCGGCCGTGCCTTGGTCGAGCGACAGAAAGAGCGTGGCGGCCAGCACCAGTGCGAGCACCACCACCACCTCCACCAGGCAAAGCAGGCCGAGCCGCAATCCCTTGGCGTCGAGGTTGGCGAAGAATTGCAGCCCGCCGGCATAGCCGAGCGCAAAGATGAAAAGCATGAAGAAGAAATTCTTCACGCCGTCGTCCAGCTGGATGCCCAGTTGCCCGACACACAACGCGGCAATCAGGGTGCCGCAGATGCCGCCGAGCTGGATCGGGCCGAAACGGATCTGCCCTACCGCATGGCCGATGGCGAGCACCACGCACAGCGCAATTTCAGGCTGGCGCCTCAGTAATGCTGCTATCTCACCGGGTTCCAAGCCGATCCTCCGGGTTACGGTTTGTTCTTGCTTGTTCGCGAATTAGAGAGAACTTTTTTCTGAGGCGCTCGAATCCAAATTATTCGAATTGTTTCTTACGATAAATCAACATTTAAAATAATTGTGAAAACATGCAGGGGAGGTGGGCGTGAAGCTCAATTTGCAAACAATATTCGTATTGAATCAATTTCAATTAGGCGGTTTGTCTTATAGGCAGGCTGCGGCGCGGCGATGAATCGCCGCGTCACCATCCAGACGCCCCTGGGCGAGGCGCTGCAGTTCCGCCAGTTGGTAGGCCGCGAGGCGCTGAGCCAGCTCTACGCGTTCGACATCGAGCTGCTGGGCACCAGCAATGCGCTTGATGCCAAGGCGCTGCTGGGCAAGGCCGCCACCGTGACGGTGGAGACCGAAGGCGGCGTGCGCCACCTGTGCGGCATCGCCACGCGCTTCGGGCTGCAGCAGGAAGACGCGCGGCACTCGTTCTACCGGCTGCGCCTGCGCCCCTGGCTCTGGCTGGCCACGCGGCGCAGCGACTTCCGCATCTTCCAGGCGAAGAGCGTGCCCGACATCGTTTCGGAGGTGCTCGGCACCTATGGGTACCCCGTCGAGAAGAAGCTCACCCGCGGCGACTACCGGGTGTGGGACTACTGCGTGCAGTACCACGAGAGCGACTTCGACTTCGTTGCGCGGCTGTGCGAGCTCGAAGGCATCTATTTCCATTTCCGGCACGAGGCCGCGCAGCATGTGCTGGTGTTCGCCGACGACATCGCCGGTTCGCACGTCCCGCTGCCCGGCGGCGAGGAGGTGCGCTACCACCCGCTGGAGAAGTCGGGCATGGCCGGCGGACCGGGGCAGCGCGAGCGCATCTACGCATGGGAGACCGCGGAGGAGGTGCGCTCCGGCCACCACTACAACGACGACTACGACTTCGAGAAGCCCAAGGCCGAGCTCTCGCACCTGCGGCAGATGCCGACGGGGCACGACCACGACAGCCACGAGCAGTACGAATGGCCCGGCGGCTTCACGCAGCACGGCGACGGCGAGACCTATGCACGCATCCGCAACGAGGAGCAGCTGAGCCAGCGCAGCCGCGTCACCGGCCGCTCCAACCTGCGCGAGCTGGCCACCGGCCACACGCTGCGCCTGACCGGTCACCCGCGCGCCGACCAGAACCAGCAGTACCTGCTGGTGAGCGTGAGCTACCACCTGCAGGAGACCCTGCAGGCGAGCGAGGGCAAGGACGGCACCGAAGGCTCGGTGCAGCGCTTCGCCTTCGACGCGCAGGCCACCAGCTATCCATGGCGCCCCGCGCGCACCACGGCCAAGCCGCGCACGCACGGCCCGCAGACCGCGATGGTGGTCGGGCCGCAGGGCGAGGAGATCTGGACCGACCCCTACGGGCGCATCAAGGTGCAATTCCACTGGGACAGGCTGGGGCAGGAGAACGAGCACTCGAGCTGCTGGGTGCGCGTGTCGACCGCCTGGGCGGGGTCGACCTTCGGCATGACCTCGGTGCCGCGCATCGGCATGGAGGTGATCGTCGACTTCCTCAACGGCGACCCCGACTACCCGATCGTCACGGGCTGCGTGCACAACGCCGGCACCATGCCGGCGTGGGAGCTGCCGGGTCAGAAGCACCTGTCGGGCATCCGCAGCCGCGAGCTCGGCGGCGGGCGCGGCAACCACCTGGTGCTCGACGACACGCAGGGCAGGATCCAGGCGCAGCTGCGCAGCGACCACCAGGCGAGCCAGCTGAGCGTGGGTCACATCGGGCGCATCGAGGACACCGCGGGGCGGCAGGAGCCGCGCGGCCAGGGCTTCGAGCTGCGCACCGACGGCCACGGCGCATTGCGCGCGGCCAGGGGCCTGCTGGTGACGACCGAGCCGCGCGCCAACGCGCAGGCGCACACCACCGACATGGGCGAGACCGTGGCGCGGCTCACGCAGGCCCGGGACCTGCACGAGGGCCTGAGCGAAGCCGCACAGGAAGCCAGGGCGCACGAGGCGGGCGACCAGGACGAGGTCACGCAGGCCCTGAAGGAGCAGAACGACGCCATCAAGGGCCAGGGCGCCGGCAACGGCGCGCAGGGCGAGTTCCCGGAACTGCAGGAACCGCACCTCGTGCTGGCGAGCAAGGCGGGCATCCAGAGCGCCGCGCAGGGCTCCACGCACATCGTGAGCAACGAGCACAACGCGATCACCAGCGGCGGCCACACCAGCGTGAGCGCGGGCAAGAGCTTTTTGGTGAGCGCGAAGAACGCGGTGCGGATGTTCGCGCACAAGGCCGGCATGAAGCTGGTGGCGGCCACCGCCGACATCGACATCTCGGCGCTGAAGGACAGCGTCAACGTGCTGGCCAAGCTCAACATCACGCAGACGGCCAACAGGATCACCATCAGCGCGAAGGAAGAGGTGGTGATCAACGGCGGCTCGAGCTACAGCCGATGGAACTCCGGCGGCATCGAGCACGGCACCTCGGGCACCTGGCGCGAGCATGCGTCGGTGCACAGCCTGGTCGGGCCGGCCAGCGAGGGCAAGCCATCGCTGCCCAACCCCGCGCCGCTGCCGCGCGGGCAACTCGACCTGTACCACCAGTACATCAAGCAGAGCGGCGAGAAGCGGCAGGGCGTGGCACAGGGCGACTACACGGTGGTGGATTCGGAAGGCGGCACCCACAGCGGCACGCTGGATCGCAACGGCTTCGCCAGCGTGGCGGGCCTGCCCATCGGCACGGCCAAGGTGACCTTCGGCAAGGACCCGCGCGACCCGTGGGACGAAGGCAGCTACTTCGGCACGCCCGATGAATGGAAGGCCAAGGGCGCAACGGCAGGGGGCGGCGCAGAGGCCGGCGCGGGTGTGTCGGGCGCCGGCGGCATGGCCGGCTTCGGAAGCACGCTCGCCGCTGCCGGCAAGGGCGCCGTCGGCGGCATGCAGGGGCTGGTCTCGGGTGGCGGCAATGCGCTCGGCGCAGCCGGTGCGCTCGCGGGTGTCGCGGGCCTGAGCAGCAAGGCCGCCGGCGCGATCGGCCAGGTCACGCAGGCGGCCGGCATGGCGCAGCAGGCGGTGAGCGCCGCGCAGGCCATCCAGCAAGGCGGTGCCAAGGCGCTGCTCGGCCAGGCGAGCCAGGCTGCGACGGGCATGGCGATCCAGGCGGCGGGCACGAAACTCGGGCCCATGGGCGTGCCGATCACCGGCGTGATGAGCGGTGCGGTGAACGGCGGGATGAAGGGCGTGGTCAACGGCGCCATGAATGGTGCGGTGAATGGGGCCGTGAACGGCGTGACGAATGGCGCTGCAGGTGCCCTGAAGCCGGGCGTGTCCGCGGTGGCCGGTAGTGCGCTGCCTGCAGGGCGTACGCCGGGCTTCCTGGCTTGATCGGCCGATGTCCTCGCAAGTCATCATCCTCGCGCACGACCTCTGGCGCAAAGGCGCGGGCGGCGCGCCGGCCGGGCTGGCAGGGCAGGCCGACAGCTTCGCCTACGCCGGCCTCGACCTCGGCCTGGCGCAGTTCGCGGGCTCGACCTTCAACGGCAGCAGCTTTGCCGCGGTCAGCTTCAGGCAGGCCGGCTGGAGCGCCTGCCGGTTCACGGGCTGCAGCTTCACGCAGTGCGACTTCGAAGCCATGGCCATCACCGGCTGCACCTTCGTCGACTGCACCTTCGCCCAGTCGAGCTTCGACCGCAGCCAGTTGAGCCACACAAGTTTTCGCCAATGCCACTGGGACAGCCTGAGCTTCGCGCAGGGGCAGTGGTCGAGCGTGGAAGTGCTCGACTGCAGCGGCACGGTCGTCACCGGCGAAGGGCTGCAGGGCCGTTGCGTGGATTTCACCGGGAGCACCTTCGAGCGGCTCGAGTTCCGCAACGCACAGATCAACTGAACCGACTGGACCGACAGGACGAGCCCCGTCGAACGGCGGACTGGATTTGCAGAGACCGCGCAGCAGCGCAAGAAAGAGCAACAAGAATGTCAGGGACGCAAGGACCGCCGCCACAGCCGGCACCGGCAGCGGAGGAGAGAGAGCCGCAGACGGCGGTGGCGCCGTTGAACACCATCGTGAAGGAAGACGTGGCCGCCGCGAGCAAGGCGGTGGACGACTGGCTGCGCGCGTTCTCGGGCGGCTACGTCACGCTGGAGCGGCTGACGATGGTGCTGGGCAGCATCCCGATCGTCGGCAACATCATGGCGCTGGTGGATGTGTTCCTGGACATCATCAGCATCGTCGAGAAGAAAGCCAAGGACGGCATCGAGAGCTTCCTGCTGTGGGTGAGCCTGGGCATCAACCTGATCGGGCTGATTCCGCTGCCGCCGAGCATGGCGGCGGCACGCATGAGCCTGCGGCCGACGCTGCACCTGGTGAAGCAGGAACTGAGGAACGCCGCCTCCAACCTCGGCGAGGCCGTCGTCACCATTCTCGTGGGCCACCTGAACGCCACCATCGCCGGCGAGCTCGAGAGCCTCATCGACGGCGCCATCGCGAAGCTCGGCGACATGCTGCAGAGCTGCGCCAAGCTGGCCGACGACGTGGTCGACAACCTGGTCGACGTGCTGCGGCGCGTGCTGGGCCAGAAGGACATGTTCGACACCGGCACGCCCGCCGCCGCCGAGACCCGCGTGCACGACCCCAAGACCCAGAGCACCTGGAGCCGGCTGTGGGGCAGCGCCGTGAAGTACACCAAGGAGTCGGCCAACTACGTGGCCAAGGCCGCGTCCAGCCGGCTGCCGCCCAGCCTGGCTGGCCGCGTCAACGAGGTCATCGAGAGCCTGCTGAACTTCAAGGTCTCGTTCCGTGCCACGCTCGGCCGTCTCGCGAGCCAGGAGGAGCAGGCCAGCATCCGGTGGCTGCTGAACAAGCTGAAGGCCGCGCTGCTGCGCAAGAAGGGCCAGCGCGGTGCCATCGTGCAGCCCAGCACCGGCGCGGTGGCCGACAAGGACAAGCCGGGCGCCCAGCTCGAGCACGTCAGCAAGCAGGCGCCGGCGCAGAACACGGCCGGCTGCAAGAACTGCCCGGCGCCCGCGCGCGTGGGCGGCTCCATCAGCCTGGCGACGGGCTGCGAGAGCTTCATGCACCTTGACTTCGTGCTGGCGGCACCGCTGCCCATCGAATGGGCGCGCAGCTACAGCAGCCAGCTCGACGCGTACGACCGCGGCAGCCTCGGCGCGCGCTGGATCGTGCCCTACAGCGCGCGCGTGGACATCGTCACGCCCGACAGGGGCGCACGCCAGGGCCAGCCGAGCCTGGTGTACCGCGCGGGCGACGGCCGCGAACATGCGTACCCTGTGCTCGAGGTGGGCCAGGCCTGGCGCGACGCCATCGAAGCCGTGACGCTCACCCGCCTGAGCGAGACCCTGCTGGCACTCGACTTCGGCAAGCCGCTGCCCGCGGGCGAGCAGGCCGAGTGGCGCGAGCTCTACGAGCGCGTCGAAGGCCGCCAGCACTACCGGCTCGTGGCCCAGCAGGCGAAGGACGGCAAGTCGATCGGGCTGCGCTACGACCACGTGATCGCCTCGACCGGCGAGCAGGTGCTGAGCGACGTGATCAGCAAGCAGGGCGAGGTGGTCATCGCGCACGTGGGCACGCTGCCCGATGCGCAGACGGGCCTGATCAAGTCGGTGTGGGAGCTGAAGGACGGGCAGGTCGTTCGCCAGCTCGCGGCGTACACGCACGACGGCGAGCGCGACCTCGTGGCCGCGCAGGACGAGGACGGCGCGAGCTGGAGCTACACCTACGCGCACCACCTCGTCACGCGCTACACCGACCGCACCGGCCGCGGCATGAACCTGCAGTACGACGGCACGGGCGCGGATGCGAAGGCGGTGCGCGAGTGGTCGGACGACGGCAGCTTCGCGCTCACGCTGGAGTGGGACAGGAACATCCGCCTGACCTACGTGACGGAC
>Ga0209050_1004060_pt1 | contig 10247 bp, 7 predicted proteins | sample Araplavi_mTSA_r2_FD_184276 | JGI IMG/M metagenome (GOLD analysis project Ga0209050, IMG submission 184276) | Arabidopsis root microbial communities from North Carolina, USA - plate scrape MF_Cvi_mTSA_r2 (SPAdes) (version 2) | ecosystem: Host-associated > Plants > Roots > Endosphere | place: USA...
CCTCCAGCCCCAACACCTCTACTTTCAACGGCAGATCTTCGATGTGCTGATTGGTGCGGGTAGAAGAGACAATGATCTCTTCCAATGCTTCGTCCAAAGCCGAAAGCCCGATCGTCAGATCTTGCATCGCCGGCACGTTCACGGCCACCACCGTATCGCGATATCCTACAAACGACGCCTTTACCAGCAGACTGCCACTGGGTAAGTCTCGCAGAACAACTTGTCCGGTCTGATCCGCCGCACCCCCGCGTTCGGAGCGTTCCACCTGTACGCTCGCCCCCGGAAGCGCCTCGCCGGTGGCCCCGTCCCGCACGGTCACCGTCAGCGTGTGCTGAGCATAAACATAAACCGAAAAGAAAATCAGCACGAAAGAGCATGTTAATTTCATATGAGCAAATCTGTATGGTGCCCGAAAACTAAAAGCCAATTCTGTAGACTTTCCGTATTTCAAATCCTCCCCAAAAGAATCTGTGAAAACCGGAAACCACCAGGGAAGAACGGCATACTAAAACAACTGCCCCTACCTCAAAACCGAAATAGATCATCTAAATTGCCTCAACCAAAACCAACTGCAGAATGATTTTCTAAATTTGCCCCAGCCCGATCACAACCGACTGGCAGCCGGCTACTGACTACTGGCTCCTGACTACTGACTTATGAAAATTCTCATCATCGAAGACGAAAAGGACCTCCAAAACAGCATGCTCCAATTCCTGCGGCAGGAGAGCTACATATGCGAAGTGGCCGGATCGCAGGAGGAAGCTGATGAGAAGATCATGCTCTATGACTACGACTGTATTCTACTGGACATCAATCTTCCGGATGGGAATGGGCTGAACATTTTGAAACGGATCAAAGAGGCAAACAAACCCGAAGGCATCATCATTATCACCGCGCGTGATTCGCTCGACGACCGGGTGGAAGGTTTGAACCTGGGAGCCGACGATTATCTGACGAAGCCTTTTCATTTGTCGGAGTTGAATGCCCGGGTATCGGCCGTGATCCGCCGGAAGCAATTTGGGGGAAGCAACAAACTCAAATTTCATGAGATCGTCGTGGACCTTCCCGGAAAGGCGGTGACGGTGAATGACCGTGTAGTGGAGCTGACGCGCAAGGAATACGACCTGTTGATCTTTTTATTGGCCAATAAGAACCGGGTGGTGTCCAAGAACGCCATCGCCGAACATTTGTCGGGCGATCATGCGGAAATGTTGGACAAGTTCGACTTTCTGTATTCGCACATGAAGAACTTGAAACGAAAACTGGCCGAGGCCGGGAGTGAAGACTATATAAAGACCATTTACGGCTTGGGTTACAAGTTCTCCACATGAGATTATTGCAGGTTAGTTTACGAAGCTCGTTGCTGTATTCGCTCGTCGTCGTGCTTATCAGCATCCCCGTGTCGCTCCTTTCGCTTCATAAGATCCTGAACGATGAAGTGGATGAATTGCTGGCCGCGCACACGGCGGAATTTTTGAAGCACATAAAAACCTTCGATTACCTCGAGGACCTCGAAACCGATCTCGAAGTATTCGACCAACTGGCCTACGACATCGATATCAAACCCTCTGATGGCCGGGAGACGGGAGCCAGTCATTATGAAACCGTTTCGTCGTATGACAGCGTGGCGCATGAGCGGCGTCCGTTTCGCGAACTTTCATCGCAAGTGATCATAAAAGAAAAACCTTACGTGCTCACGTTGCGCATGTCGTTGGTGGATAACGACCAGCTCATGTATGCCATTGGCCTGGTGCAGTTTGCGCTGATCGTGTTGCTGGCCGGCGGATTGCTGCTGTTGAATCGTGCGCTCTCTAAAAAGTTGTGGGAACCGTTTTACAAAACGTTGAGCCAGCTCAAAGCTTTCCAGGTGGATAAAAGCGGAACGATTGCCGTAGTGAAAACCAATATTATCGAGTTCAACGATCTGAATCAGACGGTGAGTCACCTGGCCGACCGCAACCGGAAAGTATTCCTGCATCAAAAGGAGTTTATCGAGAACGCTTCCCACGAATTGCAAACGCCGTTGGCGGTGTTCCAGGCAAAACTGGATTTACTCATGCAAAAGCCTGGCATGTCGGAAGCCGAAGCTGCGCTCATCACCGATCTGGAAGCTACTGCCCAGCGTATGGCGCGCCTCAATAAAAACCTGCTGTTGCTCAGTAAGATCGACAACGAACAGTTCACTGGAAAAGAGGAGGTGGAAGTGTCAAAGCTTGCCGACGACCTGCTCTCCAATATTACCTTCACGGCGGACGTCGAAAACGTGCCGATCAGCCGCTCACTCGAGCCCTTGCACATCCACGCCAACAAGGCCTTGATCGAGATCTTGTTGACCAACCTATTCCACAACGCTGTCCGCCATACGCCGGAAGGCAGTGTGCAGGTGCAGCTTCGCGAACGCACGCTCACCGTGACGAACAACGGAAAACCCTTGATAATGGACACGAAAAAAATGTTCGATCGCTTCACCAAGGAAAGCCCGAAGACGTCCAGTACCGGGCTTGGGCTGGCCATTGTGAAACGCATTTGCGATACGTGTGGGTATGGGTTGTCGTACCGGTATGAACATGGGCGTCATGTTTTTTCCGTGACTTTTCACTGAGCCAGGCGGTGCAGACTTGTTGCGGCCGGGTTATTCCTTGGCGTGCACCCAATCCGCAATGGCGCGTTGCGAGCGTATAGCCGAATCATTGCCCGGCATCCTCAGTTCGACATTTTTTCCTTCACCATCGATGAGTGCCCCCTGACAATTGTCGGCCAGCTGGAGGCGTAGCATTTCCATGAGATCCGCCTTCAGGTTCGCGTTTGTGATGGGGAAGCAAACTTCAATGCGGCGGTAGATGTTGCGGATCATCCAGTCGGCAGAGCCCATGAAGATCTCGGGTTGGCCATTGTTTTCGAAGAGGAAGATGCGGCCGTGTTCGAGATAGCGGTCGATGATTCGCTTTACGGTGATGGTCTCGCTAATCCCTTTTACACCCGGGATCAGACAACAAATACCCCGCACGATGAGCCGGATCTTTACACCTGCCTGCGAGGCTTCATAGAGTTTTGTGATGAGCACGCGCTCTTCCAGGTTGTTGAGTTTGATCGTGATGCCGCCAGGCTTGCCTTGCCGGGCGTATTGAATTTCGCGATCGATCAGGGCAAGGAAACGTTCCTGCAGGTTGAAGTGGCCGACCAGCAAATGCCCGAAAGAGAGATCGGTTTTGCGCGATCGCTTTTTTCGTTTTTTCAGAAAGTCAAATAGCCATTGAATTTCCGTAAGCATGGGTTGATGGGCCGTGAGCAGGACGTGGTCGGTGTAGAAGCGAGCCGTACTTTCGTTGAAGTTGCCCGTGGCGAGCAGCCCGAGCAGGGATGTTTTCTTATGGTGCTTGCGCTTCACGAGGGCCAGTTTGGCGTGCACCTTCAGCCCGGGAATGCTTTCGATGATGCGCACCCCCGCTGCCTTCATTTGTTTTGACCATTTAATGTTGTTGGCCTCGTCAAACCGCGCTTTCAATTCAACAAAGACCACGACGTGTTTTCCGTTTTTAGCGGCACTGATCAGCGCATTGGCAATACGGGATTCGGCGGCTACGCGGTAGAGGGTCACGTAGATGGCTTTCACCGTGGGATCGAGTGCGGCTTCCGAGAAAAAACGAAGCACCGTGTCGTAGCTGTGGTAGGGCGGGTGAAGCAGCAGGTCCTTTTTTTGGATCTCCTGGAAAAGCGACGATTGCCGTGGAATGGGCAGACGCGTTATGGGCCAGGATTCATAGCAGAATTTGCCGTCTTTCAGCGGCAGCGTGGCGAGGTCTTTGAGGTTGTGATAGGCGCCGCCGACAATAAAATTGGCCGTACCCAGGTGTAGTTTCTTCTTTAGGATGGCCAGTGTGTGCGGGGTGAGGCCGGGTTCGTATAGGAACCGGGTGGCGAAGCCCAGGTCGCGGGTCCCGATGCGCTGTTCGATCTTTTCGGCGAGGTTGCCGCTAAACTCATCTTCCAGGTTCAGGTCCGAGTCGCGGGTGATCTTTATGCTTTGATGTGTAAAGATCTTTTGATGCACGATCTTACCCAGGTTAAGTTTGATAATATCTTCCAGGAATAAAATGTACTGAACCCCGTGATGCTCCACGCGATAGAACCGCGGCAATTCTTCCGACGGCACGTTGACAATGTACACTTCTTTTCGCTTTCCCGTCGATCGTGTGGTGACCACCAGGTACAGCTTGTTGTTCTCCGGAAAGAAGTCGGTGTGCTTTGCGATCTTGACCGGCTGCAGAAAGGTGGCGACGGTGTACGTGAAATAGTCGTTCACCGCATCGTGGATAAAATCGGGGATGGGTTCATTGTAGACCAGGTGTATGGCATGCGATCGCAGCGCTTGCAGGATGTCCGATTCGATCACACTGCCAAAGCGCTTCTGCTGACGCACCACCGTTTCGTGTATGACCGGCAAAGTTTGCTTTAACTCTTTTTCTTCGTTCTTCTTGACTACGGCACTCAGCGCGGTTCGGGCCGGCATGCGCACGCGATAAAATTCATCGAGGTTCGAAGAGTAGATGGCGAGAAACCGGATGCGTTCCATCAACGGCACCGAGTCGCGCTGGGCTTCCAGGAGGACACGCTCATTGAACGAAAGCCAGCTAAGATCACGATCGAAGAAGGGATAGGGAACAGGGACGGGGTCGGTTTTGTGGGCCATGCGTGTAGGGTCGGAGGAACAGTCCTCACCAAAATAATCAAATTAAAGACTGCACAGACAACGGTGGTGACGCTTATTTTATTGCCGGTAGCCAGTCTTTGCTGGCGATGGCCCCGGTGTCTTTTTTTGTTGACAGGCTCGATTATTTAACAAAAACTTAAACCCGGCGGCGCATTCCGTTGACCCTGAATCACTATCTTTTTGGATGTTCACGTCCTTCCGGCAACGGCTGCTCTTTTGTTTTTCGCTCATTCTCGGCGCAAGCTTTCTCATCGTGATCCTTACGCACTATCATCAGCTGGCCCGGGAAAAGATCTCGCGCTCCACGGCGTTGATCGAATCGGCCTATGTGTTGATGTTGAAGGACATCAATATTAAGAGCGACCTCTTCAACCAGGATGTGCACCAGCCCGCCTTTTTTAAAACCGGGACCAGCCCAAACCTGCAAGATCACCGGCGGATGAAGGACTCCATCGAATTGACCCTGGACGCCGCCATCGCTTCGTTCCAGCATTTGCCCTACACGATGGACTCGGGCTTGTATGTTGTGGAGCGCCAGCTCAAAGGATCGGAAGCGCTCTTCGACACACTGACCACCCTCTTGCTGGATCGCGGCTACAAAGACTACAACCTGGAAGGCGCTATGCGGCGTCACATTCATTGGCTGGAAGATCATCAGGCCATTCCCGCCGATAAGATGTTGAGCCTGCGCCGTCATGAAAAAGATTATATCATCCGGCAAGAACCTGAATACGTGCAGAAGCTGAATGCGATGGTCACTAATTTGCTGAAGCAATATCCATCCGCCTCCGATTCTGCCGCGGTTCACCTGGCGGCCTATCGCGACCGGTTCAATGAAATGGTGGCACTCGAAACGCGCATGGGCATACGCAACAATTCCGGGTTGAAGCGACAGATGGACGACAAGCTCAAAGCCATCGGTCATTCGCTGAACCAGGTGGTGATCCAGGCCCAGGCCCGGGAGAAAGAAAGTTTAATGCACCTTAATCGCATGTTTTTGTCGCTCTCCCTTTTGCTCGTGGCACTCAGCGTTGTGGCCAGCTTCATCATCGCCCGGCGGATCACGCGCCCGCTTACGGAGCTTACTGAATTCATCACCCGTTTCATTGATAGTCAATTTACCGTGGAGGAAAAAGCGCCGGCGGTCCGTACAAAAGATGAGATCGGCAAGCTGGCCGCAAATTTTACGCTACTGAAGGATGAGGTGATCAGTCACCTGAAGTTTTTCAAACAGAAAGTAGATGAGCGCACCACGGAATTGAACCAGGCCAATCAACGGCTCCTGGCCATCAACGAAGCAAACGCGCGCTTTGTGCCGACGCCGTTTCTGAAGTTCCTGGGAAAAAATTCGATCGAGGAAGTGGGGCCGGGCGACCAGGTGCACGGCGAGATGACGGTGTTGTTTACCGACATCCGTGCGTTCACGAATTTATCGGAAACGCTAAGCCCGCAGGAGAACTTTGATTTTGTGAATACCTACCTGCACGAGATGGTTCCCGTGATCGAACGGCACAACGGCTTTATCGACAAATTTATCGGAGACACCATCATGGCCATCTTTCCGGATTCCCCTGACGGCGCCGTGGACGCAGCCTTGGATTTTTCGAAAGCCATAAACCGTTTCAACGAACATTTGCGGGCGAAGAACATCGATCCCATCGCGATCGGCACGGGTATACACACCGGCAAACTGGTGTTGGGCACCATCGGCAACGCGAACCGGCTGGAAACAACGGTGATCTCCGATGCCGTGAACATTGCTTCACGGCTGGAAGGCCTCTGCAAACACTATCATGCGTCGATCATCGTTTCCGACGACACGCTCGCTAAGGCCAACGCACTTCATAAACGCAACTTCCGCTATCTCGACGATGTGCGTGTGAAAGGAAAACAAAAATCGCTTCGCGTCTTCGAAATATTGGACCCGGAAAAAGATAGTCTCAAAATTTCATACCTCGCACAGTATGAGCGTGGCGTCGCCCTGATGAAGGCGGGCGATCATGAAGAAGCCCGCCAGATCTTCGCGGCGCTTCATCAAAAAAATCCCGCCGACGGCCTGCTCGCCCTTCTTTTGCAGCGCTGTGAAAAACGCGCCGAGCACGGGTCTTCGCTGCCCTGGGATGGTGTTGAAATCATGCTGGTGAAATGACAAACGCCCACGACCTTGAAGGCGGGAGCGCTCAAACGGTGACGCCTTCTGTTCAAGACAATCCTACATGATTTGCTCTGCGTACGCTGTTGCCGTGTTTTGTGCAGTGCATCACCTGGCGTCACCGCAGACGATGCGCTAAAAATTGAAGAAGTAGGAAATGCCTCACGGGGGTATCTGTACGGTCAACGCATGCCCCTGCTCGCGACATCCAATGCATTTTCAAGAATGGTCAGCGCTTCCGACAATTGTGCGCGCGTGATGATGAGCGGCGGCGAAAGTTGAAGCACGTTACCCTGCGAAACTTTGAAGCTCAGACCGTGGTGAAGACATTCGTACATCACCGTTTCGGCTTCCTGCACAGCCTTCTCTTTGGTCTTGCGGTCTTTGACAAGCTCGACGCCCCACAACAATCCAATGCCACGCACGTCGCCGATCAGGGAGAACTTTTGTTGCAAACGCTCCAGTTGTTCGTGCAGGTAGCGGGCGTCGTCCTCTACTTTCTCCAGGAGGTGGTTTGCTTCAATATATTCCAGCATGGCCAGTGCCGCTACACTACCCAGGGGACTTTTTTCAAAGGTGAAATGGCCCAACGAAACTTCCGCGGCGACGTTGTATGAATCGCGGGCCACGATGCCGGCCATGGGGATGACGCCCGCGCCAAGGCCTTTGCCCAGGCAGACGATATCCGGCTCAATACCGTAATGTTCGAATGCAAACATTTTTCCGGTGCGTCCAAAGGCAATGGGAATTTCGTCCAGGATGAGGAGCACGTGGTGGCGTGTGCAGATCTCTCGCACTTTTTTCCAATACGCCTTCGACGGGATTTGTACGTCCGTGTTGCGTATGGTCTCTACTAAGAACGCACCGATGTCGCCTTCTTTTTCAATGACGTATTCGAGGTAGTCGGCGTAAGCAACGTCGCCATCACCCGCCGCACTAAAAGGACCGCGATAGGTAGTGGGAGGAGGAATGCGTTCGACGCCCGGGGCGAGCGGCCCCATGCCTTTGCGGAAATCGCGTTCACCGCCGGCGGCGATGGCGTCGAGGGATGCTCCGTGAAAAGAATCCCAGAGGGAGATGATCTTGTGTTTGCCGGTCACCATGCGGGCCAGCTTCAGGGCCATGCTGATGGCGGCGCTGCCACCGGGGGCGAACAACACGCGTTTCAGATTGCCGGGAAATAGCGCTCCCAATTTTTTGGCCAGGGTGATCGCGGGCAGGTTCGTATAGCGGCGGGGTGAGAACGCCAGTTGATCCATTTGGGCCTTCACGCGGTCGAGGACGAAGGCATTGCCATAGCCCAACTGGTGGACGTTGTTACCGTGAAAGTCCATATATTCTTTTCCACGGATATCGGTCAGATAGATATCATGGCAGGATGCCAGCACATCCAGGCACGGGGTGGAGAGGGATTGATGCAGAAAATAACGGGCATCCTCGTCGAGGTACTGTCGCGTTTCGGGGTGTTCGATCACCGCATACCAGGAGGTTCGGGATGCCGACAAATTGATGTCGCCTTCGGTACGCTGGGGAGAGCCGCTCATGACTACTAAATAAGTTTTATAAAGACTAAACAAATATCCCGGATTTCCCGATCCTTTCCGCCTTTGGTTGGATTATGTTTTTGTTAATGGATCGCCCCGCCAGCCTTTCGGAGTTTCACGACAGAATGACCCGGCAACGCCTGAACGCCCGGAAGAAACAAAGATTATATAATCCGAAGGTGAACCCCCACGCTAACGAAGATTGCATTTTGTATTCGTTTAATCCCACGCTTTAACTTATCATTGCGTCTGTATGCAAGAGGACATATTAATACAGATCAGCAATAAAATAAAGCAAGCCCGGAAATCAAAAAACGCCACCGTGCAAGAACTGGCCGACCTGGCCAAGGTGAGCAAGGGTCTGATTTCACAAGTCGAAAACAGCCGCACCATTCCCTCGCTGCCGGTGCTGTTCTCCATCATCCGCGCCTTGAACCTGGACCTCAACGACTTTTTTAAAGACGTCACCCTCATGGCCGACGTTCCTAAGGTCATCACCAAAAAGCCGAGGGATTATCAAAAGTTTGAAAAAGAAACCACCAAAGGATTTGCCTACAAAAGAATCCTCACCAAAGAAATTGGAAACCTTCCCATCGACATCGTCTTGCTGGAACTGAAGCCCGGCGCCAAACGCAAGGCCTATGTGAAAACGGAGGCGTATGAATATAAGTATATTATCAAAGGCTCCATCCGCTATCGTATCGGTGAAAAAGAATATGTGTTAAAGTCCGGCGACTCCTTGTTCTTCGACGGACGCGAGGAACACACCTTGGCCAACATCGGGAAATCAACCGCGCAGATGCTGGTGGTATATTTCTTTATACCCTCATAAACAAAATACGTCAAAAGGCAACGGCATGGCCTGCGCGAGGCCATGCCGTGTGATGCTATTTGAACAAAACATCTTTCATCGATGCGTCTCTCCGGATTTTTTCTTGTTTGGTCTTTTTTACTTCGGTCCGTGAAAAGAAACTGAACAGCGGCACGTCGACACTGAGGAAGATCCTGGCGGAGAACATGGATTCGGATATCTCGGCGTTCGTGGCCGTGATCTTCCGGAGCTGTGGTCCGTATTGCAAACCGCCACCGACCGACAGCGGCGAATTCTTAATGCCGTAAATGTAAAACACACCCGGCGCCAATATATTCTCCCAGGTGAATTCGGGTAACTTCTCGGTGTCGTCGTCGTTGATGCGGTAGGCGGTCACGGCGCCAATGTCGATCACCGAAATGAACAGGGAATGCGAAGCCCCGGTGACGGTGCGCGAACGCCTTACGGTTCCTTTTTTATACGTCATGTATTCATTGCGATTGGAGGTTCTGTTCGCGTTGATGCCCACGGTATCTCTTACCGCATCTTTTCGATTGCCCCAGTTGAAGCCCAAACCAATGGGTGCCGTGAACGCCACGACGCCCGTATTGGTCGCGACATTCGCGTCGGTCGGAGCGTCTACCCGGTGCTCGATGCCCAGTGCCAGGCCGGGGTAAGCATTGAGACTTATTTCTGAGAGCGTATTGCGCTTGATCTTATAACTTCCCACAGGCAACGCCGCGATGTCCAACGCTTCCTTCACATCTTGCCCGCTCTTGGCCTGCGCGACATTGGCGATGAAGGTGCCATACTTGTTCAGGATATCATACAAGTTCGGATTTTTCTTTCTCAAACCGGTTTCGTCCACAGTTTTCAAGATCTCTACGACCAGCAAGCCGTATTTCTCCTCTTTGGCCATGAGATACATGTTGAAGAGATGATGCGTCAACGCGAGGGAAGTTTCGACCTTCTTCTGGGTGTCGGCGTCTAGAAATGGCTTTAGCTGAACATAAAAGTTTTTAAGATTTG
>Ga0209050_1004062_pt1 | contig 10244 bp, 6 predicted proteins | sample Araplavi_mTSA_r2_FD_184276 | JGI IMG/M metagenome (GOLD analysis project Ga0209050, IMG submission 184276) | Arabidopsis root microbial communities from North Carolina, USA - plate scrape MF_Cvi_mTSA_r2 (SPAdes) (version 2) | ecosystem: Host-associated > Plants > Roots > Endosphere | place: USA...
CTCGCCCTTCCTTGTGACCCTTAGCGTGTCCGGGCTGCCGAGTAGCACCGCCTCCAGGCCGGCGATGTAATCCCCGTCGGCATTCTGCAGCAGGCTGTCAATGATCGCATGGCCGCGCTGAGGATTGCGTACCCGATCTCGCTCAGCGCTCGCTGCACGAATCTCCGCCTCGGACATTTGTCCCTTCGGTTGGTTGTCAGCCTTGTTCATAAGCTCTTTTCCTAATTTCGAAGGCCGTGTTCACTTTTTGTATCCTAAGTGTGGCACCCGCGATTTGCAAGGGCCTGTCGAAGATTTACGTTATTTTGCTCGTTTTAGGGGTGGTCACGTTCCTTTTAGCGAGCTTCTTCTTCCGGCTCCTTCGCGTCTGAGCCGCTGCGGCGTTTTTTGCTCTGTCGGCCGCTTTTTCCGCCGCGCGCTCAGCTTTCTTTGCCGCAACTTGATCCCGCCAAGTTGGCTCAAATTCGTCCCACGCTTTGACGACCTTATCCTTCAATGCGGCGATACGGGTCTCGTATTGCGCGCCGTAAAGCGGGAACACGGTGTCCTTGTTAAGCCGCAGCCAATACTTCCTCCGGGTTTCCTGTGCATTCCGGCGCCCGCGCGGAGAGTCCCTCTTCAGATCCAGAAAGAGTTCCATATCCGCGGCGCCACTATCGGGTTGGGCATGGTTTTCCTCCCCAAGCACGTGAAGTTCTTCGCTGCCGCTTGCATACTCCGCGTAGGAGCGGTGCGCATCCTGACCGATCTTCGCGTCAAGAATATTGCCCTTCATTTCGTCGGGTCGGAAAAGGCGATACAGCTCCTCGGGGGTAAGCCGCTCCATATGGTCGAGCGTCGTTTCGAGCGTTTCGGAAAGTCTCTCCGCCAGAGCTTTAGGCGGATGGATATAAAGGAGAGGATCGGACTTACTGCTCTTCCCTGGCGCGCCGCTGGCGTTTCTCTTCGAGAGCGGGCCGGCTTGCGCGACCTCGTCGCCGCGTAAGCGCTCCACAGTGAAGGTGGTCGGACTGCCTTTCACATCTGTTGACTGCGTAAACACGACAATTTCGCCGTTGCGCTCAATTCTGTACACGTCGATCGCGGATGTTCCGGCCTGCTGCACCGGCTCGTATTCGCGGCGCACCGCGTTGAAGGTCGCAAGATCGAGAAGAGTGACGCGCTCGCCCGATGCGCTGTCGGCGGGCATGACTAGGAGGGAGTTTCGGGCGTAGCCCAGACCTGTCCGTTTCTTGGTTGCTGGCTGATCTGCAATTGGCGGGGTGCTGCGGGCGAGTACCGCCGCTTCTGCTAAGAGCAAGTCGGCGACATTGACCGGCTTCAAGGAACCGAGCTGTTCGGCGCCGCCACTCACCACACGGATGGTCGCTTCCTGACCTACATCAGGCCGCAGCCGCATTCCGCGATAGAGATCGAGCCCCAGCCCACCAAGCGCGTGCAGCACTCCGCCGGCGACGGCGTTCGTGGCGATGTTTTCGAAGCTGTCAGCCAAGCTGTAGTCGTCGCCGAGGCTCTGGTGCGCGGCGTAGTTCAGCGGTTCGGCCAGTGCGGTGCTGACGGCGCCCTCATAAGCCCCGGTGCCGGCGCGCACGATCAGCTTGGACGCGGCTGGTGCAAGCTTTGCAGCGGCCTTCGTCAGACCATAGATAGCTTTCTCGGCGGCGACGCCCGGGATAAGCATCGTCCCGACATTGACGGGATCGGCGAAATCCACCGCGACGCCGGTGGCACCAATTAGAAACTGGGTGCCCCAGCCTTGGTCCGCATGGGCAATGACCTGCTCGTACTTTTGCTTGGTCTGCTCGCGTTCGATTTCGAGCTGGAGCGCTGCCTCATGCTGACCGTCGAAGATCTTCACACGCCCTTCGACGCCCGCCTCTCTGACCTGCTGCTGCTGCTCGACGAGTGCCATCACCCGCGACGTCGGCGCCAGGCGCCGCATTGGGGCGCGACCGCTGAAGACGCCTTGGCCTAACTGCACCTCAGCGACCCTGTTGGCATGGCGAATCCGCGCGAAAAGCCAATCCATTATGGAGAGCTGGGTCTGGGCACCCAGCGCATCACCGATCGGGACGATGAGCTCGTTGGACAAGTGAGAGAGTTGCTCGTCTGGAACCTGGGACAGGCTAGTCTGAAATCCCATCGCATACCTGTAGAAGAGAGAGATGGATCAAATACAAGTTATAATGGTATAACTACGTGCGGGACGGCCGGCCGTCGGGGCCGGCGTCTAAGATTTCAAAGGATGGGCGCTTCGGGCTCCGGCGGTTGCCAGAGCCGGATCAAGTCTTCCCACTTGACGGTGATGGGCTCACCACCGGCTTTGATGAGTCCGCCGGCTGGGCCCCGAAGGTAGAGCCCGCTCTCATCGCTATTGACGGTCCAGTAGGCACCGCTCAGCACGGCCGATCTGACCTGCTCCGACGGCATATCCGGATAGTTGCTCGGCCGATCCACCTTGCTGTAGTCGATGTGCTCCGCCGTGTATTTCCGCAGCATATCCGGGATGATGCTTGTATTTCCGCCGTACCGCCGTGGGACGCGGTAATAGTGGTGGTTGAACTCCTGTGTAGCGTAGCGATCGGTCGCCACCTCGCCAGCGGCGCGCTTTGCAGCCTCTGTTGGTTCCAGATGCTGCGTTTCGATGTAATGGAGGGTCAGGGCATAGACGGACGTCTTGATGCGTTCGAAAACCTGCGCCCCGCCCGGTTGTTCGGCGAAGCTCGGCGCCAATTCATCGAGTGCGCTTCGCACGTGGCTGAGAACACCCTGGGTCGAGTATTTCTTTGGCAGTGTTGACTCGAGAGCTGTGATGCCGCCATTGCCGTTGATGTCCAATAGCTGTCCACGGACGCGGTCCTGTTCCGGTTCAACGAGCGCGAGTGCAACGTTAACCAAGGGGCCAGCCTTCCTGCTCGCCTGCTCGATCAGCTCCTTCCAATCGTCCCCGAGCGCCTTTTTGATTTGCGGGATTGTCGCGGCACCGTCGATCCCGGTCGCGGCGTCGAGATAGAAGTCCCCCATGAAGTCCGGGAGCACGCGCACACTCTTGTCAGGCACGCCACGTGCGAGTTGCGCCTGGCGAGAGAGTTCCATGACGGGGCGCGGTAGACTGAGGTCGGAGGGATTCTTCGCGACGTGTTCCCAGCCATTCTGCACCTCTGGCAGCTGTTGTCGTACGTAAGCTTCCGGGTTGTACTTCAGCCCAGCCTGCTTCTGCCGGCGCCGCTCCTTGATATTCTCCAGCCTTTCGATGAGCAGTTTGTCGTGGGGCTTTGCGCTTAAATCGATCTCGGCTTGACGTTGCAGTTCGTCGTCCTGTGCCTCGGTCTGCGCCGGGATGACGAAGTTATCGTGGCCGATTGTGCGTTGGCGCACCAATGCAGCATGAATATCCGCAAACTGATCGGGAAATGCCGTCTTGATAAGGGCGACTTTCGCTAGATCGTACTGCCCGGTCTCGAGTGCGGCCTCGAATACCTCATCGATCGCAACTTTGCCGTCAGCCTGAAGCTTCTCCTGTTGCTGCTGTTGCACAAGACGCGCCTCGCTCTCGCGGAGAGCGCGCTTGCTGTTGATCGCGTCGCGGTAGACTTGCTCGTCTTCGGCGGTGAGCACATCTTCCAGCTTGCCGGAACCCAAGACTTTGTCTGCCGCCTCCAGATCGCGGGCGATGAGCGCATCCATGCCGGCTTTCGCCAGTGCATGCTTGGCGATCTTGCTGAACTCGGCCTTGCGGTCGGCGTCGAGATGGCGGTTGGCGGCGATTGTTTCGTTGAACAACCCGACTGCGGCGTCGTAATTGGTGAAGTCGTCGGCGACGCGCTTAGACTGGTCGTCCAGAAGCGACTGCAACGCGGCCCCATCGCGTTCCAGGGTGGCCACCGTCCTCTCCTGGATCCCCGCTGTCACTGCTGAGACTCGAAGGTCATCCATGTAGCCGCGGACGTAGCGCTGAAAGCGTGGATCCGAATTTTCCTTCAGGGCTTCTTCCGTGGCGCGTGTGATCGCCTCGTCGATTTTGTCTGGGTAATCCGCGAGGCCTGGCGCCGCCTGCGCCTTGAGCTCGGGCAGTTGTTCGGCGATTTCAAGCTGAAGCTGGTTCACCAACGCGGCTGCTTTCGGCTGGTCGATCTCCCATTGTTTCTCAGCCCGAAGTTCGTCTGCCTTCTGTACGGCGGTGGCAGCGCCCACTGCAGCATTGGCGAGATCGGAGAAGCCTTTGCCGAAGGATTCGGCGAGGCTTGGACCGCTTTGCGGCGCGACGATGCTGCCCTGCGGGAGTACCTGCCGCTCCCACATCTGGAACTCAGCCATGCCAAAGCCTCCCTGGTTCGGGATGATTGCGGATGCGCGCGTTGAGGCCTGCCAACAGTGCGCTGCTAAAGATTCGTGGCTTCGCCGATCGGTGGACGAAAGCGTCCGTCACCTTGGTGCGGGCTCGCGCATCCACTGGTGACGTTGGTCAACGATGCGCACACTATAGTGATATTTTCGGCGAAACGCAAGGGGGCGGTTACGGCAGCTATGCTGCGCTCGCCTACAAATTGTTACGCCTACGCCTCGAGCGGCAGGCCACGGCTCGGTTGAGCAACGCTAGGCCGTCGCCCCCTAGTGCGCCGCAGCATCGCTCTTCGCCGGCGCGGTGCGGGGCTTCGAGAGCAGGGGGATCGCGATCAGGCCGCCGATGAAGATGCAGGCCATGACGAGCTGGGTGTCGGCGAGGGTCAGGGTCTCGGCCTGCTGGCGGATCAGGCGTCCCAGCATCTTCATGGTGGCGAGGGTGCCGGAATCGCCGAGCGCATCGGTCATCCGGCCCTCGGCGCCGTTCATGAAATTCTGCAGGTTGGGGTTGGTCTCGGTCACGCCCTCGACCAGGCGCGCCCAATGCAGCGCGAAGCGGTCGTTGATGATGGTGTTGATGCCCGCAAGCCCGATGGCGCCGCCCAGGTTGCGCATCAGGTTGTAGAGGCCGCTGGCGTTCTTGAGCCGTGCCGGCGGCAGGGTGCCGAGCGCCACGGCGTTGATCGGGATGAACAGGAACATCAGCGCGAAGCCGCGCACCGCCTGGGGGATGAAGAACTCCCAGAAGCCCCATTCCGACGACATGTGCGACTGCATCCACACGCCGCCACCGAACATCAAGAGGCCGAAGGCGAGCATGAGGCGGAGATCGATCTTGCCGGCGAGCCGGCCGGCGATCGGCGCCGACATGAACTGGAAGACGCCGGTCACGAACATGATCTGGCCGATCTGCAGCGCGTTGAAGCCGCGCACCTGGCCGAGGAAGACCGGTGTGAGATAAGTCGAGCCGTAGAGCCCGATGCCGATGATGAAGCTGTACATGCAGCCCAAGGCGAAGTTCTTGTCGATGAAGGCCTTGAGATCGACGATCGGCGCGCGATAGGTGAAGTTGCGCCAGAAGAACAGCACGGCGAAGACCGCGGCGACCGCGGCGGCGTTGCGGATCTCCGCATCCTCGAACCAGTCGTTCCGCGGGCCCTCCTCGATCGCGTATTGCATGCAGCCGAGGAAGACCGCCATCAGCAGGAGGCCGACGTAATCGAAGTCCTTCAGCAGCGACTTGTCGCCCTTGTCGAAATCGACCAGCATCCAGACGCCGACCGAGACCACGACGCCGGGCAAGAGATTGGCGAGGAACAGCCAGTGCCAGGAGAAGGTCTGGGTGAGATAGCCGCCGAGCGTCGGCCCCAGGGTCGGCGCCATGGTGGCGACCAGGCCCATCAGCACCGAGAGGAAGTTCCGCTTCTCCGGCGGGAACACGATGAAGGAGGTGGCGAAGACCGTCGGGATCATCGCGCCGCCCAAGAATCCTTGGAGCGCGCGGAAGATGATCATCGAGTTGATGTCCCAGGCGAGCGCGCAGAGCGCAGACGTCAGCGTGAAGCCCGCGGCGGCGATCGCGAAGAACACCCGGGTGGACATGAGCCGCGAGAGCACGCCGGTCAGCGGGATCATCACCACCTCGGCGATCAGATACGAGGTCTGCACCCACGAGATCTCGTCGGCGCTGGCGGCGAGGCCGGCCTGGATCTCGGCGATCGAGCTCGAGACGATCTGGATGTCCAGGATCGCCATGAACATGCCGAAGACCATGATCATGAACCCGACCCAGTCGCGGGCCGTGAGCGGGCGGTTCATGCTGCGGGGTCCGGATCGGCGCGGTGATGAACGTCGAGGGGGTGCAAGACCCTCACCCCAGCCATCGCCCTAGGGGTCAAGGCATGAGGCCGTGCGTCACCGCGTTCCCGTTCCTGGGGGGAGGAGAGGGAATGGGTGAGGGTCTTGCAGCAGCTGGAACGCATCCCTTGTTCGTCCGGCCGCTTACTGTTGATCGCTGGCGACCGCCGAGCCGAACAGCAATCCGCCTTGAGCGATCTTCGGTGTCTTGTCCGCTTGGCCCGGAACCTGCGGGCCGGTGCGGGTGTCGATGTCGACCACGACCGAGAGGCCCGGCCGCAAGAGGCCGTGCAGCGGGTTGTTCTCCGGCAGCTTGATCCGGACCGGCACGCGGCGGACGATCTTGGTGAAGTTGCCCGTGGCGTTCTCCTCCGGCAGCAGGCTGAACTCGGCGCCGCTCGCCGGCGCGAAGCTCTCGACCGTGCCGACCAGCTTCTCGCTCGGGAAGGCATCGACCGAGATTGCGACCTCCTGGCCTGGCCGCATGCGGTCGAGCTGGGTCTCCTTGAAATTGGCGACGACATGGACGTCGGTCGGCACCAGCGACAGCAGCTGCGAGCCCGCCTTCACATACTGGCCGACGCGCACGCCGCGATTGCCCACGACACCGTCGATCGGCGCCTTGATCACCGTGCGCTCGAGATTGATCTCGGCGAGGTTCAGGCTCGCGGCGGCTTCCATCTGCTTGGCTTCCGCTTCCTTGCGCGAGGCCTGGTAGACGCCGAGCTGGGTCTGCTCCGCCGCGAGCTGGGCGGCGGTCTCGGAGACGGCGGCCTGCGCCTTCACATAGGCGGCGGTCGCCTCGTCGAGGTCCTGGGTGCCGATGACCTTGCTCTCGATCAGCTTCTTGTAGCGGTCATAGACCGTCTTCGCGCGGGTGAGCTCCGCCGCGGCGCTGCGCTGCTGGGCGACGATCTGGTCGATCTTGGTCTGCTGCCAGGTGATCTGGCTGTCGATCGTGCCGATCGAAGCCTGGGTGGCGGCGAGCGAGGCCTCGGCCTCGGCCACCTTGGCGTGGTAATCGTTGTTCTCGATCGTCACCAGCACGTCGCCGGCCTTCACCGCCTGGTTGTCGCCGACATCGACGGTCGCCACCCGGCCCTCGATCAGCGGGCTGATGACCGAGATATCGCCCTCGACATAGGCGTTGTCGGTGCTCTCCTGGAAGCGCCCGGTCTTCCACCAATAGGCTCCACCGCCCACTGCGCCGGCTGCTACAATCAGCACCAGGAGAAGACGAATCGCGAGCTTGACCATGGCGGACACCCCTTTATCCTCAAAGGCTTAGGCCGGTTCAGTCAGTTAAACTGAACCGTGTAGTTTAGTCTTGACGGAGAATGGTCGCGGGGTTAAGTGGAGTCAAGGACGAACTGAACCGTCCAGTTCAGTAAACTGTGCGCTGCGTCACACTTCGGTATCTGTCTGGAGCGAGAGATGAGTTCTGCCTCGGCCCCCGGAGCCTTAGCTCCAGAGACGTTCGTCCCCTCGGCCGGACGCCGCCCGGAGAAGACCGAGGCGATCATGGATGCCGCCGGCCAGCTCTTCCGCGAGCATGGCTATGGCGCGGTCAGCATGGACCAGATCGCCCGCGAGGCCGGCGTCTCCAAGGCGACCGTCTACGCCCATTTCGAGAGCAAGGACCGGCTGTTCGCCGCCATGATCCACAACGGCTGCCGCGTCTATGCCGAAGGCCTGATGCCGGCCTTGACCGAGATGGAGGATGTGCGCGCGGCGCTGACGCGGATCTGCAGCGAGATCGAGCGCTTCCTGCTGGCGCCGAAGACGCTCGGCATTTACCGCGTGATCATGGCGGAGGGGCCGCGCTTTCCCGAGCTGGTGCACGCCTTCATCGAGCAGGGCCCGCTGCCGTTCAGCAAGATGCTGGCGGAGTTCTTCGAAGCCGCGAACCGGCGCGGTGTCCTCAACGTGCCGAACCCGCTGCTCGCCGCCAGCCAGCTGGTCTGGCTGGTGCGCGGCCCGCTCTACCTGGAGCGCATGCTGGGTCTCACCGAGCCGGCTTGGCCGAAGCAGAATGTCGACGAGGTCGTCGCCAGCGCGGTCGACATGATCATGAAGGGCTACGCGCCCGACGCGCGCGCCTGAGCTCTAAATCTTCCGGATCTGCACCAGGCCCATCTTGGCGAGCCAGAGCAGGCTGCGCGCATAATATGAACGCGCTGCCGGCGGCCGGTCCTGCACCAGCGCGGCGACGCTGAGTGCGCCGTCCTGCAACCGACCCAGCACGGCATGCATCTCCGCCGCAGGCGGGTTCACCGCCTTGGCAAAGGCAACCAGGCTGGAGGCGGTGATCCCCTCGAAGGCTGCGGCAGATGCGCCCGGTGCCAGCGCGACGCGGTCGTCGGGGTCGAGCGTCGCCGTGGCATAGCTTGCAAACGCCTGATAGGGATCGGCGCGGGTCGGGTGGGCCGGATGGCCGGAGATCCGCGGCGCGGATTCCGTGGCGTTGCGCCGCCGCTCGGCGAGCTCCGCCCAGAGCTGCTGATACTGTCGGATGACGACGCGCCAATCGAACGCAGCAACGGCCCGGGTGCGCGCCGCTTCGCCCATCTGCCGGCGCAAACCGGGATCCTGGATCAGCCGCGCATAGGCGGCGGCGCAGGCTTCGGGATCGACCGCGACGAACTGGCTGGTGAAGCCGCAATAATGATCGTAATTGTCGATTCCATGGGCATGCCGGTCGGCGAGATCCGCGGCCCAGCCCGGCGGCGGCATGACGGTCGGCACGCGGATGCCGTCGATGCCGTCGCGCACCGTGTCGCGATAGCCGTTCCAATCGGTAACCACGCTCGGCAGGCCCGCCGCCATCGCTTCCACCGGTGCCAGCCCATAGGTCTCCTGGATATTGTCCGAGAGCGAGGTGAAGATGTCGGCGGCCGCCCAGGCCTGGCGGCGCGCGGCGGCGTTGCGGCCGTCGACGAAGCCGCAGTGCACCGAGGGGCAGAAGCGCGCAGCACCCTCCTTGAACGCATTGGCGATGAAGTCGTTGGCGAACCAGCCGGCCTGCAGCAGATGGATCTTCCGTGCGGGCATGGCGCGGGCGACGCGTTCGAGGCCGAGATACATCGGCAGCGGATGCGCCTTGGCATGGAAGCTCAACCGGCCGACGAACAGCACCGCGATATCGTCGGCGCCGATGCCGAGCACCGCGCGGCCTTCGGCGCGGGCGGTTTCGTCGGGTGTGAAGCTGTCGGTGTCGATGCCGAGCGGAATGACCGGGAGCTGCGGCTTGGGAAAGCGCTGCGCACCCAGGCGCGCGGCGAGAAACTCCGCCTGCGCCTCCAGCACGAAATTCACCGTCTCTTTGACGACGGTCGAGGTGCAGATCAGCGCGTCCCAGTCCTGGGCCGGCGAGAGCTGCAGGCCGGAGATCCAGTCCATCGCGCCGGCCGAGGCGGTGGTGTGCGTGACGCCGACAATCGAGTAACTGCGCTGGTCGAACTGGCGCCGCCGCCAGGCATGCAGCGAGATGCTGGGATCGGGCAGATAGAGCGTCCCGGCCTGCGCGGGGGTGCGCGCATCGGCCTCATTCAGCCAATGCACCGGCCGCGTGTTGCCATTGGCTTTGACCGCGGCGTTGAAATGCTCGGCCTGTTCGCGGCGCGGCGCGTAGCAATAGAGCCGGCCCACGTCGGCATGTTGCACGAAGCCTTTGAGCAATCCTTCGCCGGCTGCCTGCCGGCCCATCAGCCGCGGGCCGGTGGTCTCGAAACCTTCCGGACGATAGAGAATCGCCGCATTCGCGCCGTTGGCCATGATCTGCTTCCCCCGTGCTTGCCCGAGCATAGCCAGCGCGGCGAAACGGGCGAAGGGGGAAGTTGCGCCGGCTGTGACCACGCACATAGAGTGGGGTTGCATGGCGACCGACATCACCTTCCATCCCCTGACGCCCGATCGCTGGCCGGACCTCGAACGCCTGTTCGGACCGAACGGCGCCACTTCCGGCTGCTGGTGCATGTTCTGGCGGCAGACCGGGTCGGAATGGCACGGCTGCACCGGCGCGGATCGCAAGGCGGCGTTCAAGA
>Ga0209050_1004063_pt1 | contig 10244 bp, 8 predicted proteins | sample Araplavi_mTSA_r2_FD_184276 | JGI IMG/M metagenome (GOLD analysis project Ga0209050, IMG submission 184276) | Arabidopsis root microbial communities from North Carolina, USA - plate scrape MF_Cvi_mTSA_r2 (SPAdes) (version 2) | ecosystem: Host-associated > Plants > Roots > Endosphere | place: USA...
AGTCGAGATCCATAGACTGGACATATTGCGCCCAGTCGTCGAGACCCCAATGCGAGGGCAGCTCCACCAGGCGGCCGGCATCGCATTCCAACCCGCGGTGCAAATTCCTTCGCCCAGGAGCGCACCGAGCACCCCATGCTTGGAGGCGACATAGGGCGAGAAGGTCTCGCGGCGGTAATAGGCCATGTCGGACGCGGTCATGATCAGACGGGCCGGCACCTCCACTGTCCCCTCCATCAGCCCGATCGCCATTCTTCCAACGAAGAAGCTGCCGCGCAGGTTAATGGAGATCACTCGGTCGAAATCGGCGGCTGGAGTTTGCTATTGGGAGACGGTGCGCGTGCGTCCGAAGGCGCGCAGTAGCAGGTTCACCGAAACAGCGATCTTGTCGATGTCGGGGACGTCTCGGGAGTAGCGCCCGGTATAGAGCTTGACGATCATCTGGTCGCGCTCTTTGCCGCTGAGTTCGTAGTGAAGGTGAAGGTAGAAGCGCCTCTTGTCTCCGGCGCGCGAGATGTCGCCGCGCCGCTGCGTCACTTGCCTGAGATCTGCATGTAGCGGCTCGAAGCCATCAAGTCTGAGCGTCACCTGTGTGGACTGGAAACGCACTTCAGTCGGAACGGCGACCACCGCCTTGTCGAGTGAGAGGCTGACCACGCGCCCCGGCGTGCCGTCGACATTGGCGGGCTCATCGAGCCTAAAAGCCTGGAAAAGGCGACACGGTTTCTCAAAGCAGATGAGAGAAGCGATGACAAGGACGACGATGTTGATCCCCGACCATACGGCCCCAATCGCCGAAAACGAGCCGTGTATCCGCGCCGTTTCCGGAACGATGTTGATCAGGAGCCCCAGTGCTGTGGCAGTGATGAAGCCCGCGATCCAAGAGAACGTGTAGGCATCGAAGGCGTTGGCCTCGTTACCGGTGCCTTTCGGGGTCACCTTGAACGGCTTGCCGAAGGGCCGTACGAGGCTGGAAACGACCGTCGGCAGCAGGCGAAAGGTTGCGAACGTCCCGACGGCGCTGGAAACTACAGGGAGGTAGCGCGTCGGGGTGATCCACAGCATCAACAGGAAATAGGCCGCCAGAACGGGAAGCTGGTTAGAGACATAGTCGGCAACGCCGGTGAAGTGCAGCGGCAAGGCGCCGAACCAGAGATAGGCGATTGGCACCATCAGGACGATCAGGCGCACGACGTACTGCACGAGCCAGGACATGGGAAGAAACATGATCCGCTGGAACAACGACAAGCCCGGTCCGCGCAAGGGGCCGTTGTGGAGATAGAGCGTCTGGATGCCGCCCTGGCACCAGCGCTCTCGCTGGACGAAATAGCCCGTCAGGTTCTCGGCTGCCAACCCCATCGACAGGCGCTCGTTCAAGTAACGGGTCTTGTAGCCTTTGTTCAGCATCGACAGTGTCGTCAACAAATCTTCGGTGATCGACTCCGTCGGGAAGCCGCCAATCGCGTCGACTGCCTTGCGGCGGGCGATCGAGCACGACCCACAGCAGAAGCTGACGTCCCAGACGTCGCGGCTCGGAGCGATCTCGTCGAAAAAGAGGCGCTGTTCGTCCGGCCAGATGTTCTCCAGGCCCAGGTTTGACTGGACCGGATCGACATTGAAGAAATGCTGCGGCGTCTGGACGATCCCGATCTCCTCGTCCGAGAAGAACGGCAAGGTACGCTTGAGAAAATGGCGATAGGGGACGAAGTCGGCATCGAAAATGGCAATGAAGTCGCCCGAACTCGCTCGGAGCCCGTTGTTCATGTTTCCGGCTTTCGCGTGCGCATTGTCCGTTCGCGTCAAGTGGACCGCGCCTCGCTCTGCGCAGAAGGACTTCAGCCAATCACGCCGGCCGTCATCGAGGACATAGACCTTGAACTTGTCTTTCGGATAGTCGAGTGCCAACGCCCCGACGATCGTCCGCTCCAAGACATCGAGCGGTTCATTGTAGGTCGGAATAAAAACGTCGACTGTAGGCAAATCCTGTTGTTCGCGAGCGAAGAACGTCTTTCCCAAGCGGTCCGCTTCGGAACTCCGGTCAACGTATCGGCTCATCAAAATGAGGAAAAGAACGACCTCGGTGAAGGCAAGGAGCTCGATGATGAAGACAACCCAAACCCACCACGCGTTCGCGCCATCGGCTGGATAGGGAAGAACGGTCTCGAAAAGACGCCAGACCATATAGCGCAGTGCGACAGCGCCAACGACGGCGCAGGTGATGGCGCGCGCCCAGCTTTGATGCCGTGACCAGTTGGATGGCCCAAGCAGGAAGAAGGCGATAACCAGCAATGTGGGCGCGAGCGCTAAAAGAGGTTGAACCACAAGCCTTTGATCCACTGCGTCAGTTGCAGATTGTGCCTGGAGATGCGTACCTGGGCGGTCCGCCCCACCTGGCAAAAATTGCCGAAATCGGTGTTGAGCGCTGAGGGTATGAGTTGAACGCGGATCCTGGCATCGCGCTCCTCGGCCTCCGGCTCCTTGGCAGCTAGATTGTCCTTCTCGACAACGGCAGAAGAGCCTTTGACTGCCTGCACTTTCGCCTTGAAGACTTCGCTCCGACCGAGGAGCCGAACCTCCGCTTCGCGACCCGGATAGATCTCGTCGTAATCGACTTCGGGAACGAGGATATCGACGAAAAGCTCGCGGCAATCGAGGATACGCAGCAGCTCGTTGTTCAAGATGACATTGGAACCGTTGACGACGTTCCGGGTCCACACCACGCCGCTGAATGGCGAAGAGACCGCCGCCAATTCGAGACTGCGAACGCGCTTCTCTTCCTCGACCAATTGATGGTCTATCTGGCCGGCGCGCGTGCTGTTTTCGACTATGCGGGTGTTGATATCGTTTATGCGAACGATCACCTCGTCCTGGCGCTGGCGGGAATAGGGTACATCGTTTTGACCATCGCCCACGATGAATATCCCCTGACGAAGCGCCGTCAGTCGTTGTTCGAGCAGCTCGAGCGACAGATTGCTGATCTCGACCTCGCCGCCCGTGGCGGCGCCCGCGGCAGCGGCCGACTCCACCATTTTGCGCGTAAAAATCCCTTTCGACTCCAACTCCTGCCGTCGGTCGAGGTCTACCTTGGCGACGAAGTCCTGGGCGCGAGATACCTCGACCCGCTTCTGCAGGATGCGAAGCTCGCGTTCCAGACTTGCAATGGTGGCGTTCTTGAAATTCTCGAGTCGATCGGCGAGTTGGGTGCGCAACGCGACAAGTTCGTCCCGTTCCCGTTCGAGCGCCGCAACGCGATCAACCGCGGTCTTTCCTTCCGCCTGCAGCGAAGCAAGGATCGCCCGATTGACCCGATCATTGCGGATCGTCAGAAGCGTCTCGTTTGCGGCTACCGGGGTGCCGATCCGGGGTGGTGCCTGCTCAATCTCGCCATCGATCGGCGCGTTGATCACTGCAAAGCGAGCGTTGACCGTGCCATCAAGGCTGGTAAAGCCCGTGAGCCCCGGCAAGAGCACGACAATGGCAAGTGCCAGAAGCAGGATCCCAACGACAATGCGTGTGACGCGATGGTTCAGGAGCTGCATGCGCAATCCCACTCACTACCGTTGACAACGACGACGGGGCTAGCGACATGCTCCCACCGCCGGGTTAACTTCCGGTGAGATGACGAGATGAACAACCCTCAAAATTGTATGTTTTGCAGCTGAAGTTTGTCCCATTTTCGGAAGATTCGGACGGGCTACCGCCGTGTGTGCGGCCGATTTTCAGACAGAGGCGCGGGCGTCCGCAGGCCTCCTCTTCTCTCAGCAAACCATCGCACTTGAGTGATCGTGCACTTCTCCGCCAAATAGCGGAGCGAGGGTAGGTTCGGAGAGCAGAAACCCTTGAACATGTGTTGCTCCCGCGGCCTGCGCGGCTTCAAACTGCGCATAGGTTTCGACGCCTTCAATGACCACGACCGGGGCGACGCAGGATGCGAGACCCACCATGTGCGAGAGAAAGCGCTCCGCGTCGTCACGACCCAGACGCAAAAAGAATCCGTCGATCTTCACGATGTCGACGGGCAGCGACAAAAGCGCCTCAGGTGTCGAGAACCCAGTGCCAAAGTCGTCGACGGCGATCCTGTAACCAAGCGCCTGCACACTTTGCAGAAACCGGCCGGCTATCGGAAGTCCCGATACGGGCAGACTTTCCGTCAACTCGAGCACAAGCCGCGATGCAAATCTCGTATTTGCAGACAGCAGATCGAAGAGAAGTGCTCTGTTGCGTTCGTCGGAAATACTTTCGACTGAAATGTTGCACCCGAGGACACCGGATGGCTGGCACGCGAGCCAGTCAAAAGCGAGGGCGAGCATATGCCTGTCAAGCGCGGCAACACGACCTGCCGCCTCCAGATAGCCTATGAACTCGCTGGCTGCCATGATCTCGCCATCGGGTTTGACGAGCCTTCCCAGGCATTCCGAGTAAAGGACGCGGCCGACGTCGGCGACTGAGTTGATGTGTTGAAGAGAAAAGCCGACACGTCCCTGTTTCATTGCGTGGTCGAAGGCTTCCGCAACACGATCAAACATTCGAATTCCGCCTTGTTTGGCAACCGGCCCGACAACAATCACCGGAGCCGGCTGCCTGTCTTTGTTTTACTGGACGCTTTCTACTTCCGGATCCGTTTCTACTTCCGGATCCGTCTCATCCACCGTCGATGGCGGCAGCGTCTCGCGGATTTCGTCGATCTTGCCGACCGCAGGGCCAACGCCGAGTATCTCCTTGGCTTCATCTACCATGTCGTCAGTCACCACACCGTCCTTGGTGAAGCTGGCAAGCGCATCACGCAGCGCTTCGTCACTCAGCGCCGGGTCCGTGGGGATGGCATCCTCACCGTTTTCAGCCTCAAACTCGGCATAGGCGATCGCATAGGCCCGAACCCCGGCCATCTTGGGATCGTTCGAATTGAGGTAAGCGTGGTAATTCCGGTTGAGCGAACCAAAGCCCGGCGCGTTCCCCGGCGTTACCGGTTCAACAACCGGATCCAACTCCACCGGCGCCGATTTGACGACCTTCTCGGCCTTCGCCGGCTTGGACGCTTTTTCCTTGCCGCTTGATGTGTGGGTCTTCTTATGCGATTTCTCGCCGGACTTGTTTCCCTTCGTCTCCTTGCTTCCGCGCGCATTATCGGACTTGCCGTGGCCGGAACTGCCACCACGATCACTGCCGTGGCCGCCACCATGGTCACCACCGTTTCCGCCACCATGGTCGCCGCCGTTGCCGCCCTTGGCATAGGCGAAACCGTTCAGCCCCAAATTGCCGCCAGCCACCGGCGCGATTGCCAGTGTCAGTGTCATGATGCTTCGCGCGATCAGTCTCGTCATGGCCATGATAATCTCCTTATTCCAACTTGCTGTTCACTGTCCTTTCGCGGACTCAGGCGAACGATCATTGATGCACGGACGATATCTGCGCCCCGGACACGGCGCCATCGACCCCAGACCATTGCCTTCGCGCTTGGGACTTAGGTCCGGGCCCAAAGCATCAAAGGTCCGATCAAGCTCGCGTCGATCGCCCTGCCATTGACCGCGTTTCGAGAGTGGTTAGGTTGAGCTGGGCTTGCTACAATCGTCGCGCCGCACGAGCCGGCGGCCCGATCCGAGAGACCTGGTGCGCTTCAATCAACTTATCACCCGCTGGAATTCTCAATCGCTCGCCAGGCAGTTTCTGCTGATTGGGGGAGCAGTCTCCGCATGCGCCATGGTGTTGATCGGAGCCTTTGTTTCGAACCGGATCGAAGATGCGGTCACCCGGAACTCGGCCGCGACGACTGCACTCTATGTCGATAGTGTGATTGCGCCGCTGCTGCCCGACATGCAGAGGAACGAAGTCCTAGACGGGACCGTGGCACGCGCGCTGGATGAGACCCTCGGCCAAGGCGCACTGGGTGACCGGCTTCTCTCTTTCCGCCTTTGGCGCGCGGACGGCACGCTCCTCTATTCGAGTGATCGGGCCGCTGACGGCACGAAGGTTGAGCTCAGCGGTGAATTGCAAACCGCATTTTCCGGCAAGATGGCCGCGCGCTTCGATCGGGAAAGGAACATAGCGACTGATAAAGGTTCAAGGGTACCGGCGCTTGTGATCTACAATCCCGTACTGCAGCCCTGGTCCGGGCAGGTGGTTGCCGTGTCGGAATTCCACGAGGTCGCCAATGAGTTTCAGCAAAGTCTCAATGAGGCGCGCATGCATACTTGGTTGGCGGTCGCGGCCTTCACACTTGCCTTCTTTGTCGTGCTGTCGGCAATCGTGCTTCGCGGTAGCAAGACGATCGAGAGCCAGCGCCATGCCCTCAAGCAACGGGTCGAGGAACTCTCGGAATCGCTCGCGCAGAACGAAAAGTTGCGGGGTCGCCTCCAACGCGCTTCGCAGCGCGCCACCGCGTTGAACGAAAGTTATCTGAGACGTATCGGAGCGGACCTGCATGATGGCCCGGCCCAACTCGTCGCCTACGCCTCGCTCAGGTTGGATAGTGAAGCCTTGAAGCGCAGCAAAACGCCGGCCGGCACGCGCGACCGCGAAATTGGTGCGATAAAGGCGAGCTTGGACGAAGCGATGCAGGAGATTCGCACGATCTGCGGCGGCCTGGTCCTTCCGCAGATAGAAACGGCGGGTCTGACCGAAATCCTGCAGCGGTGCGTAAAGGCGCATCAGCAGCGGACTGGTTCACCCGTCGAGCTGCACTTGACGAAGCCTCCCGAACGCCTCTCGCAGGCGGCGAAAATATGCATCTACCGGTTCGTGCAAGAGACCCTCAACAACGGCTTTCACCACGCCGGCGGTGTCGGACAGCGGGTTACGCAGCGGACGGATGGCGACCGTGTCACGATCGAGGTTACCGATAGTGGACCCGGTTTTGACCCGGACACAGTTCTGCCCACAAGTCTTGGTCTTGCCGGCTTGCGAGAACGGATCGAAAGTCTCGGAGGAACGTTCGAGCTCGTTGTGGCAGCGACCGGTACAACCGTTCGCATGACGACCAGCGTCAAGGAGATATGACAATCATGGTGTTTCCCATTCGCGTTGCTATCGTGGACGATCACCCCTTGTTTCGGGAAGGTGTGACGCGGAGCCTGTCGGAGATCGAGGGCTTTGAAATTGTCGCCGAGGGCAGCTCGAAGGACGATGCCACCCAGATCGCGGAGCGCCTTGGACCGGATATCATGCTCATGGATATCTCCATGCCCGGTGGTGGTTTGGAGGCCATACCGGCGATCCTGAAAATCGCCCCATCACAGAAGATTATCATGCTCACCGTTTCCGAAGACGGCGACGACGTGACAACTGCGCTGGATCGAGGTGCCACCGGCTATGTGCTGAAGGGCGTCGGTGCAAGAGCGCTTGCCGAGGTCATTCGCACCGTGGCTTCGGGAGAGCGCTATGTGGCGCCGACCTTGTCTGCCAAGCTTCTGTCCAGCCGGACACCAGCGGCAGGCGGCAAGTCCGGCCTGATCGCCGGTCTAACGCCTCGTGAAAGGGAAGTTCTGGAATTGGTGGCAGCAGGTATGAGCAACAAGCATGTCGCAATCCAACTGGACCTGCAGGAAAAGACCGTAAAGCATCATATGACGCAGATCATGACAAAGCTGGGTGTCGGCAACCGCACTGAAGCGGCTATGGTACTACGCGACGCGCGCGAAGTCTGATCCACGTCGAACAAGGATGGCGCAACCGGCTTCGTGCGCCTACCCTCACCTAATGCAAGAATGAATCTATCCGTTTTCTGTCGTTTGCCGTCGCGCGGCGGTTGATGATGGTGCGTCCGCGGGCATCCTTCATGATGTAGCGGCCATTCGCGATCTCTTCGGTAATGCCGCCTTCGTGGCGAACGCCGACATCCTGTCCATTGGCCTTTGCGTTCCCACGATTGGAGTTCTTGGAACGCTCGCTGTTGGAATTGGAGCGGTCACTGCCATTTGAACTCCCACCACCGTTCCCGCCGCCGCCTCCACCATTCCCGCCGCCGTTGCCGCCACCGTTCCCGCCATTTCCGCCCCCGCCTCCATTACCATTGCCACTGTTGGCGAAGGCGACCGTCTTGACGATCGTAAGCCCAGCGCTCGACGTTTCGAGGCTGTAGGGTAAGGAGATGGCGAGGGTGCAGACTGCCGGCAAGAATGCTGTCAGGATCATCCGACGCGTGATCATAATGTCTCCAAGGTCATTTCGTGCGCAAGCGCACTCAACGCGGCGGGTAACCAACCGACTTTGCCCTTGACCGAGACGCACAGTCAACTCGCTCCAGCAAAGATCCTGGCTGCACAGGACCTTTCCCTTACCCCGGCTGGACCTTCGTCCCATCCAAGCCAGACTATGGTCGGAAGACCGGGCGGGGGTCCGCTGGTGCGATCCGGCGGATCAGCCAGGCAAACGCGCTTGAGCCGGTCTCTGACTGGAGGGTTGCCGGGTTTAGCCTGATGCCGCCGTCTGGTTAAAAAGACGGCTCCCGGAGGAGCCGATGAGGTAAGCGAAGGGGCCAAATGTCAGGATCACCGATCTATGAAGGCTCCTGGTTGACCCCATTTGAAGGGCATGCTGTTCGGGCGGGGCTAGATATTCGTCGATTCCCGCGCCGGCGTATGGTACTTCTCCAAAAGGTAGAGTGGTGCCAAAGGTTCCGCCATGGGACTTCAGTCTCACTCCTCGCGGCAAAGGTCTTAGTTCCGTTGTCGCGCGTTCCGTTCACCCTAGTCTTCCTGTTCAGCCCATGGCACTTCGGCCCGTACCGCCATGGGAGGGTAGCGGCTTCGGAGCGGTCCTATCGTCCCCGCCCGACGGCTCTGGTGCCGCTGCCCGATCCTTCCGGAGGGTCGTCAGAAGTACTTTCGAAACCTCTCATCGCGGCGTGAGATAGGTGTCCGGGAATTCTCGTTCTGAAACGGCAAAACTCTCGCCTGGTAGGAATCCCAGAGGACAAAAGCCTATCGGGCAGCTCCCCTTCCGTTGAGGCTCAGGCGGTCATCGCGAAAAAAAGAGCCTCTACCCGCTAAGGAAGAGGCTCAGTCGGTGCTTGCGATTGGCCTCTGCAGCGGGGACTGCATCGAGGGTGGCAATCGCAATGAGAAAAGGGTGACTGAGGCCCCGCCCAAAGACAACTTCCCTAAAGGGACTAGCCCTGATTAGCCGAAGATATAACCGGGGGCCTGCACAACAAAATGTCGGGCAGCGGTTTAAGAGCGTGGCAGCCGCACACCTTACAATCTATTCCTCATGAGCGATTTCAAAGGCAGCGTCCTGCGCAAGGACCAACGTCTCAATCGGAACAGTGGCGTTGCAACAGTCGACCAAAAGGCCTGTCGTCGTATACCAAGACGGGCGGACGCCCGGTTGAGGATTAGATTGCTTGTCGGCCTCGCTGCTGGGGTCCTGTCCCACATAAGACCTAAGTCCTATTTGCGCCGGCAAAGGTCCTACTCTGCTTGTGACGCAATTCAATCCCAGAATATCCTAACTACAACCATGGCGTCATCCACCGCCACGGCCGCAAAAGTGGTTCCAGAGTCGCTTGTGACGCCTTTCCGGGCGACTCTGGATCACAGCGCCAAACTTGCTCGCAGGTTCATTAATAATAATTAAGAATCCGAACCTGCCGCATCTCATCTCTGCTTTTCGCTGGGACATTTATGCCAGACGGCTCGGCCGTTCAGCCGCAACGCTATCGATGCCCTTACGCTGATCCGGCTTCGCGAAGCGGCACAACTTCCGATATATTAGATAGTCCTTAAGGATGACTTGAAGGGCCCATACGAGAGGCGTAGCGTCCCAGTCTAAACCAGGTGCCTCAACGTAGAGCACCTGACAAGGCGTGATGAGAACACGCATAGGGGGGGATTTCCCAGAACAAATCTGCTTTTCCTAAGTGGATAGAGGCCATAACGCTCGAGGGCCCCTATCCCTTTTCTTTGGCCAATTCATTTTCGTGGAGGATAACCTCGATGGCGCTGGACATCCAGACTCAAGACATCATCATCGACGAGAGTACTCTACTTCAGGACGACGATATTAACCCGTCGGATCCGCCTCACGATACCAACCCCACCCTGTTGTATCTCCTAACTCTCGACGATACGGGCGGGCTGACCTCACCAGAGGTCGCTTACCAAGCCAATTTCGTGCAGGCCTCGGCGAGCGCAGGGGAAACCATCTCCGGGATCGTTCTTGCGCAGGATGCCTCCGGCACACCCTTTTCCAAAACCGTCGGCGTGAACAGCGGCATCCAAACGGTCGATGGCAACTATGTCTGGCTGTTC
>Ga0209050_1004064_pt1 | contig 10243 bp, 9 predicted proteins | sample Araplavi_mTSA_r2_FD_184276 | JGI IMG/M metagenome (GOLD analysis project Ga0209050, IMG submission 184276) | Arabidopsis root microbial communities from North Carolina, USA - plate scrape MF_Cvi_mTSA_r2 (SPAdes) (version 2) | ecosystem: Host-associated > Plants > Roots > Endosphere | place: USA...
ATATCTTCCACGCGGCGAGCGTCCCCACTGCCATCCTCGACCGCGCCCGCGCCGATGCGATACGCCATATCGCCGATGCGCCCCCCGGCGATCCGCCGCCCGGCCTGTCGCTCTGGCTTTCGCGATGACGAACAGGGCGCACCCGCTCTACGCCGCGATGGAGCCGACGATCTTCGAACATATGTCGGGGCTCGCGCGGGCGCATGACGCCATCAACCTAGGGCAAGGCTTTCCCGACGAACCGCCGCATCCCGATATGATCGCCGCCGCGGCGCGTGCGCTCGCCGAAAAGTCGAACCAATATCCGCCGGCCTTCGGGCTACCCGAACTGCGCGATGCGATCTGTGGCTTCTATGCGCGGCGACAGGGGCTGGCGCTCGCACGCGAACAAGTCATCGTGACCTCGGGCGCAACCGAAGCGCTCGCCGCAGCCATCCTCGCCTTCGTCGCACCGCGCGACGAGGTGATCCTGTTCCAGCCCGCCTATGACAGCTATGCGCCGATGGTGCGCCGTGCTGGTGGCGTCCCGGTTTCGATCGCGCTAACACCGCCCGACTGGCGCTATGATGCCGAACAAATCGCGGCGGCCATCACGCCGCGCACCCGCGCCCTGATTCTCAACGACCCGCTCAATCCGGCTGGCACCGTCGCGAGCGAGGCCGAACTCGCGATGATCGCCGACGTCTGCGTACGGCACGACCTCGTCGCGATCTGCGACGAGGTTTGGGAGGATGTCCGCTTCGACACAACCCCGCATCGTTCGCTGCTGTCCTTACCGGGCATGGCCGACCGCGCGGTGAAGATCGGATCGGCGGGCAAGATTTTCGGCCTGACGGGGTGGAAGACCGGCTGGCTATGCGCCGCACCCGAAATGGCGACCGCGCTCGGCCGCGCGCACCAGTTTCTCACCTTCACCACCCCGCCCGCGCTGCAATGGGCGGTGGCCGAAGGGCTGGGTCACCCCGATGCATGGTTCGCCGCGCAGCGCGCGGGCTGGGCCGCGTCACGCCAGCGCCTCGGCGACGCACTGGCGGCGGCCGGCTTCACCGTCCTGCCGAACGCCGCGACCTGGTTCCTCTGCATCGACCTCGCCGCATCGGGGATCACGCTGTCCGACCGCGAGTTCAGCGAACGCGCGGTGCGCGAAGCTGGCGTCGCCTCGATCCCCGTCTCGGCGCTGTTCGAAGGCGATGGCCCGCGCCACATCCTGCGCCTCTGCTTCGCCAAGGACGGCGCGATACTCGACGAGGCGGTCCGGCGCCTTGCTTCCTTCCGCGAAAAGCTGCGCTCCGAAAATTAAGGCGCGATTGCCAGCCCATCGCCATTCTTGCCGACGGCGATCCGGCGTAGCACTTCGCCGCTCGCGACATCGATCTCGGCGACCTTGTCGTGTCCCGTCTCTGCGGCATAAATCCGTTTCGAATCCGCGCTGAACAGCAAGGTGACCTGTCCCTTGGCCGCCTCGCCCGACACCCTGATCGTCCGCACTAGCGCGCGCGTTTCGGCGTCGAACAGACTGATTGTGCCGCTCGCGATATTGCTCGTTGCGACGAGCTTGCCGTCGGGGCTCGCCAGCACGCGGATCGCGACCGGATCGACCGGCTGCTCGGCGATCTTCTTACCCGTCTTCGTATCCCAGATCGACACGCGAGGGGCATCTAAGTCGCCGACCCACAACTCGCGCCCGCGCTTCGTCAGCGCCAGCCCCTCTGGCTTGCCGCCGATGGTCAGGTCGCGGAGCTTCTTTGCGGTCTTGAGGTCGAGCACGCTGACCGTCCCGGCCGCGATATTCGCGGTATAGGCGGTGCGGTTGTCGGGCGCGACGACGATCATATGCGTGCCCTTCTGCCCCGTCGCAATCGACGTCAGCTTGCCATCGAGCGCGACCACCGCGACCGACTCGCTGCCCTCGGTCGTCGCTACCAGCCGCCCGTCGGACAGCCACAGCAGCCCGTGCGGCCGCTGGTTGGGGCTGAGGTCGATCGTCCTCACCTTGGTCCGGCTCGCGACGTCGAACACGTCGATCGTCGTGCTGCCATAGGCGACGACCGCGGCCTGCCTGCCGTCGGGCGAGATCGCAATCTCGTGCGGCATCTTGCCCGTCGGCAGCCGGGCCAGCTCCTCGCCCGACGCCAGCGCGATGAAGCTCAGACTATCCTCGCCCTTGTTACCGACGAGCAGGGTCTCGGCGCCGGCGGGCGAGGCGAGCAAGAGGGCGCAGAAGGCGGCGGCGATAGTGCGGCGCATGATGAGTCTCCCGGTTTTAAGCCCGCACCCTATCCCCGGCGCGGCGCGTCGCAACCCCGCTTCGACCAGCGACATGGCTTTGATTACGATAAGTTAACTGGGAAGCGCGCCCGCGCGTTCCTAGCCCTGTTCCCGGCGGCAGGTCGCGCCGCCGGTCAAGGACAGGAGGGGGAATATGGGTCTGCCATCCATCGATATCGAGGCGCTGCCTTTGCTCGACACCGCGGTCGGATTGTTCGGCTCGTTGATGAGCGAAAGCGCGTCATCGGGGCCGTCGGTGTTCGAACTCGCCGTCGCGATTGCGATGATCGTCTACGATTGAGCTGCGGCGGGAACGGGCGGCGTCATCAACCCGGCGCCCTCCGTTCCCCAGCTTTTTAGGGCCAAGCCTCATGCCATCCCGCCACGACCATTTCCCTCGCGCCGATGCCGCGCGCCGTGTGGCGATGCGCCATGCGGTCGCGGACGTCGAGGCGGCGTGGAGGGCGGCTGACATCGCCCCCGACGGACTGCTGACCGCGATCGCGGCGCTCGCCGATGGCCCCGCCGATGTCGCGATCGCGCGCCTGCTTCCGTGGCTCTCCGACACCGCTTGGCTCCGTGGCCGGCTCGATCAGGCACTGGCCTTGCTCACCGCCGATCCCTTCGCGCGCCCGCCGCTGCGGATGGTCGGCGGCGGTGATGGCGGTCCGGGCGGGCTTGTCCTCGCCGATCGCGGTGTGATCCGCCTGACGCTCCAACTGCGGCCGTTCACCACGAACAGCGTGGCGCCCGGGACTGCGGTCTTCGTCCCGGGCCGCGCGGCGATCCATGTCCTCGATTGCGGGGGTGCAGTGCTTCGCGCGCATGAGGTCGCGGTCAGCGTGGCCGAGGAGGCTGGCGGCTTCACCGCGCATGGTGCCGCCCCATGCATCACCCAGCCGCCGCGCCCGCTCCGGACAGGCGAGACGCTGACCCTCGACACCGCACGCCAAAGCCTCACGCTGCAGGACACCGGGCGCGACATCCTGTACCTCGAACTTACCGTCCAACTGCCGTCGCGGCTCCCGATCCGCGCCTATGACATCGCAAGCGGCCGCCTGACCCATGTCAGTGCCTCACGCCGCGACAGCAGCTTTCGCCAGATGGCGCTCGCGCTGCTGCGTCAGATCGGCCGCACCGACGCGGCGCCGCTATTCGTCGCCGAGACGGCCAGCGAGGATTTCGCCGCGCGCTGGACCGCGATGCGCGAACTCGTCGCGCTCGATCCCGCGGCGGCGTTTCCGCATCTCTGCGCGATGGCGGCGACCGATCCGCATCCCGAAGTACGCGCCGCCGCCGCGGCGACGCACGCGCTCTTCTCCCTGCCTTCCGGTGAGACGGGGCGGGAGGGGGGTGGAGGGCCGGTGCTTTGCACAAGCCCAGTGCCCTCCACCCTTAAGTCTTTCGGCAAACCGGCACCGCGCGCGAAGGCTCCAGACCCATGCCCCGCCTGATCGACCCGTCCGCGGGCCCGGCGCTCGACATCGAAGAAGTCACCGCCCGCCTCGACGAAAGCGGCGTCGAGCTCACCGACGAAGCGAGCATCGCGCGCTGCACCGACCTCCTCGCCGGCCTGTCGCGCAACCCCGATTTCCTCGCCGACCGCGTCATCGCCGCGCTGAAGGCGAGCTACACCGATCAGCTCGAGTTCAACCGCTACACGGCGCAGGTTTTTCTCCTTCACCGCAGCCCACGCGGCTTCTATCTCCGCGCCAACATGTGGCCGTCCGAGCGCGACGCCGCTTTCGCCGCGAGCGGCCCCGCCGCCTTCTCCTACGGCTTCCCGCACGACCATAATTTCCACTTCCTCACCGCGGGCTATTTTGGCCCCGGCTACGTCAGCGACTATTATGATTACGACGCCGAAGCGGTCGACGGGCGCCTCGGCGAGCCGCTCGACCTGACATTCGTCGAGCGCAGCAGCCTCAGCCAAGGCAAGATGATGCTCTACCGCGCCCACCGCGACATCCACAGCCAGCTCCCGCCTCCCAGCCTCTCGGTCAGCCTCAACATCATGGACGAGGGCGAGCAGGTCCCCTGGCGCGACCAATATATCGTCGACCTCAACCACGGCACGATCGCCAAGCGCCCAACGCTGACTAGCAGCGAAATGCTGCTACGCTGCGCGGTGCATTTAACCGAGAATGGCCAGGATGTCGCCGAGCAGTTCGCGAGAGCGCACCCGGTGTCGCGGGTGCGGGCGAATGCGATTGGCGCATTGGCGGCCGTATCGGCGGAACCCGGCGCGGTGCTGGAGCGCGGAATGCATGACGCCGATGCCCGCGTTCGCGACGATTGCCGCCGCTGGCTGGCGCTGTAGCTTCCCCTGCTGACAGCGCGGCTTTCGGCTGCTAGGGCGCGGCGCATGACCACTCCGCTTTCGCATATTCGCAACTTTTCGATCATCGCGCACATCGACCATGGCAAGTCGACGCTCGCCGACCGGCTCATCCAGTTCACGGGCGGGCTGACCGCGCGTGAGATGTCGGCACAAGTCCTGGATAATATGGACATCGAGAAGGAGCGCGGGATCACGATCAAGGCGCAGACGGTGCGCCTGTCGTACAAGGCGCACGACGGTGAGACCTATGAGCTCAACCTGATGGACACGCCCGGCCACGTCGATTTCGCCTATGAAGTGTCGCGGTCGCTCGCGGCGTGCGAAGGCGCTTTGCTCGTCGTCGACGCGGCGCAGGGGGTCGAGGCGCAGACGCTCGCGAACGTCTATCAGTCGATCGAGCACGACCATGAGATCGTGCCGGTGATCAACAAGATCGACCTGCCCGCGGCCGACGTCGACAAGGTGAAGGCCGAGATCGAGGATATCATCGGGCTGCCCGCCGACGACGCGGTGCTCGCGTCCGCCAAGGCCGGCATCGGCATCGAGGAAGCGCTCGAGGCGATCGTCACGCGCATCCCGCCGCCGAAGGGCGACGCGACCGCGCCGCTTGTCGCGATGCTCGTCGACAGCTGGTACGACCCCTATCTGGGCGTCGTCATCCTGATCCGTGTGATCGACGGCGTGCTCAAAAAAGGTCAGCAGATCAAGTTCATGCAGGCGGGCACGACGCATCTGATCGACCGCGTCGGCTGTTTCACGCCGAAGATCGAGCAGCTGAGCGAGCTCGGCCCCGGCGAAATCGGATTTATCACCGCGCAGATCAAGGACGTCGCGCAGGCGCGCGTCGGCGACACGGTGACCGACGCGAAAAAGCCCGCGGCCAAGGCGCTGCCGGGGTTCAAGGAAGTCCAGCCCGTCGTCTTCTGCGGCATGTTCCCGACCGACGCGAACGACTTCGAAAAGCTCCGCGAAAGCATCCAGAAGCTCCGCCTCAACGACGCGAGCTTCTCGTTCGAGATGGAAAGCAGCGCCGCGCTCGGCTTCGGCTTCCGCTGCGGTTTCCTCGGCCTGCTCCACCTCGAGATCATTCAGGAACGGCTGACGCGCGAATATGACCTCGACCTGATCACCACCGCGCCGTCGGTGGTGTACAAGTTGAAGCTGGGCCATACCAAGAATGAGGCGGCGAAGGAGATCGAGCTCCACAACCCCGCCGACATGCCCGACCCGAACCGCATCGACGAGATCCAGGAACCGTGGATCGAGGCGGTGATTTACGTGCCCGACGAATATCTCGGCCCGATCCTGAAGCTGTGCCAGGACCGGCGCGGGGTGCAGAAGAACCTGACCTATGTGGGCGGCCGCGCGCAGATCACCTATGAACTGCCGCTCAACGAAGTCGTTTTCGATTTCTATGACCGGTTGAAGAGCATCAGCCGCGGTTACGCCAGCTTCGACTATCACCAGATCGGCCACCGCCCCGGCGACCTCGTCAAGATGAGCATCCTCGTCAACAACGAGCCGGTCGACGCGCTGAGCATGATCGTCCACCGCGGCACCGCCGAGACGCGCGGCCGCGGCATGTGCGAGCGGCTGAAGGATTTGATCCCGCGTCACATGTTCAAAATCCCGATCCAGGCCGCGATCGGCGGCAAGGTGATCGCCCGCGAAACCATCGCCGCGCTGCGCAAGGACGTGACCGCCAAATGCTATGGCGGCGACGCGACCCGCAAGAAGAAGCTGCTGGAGAAGCAGAAGGAAGGCAAAAAGCGGATGCGCGAGTACGGCAACGTCAACATCCCGCAGGAAGCGTTTATTGCAGCGCTCCGCATGGGCGACGACGCCTAATCCGCTTTCATCAAAGCAGAAATAGGGCAGGTGGGCGGATCAGGCGAAGCTGCGGGGCAGCTTCGACCCGCCCGCCCGGATGCGCGAATATGGCAATGTGAACATTCCGCAGGAGGCGTTTATTGTCGCTTGCGGATGGCGGACTTAGAGCGCTCGCCGGGTGTGTGCGTTGCTGCTGTGCAGTTCGTCCCAACAGATACTTGTCCAAGTTCCCGAATGAGATCAGGACCGGATTTCAATTCTGCTATATTTCTCTCTGATTGGCATTTCTGCTATGTCAGGCCGCTATATTTGGGGGAGAATTGACGTTGCGTGATCATTTGGTGGATTTGCCGATAGAATGCCCAGACGACGATGAGTTGGGATTCGATCAAGTATCGCAGGCGTTGGTCGAAGCAATCTCCGCGCAGCCAAATCTATCAAGCATGACCCTTGGACTGGATGGTCCATGGGGATCAGGAAAGTCAAGTATACTGAAATTGATGCGTAGGAACTTAGATGATTTTCCGTCTGACGGGATCGGCTTGGTAGTAGTGCCATTTTCTCCTTGGCTAATCACTAATAGGGCAGCTCTAGTTTCTGCATTTTTTGCCCAAATCTCAGAGGCAATCAGTCAAGCGGAACGTCGTATACCAAGAACGTGGAGGATCTTCCGAAAGGAAATCTCCAATAAATTATCCATGGTACAGAAAAAAATCAATAGATTTTCTCGTGTAGTATCAATCGCTTCCACGGGCGCAAGTGTAATTGATCCCTTGATTGCCGGAGCTGTTGCCGCGGGGTCAAAAGGCGTAGAGCGGCTGACTGAGGATAAGGGTGTTGGAAAGACACTTGAGGCTCAAAAGATGGAGCTGGAACAGGCGCTAAGGGATATAGCGAAAATTGATCCAACTTTTCGGATTTTAGTGTTAATTGACGACTTAGACCGGTTGGATCCAGACGATGTCTTGGAAATTCTTCGGCTCGTAAAGGCGGTAGGCGATTTCCCAGCAACAACTTATCTTTTGTCATATGATCGATCGGCGGTGGGCCGAGCTATCGAGAATAGCGCTAAAGTCAAAGATGGGGATGCTTACCTAGAAAAGATTGTCCAGTTTTCTTTTAAGGTTCCGCCTCTTGAGCCATTTAAACTTAGGAACTGGCTAAGTGCTGAAATACAGAAACTTTTTCCTGGAGATGCGGAATTTGGTGCATTCCGGACCAACGTTGTAATCGATGTATGGGCTGGGCGCCTGCTGCAAACTCCGAGAGATGTGAAAAGGCTTCTATTCGCCATTCGGGCCCTCTGGCCAAAACTGCGAGGAAAGGCTGACCTTGTAGATCTAATTTGGTTGCAGTTGGTCGCGCAGAAAGCGTCGGACGGTGAAAAAAACCTTTATTCTTGGCTAGTCGGATACCTTCAAGGTCTTGAGGCTATCGCAATTGGAGGAAATGTATCATCAAAAGAAAAAGACGAGAATGATCTTAAAAAAATACTAAATTCGATTGGGTGGCAAATCAAAATGAATGGGTCATCTATTTCTCAAATTGATTTTCACAATATAGATGAAATTATTGCTGGAATACAATCAAGTTACTTATCAGAAGATGAGGTGGATTGGATTTATCAGAACAAGCCCGGTTACCTTGATGATTTTAGATCGTCGAGGCGCTTGTCATCTCCTTGGCATTGGCGTCTGTATTTCGCCCTAAATCCCCCATCTCACGCAGTTACGGATGACGAATGGGGAGCACTCGAAGATGCTGCCGCACGATCAGTCTCAGACCTAGCGGAATCGCTGACGACAGTGATGGATTTTAGGAGTGGCCAGCGCCGAGATGCGTCGGATCAAGTACTTGAGCGGCTGTTGCGTCTGCAACATGGCAACGCATTAGAAAATGCTTCCCGATGGTTGGTTGTCCTCGTGGATCGTGTCAATCTGATGGAGGATCGCTCTAAAGCAGCGGGTCTCGGTTTTACGAAGCAATTTAGGATCAACTTGAGGATTTTTGCTCGCAACACGATCAACGATCTTGAAGGTGAATCTCGGTCTTCGACTTTGGATGCGGTTTTTAACCGGCGCAGCGCGCTGGACGCATCGTCAGATTTACTCCGTGAGCAAATGCACGTTGCGTCAAAAGGCGAAAGCGAGCCTGAGCGATCAGCAAAACTCTATTTGAACGACAGCGAGCTAAACTTCGCCAAATCCGCCCAGCTTGGCCTCTACCAAGCACTGACACCTAGTGATTTGCGATCGCTCCGAGATCCATACGAAGTTCTTTGGGCTTGGCGGGAGATCGAGGATTCAGTCGATGAACCGAAAGCCTTGCTAGAGCAGGCATTCATAAGCGACGAGGGCTTCCTAGCGACTCTTGATGCCTTGAGAGCGTATACGAGCAGCTCGCAAAATGGTGTTCCCCATATTCCTGAGAGCTATTTAGAGCCGTTCGTGGATGTGAAAGAGACGAAGCAGCGCTTGTCTGCCCTCGCGGCAAAAGGAAATTCCGCCGAAGACGCTGCGAAAATGGTTCACTTATGGTGGTCAAAAGAAAGATAATTCTGCTCAATTTGGAGGATAGAAATCCGCACCACACACCGCGCCGGGATCTCGATCACCCCGCTCAGCATCAGCCGTTCCTCGTCGCCGACGATCATTGCCGATCCGGCGAGCACCTTGATGCAGTCATCGTCGTGGATCAGGCGGCCGATCGAGAGGCAGGTCTGGACCTGTTCGGGCTGGAAGGCTTCGTAGGAGACCCAGCCGCCATAGGGCTCGCGCGGCTGGATCCATTCGATTTCTACGCGGCGGCAGAAGCGGGCGTGCTTCGACAAGCTCTGCATGATCGGATCTTCGTCACGCGGGGCGGGCTGTTCGGGGCTCATTGTTCGCCTCCTTCCGATGCGGCCGCCTGCCGCCCCGCTTTCCACGCCGCCCAGCTTTCCTCGCTGTAGGCGGCGTTCCATTCGCGTTCGAGTTCAGCGATCGTGCGCTCGATGCGGCGGCGGGTGGCGTTGCGGTCGCGGCCGGTGGGGCCGCCCCACAGGGTCGTGTCCGAAAGGAAGCCATGGGGGTGCTGGATCACGGGCTGGCGCGCCGCTTGCCAGGCCTCGGCGCGTTCGCGCAGTGTATGGGCGGCCATGCGGACGTCGCCGCGGGTGATCCGACCGCTGGAGGGGTCGGTTTCGCCGGCCTCGCCCTCGATCATATGATCCTCGTAGCGTTCGAACCAGATCTCGTCCTCTTCGCCGCCCTCGGTCCAGGGGACATGGCCGGCGGGCGGCGGGGTGGGGTTCGACAGGTCGCCGCCCTCGGCCTCGTCCCAATCGATATTGCCCGCGCCGGCGGACAGCGGGACGATCATGTCGGGGTGGTACATGTGCCACTCATGCTTTTGCGGATTGATGTAGGCGTCCTGCTTGCGTGCCGCGTCCCAGTCGGTGCCGGGGCCGGTGAGCAGGTCCCATGCGGCGCGCTTGACCGGGTCGTGCGAGATCCTGCGCTGATAGCCGGTGCGGATGATGCGGAGGCGATCGTCGAGGTCGGTTTCTGCCGGTTGGCTCGGGCGTTATGTTCGAGCATCGCGGCCTGACGCTCGGCCTCCCACTCGGCCTGCCATTTCTCGCGCAGGCGGCGGACCGCGTGCGGGATCGCGCTGGCGGGGCGGCCGTCGACGGGGTCGATGCCGGCGAAATTCTCGGGAAAGCGGCTCGCGGCGATATGCTGCATCGCGCGGATGTTCGGGCGGCGGCGCTCGAGGATGACCTGCCCGCGCTTCGAGATCGTCTCGGGCACGCCATAGATGGCA
>Ga0209050_1004065_pt1 | contig 10241 bp, 9 predicted proteins | sample Araplavi_mTSA_r2_FD_184276 | JGI IMG/M metagenome (GOLD analysis project Ga0209050, IMG submission 184276) | Arabidopsis root microbial communities from North Carolina, USA - plate scrape MF_Cvi_mTSA_r2 (SPAdes) (version 2) | ecosystem: Host-associated > Plants > Roots > Endosphere | place: USA...
CATGTCGGCCTCGCCAACTATGCCGCGGGTGCGGTGTTGATGCCTTACGCGCCGTTCCGCGCCAGCGCTCGCACGGTGCGGCACGATATCGACCGGCTGCGGCTCGAATATGGCGTGAGCTTCGAGCAAGCCTGCCACCGCCTCTCGACGCTCCAGCGCCCCGGCGCACGCGGCATTCCGATGTTCTTCTGCCGGGTCGACATGGCGGGCAACATCACGAAACGGCATTCGGCGACACGGCTGCAATTCGCGCGCTTCGGCGGTGCCTGCCCGCTGTGGATCGTGCACGAGGCGGCGGCGATCCCCGACCGCATCCTGTTCCAACTTGCCGAGACACCCGACGGCCTCCGCTATGTCTCGATGGCGAAGGGGCTGGTGAAGCCGTCGGGCAGCTATGCGCGAAGTCCGCGCCGCTACGCCGTAGCGCTTGGGTGCGAGGCGCAATATGCCGGCGATTTCGTTTATGCCGACGGGGTCGACGTCGCAGCGCCGCAAGCCGCGACGCGCATCGGCCTGTCGTGCCGCATCTGCCCGCGCGACGATTGCGACCAGCGCGCTTTTCCGCCGAGCGACCGCCCGATCCTCGTCGATCCCGACCGGCGCGACGTCGTGCCGTACCGGATCGGCTAGCCTTCGATCACCAGTTCCTCGTCGAGGAAATCGAGGAAGGCGCGGATGCGCGCCGCCGCGCGGTCCTCGGGCGCATAGAGCGCGTGGATATCCTCGCCGTCGCCGGGATTATAATCGGCAAGAACCTCGACGAGCCTCCCCGCAGCGAGATCCTTTGCGACGTGGAAGCGCCCGTGCCGTGCGATGCCGCCGCCCGCGACCGCCATCCGGCGAACCACCTCGCCCGAATTGCCGAAGAAGCTGCCGTGCACGGGGCGATGGACGATCTTGCCCGCGATGCGGAACGGCCAACTGTCGACCGAGCGGCGGAAGCTGAAGCGCAGACAGTCGTGCTTGTCGAGATCGTCGGGGCTCTGCGGCGCGCCGCGCCGCGCGATATAGTCGGGGCTTGCGACGAGCACCATCCGGCTATGGCCGAGTTTCTTGGCACGCAGCCTCGTATCGCGGAGCGGGCCGATGCGGATCGCAATGTCGGCGCGCTCCTCAACCAGATCGACGATCGTATCGGACAGCGCGAGGTCGACGGTGATGTCGGGATAGCGCGCGGTGAAGCGCGGCAGGATCGGCAACAGGCCCATCGTGCCGATCGAGGGCGAGGCGTTGATGCGAAGCAAGCCGCGGGGTCCTTGCTGTTCCAGCCCCAATCCCGCTTCGACCGATTGGATATCAGCGAGCAACACGCCCATTCGCTCGCGGTAGGCGGTGCCCTCCGACGTCAGCGCGAGTGAGCGGGTCGTCCGGCGCATCAACGTGACACCTAGTCGTCGCTCCAGTCGTGCTATGCTGCGGCTAACAGCCGAGGGCGTAAGCCGTAGCGCCTTCGCGGCGGACGCGAGGCTGCCGCCGTTTGCCACCGCCAGAAAGGTTTCGATATCGCCGAACCGGTTGTCCATCGCCATTCCTGATTTTGAATCACCACTGAAATGATGAAGCGCGTTCTAATCAACAATGACGGTTCGCGCTATCTTCCATCCATAAGATTGCACTCAAGCGAAAGGAGTTCGTCATGGACCTCAAACTTAAAGGCAAGACCGCCCTCGTTACCGGATCGACTGCCGGCATCGGCTTCGCGATTGCCAAGCGCCTCGCCGAAGAAGGCGTCGACGTGGTCATCACCGGTCGCAGCCAGCAGAAGCTCGACGAGGCCGCGGCCGAACTGGCGCAGTCGGGTACGATTCGCGCGGTCCTCGCCGACCCCGCGACCGCCGAAGGCGCCGACGCGCTGATCGCCGCAGTTCCGGCAGTCGATATCCTCGTCAACAATCTCGGCATTTACGAAGCGAAGCCCTTTGCCGAAATCAGCGACGCCGACTGGCACAATATCTTCGAGGTCAACGTCGTGAGCGGGGCACGGCTGTCGCGGCACTATTTCCCGAAGATGCTAGAAAAGGACTGGGGGCGCGTGATCTTCATCGCGAGCGAAAGCGGGCTGCTGCCGCCCGCCGAGATGATCCACTACGGCATGACCAAGACGGCCCAGCTCACGATCGCGCGCGGCCTCGCCGAGCAGACCAAGGGTACCGGCGTCACCGTCAACAGCGTGCTGCCGGGGCCGACGCGGTCGGAAGGCATCACCGACTTCATCCGGTCGGTCGTGTCGAACCGCGATGCGTCTGAAGCCGAGCGCGAGAAGGCGTTTTTCGAGGAACTGCGCCCGCTGTCGCTTATCCGCCGCCTGATCGAGGCCGACGAGATCGGTGCCATGGTGACCTATCTGGCAAGTCCGCTTGCGGCGGCGACCAACGGTGCTGCGATCCGCGCCGAAGGCGGGATCGTTCCGACGGTTGCCTAAGCCTTCACGATTCCCCGCTCGATCAGACTATGCGCCGTCGCGAGGATTGCTTCCTCGGGCGGCCGCATCGTCCAGCCCAATGTCTGCATCGCATGGCGGCTGTCGCCGCCGCGCACATTACCGAGTTCGGCGACGAGTTGCTTGAGCTCGGGCCGCACGAGCGCGAACAGCTTGAGCAGCCAGTCGGGCATCTTGCGCGTCGGAACTTTCTTCGCCTTGTCGCCGAGGTTCGCGGTCAGGATGTTCGCGACATCGATCATCTTCAGGAACGGTCCCGAGCAGACATAGCGCTCGTCGCGTATGTCCCGGGCGGTCAGCGCGCGATAATGGAGGTCGGCGACGTCACGCACGTCGATGATCCCGAAACCGATATCGGGGCACATTGGCACCCTGCCATCCAGCAATTGCTTTACCAATTCGATCGAAGTCGAGAGGTCGTCGGATAGCAAAGGCCCGAACACCGCCGCCGGATTGACCGAGGCGAATTCCATATCGTCGCCCTCGGCCGCCACCCAGTCGCGCGCCGCGCGCTCGGCGACGGTTTTGGAGCGCGGATAGGGCATCACTTCGGGGTTATCGAGATCGGTCCAGTCGGCTTCGTTGTAGAGATCACGCGCCTTGCCGTGGCCATAAGCGATTGCCGCCATCGACGAGGTCAGGACGAACCGCTTCACGCCCGCAGCGCGCGCGAAACGCAGGGCCCGGAGCGCGCCTTCGCGCGCCGGGACGATCAGTTCGTCGGCATGTTTGGGAACGCCCAGCGGGAACGGCGACGCGACGTGCGCGACGTGGGTGCACCCCACGATCGCCTCGGCCCAGCCCGCATCATGTTCGAGATCGGCTGCGAAGAAGCTGAGGCGGTCGTTGTCGACATTCAGCCAGCCGCGAACTTCGGGCTCGCGTTTCAAACTGCGCACCGTCGTGTGGACGGTCCAGCCATTCTCAATCAACTGTCGGATGAGGAAGCCCGCGATATAGCCGCTGCCTCCGGTAACCAGTGCCGTGCCCGTCATGCACCCCTCCTCACTCGTTGAGCGAGGAGGGTAGCAGGATTATTTGAGCAGCACGAGTTCCTCGGCCATGCTCGGGTGGAGCGCGACGGTGGCGTCGAAATCGGCCTTGGTCAGTCCCGCCTTCACCGCGATCGCCGCAGCCTGCAGGATTTCGGGGGCATCGGGGCCGATCATGTGCAGCCCGACGACCTGGTCGGTCGCGGCGTTGACGATCATCTTGTAGAGCGCGCGCTCGTTGCGGCCCGCGAGGACATTTTTCATGGCGCGGAAATCGCTGGTGTAGACGCGGATCGAGCCGAGCTTGTTGCGTGCCTCGGCCTCGGTCATCCCGACCGCGCCGATCGGGGGATGGCTGAACACAGCGCTGGGGACATTGGCATAGTCGACCACGGTCGGCTTGCCGCCGAAAACGCTGTCGGCAAACGCCTGACCTTCGCGGATCGCCACCGGGGTCAGCTGGATGCGGTTGGTGACGTCGCCAACCGCGTAGATGCTCGGCACCGACGACTGGTTCGTCTCGTCGACTTTGATCGCGCCATCCTTGTCGAGTTCGACGCCGACCTCTTCGAGGCCGAGCCCCTTGCTGTTCGGCACCCGCCCCGCGGCGACGAGCACGGCGTCGGCCTGGATCGGGTCGCTATTCTCGAGATGGACGGTCAGCGAGCCATCCTCATTCTTCTCGATCGACTTGAACGGCGCGTTGAACTTGAAATCGATGCCCTTGGTCATCGAAATCTGGAGCAGCCGGTCGCGGATCTGTTCGTCATAGCCGCGCAGGATGGTGTCGCCGCGATTCACGATCGTCACCTTGCTGCCGAATTCGTTGAAGATGCCGGCGAATTCGTTGGCGATATAGCCGCCGCCCGCGATGACGACGCGCTTTGGCAGCGTTTCGAGGTGGAAGACTTCGTTTGACGTGATCGCATGTTCGCTGCCTGGGAATTCGGGGACGTGCGGCCATCCGCCGGTCGCGATCAGGATGCGCTCGGCGCTGATTTCCTGCCCGTCAGCGAGACGGACCTTTTGCGGGCCGATCACCGTCGCTCGTGTCTTGAACAGCGTGACCTTGTGGTTGTCGAGCGTCTGCCCATAGAGGCCTTCGAGCCGGTCAACCTCGGCGAGGACATTATCGCGGAGGCGATTCCAGTCGAACTTGCAGTCGGGCACGTCCCAGCCGAATTTGCGCGCGTCCTTCAGATCCTCGGCGAAATGCGCGCCGTAGACGAGCAGCTTCTTGGGCACGCAGCCGCGAATGACGCAAGTGCCGCCGACGCGATACTCCTCGGCCAGCGCGACACGCGCACCGTGCGAAGCGGCGATGCGCGAGGCGCGAACCCCGCCCGACCCGGCGCCGATGACAAACAGGTCGAAATCAAACTCGCTCATTCAAAACCCCTGATCCTTTGTGGTCGCGTGCTATTCGCGTCGGCGGCCTATGTGGTTACACCGCCGCGTGATGCCAATCGAATTTTGCGGTCACAGTGATGGAGCGCGGGATCACTCGCCGAGCGCGGCCTGCATCAGCGCCTGCGTCGCGGGATCGAATTCGACCGTCCCTTCGGAAAGCCCCTTGGCCATTTCCTTGCCCAGCTCGACCCCGAACTGGTCGAACGGGTTGATGCCGAGCAGCACGGCGTTGGCGAACACGCGATGCTCGTAGAAGGCGATCAGCGCGCCAAGGCTGCGCGGCGTGACCTGATCGAGCAGGATCGTCGTCGAGGGGCGGTCGCCCGGATAGTTGCGTGCGCCGTCGGCGCTCGCGCGCCCCGTCATCAGCGCCGCGCCCTGCGCGATGCAGTTCGCAACGAGTGTTTCGTGATGCGCCTCGTCGAGCAGATGGTCGGGCTCGCGCGCGACAACAAATTCGACGGGCACGAGGTTCGTCCCCTGATGCAGCAGCTGGAACACCGCATGTTGCGCGTCGGTACCGACGCCGCCCCAGGTGATCGGCGCGCTCTCGCGGCCGACCGGCTGGCCGTCGAGGGTGACCGACTTGCCGTTCGACTCCATTTCGAGTTGCTGGAGATAATCGGGGAGCAGGCGCAGCCGCTCGTCATAGGCGAAGACTGCGCGCGTCTGACAGCCGAGGCGGTTCGTATAGATCTGATCGGCGAACGCCGCGAGCAGGCAGACATTGTCGGCGCCGTCGGCGAGGCGGAAATGGCGATCCATCTCGGCTGCGCCCTCGAGCAGGTCGGCAAAGGCGTCCCAGCCGAGCGCGAGCGCGGCGGGAAAGCCGATCGACGACCAGAGCGAGTAACGGCCGCCGACGCTTTCATTGAACGGCAGGATGCGCGTTTCGTCGATGCCCCACTCCATCGCGCGTTCGGGCTTCGCGGTGAGCGCGATGAAGCGGCCGAGTGGATCGATGACGCCGGCCTCTTCGAGCCATTGCAGCGCCGAATTGGCGTTGAGCAAGGTTTCGGTGGTGGTGAAGGTTTTCGACGCGACCGCGACGAGCGTGTGCTCGGGGCTGAATTTGGCGAACACTTCGTCGAGCGCGGCGCCGTCGACGTTCGACACCACCGCGACGTCATAACGGTCGCTGTGGCGGCCGAGCGCGTCGATCAGCAGGTCGGGGCCGAGCGCCGATCCGCCGATGCCGATATGGAGCAGGTGGCGAATCTCGCCGAACGCGCCGGCCTCGATCGCGTCGATCATCATCCGCATCCGTTGGTGCAGCGCCTGCGCTGCATGGACCGACTCGGGAGCGCCGTCGCCGCGTTCGGCGCTATGCTCGGCGGCGCGGTCTTCGGTCGGATTGGCGATCCCGCCCGAAAACAGCGTCTTGCGACGTCCGTCGAAATCCTGCGCCGCGGCGAGGTCGGAGAGGATCGCGACCGCCGCGGCATCGAGATGCGTCTTGGCGAAATCGAAACGGATATCGGCGACGCTGCGCACCGTGGCCTGCAGCCGCGCTTCGGGATCGGCCGCGACCAGGTCGGTCAGCTTTTGCGGCTGCCATTCGGAAAGGGCCTGCCAGGCCTGCGGGGCTGTCGTCATGATCAAAATCCTCGAGAAGGGGGAGCGAATCTCGACCTTTCTGTAAGCCTGCGGCCCTTGCGGCGCCAGTGTCGTCCACCGATATTTGCTTGACGTGGCAACCTATTCATCGCCAATGCGCGACATGACCCAAGCCAGCTTTACCGCCGATGTGACGCCCCCGACCGGACCCGCGCCGTCGTCCCCCACCCCTGCCCCCGTGTCCGCCAAGGAAGAGGCGGTCGACACCGTCCGTTTCCTCGCGCTGCTTGCGATCGCGGTACTGGTTTTCCGCAGCTTTTTCCTGTCGCCGTTCAACATTCCATCGGAATCGATGCAGCCGCGGCTGCTGATCGGTGACTATCTGCTCGTGAACAAAATGGCCTACGGCTATTCGAAATACAGCCTGCCGTTCAGCGTCCCGCTGATCCCGGGCCGCATTTTCGCGCGCACGCCCGAGCGCGGCGATGTAGTCGTGTTCAAGGCGCCGCCGGTTGCCGACAATGATTATATCAAGCGCGTCATCGGCCTGCCCGGCGACAGCGTGCAGGTGAAGGACGGCATCGTCTGGCTGAACGGCAAGCCGCTGAAGCGCGAAGCCATCGCCGATTTCGTCATTCCGGTGACCCCGAACATGGTCGAAGCCTCCCGCATGACAGGCACCCTGCCCTGCTATTCGCCCGAGTTCGAAGAGATCGCCGCCGACGGCCAGCGCCAGTGCCGCTACAAGCAGTTCCGCGAGACGCTGCCGAGCGGCAAAAGCTATAACATCCTCGACATCACGACGATCGCCGAGGACAACACCCCGCTCGTCGTCGTGCCCGCCGGCCATTTGTTCCTGATGGGCGACAACCGCGACCGCAGCGCCGACAGCCGCTTCCCCGCGATGGAGAACCAGGGCATCGGGCTCGTCCCCGAGGAAAATCTGGTCGGCCACGCGCTGGTCGGCATGTTCTCGACAGACGGATCGGCGAGCTGGATCAACCCGATCAGCTGGTTCACCGCGGCGCGGTGGAGCCGCATCGGGGACGGTTTTTGAACGATCCCCTCGACACCGGGGCGCTCGCCGAAATCATCGGCTGCACCCCGGGCGACCTGAAGGTCTATGATCTGGCGCTGACGCACGGGAGCACCGGGCGTGCCGATTATCAGCGGCTCGAATTTCTCGGCGACCGCGTGCTGGGCCTCGTCATCGCGTCCGAACTCTATACGCGTTTTCCGGCGGCGAGCGAGGGCGAGATGTCGTCGCGGCTGCACGTGCTGGCGTCGGGCGCGACCTGCGCGGCGATTGCGCAGCGGCTGAATCTCACTGCGCTCGTCCGCTTCGGCGCGCAGGCGCGCAATGACGGTGGCCGCTACAGCGACAATATCGCCGCCGACGCGATCGAGGCGCTGATCGGCGCGCTCTATCTCGATCAGGGCGCCGACGCGGCGCGTCGCTTCATTCTCACCCACTGGGATGACATGATCGATGGGCAGCAGGAAGCACCCAAGCATCCCAAGGCGGCGCTGCAGGAATGGGCGCTGGCGCGCAAACGCCGCCCGCCCGAATATGAAATCGTCGCGCGCGAAGGCCCCGACCATTCGCCGCGCTTCCGCGTCGCCGTCAGCGTCGGCAAGCTTGCGCGCGCCGAAGCCGAGGGCACCAGCAAACAGGCGGCCGAGAAGGCCGCGGCGGCAGCGTTGCTCGCCGAACTTGAAGGAATAAAGGAATGACCCACCGTTGCGGATTTGTCGCCGTTGTCGGCGCGCCGAACGCGGGCAAATCGACGATCGTCAACGCGCTCGTCGGCCAGAAGGTCGCGATCGTCAGCCCGAAGGCGCAGACGACGCGCACGCGCCTGATGGGCGTCGCGATGGACGGCGAGACGCAGATCGTGCTGATCGACACGCCGGGCATTTTCGCGCCGACCCGCCGGCTCGACCGCGCGATGGTCGCGGCGGCATGGAACAGCCTCGATCAGGCCGAGGCGATCCTGGTGATGATCGATGCCGCCGCCAAGCTCGGCGAGCGCGCCGAGCGCGTGCTGCAGGGGATCGACGGACGGCCCGAGAAGAAATTTCTGGTGCTCAACAAGGTCGACCTGACCAAGAAGGACAAATTGCTGACGATCGCGACGCAGCTCAACGAGCGCGTCAAGTTCGACGAAACCTTCTTCATCTCGGCAAGCACCGGTGATGGTGTTCCCGAACTCAAGGCGACTCTGGCGGCGCTGATGCCCGAAGGGCATTGGCATTTCCCCGAAGACGAGGTCAGCGACGCGCCCGAACGCATGCTCGCCGCCGAAATCACCCGCGAACAGCTTTACCGCCAGCTTCACGAGGAGTTGCCCTACCAGTCGACCGTCGAGACCGAGAAATTCACGACGCGCCCCGACGGCAGCGCCGAAATCCACCAGCAGATCCTCGTCGCGCGCGACAACCAGCGCGCGATCATCCTCGGCCACAAGGGCGAGCGGATCAAGGAAATCGGCAGCAAGTCGCGCGCCGAACTGACCGAATTGCTGGGGCGCAAGGTCCACCTGTTCCTGCATGTGAAGGTCAAGGCGAACTGGGACGAAGATCGCGGCGTCTATCGCGACATGGGGCTCGACTGGGTCGACTGAAGGGGAAGACAATATGGGGCGCCCAATATCCATCATCAATTTCGAGCGCAGCTTCTGGGCGTCGATCCTTTTGGGAATCGGTGGCATGGTTCTCTATTGGACGACCGTCGTAGACGGATTGAGGAAAGATCCGGCTCTTTCAGGATCGGTTGACGTTGCGGTAATCGCCGTGGGCCTTGCTCTGGCCTTCGGTTTCGCACTCAGCCTCCTCCTCTGGTATCTGATCGCGCGGCGCGCAAACAATGTCGCGAAGTGGATTTATGTCGTGGTGATGGGATTTGGGGTCGTGTCGACATTGACGTCGATCAATGACCCGTTGTCACCTGGCGGTTTTGCGCTCGCGGTTTCGCTGGTCAGCACGGCGCTGACCGCGGTTTCGATCCTTTTCCTGTTCCGTCCTGACGCGCGCGCTTGGTTCGCGAAAGAGGCCGTCGACCCGAGGGCGTTCGACTAGCCTCGTTCGCTAAATCCGCCGGCAATCGTTCGGCGGCGGATTGCCGTCGAAGCGCGACGTGATCCAGCCGATCGTTTCTTGCGCACTGTCTTTCGCGCTCGCGCCATGATCGCCGGTAAGGCCGATCCAGCGGGTCGGGGTGCCGCGATTGCAGACCGCCTTGGCGAACTTGCGCGTCACCGCCGGCGCGACGATCGTGTCCTTGCTGCTCTGTGCAATCAGCAGCGGTCCCGGAACGCGCGCGGGATCGACACTGTTGGTGCGTTCGAATGAAGCGAAGGGCTCGATCTTCGCGATATCCTTGTTCTTCGTCGCGCGAGCGATCGTAAGGATGCCGAGGATCGTGCCCAGTTTCGGCTTCGTGTTGAAACTGACGCAGTTATTCTCGGACAGCCGGCGGATGATCCCCTGATTGGTGCGGTTGGTAATGCTGTCGAGCGAGAAACCGTAGAGCGTGGACCAGCTGTGGAGCGCAAAGGACAAGAGCAGCGCGCGCGCATTCTTGTCACTTGCCTGGGCAAGGTTCGCCGCGAGGTCGGTGGGCGGTGCGGCCGCCGCAGTCGCGACGAGCGTGAGATCGGGGGCGTAGGAGCGCGCCGATATCGCGGTCCAAAGCGCGGCATGGCCGCCTTGCGATTCCCCCCATACGGCAAAAGCATTTCCTGCCGCTGCGCCGGGAATTTCGCGCGCGGCACGGACGGCGTCGAGAACCGCGTTGGCGGTATCATGTCCGACGAGAAACGGATGCATCGTCGGGCTGGCAA
>Ga0209050_1004067_pt1 | contig 10239 bp, 10 predicted proteins | sample Araplavi_mTSA_r2_FD_184276 | JGI IMG/M metagenome (GOLD analysis project Ga0209050, IMG submission 184276) | Arabidopsis root microbial communities from North Carolina, USA - plate scrape MF_Cvi_mTSA_r2 (SPAdes) (version 2) | ecosystem: Host-associated > Plants > Roots > Endosphere | place: USA...
ATAATCCAGCCATCCAAGGTTTAATTCGTTTTGCAGTTCCTTTCCGTTGTAAAGGAAGTCCTGTTTAACGCTGTTTTCTCTAGTGTAGGAGTTGTAGGTTAAACCGAACGGATAATAGTTATCTCCTTTTTTCGGCTAGCCCTCCCGTTTTCCCTGACCTCAAAAAAACGAACAAGCTCCGTTTTCCCTGGGCCTCCTGGTGAGGCAGCTTTTTTTTCAAAGAACGTGGGGCTAAGATAGTATTTTACAAGGATAACCGAACAACAAGGATATTCTTAATCCTTAGAGAGGCGACTAGGTTAATAAATCATTCAAAAACTCTTCGTACTTGTAATATTCATTTGATGTTGATAGAAGCTCATCAAAGTCTGTTGATATCTCCTCTCCAAAATATTCTTTAACGTTTTGTCTTGCTTCATTTTTCCATTTATCAACCCGCTGTAATCTGTCGCTGGTATAGGTTTCTTCATCAGCAAGTGGCAGTGGATCGTCGTCTGCATCAAATTCTTGCTCTGGATGCTCAGGTTCGTCAATAATTACTTGGAGGGCTTTGATTAAATCATTAATCACTTTGTCTTTTAATTTTTCCAACATATGCTTATCTAATTTACACAAAGGTACGTATATGTTTTTTCGATTACCAAACGATATATCGTCGAGCCAACGATATATCGTTGGCTTCTCTGCCTGCACCCCGCAAAACAATAGCAAAAAGCCACTCTTTTTCTGGCACTCTGCTTGTCATATAGGCCGGCAAACAAAATTTAATTTACATTATGGCTATTGTAAAGAACAACCTTATCACCAAAGGTTTGAGCGGGCAACTTGGTAAGACTGTTGTATTCCGTAAGGTGGGCGACCGAACCATCGTTGCTACTTCTCCTTCTACAAACGCAGATCCTACGGAGGCGCAGCAGGTTCAGCGTGGACGTTTTCAGCAGGCGGTAAACTTCGCTAAGTCACAGATGGGCGACCCGGCTGTAAAGAAGCTCTACGAGGAACAAGCTAAACGTAAAGGACAACCGAACGCTCACAACATCGCCGTCAGCGACTTCTTTCATGCACCTGTGATCTCCGACCTGGACGCTAACGCCTATCAAGGCAAAATCGGCGATCGCATCTCTATCAAGGCTACCGACGACTTTGCCATCCAGGCAGTAACGGTAGAGATTACTAACGCCGACGGTACACGTGCCGAGGCTGGCCAGGCTGTTCAGCAAGCTGACTCTTCGATTTGGATTTACACCGCTACCGTTGCTGTCGATCCTCTGGCTGGTGTCAAGATCACGGCTAAGGCCCTGGATCGTCCGGGCAACATCGCCACACAAGACAAAGCTCTTTAAGATAAACCCCTTTTTGACGGGGCCATACAAGTTGGCTTCCGGTAGTTACTTGGTGCTACCGGCAAGCCACTTGCTTTTTTATGCTGCTCCGTTTCTGCATTCTTTTCTCCAACGCATTTAAAGCGCTTATAGGCGCTTTTCTTTTTCAACCACACTTACCCTCACCTTGAGGGCAGATCGTTTCTTCTGGCTATCCTGGCGACCGCATTTCGAAGGCATAATCTTACACCTCCTTTTGATCACCGAACACACTGCGAACGATCTTCTTCGCACAGGTGCGTCAAGCGAACTACAGCGAACCTAGAGCGAGCACACCTCGAAGCGTCGGGTAATCTTCGTCGTCGGGTAAATGTTTTTTTGTCACACGATTTCTTACATCCCCTGTAACCGTATCCGATGATGATGTCGAAGGCTAAGGGCGTCATCACGGGGGAAGGTAAAAGATTCAGACGTCACTTTCATCCGTCACTACATCGGGCAATCTTTTACCTTCCTCCGTGATGCTGCAAGCCCAACTGCGTCCGCCGATCAGGCGCTGCTTTCGGCATGGCGCCGCTAAGGTTGCCTAGCACACTTGGATAAGATTCCTCCGTTATCATCCGATGGCGTCAACCGTCAGGCTGAGCGCTGGGGATGACTCTCTTTTGTCGGCTACATTCTTCATTCGAGGACGTATCAGTTTGTTTGTCTTTCCGCGCGGCGGCCCAGGCGTGTGGGGGTGCGGGGGAGCCTGGGCCGCCTAAGGGCGCGGACAAACGATGGGCGCTGGCTGGCCTCCTTGGCCCCCCGCAAAAGATGGGGGCCAGCCAGTGCCGTGCAAGCACATTTTGTTTGTGTCAAGGCCGACCTCTGTTTAAAAAATTAAATAATCGGCCGGGGCGGGACAAAAGACATGACAAAGGCCAACTCCAATAAAAAATAAAATCAAAGTTGCCTTTGGCGTGTCTTTTGTTCCCGCCCCACAAACAAAATGTGCGTAGCACTCCGCTTTTCCCGTTGGGCAAGCCGCTACAAGGGAGAGAGGGTACCGAACGACCGCGACTGCGGGCCTGATGAACAGGGGATTTGAAAAGCTGAACTCCGAACCCTGCACACTGGGCGGCTGCCCAGGTCAGCGGGGGATCACATCACTATGACGACACTCTCTCTCCTGCACTGATGGCAGGTGCGGTGGGCGTAGTTACGCCTTTAATAATTTGTATAACTTACAATAACTATCTTCTTTGCAAAGCTCAATAACTTTGTGATAGATCGCATTTTCAAGTTCTTTTTGTGACATCACAGTAGGACTTGATCTTGTATCCGGATATTTGGGATCTGACGAGTAAATATCATACTGATTATCACTTCTAAGTCTGACTTCCCAAACACGACCGATTGATGTACAATATCTACCTGATAGATCTTTCATTCGTTTAATAACTACCCAATCCTTGAGGCTTCTGCACCACAAATTCAGAAGCACGAGGCCATAGGCTATCATTATGCATTCTAAGTAGAACGTACTCCGGTAACTTCGTTGCTATGGCTGCATGATAGTAACGCTCGATAACATCATGATCCTTGTTGTCATCTAATAACTTCTTTTCAGCATCAGTCTCCGGCATTAATTCTACAAAAACAATATCCGGGTTCTGCGGCTTAACCGTTGAAAAATTTACACGAGTTTTCATAGTAAGTAATTTAACATAAAGCATTCTAAACTCATATCAGGATTTTAATTATCTTCACTCAATGGAGCCTCAGAACATCATCGATGGTCTACTCACCACTGTCCTCTGGGAAGGTGGCAAGCTTCTTTATTCCTTTTTAAAAAAGCCTATCCATTAGACAATAGTCTCATTTTTCGAGGCTATTGTCTCAAACGTCTAGATTTTTTGACGTCGTAAGAGACAATGTTGAACATCATCCCAGCGGATGGAACTTGTTGATCTCTTCGGTTAACCCTTCCATCTCGCTCTGCCGATAGGCTTCCGTGGAACTGATGTAGCGGTGGCCCGCCATGTGCTGCACCTCTCGAAGATTGTATTGCCTTAGCCACTTCACGATCACGCTGGCGCGGATCTGTTTAGCATTAATTACACGACTATTTTGCTTGCGCAAGTGAACCATCAACCGGGTCATGCAGCCATCGAGTGAACCACCTCCCTCGATGCCAACAAAAAACTTGTCGGTTTCTTCCTGGGAGTGCTTTAGGATTTCTTTTCTTACCTGTAGAACGTAGTCATACACCTCTAACACCTGGTGTGATTCCAACCTTAGCATGCGCGCTTCCCCCTTAACACTTCCGGGCACTTCTATCTTGCCTTCCTTTAACTTCACATCCTTTACTTCCAGGTTGGCCAGCTCTTCCGTCTTGAGTCCCTGGTAACACAATAACCCCAGCATCACCTTGTTACGCTTTCCTTTCAGGCTTTCATCTTGGAAGTTGTTATACAAGCTGTGCAACTCCTGGGCACTGAACAGGTAATACAGTTTCTTTCGTCTTACACCTTTTACTTTTACACCGGTGCACGGGTTGATTTCTATGATCTTCTCCTCGATCAGATGGCTATAAAAATGCCTGATAGCAAGAACATAAGAAGTAACCGTGCGTTGGGTCGTGCCTCGTTTCTGGCAATGCTTCATATACGACAACACATCGGCATAGCTGGCTTGCTCGGGCTGGATAGATTCATCTTGCAACCATTTTAAAAACAGATTCAACGACCGCTGGTAACTCTCTATCGTCCCAGATGTCACGCTTTGTTTTTTTAAGTAGTCTTCAAAGCTCGTCTTCGTGTAGTCGGGTGCGGGCATGCTTTCTGAGATTGGTGAACGGCTGTTCTTTCTGTTGCTCTACGCCGGACAGGTGCGTATAGATTTGAGTGCTTTCCAAACTGCTGTGTCCTAAAAAGCGGGCAATGCTTTCCAGGGGCATCCCTGCCTGTAATAAATGCGTGGCAATGCTGTGCCGTAAAGTATGGAGACCGATTTCCTTTTCGTTCAGTGAAGTCTCACCGGTTTGGTGCTGTAAATATTTCAAGCGAAGTAACAACGTTTGACCATTCAAACGTCGTTGCTGCAGGCTGATAAATAAGGCTTCTGCTTTCGAGCCCCCTAGTAACTCCGGCCGGTGATCGAAGATATATTCTTGCAGATGGCGAAGCGATGTTTTACTAACCGGAACAAAACGCTCTTTGTAGTTCTTGCCCTTACGTACATGCAGCAACTGCCGATCAAAGTCTATATCGCCAACGTCTACATTCACTCCTTCATTTCTGCGAAGACCACACCCGTAGAAGATGGCCAGCATAGCACGATCACGTGATTGTAAAGATTCAACCCGCCGGCTATCATAATGGTAACGCGAAGATGTTTGATGGGTGGCTTTAAAAAGCCATTGTATTTCTTCTTCGCTCAACACAGATGGGGGCGCGGTGTCTTCTTCTTCATTATGAAGCGACAGCTCCGGCAAGGTGAGTCTACCAACTTGGCGAAGATAGTCGGCAAATTTCCGTAAGGCATCCAGGTGTTTGTTCAGGTGACCGTTGCTCAGCGCTCCGCCGCGTCGTGTGTTGCTGCGCTCTTTCAGACGGGCGTAATAGACATGGACGTGCTTAACGTCCATGTCCTTGATGTGGTTAATGTTGATGCTCTCCAGGTAATGGAGTAACTCGCGTATCTGCGTGGGCATGTTGTACACGGTCACGTCCGCGTAGCCTTGCACATCGAGCCATTCTTTAAAGCTCTGTTCCAGGTAGCGGAACGATGCATTTTTCAGGGGCAACTTTTTCATTTCGACCCCTCACCTTCTCCTCGACGGATCGCCGGATCACCACCCGCTAACTTTCTGTTTCTCTTCTTTTTAGGTGAGCCATTTCCGGGCTGGCTCACCGGTGGCTTACTGGCTCGCACTAAAGCTTCTGCCAACGAGCCGGTACGCAGTTTACTGACAATATCATCCAGCAGGTTTGTTACCTGTTGCTGCAGAAGATCGTATTCTTCATAGCTGGCCACCTGGTAGCGATAGCCGGTGTGTTTCTTGCCTTCCTTGACGTTGACTAGCCCACAGCTTACAAGCTCGGTGTGATAACGGCGTAGCGTGGTGCCTTTGATGCGCAGGTGTTGGCGGATCTCCTTGTTGGTGTAATCTAGCTTTTCGTTTTGTCTCAGGTAGTCCTTTAGCTTTTCGAAGTAGCCACGCGTGGCGCCGTTCAACTCGTCGGACTTGCGCAAGAGTATTTCCTTCATCAGCTTGTTGGCTTCCGCGATGTCCTCGAGCGTTGTCTCGATGTATTCTTCACCGGTGTGCAGGTCATACTGTTTGTCGCGCTGGTATTGATGATAAAAAGTGATCAGCTCTACAAAGGCCAGGTAATGTGCGTTCGTTCTCCGGGGCTTGAACACTTCAACGGGTATCTTTAAAAACTCGGCGTAAGGATTCCACACCTGCACCGGCTTTAGCATGCGTTGCATGTTCTGGAACTGCGCGATGATGCCCTGCTGCTCGTCGGTGTCGATCTTGCCCGCGCTCACCTTGCGCTGGTAGTCCATAATCTTTTCATCCTGGACTGGGCTCTCGTCTACATAGATCAAGAAGCTGCGGTTGGCATTGTCTTCGTAGATGCTCTCTTTGGTGGTGCATCCGCCTACTGTTACCGGTCCCTCTACAATGAGTTGCACGGATTTGGTTTCTCCTTTCGTGTTCTTGGCCGGGACCGTGCGGATGATCTTGCGTTTGCTTTGTAATTCGCGTATAGGGAACAACGCTTCTTCGGCTCCGTCCAGGTCTTCGATCAACACCAGCTTGTGACGTAGATCATAGCGACCGAAGTAGTAGATGGCCGCGGCCGTTAGGCTGGTGCTTTCGATCTTGTCTTCTTCGGGGATAAGTGCGCTTACCTTTTCTTGCAAATGTGTTTTGCCTATGCCACTACTGCCCAAGCTGATCACGTGCAACGGGTGTTCGCGCTTACGGCTGGTGAAGATCAAGTACATCAGTAGGCGGTTATTTTCTTCTCCTATCACTCCGGCTTTACCGATGTCTTCCCTCGTGCGTTCTATCAGGTTGGGCGCTGACAAGTACACCCGGGCCTGTTGCTGTTCTTCTTCGGTAAGTGGTTTCACTTTTTCGTGTTGGCTCGTGCCTTGTTTCTCTATCTCCTCTAAACGGTATTGCTCTAGCAGGTCCGTAAGATCGGTCAATGCTGCAGCGATCACACTAGTACCGATCTCTAGCTTTTCAGCACAGCGGCGTACTAGCTTTTCTACTTGCGTGTCGTTGTACAAGTCGAGGTTGTGGCGAAGGCTCAAGTGTTCTACCTGGATTTTCAACGTTACCCGTAAGCGGTCTAGTCCTTCTAATCGGATACCACCGAGCACAGTCACCTCTACCCCTCCATATCGGTACTCGATGTGCTCGGCGTTGCTTACTTCAAGCTGGCGTTTGATTTCAGGCGTCTCCATCGTCTTCTAAAAGTTTGATGGTCAGTTCGCGGTCTTTCACGGTGATGTGTACATGGTCGCCGATCTCGAAGCCGGAGCGCTCGAGCCAGATGCCCATGAGGTGAAGGTGCGGAACGCGCTTGTAACCGTCGGCACGTTCGAGGTACTTGTACTGAACTTTAAGTTTGCGGTCTGCCATGATTGAAAATATTTTATGTACTGAATAATCCTTCACAATGCTAACTAATCCTTCAGGGATTTACAAGAACTATCCTTTTTGTATCTGCTCTATTGTTCAGCTATTATTGTGTTATACCCGTATTTCGGACAGTAAAACTGAAGGATTATGACTTTTGGAGAGAAGGTGGCCTATTGCAGAAAACAGAAAAAGGCTTCCCAGCAGGAACTGGGCAAGCTCTCTGGCATTTCCGGGGACATCATTGGCAAGTACGAACGCGACGAGATGAAGCCCTCTATTGAGACGGCTAAAAAGCTGGCCGACGCCCTAGAGGTTTCACTCGACTACCTGGTCGGTGATGCTGAGTTTAAGATGCTGGATAAAAAAACGCTACAGCGCATCGAGGATATCGAGAAGCTTCCCGAAGAAGAACGCAAAGTAATTTACAAGGTCATTGATTCGCTCTTGCGAGACGCTAAAGCCAAGCAGGCTTATTCTTAAAAGCAATCTCTAATTTCAGTTAGCCTAACTCCAATGAAAAAAACCTTTAGCTTCCTTCTTGGCCTTGTTACACTCGCTCTTCTGAGCTGGGGATTATGGGTAGGGATTAATTGGTATCTATCAATCATCAAGAGTCTTGATAAGCAGGTGGCCGCTGCAATCATTGCTGCTTCTACGACTATCCTTGTTTCCGTCCTGTCTCTCATCCTGGCAAAATACTTCGAGAACAAACGCCTGATCGAAAAAGATATCCGTGATAAAAAGATCGCAGTGTATGAAAAGCTGATGGCCTTTTTCTTTCAGCTTATAGGCTCAAAAGATAAATCCAAAGTTCAAAGTATGGAGGATTTCTACATCGAGTTTGCCCCCAGCTTCATCACTTGGGGCTCCGATGAAGTTATCCTGCTTTGGTCCAATTTCAGGAAGGTAGCGGCGTCAAGTGATTCTCACGCAACATTAGATTCGTTCGAAAAACTTCTGCTTGTTATTCGCAAAGACATCGGCCACAAAAACAAGGGCATCGATCAAAACAGAACCCTACTCGCTACCTTCATTAACGACCTTGACTCTATTTATCCTAAAAAATAAAATGGACGTCGTGGACTAAAACAAGAAAGCCGGCTCTTCGCCGGCTTTCTGTTTCTAATAACTTTTTCTACGGACAACCTTATATTTCGGATCCCACAATAATTCCCCTTTATTTTTGGCATACCACGCCCGCCATTTACACAAATCTTCTTCCTTAAAACCAACCTTGCCAAAATAGGTCATCGTCCCACTCGATGTAATTCCAGTCATGTGCTCTAAAACATGTATAGCAGTCATTGTACCTAGCGTTGAATCAGTCCTTGTGTCCTTCAAAAACCTTTCTAAAAGGGTCATATTGTAGTTAAAAACCGAATCTATCTTATAATCGTCTGACGTTTGTACACTCATCATGGGCTTACCTGTTGTCGAGTAGGTCGAAAGCCATGAAGACATCACGATAATGAAAATTTTCATTGTTTGACTTTTATAATGTTGTTGTCCTTAACAATAACCGAGACTGTTTTCGATTCACCATTCTTAACGAAACCAAAGTCAATATTGCCCGTACCCACTCCAAAGAAATCTTGTTTGAAATTCGTTGACGGCAATGCTCCAATTACACTTGTTCGAGTTGACCCGTTAACTTGATTTTCTGATAACACTCCCATAAAGTGAGCGATTTCCCCATCACCTCCAGTCATACCAAACGATTGTTTACCTTGTTGCTCTTTAACCTCATGAATTAAAGCTCCTTGCGCTGTTGCAACAGGTCCGTCCCCAAATTGCTGCACATCATCCATATCTATGGTTTCAAGGCCAAAATTCCCAATCAAAGTATCATCTGTGCCGCCTCTAAGGTTAACTTCAACTTTATTCGGATCTGAAATGACACCAGACATAAGATTTGCAAAAGCCGCTTGCTCAGGACTTGGAGGCCCCACTAGCTGTGTAGGTTCAAGAGACACTTGGCCATCTGCGCCCACCTGAGTGTTATAAAATCCGCCTGTACCCTGATTACTTACAGCTTTAAAATCGTCAACTTGAGATTGTGGACCACTAACAATCAAGGAGTCTCCATTGGCATCCATAAACACTAACGGATTATTTGCTCCATACTGATATGGATTCAAGCTGTAGTACTTCTCCGCAAATCTATCCTGAGTAAAAAACCGGCCTAAATCAGGCTGATACATTCGCATTCCATAATCCAGCCATCCAAGGTTTAATTCGTTTTGCAGTTCCTTTCCGTTGTAAAGGAAGTCCTGTTTAACGCTGTTTTCTCTAGTGTAGGAGTTGTAGGTTAAACCGAACGGATAGTAATCATCCTGCTGCACCACCGGAGACTTAACATGCTCCACCTTAAAATCGTCAAAGAACACCTCTACTTCCGTAGGATTTTCATTACTCAGATAAATATACAAATATCCCGGTTGTTTCACCGGGTAGCTCAGGGAAAGCTTTTGGTGACAGCCGTTTTGGCCGTGCTCTATGGCATCGGTGGTGATTTGTGAATAGCCCAGATCCGTCGAACTCGCTTGCATATCCCTATCCAGGAACACAAAGTTCAGATAGGCTTTCGGTGCTGTATTGCCTGGGTCATTCGTAAGGTGTGGAATCGGATTGACGAGCATGGGCAGATCCCCCAGGCTTCCTGGCGCGCCACCATCAATAAACGTTCCGGTCGAGATAGAGGCGGCGGAACCCAGGGTGGTGATGAAGTTCACAATAGGCGCGCCGGGGGTCTCTTGGGAAAGATCGACATATTTTGCCCAAACCTCCATGTTCACCGTGTCGCCGGGCATGACGCTTATCGACTGGGCCAGACCAAACTTGGCGGCGGTGTTACCACCGGTTAACCGCGTGGCATAACCGTCCACCGTTCCAAAGCCTGTACATACTCCCTCGGGGACACCGCTATTGTTGTTAGTGTGATCGAACCAATAGTGTCTCACTTTTACGGCTTCGTCGTAGTAGAGGAATTTGGCGCGGTCTTCGTCTTCGTGATCGGGTTCGAGGGTTGCGATAGAAGACTCCGTTTCGCGTTTCGTGGTGAAGGTTAGACGTACGTTGCCCAGGTGGTCCTTCAGGTGATATTGATATTCATTTGTTTCCGTTTTCGCCTTGGCGGGGATGATGCGTCCTTCGGCGTGGTTGATGAATTTCAATGTGTCGTTCTCCAGGAAAAGACTGCCCACATAGTCGCTGCGCTTGGTCATGGCGTTGTTGGCATCGAACACCTGTTGAGCCAGTTTGCGGCCAGTG
>Ga0209050_1004074_pt1 | contig 10224 bp, 6 predicted proteins | sample Araplavi_mTSA_r2_FD_184276 | JGI IMG/M metagenome (GOLD analysis project Ga0209050, IMG submission 184276) | Arabidopsis root microbial communities from North Carolina, USA - plate scrape MF_Cvi_mTSA_r2 (SPAdes) (version 2) | ecosystem: Host-associated > Plants > Roots > Endosphere | place: USA...
CGACATCCTCGTGAACAACGCCGCCGAGCAGCACCCGCAGGATGACCTCACGAAAATCACCGCCCGCCAGCTCGAACGCACCTTTCGCACAAATATCTTCGCGCAGTTTTTCCTGACCAAAGCCGCCCTTCCCCATCTCCACAAAGGGGCCGCGATCATCAACACCACGTCAGTCACCGCCTATCGCGGCAGCGCTTCGCTGCTCGATTACTCCTCGACCAAAGGCGCGATTGTTTCCTTCACCCGCTCACTCGCGCATTCGCTGGTCAAGCGCGGCATCCGCGTGAATGCGGTCGCTCCCGGCCCGATCTGGACGCCGCTGATCCCCGCGACTTTCCCCGGCGAAAAAGTCGAGACCTTCGGCTCCGATGTCCCGCTCGGCCGCGCCGGCCAGCCCAATGAAGTCGCCCCGTGCTACGTCTTCCTCGCGAGCGACGACGCCTCGTACCTCACCGGCCAGGTCCTCCATCCGAATGGTGGCGAAATCATCAACGGCTGACACCCTCCTCCGCACCGCCGCCGCGGACCTCGCGCTCAAGGCCGAGGAAGCCGGCCTGCGTTACACCACCGACGCCCGCCCCGGCCTCACCCGCCAGCGGCGCGGCGATTCCTTCACCTATCGCGATGCGCAAGGCCACGCCGTTCGCGATACCGCCACGCTCGCCCGGATCAAGCGGCTCGCGATTCCACCCGCTTGGACCGAGGTCTGGATCTGCCCGCATCCACGCGGCCACATCCAGGCGACCGGACGCGACCAGCGCGGGCGCAAGCAGTACCGGTATCATGCCGATTGGCGGGTCACGCAGGATGAAACCAAGTTTGGCCGCATGATCGACTTTGCCCACGCCCTGCCGAAAATCCGGCGCCGGGTGAAACGCGATCTGCGCCTGCGCGGCATGCCGCGCGAAAAGGTCCTCGCCACCGTCGTGCGCCTGCTCGAGGCCACGCTCATCCGCGTGGGCAACGACGAATACGCCCGCCACAACCGCTCCTACGGCCTGACCACGATGCACAATCACCACGCCCAGGTGACCGGCGGCCGCATCCACTTTGCCTTCCGCGGCAAAAGCGCCAAGCGCCACGAGATCAGCCTGCACGACCCGCAGCTCGCTCGCATCGTCCGCTGCTGCCAGGAGCTGCCCGGCCAGGAACTCTTCGCCTACGAAGACGACGCCGGCCAGGCCCACGATATCGGCTCGCAGGAAGTGAACGACTACCTCCGCGAAATCTCCGGCGGCGATTTCACGGCCAAGGATTTCCGCACCTGGGCCGGCACCGTCCTCGCCGCGATCGCCCTGCGGGAATTCGAAGCCTTCACCCACCAAAAGGAGGCGAAGAAAAACGTCGTCCAGGCCATCGAAGCCGTCGCCCGCATGCTCGGCAACACCCCTGCCGTTTGCCGCAAATGCTACGTCCACCCCGAGGTCCTCGGCTCCTACCTCGAAGGCGACACCATCGCCACCATCCGCCAGCGCGCCGCCGGCTGGACCACCCGCGCCCTCGCCCAGCTCAAGCCCGAGGAAGCCGCCGTCCTGGTCCTCATCCAGCAACGGCTGAAGCCGCCGAAAAAGAAGCGGCAACCCAAGTAGGCGGCTCTTCCAAAGTCCACCGCGAAGGCTCCCCGCACAAGCAGCAGCGCGGACCGAACGTTCGGGCCAAGGCACGGAACACGATCTTTCGTGCTGAAGATCAGGTAGAGAAGGACGCAATCGAGCGACTGGGGCACTGGCGAGGCGATGGAGCGGGCCTTCAGCCCTTGATCATTTGAGGTGGCATTTCTCCTGGGGCGTTGCCCCAAGCTACGATGGGACGGGCCTTTGGCCCTTTCACTACCTTAGCACTTCAGCACTTCACTGCTTCAGTGCTTGGACCACTACAGTGCCAGGGCACTACCGCTTTCGTTAGTGCGCCGGTGCGCTGCCTTCGCCGCCCGTCGCGGACACTTCCTTCGGCGGGTGGAAGGCGACCGCGAGCAGGATCGTCGCGAGCAGCGCCAGGCCCACCGGGACGAGGAAGAGTTTGTGGTAGTCGATCATCTCCTTGGTGCCGCCGCCATCGACCGCGACGCTCACCTTCCACGCGCGCATGAGCGGCGGGAAGAGCCACTTCGCCGCAAGATCGCCGAGGCCGAGGATGAGCAGGTTAAACAAGCCCTGCGCACTGGCGCGCACGTCTTTCGGGAATGCCGCATCGATGAAAATATACACCGTCGCGAAGAAGAACGCGTAGCAGATGCCGTGGAGTACCTGCACGAGGATGATGATCGCATGCTGCTGCGGGAAAAACGCGAACACCGCAAACCGCGCCGCGTGGCCCAGGATGCCGATGATCATCGTCGTGCGCCAACCGAACTTGGACAGCACGAAGCCGAGCACCGCCATGGTGAGGATTTCCGCGATCTGGCCGATACTCATCACCGGCATGATATTTTCCGGCTTGATCCCGATATCGGCGAGGAAGCCGAACGACATGACAAAGTACCCGTTGTGCACCGTCGCATCGATGAAGGTGACGATGAAAAGCACCAGCAGGAAGGGCAGCCGCAGCAGCCCCATGGCCTCGCGCCAGGCCAGCGAATCGACGCCCGCCGTGGCCGGCTTCGGCGGAGTGTGCGGCAACGTGAGACTGAAACCCGCAAGCAGCAACGACGCACCGCCCGCGACGAGGAAAGCGTAGGTCTCGGCATTCGCAAGTGCCTCCCCGGTTTTCCCCTTGAGCACAAAATACAGCGGCCACGAAGCGAGCACCCACCCGATCGTCCCACCCATGCGAATGAGCCCGAATTCCTTCGTCCCGTCCTTCAGGTTCGCGAAAGCGAGCGAGTTCGCGACCGAGATCGTCGGCACGTAAAAGAGCGAATGAATGAGCATGAGCCCGAAAAACGCCGGGAAGCTCTTGGTGAAATACAGCCCGATCAACGCCAACCCGCCGACCAGATGGCTGAACGCCATAAACCGCTCCGAGGAGAAATTGCGATCCGCAAACTGGTTCGAGAAAAAGATGCCGATTACCGAGGCGATCGCGAAACACGAGCCGATCAGCGCCTGCTGCGTGCCGTCAAAATTCAGCCCCTCCGGCGCGCCCATCAAATGGAAGAGCGGCGGCAGCCAGGCTCCCCAGATGAAAAACTCGAGCACCATCATGACAAAGAGACGGAGGCGGGGAGAAGAATTCATGCGCGGCGGATGTAAAGAGTCCCCCGCCCCGCCGCAAGCCCCGGAAACAAGAAAATATCGTTTTTGGTAAATTTAACAACATTTAACCCACTGCCGACGAACCCAAAAAGCGCCAACGTAGGCGGCTCTTCCCAGAGCCGCCTACATTGGCACCCCGCTACTTCACCGTCACCGCACGGACGGCGCCTTCTTTGGCGCGCACGTGCAGCAGGACCGGGAGGGAGGCGATGTCGGAAACGCCAGTGACGCCGCCGCGCTGGCCGATGCCGCGGGTCTTGGCAAAGATGAGCCGGTCCATGTCTTTCACCCAAGGCTCGGCTTTGATGTGGATCTCTCCTTCACTCTGCCCGGGCAGGAGGGTGATGCCGTTCAGGCCGAGGTTATCGACGATCACGCCGTGCGGGAGGTTTTCCACGTCGAAGCGGATCGCGTCGTCCACGCCGGTGCGCTTGATCTTGATCCACGCCGGAATGGTCTCGCCGGGCGCAATCGTGATCTCGAACGGTTTCGCGGCATCCTGCGGTTGCAGTGGCGTCGCGGGGCTGAGACGCTCCAGCGTGTCGCCGGCCGCGACGGGCTCGAGGGCGACGAGGATCTTCGGCTCCTTGCCGAGGGCCGGTTTGCCCAGGTTGTTCGCCACGTGGGTCACGATCTGGCCGGCGATGGCCGCGGTCGCGGTCACTTTCACCGCCGCCCAGGCTTTTTCGTCCGGCGCTGCCGCCCCAGGGAGCGCCTGCAAAGTTGCGTCGGCCTCGGTGTGACCCGCCTCGACCACAATCGGCGTGGAAACTTTGTAGCCTTCGGGCACGCCCGCGATTTCGACGTTGATCGGCCCATCGAAGCCATCCTTGCGGTCGGCGGAAATCTTGAAGCCCTGGCCGCTGCCGATAGGCAGGGTCAGGTCGCGTCCGCCGAGCGTGATGGCAAAGTCCGGCTGGGCCGGGCGCACGGTCAGTTGATAGACATTGCGCGAGTCGCCCAACCCGCGGCTATCCACCACCCGCACGAGGTAGTCGCCATCGGCCGGCGCGGTGAAGAGCAAGCGCGAATCGGTCCCCTTCTCGCGTTCGCCGTCGTCGTCATTCTCGTAATAGAGCGTGAAGGACGGCAGGCCGTTTGAGATCAGTTTCGTGCCGGGCGGATGCGCCTCGACGATGTACGTCGGCTGATCCAGCGGCTGGGCCGTCGGGGTGGTCGAATAGTACCCCACCCGCTTGCCGCGGTTCGTGTAAAACTGGAAGCCGCTGTCGGGTCCCTCCGGCATGCGGAAAATCTTGGCCACCTCGCCATTCATATACATGAACTGGTTCAGCTCCATCTCGCGCCAGTTATCCACGCGGGCATCGGCGGAATTCGAATCGATCGGGCGGAAGGTGATCGCCGAATCGCGCACGGCCTGCAGCAGCAGCCGCGGGATCTTATTCCCGGTGGCATCGAGCACTTCGATCTTCGTATCGACCGGCGAACCCCGCATCGCGGCTTCAGTCTCGATCGCCCACACACTGTCTTTGGTCGCGTGGAATTTGAAGATATCGACATCGCCGGCTTTCTCGATGCGGCCACCCACCGTGCCGGGGGCGGAGATCGGCGTGGCGATGCCAGGAGTATCGTTGCTCTCGCGCTCGAGCTGCGTCGGCAGATCGGTGACGGCGACCTTGAAGCCGCGGCGCGAACGATACTTCTCCGGATCGAGCGTCACCGGCATTTCACCCGCCGCACCCGCGGTCACTTTAATCCGGCTTTCCGGCGGCAGATTGTAGCCGATCAACTCCACGTCGCTGGCCGTATTCGCGGCCACGGTGAGCGGATAACACGCCGTGACAAACGGCAGCGCCCCGGCCGTGAGCCGGTAGAAATGCTCGGCCGAACCGCCCACCTGCAAATCGCCGATCACGATCGCATAACGGCCCGCCGCCTTGAACGAGTACGCCACCAGCGGATCGCCCGTCGCGTCGAAATCGTTGTTGCTCGCCAGCACGCGGCCCTGCGCATCGACCAACTCCAGCGTGGCGTCGGCCTTCGAGCCGAGCGCTTTCGAGCCGAGGTCGAAAACCAGCGTCTGGCCGGCTTCGACGTCGAATTCATAACGATCGCGCGTGCCCGGCTGCGCCAGCGTGCCCCATAGGTTCAGCGGGAATTTCAGCGCCCGGCCTTTCACCTCTTTCGCGGTGAAAACCGGCAGATCTTCGACCGAAAGTTTCAGCGTGCCCGCGGACTTGTTGTCGCTGCCGACGAAGCCCACATCCACCGTCGCGCGATGATACCCCGCCGGCGTGGTCACCCACAGCTTCGCTTCGTTCGCATTCGCGCCGTTGGCGAATTCGATACGCACCGCCGGATCACTCGCGGCCACGAATTTCAGATCCGCGAGGTTCTGCCCCGTCACGCGGATTTCGCGCGTGGCGCCGCGTTCGATCGAGCGCGGTTCGAGCGCCATCGCTTTGGGGCCGACCTTCGCCGGCATCGCGGCAGCCTTGGGCGCTTTCATCGGCGCCCCCGCGTCAGCCGGGGCCGCCACCGGTTTGCCATCGGCCAAAGTGTACGCCGCATAAGTCCCATCGAGCCGCCCGACCACGAGCTGCGTACCGGCAAAAGCCAGCGCATTCGGCCAGTCCGGCTGCTTTTCCAAAAGCGCGCGCTCCTTGATCTCGCCCGCTTCCCACAGCTTCACCGAGCCATCCTGCGAACCGCTCGCCAGCGTCTTGCCGTCCGTGCTCCAGACCAGGCGCGTGATCGGCTGCTCATGCGCATAGCGCGCGACGAGCAGCGGGTTCATCGTCTCCTTCGCATCGGGCCGCACATCCCAGACCCGGATGCGATTGTCGAAGCCCGCCGCGGCGAGCCGCTTGCCATCCGCACTCCAGGCCACGGCGACTTGTTCCTTGATCGGCTGGATCAGCGTATCCTTGCGCTGGCCGGTCGCGGCGTCCCACAGCTTCACCGTGCGATCGGCACTCGCGCTGGCCAGGATCTTGCCGTCCGGCCGATATGCCAGGCCGTACACCGCGCCATTGTGCCCGCGCAGCGTCTTCACCTCAGCGCCGGTTTCCACGCTCCAGAGTTTGATCTGCTGATCGTAGCTGCCCGTCGCCAGCGTCTTGCCATCGGGCGAAAGCGCGAGCGCGTAAATCGTATCGCGATGCCCCTCGATCGTGCGCACGAGCGAACCATCCGCGACCTTCCAAACCTTCACCTGCCCCGTGACGGCGTTTTCCCCGCTGGCGGCAAAGAGCAGCGCACCATCGGGCGAAAAGATCAGTGCATTGATATTGCCCGCGTGCCCTTCGAGTTTGCGCACTACTTCACGCGTGTCGGCCTTGACCAACTCGACTACCCCATAGCGCCCCACCGCGAGCAACCCGCCGCTGTTCGGCTGCGCGGCAAAAGCGAGCGCATTGACACTCGCGCGCACGTTCCCCTTCGGCGCGACCTTCGGCACATTCAGCTCGCGCTTGGCCACCGGTGCGACCGACGGCTTGGCCCCGGCATCGATCCATTTCGAAAGCAGCTCGATCTCTTCCGGCTTGAGATGCTCGCGTTTGCCCGGCGGCATGAATTTGCGTTTGCCGCTTTTCTCGATGCCATCGCGCACCCAGTGAATCAGCGAACTCTCGTTCGCCTTGCCCGGCACCACGGTCTTGCCGTTTTCGCCACCCTTGATCAGCCCCTCATAAGTCTCCAGCACCAGCCCGCCTTCGTTGTCATCGGTCGCATGGCACTCCACGCAGTGCTCATCGAGCAGCCGGAAGACCTGCGAGAAATCCGGCGCCGCCGTTTCATCGGCCGCCACCGCAGCCGCGAGGACAGCAAAGGGAGTAAGAGCAAAAATCGCAAAACGCTTCATGGCAAACAAAGGGGAGATTGGGGGCAAGCGGTAGAGTCGCCCAGACTACCCGCCCGTCCATGTAGATTGTACCCCCGGCATTTGCAGGATTTGCGGGCGCCCAAAGTACTTCCCCCTTGGCGCAAAGGCCGCTCCGCGGCAAAGAAGACCCCGATTCGACGCCCGAAGGCCATGATCCCACTCCCGGAAGTCACCCAGCAGGTCTTTGCCGCCTTCGAATCCACGATCGCCGAAGCCCGCGCCGCGCTCGAACGCCATCCTCGCTTTTCATTCATCAGTTCCGGTCTCCATGAAGACGGCCCCATCATTTCGTTCATGGGAATCGCCTGCGAACTGAACGACGGCACTTTGCCCGACGTCACGCTAGGCATCGGTTGTGTTCTGATGCGGCCAGAGTGGGCCACCGAAACCTCCCTGGCTGCGAAAACAATTTGGTCGCGTGGAGTGGGCCCAGCCGTCCCGGATGGCTTCCAGATTTGGGAAGCCCAAGTCCCCGCGATCATGGACACCGACGGAACCGGCATCGCCAAATTCACGCGCCAATTTTCCCGCCTGACCCGCGGCTTCCGCCGGGCCCTGAAACGCGGCCGGCCACCCTCGCGCTGGGAAATGCGCTGGCTGCAAATCGCGCACGGCTGCTCCGCCCCGCAGTATTTTTCGCTCTAGAATTGATCGGCCTCTTCTTCTCAACTCCATGAAATCGCTGACCCTCACCTTCTGTTTCAGCCTGCTCCTTGCCGCGGCCAATGCAGCCCCACCGGAGCCGCCGAATCCACCATCGCCGGAAGCGACTCCCGCAGCGTCACCTTCTGAAAAAACCGTCGAGTCGATCCGCCAAAAAATCGCTCCTCTGAGCGAACTCTGGAACATCCGCGTCGAAGCGCTCATGGTCGCCCTGCCCCAGGAAAAAGCGCTCGTCATCCTTCCCGACCTCCGTTCACCCGAAAAGATCGAAGCCGCGTTCGCTCAGCTCCTGGCCGCCATCGAAAAAAAGGAAGCTGTTCTCCTGGGGTACCCGGTCGTCTACGTCGCCAATGGGGAACGCGCTGTCGCGGAAGACATCGAAGAAAAGCGGTACCCGACCGAATTCGAAATCCCGGAAAACAGTTATCAACGGTTCGCTGCACCTCCAAATGTTCCTGCGGTCATCTCGGATGTGCCCGCGGTACCAACCTCCTTCGAAACGCGCAATATCGGGGTCACCCTGGAAGCGGCAGCTCGAGTCATCCCGCCTGAGGACTGGATCAGCCTGGAGATCGTGCCCCAACGAACCGTCCTCCTCGGTTTCGATTCGTACGACGCCGCCAAAACCACGAATGGAAAAGTGGTAAAACTCGACCAACCGCGCTTCGGCAACAACAAGGTCACCAGTTCCCTTTACGTGCGCAACGGCGAGCGCCGCCTGGTCGCGGTCCACCGGCTCAATCAACCGGAAAACCACCTCGAACTCGTCATCCTCCAGGCCACCGCGACTCCGCTGAAATAAACATGATCTCCTTTCAAGCAACGACTCCACTGCCATGCCCACCTCGATTAATCTCACCACCACGGCCAACACCCTCGCTGGCTATGAAATCACCCGCGAACTCGGCGTCGTCCGCGGCATCACCGTCCGCTCGCGTTCCGTGATCGGCAACATCGGCGCCGGCATCCAGGCCTTCTTCGGCGGCAACATCACGCTTTATACCGAGCTCTGCGAACAAGCCCGCGCCGAGGCTTTCGACCTTCTGCTGCAGCACGCCGCGGAACAAGGTGCCAACGCGGTGATCGCCCTACGCTTCGACGCGACCGAAGTATCTCCCGGCATCACCGAGGTTCTTTGCTACGGCACGGCGGTCGTGGTGCATGCGGCGCCGCCGAAGCTGTAGCCTTGGGCAGCTACTGAGTTGAGCGGCGGCTTAGCTGAAACGGTTCAAATAAAAGCGCGGCTGTCATCGGCTCCCTTCAGGGTAGAGCATGCGACTCGCACGCTGTTCGCGGCGACTCGCCGCGAATGCCCTGAAACGGCAGCTGCAAATCGAACGTTTCTTTAAAAACACGTTTTCCGTCTCCTGTTCGGCGAGTCGCCAAACAGCGCATGCGAGTCGCATGCTCCACCCAACCGAGGCCCCCACGGCGGTGGATTTGAAAACGGCCACTGCTTTTTGTTGGAGCCGCCACAATCGACCTGACCACTTCACCCTCCCCTCGAACTTCATCTCCGACTCCCCTCATGAGCCTCCCCAACTGGCTTCAGAAATGTACCACTCCGCAAAGGGCCTCGATCTATCGCCACCTCACTTGGCAGCCTCAGGAGATGGAGGAGTATTTTTCTGATCCGGAACTCTCCATCGATTCGAAATATCTGGCGGCACTATCGTTGTTTCCAGGATCAAGCCACCCTTTCACTTTGGAGACTTCCAAGCGGCAGTCCCCTCCAGCTTTTGGTCACAGCACTGCCGGACGACTCATGCGAGCAGCATCACCGGTTGTCCCCCGATCTACTGGGAGGAGGGCGAGTGGTTTTACACTCTGGAATTCACGCCGGAGACCTCCCAAGAGGGAGCCCCGACCATCTATCTCGCCGCGAGCAACAACCTGCCATACGTCGACCGCGACGGCCCCATTGCCATCCCTCCGGAGTTCCCTATCGCCCGGTTCACCGGGCGAGCAATCTACTTCGCCTTCCCCAATTGCGTGAGGTAGGCGCAGAGGTCGCGGAAGTCTTCGGCGGAGAGGGAATCGGTGATGCCGGCGGGCATGAGGGAGCCGACGAATTCGCGGCTGGCGATATCGGCCTGGGCCACGACTTTTTCGTTCCCAGCCGGGTCGCGGAGGGTGAGTTCGGAGGCGTCGCCGGCGACGAGCACGCCGAGGATCACTTCGCCTTTTTTGGTCGTGATCTGGATCGTCTCGAAACCTTCCTTCACTTCGCGCTGCGGTTCGATGATCGCGCCGATGATGAATTCCAACGGCTGCGCGCTGCCGATCGCATCGAGGGCCGGACCGATCTTGCCGCCTTCATTGCCCACCTGGTGGCAGGTGAGGCAGGCGATCTGCGGCAGGCGGAAAACCTCGGCGCCATGTTTCGGGTCGCCCTTGGTGAGCACCTCGGCGGCGATGCTGCCGGTGACGTAGGGTGAGGCGCGGAGGCGGCCGTAGATCGGGACCACGGGGGCGCCTTTTTTCTGCGTGACGGCTTTGGCCGGGGCGGGCGCCGGTTTC
>Ga0209050_1004076_pt1 | contig 10223 bp, 10 predicted proteins | sample Araplavi_mTSA_r2_FD_184276 | JGI IMG/M metagenome (GOLD analysis project Ga0209050, IMG submission 184276) | Arabidopsis root microbial communities from North Carolina, USA - plate scrape MF_Cvi_mTSA_r2 (SPAdes) (version 2) | ecosystem: Host-associated > Plants > Roots > Endosphere | place: USA...
AAGGCTACTACCAGGAGACCGGCCGCGCCGGCCGCGACGGCATGCCCGCCAGCGCCTGGATGTCCTACGGCCTGCAGGACGTGGTGCTGCAGCGGCGCATGATCGACGAATCGGAAGCCGACGAGAACTTCAAGCGCGTGCTGTCGAACAAGCTCGATTCCATGCTGGGCCTGTGCGAGACCCTGAGCTGCCGCCGCGTGCGCCTGCTGGAATACTTCGGCGAGCCAGCCACGCCTTGCGGCAATTGCGATACCTGCCTGATTCCGCCGGTATCGTTCGACGGCACGGTGCCGGTGCAGAAGCTGCTGTCGGCGATCTACCGCTGCGACCAGCGCTTCGCCGCCGGCCACGTGATCGACGTGCTGCGCGGCGCCGAGTCCGAGCGCATCCAGACCTGGCACCACGACAAGCTGTCCGTGTTCGGCATCGGCGCCGACCGCAGCGAGCAGGAATGGCGCGCCATCCTGCGCCAGGTGATCGCTTTGGGCCTGGTCACCGTCGACCACGAGCAATTCAGCTCGCTCAAGCTGACCGATGCCGCGCGCCCGGTACTGAAGGGCGGCCAGAAAGTGCAGCTGCGCCAGTACCAGAAGCCGGTCAAACAGAAGCGCAGCTCGGCGCCGAAGGGCTACGAAGAGACCAGCCTGGATGGCGACGAACAGCGCATCTTCGACCGCCTGCGTTCGTGGCGCATGGGCGCGGCACGCGAGCATGGCGTGCCGGCTTATGTGATCTTCAACGACGCCACGCTGCGCGAGATCGCCAAGGTCCGTCCGGCTTCGCTCGGCGAGATGCGCGGCATCTCCGGCGTCGGCGAGAAGAAGCTGGTTTCCTACGGCGACGAAATCGTCAGGCTGATCGCCGACCTGGCCTGAGGCGCAGGCTGCCCAACAGCGCCAAACCGGCCAGCAGCAACGCGCCTTGCGCCGGTTCCGGCACGGGCGACAGCAGGAATGCCCCCGGCGCGTCCCATTCATTGACGCCGCGGGCCAGCACCTGGCCGCTGGCATTGATGTCCCAGGCGCTTTGCAGGAACCAGCCGGCGTATTGTTCCTCGTTCCATACGTGATCCAGCACATACGGCCGGTCCTGGAACCACAGCATGGCGCGCCTGTAAATGGTTTCGCCGACGACGCTGCCCGCATCGTTGATGTCGTAGGCATAGTCGGACCACAGCTCCTGCTGCTGCCACTCGCCATCGCGCAGCAGCAGCGTAAATGCATTGCCAATGTCCCGGAAGCCGGTCAGCTTGCCCTCACTGTTCAGGGCGCGAACGTGGTAGTCGTACCACAGGTGATGCTCACCGAAGGCCCCGTCCTGCCAGCTCCTGAGGCCAAATTCGTCGGTACGGCTACCGAAGACGAGCCCCAGGTCGTTGATCAGCCTTGGCCGGTAATCATCGAACAGTTGCTGTCCGCTGCCATCGCCCCATTGGATAAAGCCGATCGGACCGGAGCCGGATGCTCCTGTGCTGTAGCCGACGATGTCGCCGCGGTTGTTGAGGCCCGCCGCATAGGCGCTTGATCCGGCGAAATGCAGCAGCTCCATCGCGCCGCCGTTGCGCCATATGACCGGCTGCGACTGCGCAAAGCCTGGCACGCTGATGTTGCCGACGACCGTGCCCTGGTTATTGAAGCCGGTAAGGGTGAGATCCCCGGCGACGCCAGCCAGGTGCACGATCGAACCATCGGGATTCCGGATCAGCGGCTTGCCGTCCTGGCCAATGCCGGCCACCTGCCCCAGGTCATTCAGCAGCTTCGGCGCGAACTGCTGGTCAAGCCGGGTTGCCCGATACACGGGCGCTTCCTGCGCATAGGCGCTGGCGGCAAACAGCGCCAGCAATGACGACGACAACACCCGGGCGAGCAACCTCCTCTGCGCCATCCAGCGTATCGCCAGCAGCAGCAGGCCGGCCAGCAGGAGCGTGACAAACTGTGGCTCCGGCACCGGCGACAAGAGGAAGGTAGCGCTTCCGCCGACTGGGCCGATCGCGCTGGCAAGTATCGCGCCGTTTTCGTTGATGTCCCATGCATTGAGCAGGGCCCAACCCGTGTACCGCTCATCGTCCCACAAATGGTCCAGGTTGTAAGCCCGGCCCTGGTACCACAGCATGGCGTGCAGGCTCATTTCGGTCTCGCCGACTATGCTGCCCGAGTCGTTGAGCGCGTGGGCAAAGCCGGACCACATGTCCTGGATGTCGCGCTGTCCGTCCTGCTCGACCAGGGAGAACGCACGGTAACCGTCGTGGATGCCAATCAGGCGTCCTTCGTTGTTGAGCGCACGCACGGACAGGTCGCTGTATGGGGCTTGACCGAAGACGCCGTCCTGCCAGCTCCTGAGGCCATACTCGCCGCCAAGCTGCCCGAGGACCAGGCCATGGTCATTGATCATCTCCGGCCGATAGTCGTTGAACAGCTGTGGCGTGCTGCCGTCGCCCCACTGGATAAAGCCGACCTGGCCTGAACCCGTATCCGAGGCGCCGGCCAGGTAGCCGATAATGTCGCCGCGGTTGTTGATGCCGGCTGTAGTGCCGCCGAGTCCCTGCAACGGCAGGCGCTCCACCGCGCCGCCATTGCGCCACACTACCGGCTGCACCAGGTTGTAGCCCGGGAGCATGGCGTTCCCGACAATCGTGCCCTGGTTGTTGAATCCGGTGATGGTGAGCTGGCTGACCGCGCCCGGCAGCTGCAGCACAGAACCGTCCGGATTCCAGATAAGCGGCCTGCCGTCCTGGCCGATACCGGCGACCTGTCCCAGGTCATTCAGCAATCGCGGCGAGAACTGGTCATCGAACTTCAGCGCCTGATAGGCAGGCGCGCCTTGCGCGTATGCGGCACAGGCCAGCAACGCCAGCATGGACAAGAACAAACGAAGGAACCTGGGCATGGCAATCTCCCGTTGATTGAACAGGAGCCAATGCTGCGCCAACGCGGCAGGCTGCGCGCGCGCCGGCTCAAATCGTGCGCAACGGCGCGATAGCATTGCGCGCTATAGCGCGATGCAAGCTGCCAAGCAGCGCCAGGCCGGCCAGCAACATCAGGGCCGGCGCCAACTCCGGCACCGGCGACAGCAGCACCGCTTGCTGCGCGAAGGTTGCCGCATTGCTGGCAATCGCCACGATCTCGCCCGCATCGTTGATATCTTCCGTATAACGGAGGCTCCAGCCGTCCCAGCCGCTTCTGTCCCACAGCGTGTTCAGGTCGTATGTCTGCCCTCCGGAAAACAGCATGCCGTGCTGCGTGCCTTCCCAATAACCGACGGCCACGCCTGCGTTGTTGATGGCGGTGGCGTAGCCGGGGCCGTAGGTCTCCAGCACTTCGCCTTTCCAGATCGCGCCATGGGCCTCGGTAATATCGCTGCCGCTGCCGCCGGCCACCCAGCCCTTGTCGTTGATGTCGCGCGCCCACGAATAGCCCGCATCGGGCAGATCGTGATAAGCGCCGTCCTGCCAGACTCCGGCATGATCCCCTGCGCGCGAGAGGCCGACAACCTGCTCCTGGTCATTGATCTCCCACGGCAGCACGTCATGCAGCCAATTCTTCTGTCCGTCCTTGTAGATGAAGTACCCATTCTGTGGACCATTTTCACCATCCACTGCACGTGCCATCGCGACAATCGTGCCCTTGTTATTGATGGAAACCGCCGTTCCGCCATGATCGCCCGCGTCGAATGTGATGGGCTGCCGTCCCGTTTGCCAGATCATCGGTTGGGCGCCGGATGATCCCACCAGCTGGCCAGCGTCATTCATATCGGTGAGGATCGCTTCATCGCTGCTGTCCGTCAGGTATTCCAGTCCGCTGCCGCGCCGCCAGAGCGCCACGCGGCCGCCAGCGGTGCCGGCGATTTCGCCCGCGTTGTTGATGAGCACTCTTGCGCTATCGAAGGGAAGCGCAGTCGCGCGGTAAACAGGCGGCGCCTGGGCAGCAGCGAGTAATGGCAAGGCAAGGACAAGACCGCACAATCGGGCAACCGGTTTCATAGCATCCTCCAGCCAAAGGCACAGGAGCCAATGGTGGACTTGCCCCGTCAGCGGTGCGCGCTGAGCTTCCAATCGTGCGCGGCACGGCGATAGGGTCAGGACTTGAGTCCGCTCACAAGCTGGCGGTAGCGGCCGGGCGGCGCACCGACTGCTGCGCTGAAGCGATGGCTGAAATGGCTAAGGTCAGCGTAGCCGCACGCTTCGGCAACCTGCTGCAGCGGCAGGCGCCCGGCCCGCAGCAGGCCACGTGCACGCTCGATGCGGCGCGCTGCGATCCATGCCGATGGCGGCATGCCGAAGCTGATGCGGAACATGCGGGCCAGGTGGAATTCGGACATGCACGCAAGCTGCGCCAGCATGCCGAGCGTAATGTTCTGGTCGAGGTGGGCCTCGACGTACTCATGCAGGCGGCGGCGCACCAGCGGCGCCAGTCCGCCGCGCAGGCGCAAGCCGGGCCGGGTCATCGATTGCGAGTGCAGCAGCTCGCTCAAGGCTTCGTGCGTGATTTCATTGGCGCGCAGCAGTTGGTCGGCGTCATCCCACGGTTGCTGCAGCAGGCCGCCGCACAACTGCACCAGGCGCCGGTTCTCGAAATAGGTCTTGTCCTGCAGGGTCAGTTCGCGCGGCTCGCGATCCAGTTCCGCCACGGCGCGCTGCGTGAAGTGCTCGGGCATGAAGTACACGTGCAGCATGCGCAGCTGGCCGCGCACCACCCATTCCGACTCATGCCAGTCGGGCAATGAGCACAAGCGCTGCGGCGCGCCATACTGCCCCGGCAAACCTTCGCGCTCGACTGCATAGCCACCGCCCAGGTAGCAGGACAAGGTGTGGTGGCCCGGCTGGCGATACTCGGTGAGCGCCTCCGGCGTGCTGCGATGCCAGACCGCAGCCGCCAGCCCGTCGCCCAGCCACGCAAAACGCTCCAACGTGGCATCGGTGCCGGACATGGTGCGGAACACGGCGTGCGACATCGCATCGCCCGGCTTGCCAGCCAGCGCCGCGCGCGCGGCCGCCCCCACGCACTTGCGTGGAACGGCATTCTCAAGTTGTCCAGTTAGTGGCTTCACGCCGAAAAGTCTAGCACGGCCATTCCCATCCGGCTGGCCGCCCCTCCGATTTGCGCAAGATCAGACAAGGGAACCTCAGCTCGCCCCGCTAATGTCGGGAAAATTTACAGCGTCGACCTGCCGCGAAACCACTTATCGATAAGAATCAGTTACTTGCTGGCGCAGGGTATAAAAATTGCTTATTGCATTTGAAGCAATGCTGTCAACTTTCCTACTGTTTTGAAAGGAATTATCGATGAAGAAGTTCGTTTGCCTGGCAGCCCTGTCACTCGCTATCTCCGCGGCACAAGCAGCGCCGATCCAGCTTGACCTGACCAGCGGCGCCTTCGCCAACAACAATGGCTCGGCTGTTGTCGACACTTATACGGAAGATGGCTTTCGCCTCCGCACGGTGCGTGCCGGCGACCATTTCGATCCCTTGTTTATCGGCGATATCGGCATCCACAACGGCTTCCAGAATGCCGACGACGTGAGTTGGGTCATCGACTTCTTCGGGGTCAGCTTCAACCTGGTCAGCATCAATATCGCCGCCTATGCCGATGGCGCGTCGTCGATCACGGTGAGCGGTTCCAACGGCGCGACGCAAACCTTGTCCGGCACCGGCACCCTGGCCATCGCCGGGATGGGCAACGTGACCTCGGTCGTTTTCAATATCGACCAGGACGGCGGGACGCAAGGCTTTGGCTTTTCCGAGATCAACGTCGACACCACGCCTGTGCAACAAGTGCCCGTGCCGGGCACGCTGATGCTGCTTGGCCTCGGCTTGTCCGCACTGGGCGTTTCGCGCCGCCGCACTTCGAAGTAGGCAGGAACAACCAGCCAGCGTGCGGCATTCCGCACGCTGGCTCATAATACCTGGCACCAGAACTGTTACCGCCTAGTGCCTGCCCATGAATACACCTCCAGACGACCTGCCAATTTACCGAGTCCTGACTGGCCCCGACGATTCGAAGTTTTGCCGGCGAGTCAGCGAAGCGCTCGCACTTGGCTATCAACTTTACGGTTCGCCTTCCATGACCTTTAACGGCGAGACGGTCATCGTGGCCCAGGCCGTCCTTTGGCCCACGGCCAAGTCTTAGCCGGAATAAGCAGCAAGTTCAGACAACTGCCAGTGCGCGGCAAGCGGCACACTGGCAGGACCATGAATATTGCCCTCTACCTCACCACGGTGCTCATCTGGGGCACCACCTGGATCGCGATCAAATTCCAGCTCGGCGTCGTCGCAGCGCCGGTGTCGATTGCGTATCGCTTCTGGATTGCGGCGCTGGTGCTGATGCTGATCCTGCTGGTGCGCAGGCAGCAGATCCTGCCGCCGCGCTCAGCCTGGCGCTACCTGCTGGCCCAAGGCCTGGCGCTGTTCTGCTGCAATTTCCTGTGCTTCTACTACGCCACCATGTGGGTGCCGAGCGGGCTGGTTGCCGTGGTGTTTTCGACCGCGCCGATCTGGAACGCGATCAATGGCCGCCTCTTCATGAAGCGACCGATCCGCCCGCAAGTGCTGGGCGGCGCGGTGCTGGGACTGGCGGGCATCGTGATGCTGTTCCTGCCTTCCATGAAGGGGCACTGGAACGACTCCGGCATGCTGGCCGGCCTGGGACTGGCCCTGCTTGGCACGCTGTGCTTCTCGACCGGCAACCTGCTCTCCAGCCGCATGCAGGCGCTGGGCATGCAACCATGGCTGACCAACACCTGGGCCATGCTGTGCGGCGCCACCATCCTGACGATTGGCGCCCTGGCCCTCGGCATGCCGTTCACCTTCGACCCGAGCCCGCGCTATGTCGGCGCGCTGCTCTACCTGGCCGTGCCGGGATCGGTGGTGGCCTTCACGGCTTACCTGCTGCTGGTGGGGAGGATCGGTCCGGACCGTGCGGCCTACTGCACGGTGCTGTTCCCGGTGGTGGCACTGACGGTATCCACCGTCTTTGAAGGGTACCAGTGGAGCAGCATGGCGCTGGCCGGCCTGTTGCTGGTGATCGGGGGGAATCTACTGGCCTTCATGCCGGCGCGTGCCAAAGCACAAACGCCGGCGACTGCCTGACTTACTTCTTGGTGAACACCAGGTCCCAAACGCCGTGGCCCAGTTTCAGGCCACGATTTTCGAACTTGGTCAGCGGGCGGTACGCCGGCTGCGGCGCGTAGCCTTCGGCAGTGTTCTGCAGCGCCGGCTCGGCGCTCAGCACTTCCAGCATCTGCACCGCGTAGTCTTCCCAATCGGTTGCCAGGTGGATGTAGCCGCCCGGCGCCAGGTGGTCGCACAGGGTCTTTACGAACGGCGCCTGGATCAGGCGGCGCTTGTTGTGGCGCGCCTTGTGCCATGGGTCAGGGAAGTAGATATGCACGCCCGCCAGCGAACCGGCCGGGATCATGTCGCGCAGCACTTCCACCGCATCGTGCTGGATCACGCGCAGGTTGGCCAGGCCTTCCTCGCCGATCAGCTTGAGCAGGCTGCCCACGCCCGGGGTGTGCACTTCCACGCCAATAAAGTCCTTCTCCGGCATCAGCTTGGCGATGTGGGCGGTGGTGCCGCCCATGCCGAAACCGATCTCCAGGATCACTGGCGCCTTGCGGCCGAAGGTCTGTTCGAAATCCAGCGCTTCCTTCTTGTGTTCGACCATGAATTGCGGGCCGAGATCGCTCAGCGCACGCTCCTGCGCCGTGGACAGGCGTCCCGCGCGCGTGACGAAGCTGCGGATGCGGTGTTCGGTCGGGTCATACAGCATTTTGCCCTTTGGCGTGGATTCGGAAGACATGGCTAAACGTGCAAGGAAAAGGGGCGATTATACCATTCCGGTTTTGCCGCCCGGCCTGCGATAATAGCGGGTCTTGTCCCTTAGGAAGCCCATGTAATGGCCCTCGCACTGAATATCCTGATCATCGTCCTGGCACTGGTAACGCTGTATTTCCTGCTGAAAGGCGGCCCGAAAGCCGCAACTGCGCAAACGGGCAAGCCGGCGGGCGGCTCCTACACCCCGCTGCCGCAGGGCGAGCCGGTGCACCACTGGAGCGACGAAGGCCGCTACCAGCTTGAAGTCCTGGGCGAATCGCGCTATTCGGACGCCATCCGCGCCCTGGCCGGTGAGCACGGCGAGGCGGCGGCCGACGCCCGTCACAAGGCGCTGCTGCTGGCGGACGATAACAATCCCTATGAAGACAAGGCGGTCGCCGTCTTCCTCAACAACGAGATGGTTGGCTACCTTGCGCCGAAGGATGCCGCGGCTTTCCGCACCATGCTGGCGCGCCAGGAAATCACCGGCCAGCTCACATCGACCGACGCCGTGATCCGCGGCGGCCAAGTGTACGAAGGCAAGCGCCTGGTGTACGCAGTGTGGCTGGACGTCAACTTGTCGTAACTTCCCCACGCACAATTGAAATTCTGGCATCCCTATGCCATATTGCGGCTTTGCATTTTTACAATTCCGCAAAGGATGCCCCATGAAGACCAAAATCGCCCTGCTGTTGCCAGTCCTGTTGCTGGCGGCATGCGCCAAGAAGCAACCGGAACCCGAGGCAGCGCCGGCTGCTGCCCCGGCCGCAACCGCTGCGGCTCCTGCACCAGCCCCCGCACCGGCTCCTGCAGCCACTGCCCCAGCGGGCAACAATCCGCTGCCGACACCGGTGATCTCGACCGAAAACATGAGCGACGAGCAAAGGGAAACCGCCCAGCGCCAGGCCAAGCTCGATTATTCGAATATGGAAGAGGGCTTCATGGCCGACCCGGCAGCGCAGTGGGCCAGCAGCGCCAGCGCCAGCTCGAACTACAGTGAGAGCTACAACGCTTCGAAGGCAACCGGAAAGGTCGATGGCAACTATTGGTCCACCAAGGATAGCGACGTCGGCTTCGATTCGCTGGAAGTGGCGTTCGACAAGCCGGTCAATGCGACCCAGCTGCGTGTGGCGGTGGCCGAATCCTATGGCCTGGAAGGCATCACCAAGGTAGAGCTGCAGGATACCGATGGCAAATGGAATACCGTCTGGTCCGGCGTGCACGGCGTGAAGCCCGACCGTCGCGGCCCGCGCACCTGGTTCGTGCAGCCGATCGAGAAGACGGCATACAAGGCCAAAGCGGCGCGCATCACCAAGTCCAACAACGTCACCGCCAACCGCCTGCAAGTCGACGCCGTCCAGCTGATCGGCAGCTGATTCTTGTTTGCGCCCTGCCTTTCCGGGCAGGCGTATCATGGTTGCAGCTGCTTGCAGGAGGCAACCATGGAACGCGAACGGGCAAAGGCAGGGGATGCGGTGCGGCCGATCGGCTGGCGCCATAAGATGCTGGTGATTCGCACCACGCCCGGCCCCTCGGGCCGGAACGATGACGAGGATGTGCTGTGCCGCTGGCACGATGCCGATGGCGAGCACCAGCAGACTTTCAAATCAGGACAGCTGGAAATCCTGAACTCAGCCGCGCAAGCCCGCAACCCGCGCGGCCGGACGCTTATTTGAGCAGGCCGAAGACTTTGGAAATTGCCTTGCTGCCGTAGGAAATCGGATTCTCGCGGATCTTCTTCTCTTCTTCCCCGATCATCAGGAACAGGCCATCCAGCGCGCGCTGGGTGACATAGCTTTCCACTGTCGCCTGCTCTTCACTGGCCAGGCCGAACTTGGTCGCTTGCGCCATGGCGCTGTTGAACTGGCCGGACAGCTTGGATCGATCCGTCACTCCTTTCACGATCGGCTTGAATTTCACCGCCAGCGGCGCCGCGGTTTTCTCCTTGAAGAAATCGGTGACCGAGGTTTCGCCGCCGGTCAGGATCGCCTTCGCATCGCTCAGCGTCATCGATTTGACCGCATTCACCAGCAGCGGCTTTGCCAGCGGCACTGCTTGCTCGGCAGCGCGGTTCATCGCGGTTTCCAGTTCTTCGAGTTGTTCGCCATGGCCGGTCATTTCCAGGATCGGGCGGGCTTTTTCCAGCACGCGTGGCAGCTTGATGCGCACCGCATCGTTGTTCATGAAACCGCCCTCGACGCCAAGCTTGCCTACGGCGGCCACCGAGCCGGCTTCCAGCGCGGCTTTCAAGCCGCCGCTGGCTTCCTTCTCGGTCAACGCGTCCAATGGATTTGCGAAAGCGCTGGCGGCGAGCGCCAGGCCGGCCAGCAGGGTGGATAGTTGTTTTGTGATGCTCATGGCGCACCTCCTTGGTTACAAAGTCTCAACCCTACCATAAGGAGTACGCTTCCAG
>Ga0209050_1004078_pt1 | contig 10222 bp, 5 predicted proteins | sample Araplavi_mTSA_r2_FD_184276 | JGI IMG/M metagenome (GOLD analysis project Ga0209050, IMG submission 184276) | Arabidopsis root microbial communities from North Carolina, USA - plate scrape MF_Cvi_mTSA_r2 (SPAdes) (version 2) | ecosystem: Host-associated > Plants > Roots > Endosphere | place: USA...
TATACAGCAGGATTGTTTCAACCCTTTATATTTACGAAAAACAGTCTATGCTGGCGTATATCAAACTCATTCGGGTTCACCAATGGGCTAAAAATACTTTCATTTTCGTTCCCATCTTCTTTGCGGGTCAAGCGTTCGAATGGAACCACTATCCCAACCTAATCCAGGGATTTTTTGCCTTTAGCTTCATGGCCAGCGCTATATACATTCTCAACGACTATCGTGACCGCGAAGTGGACCGTCTTCATCCCAAAAAACGGTTCCGGCCGCTGGCTTCGGGTGAGGCGAATGTTTATGTCAGTTTTGCGCTCCTGGGCGCCCTTCTGGCGTCCTCCCTGTTTATCGCCTATTCGCTCAGCTCGAACTTTCTCGTCTTGCTCAGCATCTACGGCCTTATGAACGTGGCCTACACTTTTGGGTTGAAAAATTTATCCATCGTCGACATTTTTATTGTCGCCTCCGGATTCCTTTTCCGCATCTATTCCGGCAGCGTGCTCTCGGGGGTAGAGATCTCGCACTGGCTGGCCATCATGGTGATGCTGCTGTCGTTGCTGCTGGCCCTCGCCAAACGCCGGGATGACCTGGTGTTGGGGAAGGATGGCGCCGTCGTGCGCAAATCGTCACGAAACTATAACGTTGAGTTCATCAACGCCTGCCTGGCCATCTTTGCCGGTATCATCATCGTTGCGTACATCATGTACACCGTGTCACCCGAAGTGACGCAACGTCTCAATACGAAATGGCTTTTCGGTACCACCATCTTTGTGATCGCCGGGGTGATGCGCTATTTGCAGATCACCTTTGTCTCGGAGAACAGCGGATCGCCGACGGCCATCCTGCTCAAAGACAAGTTTATCATCCTCACCCTGCTGGGTTGGATCGTCAGCTTCTACCTCATCATCTACATCCACTGAGGCATGGCGCAAAAGCACCTGGTCCTTTTCGATTTCGATGGCACCCTCACACGCCAGGACACCCTCTTTGCGTTCATCCGCTTCTATCATGGCACCCTCCGGTTCCTGCTGGGCTTTGCCTGGCTCAGCCCGGTAATGGCGCTATACATGACCAAGCTTATCCGAAACGACCGGGCCAAGGAAATTGTTTTAAAACATTTTTTTGGCAACGTGCCCGTAACGAAGCTCCGAACAAAAGGCATCGAATTCGCCACCACCATCGTCCCCACCCTGCTGCGCGACCAGGGTGTAGCCCTGCTCAAGGAGTATAAACAAAAACAATACGACATCGCCGTCGTGTCGGCCTCGCCGGAGGATTGGGTTGGTCCGTGGTGCGCTCAATGGCAGATCCGTTGCCTGGCAACCCAACTGGAAACCCGTGATAACCGCCTCACCGGCAAGATCAAAGGACAAAATTGTTTTGGCGAAGAAAAAGCCCGCCGCATCCGCGAAGCGTACGACCTGGCCGGCTACGACCGCATTATTGCCTATGGCGACTCACGCGGCGACCGCGAAATGCTGGCCCTGGCCACAGATCCCCACTATCGCTCCATCGTCTGACGCATCAGCACCAGTTCGATCTGGTCTTTGCCTCCCCCTTTTCCGCCTCTGCTGAGCTTGTCGATGCGTGACCCGTCTATTCCAGCCAAAACCAACTGGTTGATCACTTCCAAAAGACGTTTCGAGGTCTGCTCGTCTTCTTTGTCAAAGTATTGCAGCTGCACGCGGATCTCGTGCTTGCTCACCAGTTTGTTGGTGAGAAACCAGATCAGCTCGCGCTGAGGCGATGTTAACGCAGTGGCGTTGGGCGCAAATTCAATTTTGCGGATCACCTTGATGCCCAGCAGTTCCTCGGTTTCTTTTTCAGTGAGGTAGGTGGCTGTCGCGGCCGAGGGACGAAGCTTGGCCTTGGTCCGGTAGATATCGTCCGACTTTCCTCCGCGATTGCTCACGAAATAGGCCGAGGAATCTTTTTGCATGGAGAAATAGGCATCGAATTTTGGGGAGTTCACTTGCGTTCCCAGGTTCTTGGGCACCGTCCAGGTTTCCCACGAATTGTAGAGACGGTCGCTGTAGAAAATATCGGCGTCGCCTGACCCGGGATGGCCATTGCTGGAAAAGAAAAGCCGGGTTTTGTCGGGGGAGAGAAACGGCGAAATCTCGAAGCCCGTCGTGTTGATGGTGGCCCCCAGGTTCTGTAGGGTCGACCATTGGCCGTCGGCGCCCTTCAGACTGATGTAGAGGTCTTCTTCTCCCCTGGAATCGGGGCCTTTCATGGAGACGAACATCACATCGAAGTCGGGCGACACATAAACGCCCAAAAAACCTTCGGAGCTAAGGCCCTTGACCGGAACCAATTCCGGGCGTGACCAACCTGTTTCGGTGCGCTGTAAAAAATAAATTCCCTTTGGTATTTTCGCCGACGTGGTATTCAGCATGTACACTACCCTGCGCCGCGAGTTCACGCCCACCACGGCATTGTTGCCTTTGTCGTTTGGCAGTTCGTTGTTCACGGCCCGGGCCCAATCGTTGGTGGTGGTGTTGAAATGGCTCACCCAGGCGTCGGTGCCGGCATATTTGCCACCTTCATTCTGTACGGAACCTGACCGTATAAAATAAAGCGTACTTCCGTCCTCCGACAACAGGGGAGCGGACTCGTTCTGATCGCTGTTGACACCCGGCGGCAATTTCACCGGCAGACTGAAATCCAACTCCTGCCCTACTGCAAGGCAGGCCGGGAAAGAAAGTAAAATGATAATAACACTAGCTAAGCGCATCCGCCCAATTTTTTATTTTAATATGCCTTCGTTGTCGTCACGCGGTAAAATCGGGCGCACTCCATACGGCAGCAACCCACTCCAAATAAGATGCCAGGGAGACGTGACGGCGGGGATTACACACGTTGGCAACTGACAAAAGTAACAAATATCTTAACTTCTCCGTGTTCCTATTTAAATTGCCCTTTGTAGCATAAACTCCCCAAAACCCGCGATATGGATACGCTTGCGTTCTACGTTTTCTGGCTCGGCAGCGCCGTGGTCCTCTATACCTATATCGGATACGGCATCGTCGTTTACGTGCTGGCCAAGCTAAAGGGGAAGCCCACCCCAATCCAACCCACGCCCGACGCCGATCTGCCGGAAGTGACCCTGCTCATCGCCGCCTATAACGAAGCCCCCTACCTGGAAACAAAGGTACACAACACCCTAAGCCTGGACTATCCCGCCGATAAACTCATCGTCAAATTTGTGACAGACGGTTCCTCCGACAACAGCGGAGAGGTGCTGGGCAAGTTTCACAACATCGCTGTGTACCACCAACCCGAACGCCGGGGCAAGATCCACGCCGTGAACCGGGTAATGAAATATGTGACCACCCCCCTGGTGATCTTCTGTGACGCCAACACCGACCTCAATGTCCAGGCCATCCGCAACATCGTGCGCCACTACCAGTTTCCCGACGTGGGCGGTGTGGCCGGTGAGAAGCGCATCTTTAAAAAGGATAAGGACAATGCCTCGGGTGGCGGCGAGGGTTTGTATTGGAAGTATGAATCCTTTCTCAAGAAAAAAGATTCCGAGCTGCATTCCGTCGTCGGCGCCGCCGGCGAGCTGTTCTCCGTGCGCACGGCGCTGTATGAGACACCTCCCGAAAATATGATCATCGAGGATTTCTATTTGTCCATGCGCATCGTGGGTCAGGGGCATCGCTTCATCTACGAACCCGAAGCCTATGCCACCGAAATGGCGTCGGCGTCGGTAGAGGAAGAATGGAAGCGCAAAGTACGCATCTCGTCCGGCGCGTTCCAGGCAATGGGTATGTTGATGTACCTCCTCAACCCGTTCCGCTACGGTCTCGTGAGCTTTCAATACTTCTCGCACCGCGTACTCCGCTGGACCTTGGCACCACTTTCGCTCGTACTGGTTTTAGCGAGCAGCGTATACCTCGCAGGACAGGGTTTGTTTCTCTACCAACTGGCCTTTGCCGCGCAAGTGTTCTTCTATGCCATCGCGTTTTTGGGGTACCTCAATCGCGACAAAGAAATTTCCATCAAAGGCTTTTTTGTGCCCTACTATTTTTCCGTGATGAACCTCGCCGTATTCGCAGGACTACGAAGATTTCTAACAGGAAGTCAAACCGTATTGTGGGAAAAAGCAAAACGCTCCGTCGTAAACGAGCCTTGAACATTCACATCCCAAAAAGAAAAAGAACAGCCTCAGAAAATTAACAAAACGTGAAGCGCTTTGCGTCACCTTAGCGTCCTTTGCGCGTTTGCGGTTCAAACCTGAATTTCATCCCCGCAAAAAACTTCACATTCACCCAACACACCCAGCAAAAATTTAAAAAGCCCCTAAAAACATGCATCACCTTTCCAAAACAGTGTTGCATTTAGCCCGATTCACTAAAAAGCTTCCAAACGAATTTTTCATCAAATTATTTCATTACCGATAGGCCATCCGTAACATTCGGCTCCGTTTTACATCCGTTTGGCGACGCAGTGTGTGGCCGTTTTCCTTCGATCACACGTCGAGGGGAAGTTTCCCCAAGTAAATTAAAGTCGCCTAATAAAATTGAAAATAATACACCATTGATTAAACACAATATTTGAAATGATTTCTGTGCACACGATGCTCTACCTTGGTATATGCCTGCACGTGTACAAGGAAAATATGAAATAAACCCCATAAAAAGGGGGTTGATCATTGCTCTCACCATCAGTTTACTCATTGGAATCGCCATCGTTCTCCTGGTGTTGTTCGTCATCGATTCAATCACCCGTTAAAATGGTTTTTTCATCGCCATTTCCTGGCGGAAGAGGTGTTGTCTCTCCTGAAAAAGTGTAACGCACTGATGAACGGACATTACCGGCGATAAGTCTCCTGTTCCACGCCGTCCAGCGGCCGTTGACCCTTCTTTTTTTGAATACATCTGGAAAATTCACCCGCTTTTCACCTTCATCCCTCATTTCCGCGCTTTGATGGTATATGTAACGCCCTTTTTTGTGGCAAATGTCGTTACATAACCGTGCTCGCTTTTCACGGACGTCGCTTTCGCTCCTTCCACCCGTATGGGCACGCCAGACCGTATCGTGCACGTCGTCCCATTCAATGACAGTATGTTCGCCTGTTGCAAGGCGTTGTTCCTCCAGGTCATGTCCACCACAAATCCCCCTCTGGCTTTCAGTCCACTAACGGTACCGCTAGGCCAATCTCGGGGAATGGCCGGCAAAAGGTGTAATTCCTTGAGGTGACTTTGCAACAACATCTCCGTGATGCCGGATGTGCCGCCAAAATTTCCGTCGATCTGAAATGGCGGGTGAGCATCGAACAGGTTGGGATAGGTTCCGCCGCCATTCGAATAGTCTGTTCCTTCCATGCCCGTGAGGGTGAGTTGTTCGCGGATGAGTTTGTGCGCATGGTCGCCGTCCAGCAAGCGTGCCCATACATTGATCTTCCATCCCTTTGACCATCCTGTGCCGCCGTCGCCGCGCAGCTCCAGCGATTTGCGGGCGGCGTTGGCAAACTTGGGTGAGGTTAAGGGGGAGATCTCGCGGCCGGGGAATAATCCAAACAGGTGCGAGATGTGACGATGCTGTGGATCTTCTCCATCCCAATCCTTATACCATTCCTGCAAGTCTCCTTTCTTGCCTACCTGCAGCGGAAAAAGTCTCGCGCGTTGTGCAGCCACCGTTTTCCGAAAAGCTTCATCGGTTTCCAGGACGGCCGAAGCTTCCATCACGTTGTCGAACAGGTCGCGGATGATGGACATGTCCATCGTGGTGGCGACCGAGACCGAACCCTTCACGCCCTTGTCGGTCACAAAGACATTTTCCGGCGATGTAGCGGGCGCGGTCACGAGGTTACCGTTCTTATCTTCGATCAACCAGGCCATGCAAAACAGCGCAGCATCTTTCATCATGGGATAAGCGGTATTGCGCAAGTAATCTTTGTCGCCGGCAAATTGATAATGTTCCCACAGGTGCTGACACAGCCACGCACCGCCTACCGGCCAGTTTGCCCATGAAGGACTCCCGCTCACGGGATTGGTGGTGGCCCAGATGTCGGTGTTGTGGTGCAACACCCAGCCCGGTGCATCATAGAAATTCTTTGCCGTCTCCTTCCCCGTGATGGACACATGCTGAATGAGATCGATCAGCGGAAGGTGCAATTCTGAAAGGTTGCACGACTCCACCATCCAGTAGTTCATTTCTGTGTTGATGTTGGTCGTGTAGTTTGCACTCCAGGGCGGCCGCACTTCCTGGTTCCACAAGCCCTGCAAGTTGGCGGCTGTGCCCCCGGGGCGCGATGCCGAGATGAGCAAGTAGCGACCGAATTGAAAATACAATGCCTCCAGGCCGGGATCCGCTTCGCCTTTCGTGTATCGTTTCAAACGTTCATCGGTGGGAAGTGTACTCGGTGGATTGCCGTTCAATGTCAGCCGAACGCGCTGGAAATATTTCTGATGGTCGCCGATGTGTGCTTGTTTCAGCTGGTCAAACGGAAGCCCGCTGGCAGCGTTCATTTGTTGGGCGGCGATGGCGTGTTCGTCTTTACCGTCCTTCAATGGGCATTTGTCAAATCCATTAAAACTGGTGGCGGCCGAAACAAACAACAGGGCCTCCGTTGCGTTGCTCACTTGCACTCCGTTTTCGGTTGTCGTGACCTGGCCGTCGCTGGTCTTCACGTTCACTTGCAGTTCAAAACGCATGCCTTTGCATTGCTGCGGGTCGTTGTAGATAACGGGCAATTCCATGGTTTCCATGTAACTGGGATCCGTGTGCGCGGGAGCATTCCCTGTCAGCACGATCTGACTCCCGCTGGTTTGAACCTTCGCCGACAGTGGGCTGGAAGCCTGCGCCGTAAAATTCAAGGCTCCTTTTTTACTGGACGTTAAACGGACGACCATCACCCGTTGGGGTGCTGAAATAAACTGCTCGCGGGTAAACTCAACGCCGTCCACCGTAAATCGTGTCGTGGCGATGGCGCGTGAAATATCCAAGTCGCGATAGTAGGCGGTGGCTGTTCCCGTCAATGTTTGTTTTAGCTGGAGGTCGCCCAGTGGTTCGTACGACTCCGTGAAGAGGCCTTGCATTTTTTTTGTCAACGCCTCGGCCTTTTGGTAATCTTCTTCGAACAAAGCTTTCCGGATAGCCGACAGGTATTGAGGCGCTGCGGGGTTGGGATTAGTATTGACCGGGCCTCCTGACCAAAGGGTGGCTTCATTGAGCTGATAACGTTCTTCGGCCACGCCACCAAACACCATGGCGCCCAAGTGTCCATTGCCCAGCGGCAAGGCTTCGTTCCAGTTTCGCGCCGGTTGCCGGTACCAGAGTTTCAGGTCGTCCTGTGCAAGAACGTTTTGGAAAATCAGGCAGCCTATAAACGATAGAAGACAAACCAAACGTGAAATGGGACGGAGCATAGAAGATTGGTGCTTGATAAATAATACTAAAACGAGCGATCAATATAATACACTTGCGGGTGGGATGACAGATTCTTTTTTTCGGGACCGATTTTTTTTAGATGGTGGGGCACCTTCCGCAAATAATCCCGCATCTTTCCTATCTTCACTTTTTCTTATCACGTTTATTGGAGGCTGTCCTTACCAGTCAAAATTTTTATGCGATCTATTATTTGTGAACGTCCTGAGTTGCTGTCTTTTCAAAGTAAACCCGAGCCTTCGTTGGAAAGCGGGATGGCGTTGCTGCGGGTTAAACGCGTCGGCATCTGTGGTACGGATCTTCATGCTTTCAAAGGAAACCAGCCGTTCTTTTCCTACCCGCGCATCCTGGGCCATGAGTTGGCCACGGAGGTGATGGCGATCGACGGCACCGACCACGGAGTAAAGGTGGGCGACAAGGCTGTGGTCATTCCCTACATCCACTGCGGCTGGTGTGTGGCCTGTCGCGCGGGAAAAACCAATTGTTGCCAAAACCTGAAGGTCTTCGGCGTTCACACCGACGGCGGCATGCAGGATGTCATTTCACTGCCGCCCCACTTGCTGATCCCCGCCAACGACCTGTCGTACGACGAGATCGCCATCGTAGAACCGCTTTCCATTGGCGCGCATGCGCTGCGCAGGGCCGGTGTGAAAAAAGACGATCTTGTGGTTGTCCTGGGATGCGGACCGATCGGGATGGGCATCATCCAGCTGGCAAAATCTGTCGGCGCTACGGTGGTGGCGGTCGATATCAATGAGGGTCGTTTGGATATGGCGCGGCAACACTTCGGGGCGGATGCGATCATACCGGCCAATGCAGAAGCCATCGAAAAACTGAAAACATTTACAGGCGGCGACCTGGCCCAAATCGTCATCGATGCCACCGGCAGCAAGCGGGCCATTGAAAACGCTACCGACTACATGCGGCACGGAGGAACGCTGGTCTTGGTTGGACTATTCAAAGGCGAACTGGCTTTTCAGCATCCGGTGCTGCATGCCAAGGAAACCACGCTGATGTGCAGCCGCAATGCCACGCGCGAGGACTTTGATTTTGTCATGAACGCGCTTCGCGAAAAGAAATTCAATACCGAAGCCTACATTACGCGGCATGCGTCGTGCGGCGATATTTTGATAGAGCTCTCCAACTGGGCAAACCCATCCTCGCCCGAGATCAAGGTGATGACGGATTGGGATGTGCGGATCTAATTCCCGGTCATTTCAAAATGGTATTTGCCCGCTGGCAGCTCAAGCACTACCCTTCCCTGTTCAGTTCCGGCAATTCGAATTCCCTGGCTCGCGATCGTTTTTCCGCCCTCTTTCAAGTTCGTTGCCTTTCCCGTGGGGGCATAATAGGTGGCCGTGGTGTTCACGGGCACTTCGATGTCGTGGACAAACCTGCCGTTCTCCTTTTTCCATTCGCTGGCGATCGTTCCATAGGCCGATTCATATTTTCCTTTTGCCCATTGGAGGGTTTCTGTGTGCTCGGTTTTGATGACGAAATGCTTGAATCCCGGCACATGGCTATCCAGGCGGATTCCCGTCAGCGCTTTATAGAACCACGAGCTCATGTCGCCGAGCATGATGTGATTGAGAGACCACTCGCCTTTCCAATCTTCCCACTGTGTGGTTGCTCCTTTTGCCAGCCAGTAGCCCCAGCCGGGATACGTAGGTTGCGTGATCACGTTCAAAGCCAGGTTGGCTTCGCCGGCGTCCGTCAGCGCATGGGGTAAGTAGCGGGCGCCAAGAATGCCGGTGTCGATGTGATCCTTTTTGACGTGAATGGCCTGCACCAGCTTTTTGCGGACCCCGTTAACGAGGTTGTCGGGCACCAGGCCGTGAAAGAGGGCCGTGCTCAGCGCCGTTTGTGAGCCATTGGCATAGGTCTGTGTTTTGGGGTTATAGTATTTCTTATGGAAAGCTTCTTTTATTTTGTCAGCTAAAGCCTGATAGGTCTGCTGATCGGCCACATTGCCCAGAAGGCCGGCTGTCTTGGCGACCGTGGCGGCACCATAATAAAAATATCCGGTGGAGGTAACGCCAACGGGGGTTTCCGTTTCCACCGGTATCCAATCGCCAAGACCGAAGTCGGCGATGAAGTCGGGCGAACGCGTGTGTACGTAGTCGACATACTTTTTCATGGTGTTGAAATTATCCTCGAGGATGCGACGGTCGCCGGTGTAGCGGTAGGTTGTCCAGGGAATGACGATGCAGGCGATGTCCCAGGCGGGACCGTTGCCCCAATAATAGCCCCATCCGGGCGTAGGAATAATGCCGGGCAAGCTGCCGTTGGGCTGTTGCTCGTCGCGAATGTCGCCCAACCATTTCTCATAGGCCGAGGTCGCATTGAAGTTGGACAAGCCTCCTTCACAGGCCAGCTGCGCATCGCCCGTCCAGCCATTCTTCTCGCGTTGGGGGCAATCGGTTGGAAAGCCGACAAAATTGTTGCGATATGACCAACGGGTGGCCTGCTGTATTTTGTTAACGGTTTCGCTGGAGCACGTGAAATCGCCGACGCTCTCAAACGACGTAGAAATGGCTTTCGCCTGAATGCTTTTTAATTGCGGCAACTCGCCATCGGCCCAGACCTCCACATAGCGAAATCCGTGATAAACAAACCGGGGTGACCACTGCTCGTCTCCCCCACCCTTCAAGGTATAGCGATCAACCTGGAACAGGGAATCCGCCAACAAATTATTCACGTTCGACTGGTCGACAGCCCCATTGGCGCCCACCATTTCTGCATACTTGAATTGCAGTCTGCTGCCCGCTTTCCCGGCAACGCTCAGGCTCACAAAGCCGGCGATGTTCTGTCCAAAATCATAGACGATATG
>Ga0209050_1004079_pt1 | contig 10221 bp, 15 predicted proteins | sample Araplavi_mTSA_r2_FD_184276 | JGI IMG/M metagenome (GOLD analysis project Ga0209050, IMG submission 184276) | Arabidopsis root microbial communities from North Carolina, USA - plate scrape MF_Cvi_mTSA_r2 (SPAdes) (version 2) | ecosystem: Host-associated > Plants > Roots > Endosphere | place: USA...
GGCGCGGGCAAGTGCCTGGTCGATGCGGTTGCCGCCCTCCTCGCCGAGGTCTCCGAAGGCCATGTCGAGCGCAAGCCGATTCCAGATCACGCGGCCATCGACGCGCTTCGGCCTCGGCATGCGCCGATCCTTCCCCATCTCGTCGAATTTCGTGGTGCTGACGCCAATCCATCTGGCGGCCTCCTCGCGCGACATGCCGCGCGGCGGGTATAAGATTGCATCATGAAGCTTCACGTCACGCCTCCTCGCAGACCATCGGCGGACCGCCGTTGTGGCCGATCTGGCTTGCGGCCTTGCGAGCTTCCCACTGGCGCAGGATGTTGCGCTTGCGGGTGACGAGCTGCAGATGCTCTTCCGAGTCGTAGCGGACGCAGAGACGGTTCCGGCAGACGTGGTCCAGTTCCTTCTTGCCGGGGATATAGCCATGCTCGTTGGTCCACATGACGATGTGCACGGCGACCGTCTGCCCCCCAGGCTCATGCGGGGATAGCCTGCGCCGCGCCCCTTGTTGCCCGATGTCGGGCCGGTCCAGATCCAGCAGCCGGTCACCGGATCGATGCGGACGCGGGCCATGATCTTTTCGCGGATGCGGTCGCGGCGGCTCATTGATCACTGCCTCACTTTCCGTACATCGCCCAAGAAGGGACGATGCCAAGGATTGCATAGTGATCGCCGCCGACATGGCCCCATGCGCCGACGAACACCCGCCAGCCTCGGCCATTGTCTCCGTCATGATCAGGCTCGCGACCAAAGTTCTGCTCGGCGAGCCAACGGGTCGCAAAATCGACCGCGCCTTCGACATCGAGCTTGAGGTTGACGGCGCCTAGCTGCTTTTCAGCGCCAGACCAACGAAGGATCAGTGCGGTTTTACCGTCCAACCCATGAGGCAGATCGTTCACGACCGTCTTTGCCAACGTAACTACGCTGTAGCTCTCGGCCTTACGACCGGGTGCGTTATGAGCAAAGGCTATCTCAATCGCCTTTTGCAGGCTGGTTTTACCCTCAGCGGTGATATCGATGTGAAAGTTATCCATTGCCACCGACCTCCGTCGCTGTGGCGCGATCAAGGCGCTCAATCTCGGCAATGATGAGTGCAGCAGCGCGCACTAAATCCTCGCGAGGCGACTTAGGCTTCCACCAATCGCGGCTCCACGACTGCGGCCAAAGCTTCGGGATCGCGAACGCAGATCCCGGCTTTCGAGCTAGTATCTTTGGCCGAGCCGCGCTCTCGCAATAGCTGCCGGCGGCAAGTGCCATTGATGCATCGGCGTGTTGGTCGTCATGCTCTGGCGTCCAGCCTTCGGTCTCGACCTGACGACGACGCTCTGCGAGCACATCAAGCGCAGCGCGACTGCTCGGCAGCGCCTCGACGATCCGCTTCGCCTCGCCGCACGCCTGTCGATGACAGGCAAGGGAAATGGGATGGCTATCGCGTTGCAGTCCACATCGCGCCGTCCGGCGTTCGCATCCTGACGCGCGGGGGGCACGACTGGACACACCGCTTCCCAGCGATCGCGGCCGAGGCGGCGCAGCTCGGCGCGGCGACGGCAATCCTCGATGGCGAAGCGGTGGTGTTGGACGACCAAGGCCGCTCCGATTTCGGCAAGCTGCAGCAGTCGCTTGGCGGCCGGGGCGGGAAGCTGAATTCCGGTGCGTCGGTCGTGATGGCCTTCGATCTTCTATATTTCGATGGCCACGATCTGACGAAGACGGAGCTTTCAACTCGACGACATCTGCTCGAGGGGCTCATCGCGCCAGGTCGAGAAAGCGCGATACGCCTCTCGGAAGACGTCGACGCCGACGGCGAGCAGTTGCTGCGCGTCGCTTGCGAGCATGGCCTGGAAGGAATTATCGCGAAAGACCGCAACAGCCCGTATCGCAGCGGCCGCCTTGGCGACTGGCTGAAGATCAAATGCATCCAGAGCGATGGCTTCGCGATAGTCGGCTAGTCGACGGCATCATTCGGGGGTATCGGCCGGCTGCTGCTCGCCGCGCGCAAAGAAGGCGAGCTTGTCTATGTCGGGGGAGTAGGTACCGGATTTAACGAACGCTCTGCAGGCGAGCTGCGCAAGCAGATGGATAGGCTGATCATCGGCAAGCCCGCAGTCGATACTGGGCGGAAGCGCAACGCAGTCTTTATCGAGCCGAAGCTTGTTGCCGAGATCCAATATCGGGCATGGACGCATGACGGCAAGCTGCGGCATGCGTCGTATAAAGGACTCAGGGATGCGGCCGACAATGCCGAAATCCCACAGTTATGACGGAGCGAACGCATCGGTAGATATCGAGTCGATCGTGTGGCTAACCGCAAACTTAGCGGATTGATATCGTGGTATTTTCTCACGCCCTCCGGGCCCACCATTTATTTCAATTATTGATTGCAACTGAACAGTAGCCGGACGCGAAAAATCGGAATTTTGACACCAATTCTGGAATTTTGGGAAAAGCCAATCGGGTTTAAAGGACGGCTCAAGGAGCGTTCAAACCATTCTTAAAGGGCCGATAGAATATCCTCACGCAGATGCTGTTCGCAGCCGCAAGCTTCACCGTCGAGAGAAACTATAATTGCACTGTGAATATTCTGTACAAGAATAAGATCAAGTGACGATCAGTCTGTAAAGAAAATGGTTCAAGGCGCCACTCGCCAGGTTGGCCTACATATTCGTCGCAACCAAATCGAGTAAGCCGCATCTTCAAGTATCCTGCGTCAAATGTGTCATTCGTATCTTGTACATCAACGATAGGCAACTGAGTCCAACGTGGATCGGGTTGGGTCACCCATCCATCGTGGCACAAGGCTAAAACGAAAACTCGACGCCTCTTCATGCCGCCGGCATGCTTGACTCCGAGGACATCGCAAGACTGCCCTCTGTGCGGGTGGCACTGAGCTTCTCCTTCGAAGAGGCATGGCTTTCCTCTCAAACAGACTTCTATATTTAGTTGCAAAATCGTATGCGCGATGCTTCCTTCAAGTTACGCTGAACGAAGGCAATACCGTGGGGGAGAGAATGTCATTTCGATCGCTACCATTGAGTGCGCTTGTAGTGAACAGTGCAAACGACCGTCATGGCGAACTGGAGAACGAGACGGCGGCTATCGGCTGGCTGTTCAGTAACCGCGAAAACCACATGCGCAACCTAGCGAAGGACATTGTGGCGCAAGAGGGCGTGTACGACCCTCCGTTAGTATCACCCGAAGGCGAGAAATTCATCGTTTTCGACGGCAACAGGCGAATTACCTGTCTGAAGCTCCTGGCTAGTCCGAAACGTGCACCAACGCTCGAGCTTCAACGTTTTTTTGTCGAGCTTCGAGAAAAACTGACGGGCGCCTTTCCCGAAAGAATTACCTGCCAAGTCGAGAACGATCGTGATCGCATCGACGAGATATTATACCGAAGGCATACGGGCACTCAGAACGGGGTTGGTCAGAGTACATGGGATGACCGGATGAAGGCCAACTTCGTAGGTCGAACAGGCAAAGCCAGCGGAGTGCATGTCGCCGATGAAATCGAGAAGAAGCTATCCGACGCTAATCTGTGGGACCGCCGTCGAAAAATCCCGCGCTCGAACATGAACCGACTTTTGTCGTCCGAGGCTTACAGGAGTAGACTTGGCTTCAGCGTCGCGCGAGGGCATTTTGAGTATACGCGCGACGAAACCGCTGTGCTCAAGGCACTCCAAAGGATCGCAGAGGATTTAACGTCCAAGAAAATTGTGCTGGGCGACATCTGGGATGTAGCGGGAAAGCGACAATATCTCGATCAATTGGAGCGCGAGGGTGTCTTGCCCACGGCACTACAAGTGCGCACGCTGCCATTAACCACGCCCCCAACAACCAAGCTATCCCCACCACGCCCCCCACCCAAACCGACGCCGCTTCCGAAGCCCGATCCGCGAACAACGTTGATTCCCGACTACCTTCCCTATGCGGTGACGTGGTCTGGTGAGCAGCAGCGGCTGAAGGCGATCTGGGAGGAGCTGCAGTTTTATTTGAAGCTGTCGGAACAACCCAACGCCGTAGCCGTGATGTTTCGGGTTTTGGTGGAACTGTCGCTTGACAACTACATCTCCAAGACAGGGTTGGCCACGGTCTATGAGAACGACAATCTGTCAAACCGAGCAGGCAAGGTCGCCGCCGACCTCTTTGCGAAGAAGAAGATCGACAAAAAGTACCATGACGAATGCAGGCGACTGCAAAATGGCGACCAGTTGTTCTCAGTTGCAACGATGAATAGGTGGGTGCATTCGCCGACTTTCAATCCATCGCCGCAGCATATGACGTCAATGTGGGATTCGATCGCCGATTTTGTCATTCTTTGCATCAATGCCTAAATGTAGCGAAACGATTGCTAGTTGTCATCGATTGTAACCTGAACACGCTTCTAATAACTACAAAACCGCCCATCACTCGCCCTGGAACCATCCGCGCAGGCCGGGTTGAGCGGGCGGCTCTCGTGATAGTAACCGCCACTGATCGACGAAGTTTGATCGAGGTTTCCGGATGACGTGCAGGCCGAAATGATCGTGACAAGGCAAATCAAACTGATCGTCGAACTACCTGCGTTTCGATAAAAGTTGTGGTACTTTTTATAGTGGATGTCGTTGTTCTCGGGAGGATAGCAATTCATGGTCGTGCACAGGGATATGACGAGCGACGAATGGAAGTGGCTTGTGCGCCTTTGCCAACACGAAGCGGACAGCATTCCGAAGGAAATCGAAGCGCGGTTTACCGAACTTGGTCTGTTGGGGCCGAATGGTCTTTCGGACAATGCTAGGAATCTGGTTCAAAATGAACTGCTGGCAGAGCGGCGGAACAGACTGCAAGGGCTTCACTGATTGATACCGTTGGACGCCAAGCAGGAGTCCAAGGCGGTGATGTTCATGCGGCACGTCCAAGCCGGAATCCGACTATCTCGGTTCCGGACTTGGTCATGGATTTTCTGCCAATGGCCCGATCCGGCCTCTAATAGCTGCAGGAGCGACCGTCGCTAGGTCTAAACCCACCGCCGCAGGCCGGGTTGAGCGGCATCTCTTCCCGATAATAGCCGCCCCCGATCGACGAGGTCTGATCGAGGTATCCGGATGATGTGCAGGCCGAAGTGATCGTGGCAAGGCTGATCAGCGTTCCGGTCGCGATAAATGCGAAAAATCGGTTCATCTGAGCTTCTCCTTCGGAGGGCCCTTGGCTTGGCCCTGAACGGAGAATTTACCACGCGATCGCGCATGTTCGCGAGGATTTATGGTGTGAGAGTGCCCTTCGGCGGCCCTCATAACGCCAATGTGATCTCCCAAGCCATGCACTGTCGCATAACTGTCATGTAAAATTGCCCATTGCGATGGCAGCTTGTGCAAAATATATGCTGCCGGCTAACAAAAAAAAGAATGAGTGAACTGCCATGAGTGCCCTGCATAAACTTTTCAACCGCAATCTCCTGACCCGTTTCGTGACCGGTCTCGGTGCGGTTCCCCAGCGTTTTCGCGACGCCCGCGAAGAGCGCAAGCCTGCGATCCATCCGTCTTTCATGGATGATTTCGGCGCTTAAATCCGCAATGTGTCCGCTGGCCGAAAGGTAAGGCAAACGACCTTATCCTGGCTGGCGTGCGCCCTCAATTCACTGCGGGCGCTGCCGGTTCTCCCCAGCTCGATATGGGCTGACCGGCCCTGGTTGCCACCCTCACATCATAGAGCGCGCGCGAAGCCTGAAGCTGCCGCGTATCGTTGCAACGGTTGATGACGCCGCCGATATATTGCACGCAGTCGCTGGCGCTGCCCTGCACGGAGCCCGTCGACCAATCCTTGACGATCCCATCGGCGCCCACCAGGAAATAGGACAGCCGGTTGCTCACCGTGGAGCTGCCGACAAGGCCGGCAAAGTTCGTGCCGGTCTCGGTCTTGGCGGCGGGCGTCATATGCCGGTAGATCGTCATGCCGTTCTTCAACGGCGTTACGCCGATCATCGGCCCATAGGTCGCGTCGGAGCCGGAAAGCCGCGCCATCGGCGATTGGCCGAGATTGGCGATCTCCGTATAGTGTTTGCCGAGCGCATAGCTGATGTGGGAGCGGTTGGCGGCATTTTCAGCCTTTTCCGCCACCTGGGAGCAGCCCGCCAGGCCGATCGCGAGGCCGATCGAAAGAATTGTCATGAAGCGCATGCTGCGCCCTTGCCGGTCACAGCATGCCCGCCCCTGTTTCTTAACCCGCCGTCTTTGCTATCAGGTTTGGGGGATTTGGTAGGTGGTGGGAAGACGGAGAAATGGAGAGGCTGTGCCGTGGGCGCTACTCACCGTCGAGCCGGATTCGCGTTCCACGCCCGCACCCTCACATTTTTTCTCTCCGCACACACTCGCCCTTCTCTTCCGCCGCAATAGCTTCACAATCAACCGACAGAAAGTTCATCCGGGAAACGACAACTAGGGAATGAAACATGGCGCCGATTCTCTCCAAGACCCTTCTGATGACTGCCCTTCTCGCCCTGCCGCTCGGCAGCGCAGCGCCGGTGTTGGCGCAGGAGGCAAAGCCGCGTGAGGCGGTGATTTCGGTGACGGGGGATGGTGAATCGGCCCTTGCGCCCGATATGGCCGTCGTCAACCTTGCCGTCGTCAAGCAGGCAAAGACCGCCCGCGAAGCGCTCGACGAGAACAACAAGGCGATGAACGAGGTGCTGAAGGCGCTGAAGGACGGCGGCATCGCCGAGCGCGATCTGCAGACCTCCGGCTTCTCAATCCAGCCGCAATACAACTACCCGCAGCCGGTCGATGGTCAGCAGCAGCAGCCGCAGTTGATCGGCTACCAGACCATCAATTCCATCACCATCAGGCTGCGTGATCTTGCCAAGCTCGGCCAGGTGATCGACCAGTCCGTCACCCTCGGCATCAACCAGGGCGGCGACATCCAGTTCACCAACGACAAGCCGCAAGCAGCCCTCGAAGAGGCGCGCAAGAATGCTGTTGCCGAGGCGGTGAAGAAGGCGAAGACTCTGAGCGAAGCCGCCGGCGTCAAGCTCGGCCGCATCATCGAGATCAACGAGAACGTGCCGCGCCCGATGCCGCAGCCGGCCTATCGCGCCACGATGATGAAGGAGGCCGATTCGGCCGTTCCCGTCCAGAGCGGCGAGAACAATTACACTGTCAGCGTCACCGTGACTTTTGCGATCGAACAGTGAAATGAAAGTGCCGGCGGCAGCCAACACCCCTCCCCAACCCCTCCCCACAAGGGGGAGGGACTAAGCTGCGGTTGCCGACGGCGGCCAAAATGAAGGTCTTGCTGACTGCCACCGTTCGACGAATTGCTTGGATGGAAATTATCTGAGGCGGTGCGGCATGTTAGCCCCTCCAGGGTCTACCGAGCGTAGAACAACCTCACAAAAAGAAAACCGCCCTTGCCGATCCGGGGAGACTGGCAAAGGCGGTTCTGGCCGCCGCATCGGGCAGACGGGCGGTATTCTAAATTATATCAGCGACGCAGAGCCGGGCAGCCGCGGACGTTGCCGAAGCTCATCTCGCCGGGGCCGCGACGCGTCCAGCCCTGGACAATGACGCGGCGCGGGGTGACGTCGACGACGCGGGCGCGGCGGAAGCCGTAATCGCGGGCCATGTCTTCGGCCATCCGCGGATCACAGCCGCGCGGACGGCGGTCGTAGCCCGACGGCGGGCGATCGTAGCCCGGAGCCGGACGCCGGTAGTCCCGCGGCGCGTCACGGTCCTGATCGCCGATAATGATATTCAACTGCGCGGCGGCGGGCGCCACGGTGCCGGCAAGGGTGCCGGCGGTCAGCATGACGGCAAGACCCGCCTTTGCCAAAAACTGCATCATCGAAAAACCTTTCGTTTCAAAGTCGGTGCGGCCGAGCCGCCTGGGAATCACCCATACGGATTAGAGAAGAAGCGGCTGAACGTGTCGCCGTCAAGGCAAAAGCGGCCGGCAAGCGCCGTGTCGGCGCCTGCCGGCGCAGTCCTCAGCGCCGGATCAGCGGGCAGCCGCGGACATTGGCGAAGACCATTCGGTCCCAGCCACGATGGTCGCGGCCGGAAACGACGACGACGCGCGGCGACATGCGAGTGATCTGGGCTCTGCGCAGACCGAAATCGCGCGCCTTGCGCACTGCATGCATCGGCGAGCAGCCGCGAATCGGCCGGTGATATTGCGCCTCGACTACGAAATTCGTCTGCGGCCCAGCGGCTGCCGCGGTGGTGACCGTGGCCGGGACGGTGCAGATGGCGAGCAATGCGGCAAGCGAGGCCTTGGCGAGGAAATGTGTCATGGGGCGTCTCCGTCGATTGGTCCTATTTCTACGCATGTCGTTATTGCGTGACATGCTTGGGTTCTCCCTTAGGGATTGCCTCGACAGTAAACGCTGTAAACTGAATGGCGTTCGAACCGACCATTCACTTCTCATTCACAAGAATTAATCCTTTCAGAGCATGATGCCGAAAAGTGTGAGCGGTTTTCTCATGACATCATGCTCTAACTCTTTTAAAATTAGAGCAGGATGATTTTAGGCCAACCGAGCCTAAAATCATCCTGCTCTAGGCACCGAGATGCAGAACGATTTCCCGCCGGTGCGGCCGGTCGCGATGCTCGAAGAGATAGAGGCCCTGCCAGGTGCCGAGCATCAGCCGGCCCCGCGCGACGGGAATGCCGACCGAGACCTGCGTCAACGCCGCCTTGATATGCGCCGGCATATCGTCCGGCCCTTCGGCGCGATGCACGACCCAGCCCATCGACGGATCAGAGGCCGGCGGCACGAGGCGGCGGAAGAAGGAAAGCAGATCGGTTTGCACGTCGGGATCGGCATTTTCCTGGATCAGCAGCGAGCAGGAAGTGTGGCGCACGAAGACGGTGAGAAGCCCCTCATCCCGCCCTGATTGGTTGACAAAGGCGTCTGCCTGATCGGTGAATTCGTAAAGGCCCTGTCCGCGTGTGGACAGTGTCAGGATCGTCTGTGGCAAGGCGCTCTCCCGTCTCGGAATCTTATCGGCGCGAGGTGGCGCGTCAGAAGAGGCAAGTCAATGCTTGATCGGTTCAGAGTTTGATCAGCGTCTCGAAGCCGCCATAGATCATCCGCTTGCCGTCGAAGGGCATCTGCCATTGGTCGCCCTTGAGCCTCGGATCGGCCATCACCTTGGCGTTGACATCGTCGCGCTGCTGCCGGGACCGGTAGACGATCCAGGCAAACACCACCACCTCGTCCTCCTTGGCCTGCACGGCGCGGGGAAAGGAGGTCAGCTCGCCATAGGGCACGTCGTCGCCGATGCATTCGACATATTCGAGCGCGCCATATTCCTTCCAGATCGTGCCGGCAAAGGTCGAGAATTTCTTGTAGGCCTCGATATTCTCCTTCGGCACCGCCACGATGAAACCGTCGACATAGGACACGATCACCTTCTCCATCTGTCTCGCGCTGGAGGGAGAGATAGGCGCGCGGCCAGACAGATCCAGGGATGATGCGCCGGCAGCGGTAATCAGGCTCCGTTCACCAGCTTGAGGATGAGCTGCTGGATATTGCCGCCGTCGCCCATTTCGACCTTGTCGAAGTCGCGGCCGCGCTGGCGCTGCTTTGCAGAGATCTCACCGAGGCGGCGGGTCAACTCGATGCGGATTTTCTTGCAATCGGGATCGTCGGCAACGGTGAGGCCGATGCTCATCACCTCGATTTCCTTGACCATCTCCTTGATGGTCTCACCATGCACCCGCTCATGCGCCTGCACGCCTGCGATGAAGCTCTCCCAACTGGCCTGGACGGCCGGCGGCAGCGCCGTCGAGGGTTTCGGCAGCGTATAGGTGATGATCAGTTTCGGTCTGTTGGTGGTGATCATGCAAGCGGCGCCTTGCGCTTCGTATTTCCGGGTCCAGGTCAGCTTGAAGGTCGTATGCGCGATCACCCGGCCCGCACCGACTTCAGGCCCCCGCGCCCCGATCGATTCGTAGAGTTCGGCGCCGGTCTTCCCCGATATCGAATAGGGCCGCACTTCTTCCACAGCCTGCCATTCGGCCACTGCGGCGGCCGGTGCTGCGGCGAAAATCGCCGCCAGGACATAGGATAGAAAAGTTTTCGTCACGCGGCCCCCGCCGAATAATGATTTGCGCGGACCCTAACGGCAGCCGCTGCTGCTTTCAACGCACCAGACATGCATCAGCCCTGCAGCGTCTTGACCTTGGTAAGATCGGGGAAGAGCCGCATCCACAAGAGCACGACGATTACAGTGCCGAGCCCGCCGACAA
>Ga0209050_1004081_pt1 | contig 10218 bp, 5 predicted proteins | sample Araplavi_mTSA_r2_FD_184276 | JGI IMG/M metagenome (GOLD analysis project Ga0209050, IMG submission 184276) | Arabidopsis root microbial communities from North Carolina, USA - plate scrape MF_Cvi_mTSA_r2 (SPAdes) (version 2) | ecosystem: Host-associated > Plants > Roots > Endosphere | place: USA...
CTTCAAGGCGCGGTTTAGCGAGTGTCGCGCCAATGACCGACGCCCACGCCGCGGGGATTCTGCCCTGCCAATCCATCGAGGACCTGATCGCGCAAGAGGCGATCACTTCTCAGACCCCGTTCGACACCGACCAGGTGCAGCCGGCCAGCCTGGACCTGCGCCTGGGCGCCCGGTGCTGGCGGGTGCGCGCCTCGTTCCTGCCCGGCGTCGCCCGCCGCGTGCCCGAGCGCCTGAAGGACGTGGCGATGCACGAGCTGGACCTGACCCAGGGCGCGGTGCTGGAAAAGGGCTGCGTCTATATCGCCGAGATCCAGGAGCGTCTCGCCCTGCCGGGCAATATCGCGGCGCGCGGCAACCCCAAGAGCTCGACCGGCCGGGTCGACGTCTTCGTCCGCCTGCTCAGTGACCACAGCAAGGCCTTCGACGACATCGAGGCCGGCTATGACGGGCCGCTCTATATCGAGATCGCGCCGCAGACCTTCTCGGTGCTGGTGCGGTCGGGCACGCGGCTGAACCAACTGCGCCTCAAGCGCGGCGAGCCGGTCAAGCTGGCGACCAAGAGCGTCGGCGTGGACCTGACTCCGGGCGAGGGCGGCGTCGTCGGCTTCCGCGGCCGTCGCCATGCCGGGGTGATCGATCTGGACCACGTGGACGGCCACGAGCCGCGCGACTTCTGGGAGCCGCTGCAGACCCGCCACGGCGAGCTGCTGCTGGATCCGGGCGAGTTCTACATCCTGGCCTCCAAGGACGACGTCCAGATTCCAGTGCTGGAAGCGGCCGAGATGACCCCGATCGATCCATCGGTCGGCGAGTTCCGGGTGCACTATGCCGGCTTTTTCGACCCCGGCTTCGGCACCGAGGAGGCCGGCGCGGTCGGCTCCAAGGGCGTGCTGGAGGTGCGCAGCCACGAGACGCCGTTCCTGCTGGAGGACGGCCAGATCGTCGCCCGCCTGGTCTACGAGCCGCTGACCGCACGGCCCGATCGGCTGTACGGCGAGGGCGGGTCGCACTACCAGCGCCAGGGCCTGAAACTGTCCAAGCACTTCAAGGCGTGGCGTTAGGCCGCAACGCGCGGCCCTTTCCCGGTTAACCGGCGGCTTCGTAACCTGGGCGCCTGTTGAGTCCAGGCGTCGGGGGACGTGGTGTCGGTGTTTCGTTTCCGCAAAAGGCTGGCCGCCGCCTGCGCCCTGGCTTGCGCGCTCGTCGGCGGCGCCGTCCACGCGGCTCCGGCCATGTGGGAAGTGCGCGACCACGACACTCGCATCTATCTGTTCGGCGCCATGCACGTCCTGCAACCGAACGTGAAGTGGCGCACGCGGACTTTCGACCGCGCCTACGCCCGGGCCGACAAACTATGGTTTGAAACCAGGGCCGATGCCGATCCGGCCGAGGTCCGGGCCCTGGTCGATCGCTACGGCGTCGATCCCGAGCGGTCCCTGACCGAGAAGCTGCCGCCGCGCACCGTGGCGACCCTGAAGGCGGCGCTGGAACGGGACGGCGGGTCGCTGGACCGCGTCGATCGGCTGCGGCCCTGGGCGGCGGCGATGATGCTGTCGGTGCTGCCGATGACCCAGCAGGGCGCCTCGGTCGCGGCCGGGACCGACGCCACGGTCACCCGCCAGGCCCGCGCCGCCGACAAGGACGTCGCGACCTTCGAGACCGTGGAGCAGCAGATCCGGCTGTTCGCCAGCCTGCCCGAGGCGGTGGAGGTGCAGTACCTGGACGACGTGGCGTCCGAGACGTTGTCGCCGCCGCGCAACGGCGTGGCCCTGCAGTCGGCCTGGCTGCACGGCGACATGGACAAGCTGGGGCCGCTGGTGGTCGACGTGATGCGCCGCGACCGGCCAGCGCTGTACGACGCCCTGCTCAGGCGTCGCAACCAGGCCTGGGCCCAGGCCCTGGCCGCTGAGATGGACAGGCCCGGCGTCCAGCTCGTGGCGGTCGGCGCCCTGCACATGGCTGGCCCCGACGGCCTGCCGGCCCTGATGGCGGCGCGCGGCTTCCAGGTGCGGCGGGTGCAGTAGCACTTCCTTCTCTCCTTGCGGGAAATGCATGCCCGTCAGAGGACCCTGTACTGGAGACGCAAGCCGTCGTTCGCGCGTGCGGCGACGACGCCTGGAGCATCGCATGGACAAGTGGATGCCGGTTTTCCAGATTGTCGCTGACGATGATCAGCGACACCCCGCCGAAGAAGCCCAGCGCCTGCTCTTTGGCCCAGATCCAGTCCGACGTCCTTTGCGAACGAACCACACAGGGGGCCGGCTTGCCCTCGCAGGCTCCTCCTATGGGGGAATAGGGTAACTTATTGTTGATCGCTGTAAGATTGTAGTTGCGACACCATTTCCCGTTTGCAACATGGTTTCGGGGTCTTGGGGGGATTGTTTCAAGTGCGTGTCGAGTGGCCGGCGCTTCGCGCCGATTTACCTGTGACGTGCGTGCGCCTTGAGTGGGCCGGGTTGGCCGCGCGCCATCTCTTGAGCATTCCGCCCTGTTGCGCCTTGGTTTTGAAGATGTTGGCGCGTTGCCATGGGGGCTGACGGCGAGGTGCTGGTTGGCGGGGCGACGGCGTCTGTGAGCGGGGCTCCGTCGCTGGTCTGTTTTGCGGCGATGCTGGGGTTTCTGGGCAAGCCGGCCGATCCGGAACATCTGCGCCATGACCTGGGGCTGGGGTCGAACGAGGCGCAGGTCGGCGACCTGCTGCGCCTGGCCAAGCGGCTGCAGGTCAAGGCCAAGTCGGTGCGGGCCCCGGCCGCGGGCCTGCCGCGCCAGCCCCTGCCGGCCATGGCCCGGCTGACGAGCGGCTGGGTGATCGTGCTGCAGGCCGCCGCCGACCGGGTGCTGGTGTTCGATCCGCTGCGGCAGCGCCCCCTGACCCTGACGATCGAGCAGTTCGCCGCCGGCTACGAGGGCGAGCTGCTGCTGATGACCACCCGCGAGCACGTCGCCGGCGCGGCGCGGGCCTTCGACGTCACCTGGTTCATCCCGGCCCTGGTCAAGTACCGCCACCTGCTGCGCGACGTGCTGGTGGCCTCGCTGTTCCTGCAGGTGCTGGGCCTGATCACCCCGCTGTTCTTCCAGGTGGTGATCGACAAGGTGCTGGTCCACAAGGGGCTGACGACGCTGGAGATCCTGGCGGTCGGGCTTTTGGTGGTGTCGCTGTTCGAGGTCGCCATGGGCGGGCTGCGCACCTACCTGTTCTCCCACACCACCAGCCGGGTCGACGCCGAGCTGGGGGCCAAGCTGTTCTCGCACCTGACCCAGCTGCCGATGGCCTATTTCCAGGCCCGGCGGGTGGGGGATTCGGTGGCGCGGGTGCGCGAGCTGGAGAACATCCGCGAGTTCCTGACCTCCTCGGCCCTGACCGCGGTGCTGGACCTGCTGTTCGCGGGGATCTTCCTGGCGGTGATGTGGCTCTACAGCCCCTGGCTGCTGCTGATCGTGCTGATCACCCTGCCGCTCTACGCCCTGGTGGTGCTGCTGGTCGGGCCGGCCCTGCGCCGCAAGCTGGACGAGAAGTTCGCCCGCGGGGCCGAGAACCAGTCGTTCCTGGTCGAGGCGGTGACCGGGGTGGAGACCCTCAAGGCCCTGGCCGTCGAGCCGCAGATGCAGGGCCGCTGGGAGCGGCAGCTGGCCGGCTACATCAAGGCCAGCTTCGATGCGCGGATGCTGGCGAACTGGGGCTCGCAGGCCATCCAGCTGATCAACAAGCTGGGCGGGGTGGCGCTGCTGTTCTTCGGGGCCCGCCTGGTGGTCGGCGACAAGCTGACGGTCGGCGAGCTGGTGGCCTTCAACATGCTGGCCGGCCAGGTGGCCGGGCCGGTGCTGCGCCTGGCCCAGCTGGCCCAGGACTTCCAGCAGGCGCAGATCTCGGTGGCGCGGCTGGGCGACATCCTCAACACCCCCACCGAGCCGGCCTCCTCGCCGTCCCGCTCCAGCCTGCCCGACATCGTCGGCGCCATCACGCTGGAAAAGGTCGGCTTCCGCTACAAGGCCGACGGTCCGCAGGTGCTGGCGGACGTCGACCTGGCGGTCGAGCCGGGCGAGGTGCTGGGCGTGGTCGGGCCCTCCGGCTCGGGCAAGTCGACCCTGACCAAGCTGATCCAGCGCCTGCACGTGCCCGAGCGCGGCCGGGTGCTGGTGGACGGGGTGGACCTGGCCGTGGTCGACCCGGCCTGGCTGCGCCGCCAGGTGGGGGTGGTGTTGCAGGAGAACATCCTGTTCAACCGCACGGTGCGCGAGAACATCGCCCTGACCGACCCGGCCATGCCGATGGAGACGGTGGTCGCCGCCGCCAAGCTGGCCGGGGCCCACGAGTTCATCCTCGAACTGCCGCAGGCCTACGACACCCAGATCGACGAGCGCGGCGGCAACCTGTCGGGCGGCCAGCGCCAGCGCCTGGCCATCGCCCGGGCCCTGGCCGGGCGGCCCAAGGTGCTGATCTTCGACGAGGCCACCTCGGCGCTGGACGCCGAGAGCGAGGAGATCATCCAGGCCAACCTGAAGGCCATGACCGCCGGCCGCACGGTGATCATCATCGCCCACCGCTTGTCGGCCGTGCGCCAGGCCGACCGGATCATCACCATCGAGCGCGGCCGCATCACCGAGCAGGGCACCCATGAGACCTTGATGCGCCAGGGCGGGCGCTACGCCCAGCTCTACGCCAAGCAGATGGGGCTCAAGACGGAAGGGGTCGGCGCATGATCGCCGCCGCCATCGGTCAATGGGGCCGTCACTGGGACGTGCTGGTCGAGAGCTGGCGGCTGCAGCGCCAGGCCGAGCGCGCCCGCTCGCCGCGCGACGAGACCGCCTTCCTGCCCGCCGCCCTGGAGGTGCTGGAGACCCCGCCCAACCCGCTGGGCCGGATCGTCCTGTGGGCGATGCTGGCCTTCATCGCCATCGCCCTCTTCTGGTCGATCCTGGGCAAGGTCGACATGGTGGCCGCCGCGCCGGGCAAGATCATCCCGCGCGGCAACGTCAAGCTGATCCAGGCGGCCGACTACGGCGTGGTGCGGGCCCTGCACGTGGTCGAGGGCCAGAGCGTGCGGGCCGGCCAGCCGCTGGTCGACCTGGACCCCACCGCCACCGGCGCCGACGTCGCCCAGGCCCGCCAGGCCCTGCTCAGCGCCGAGATCGACGCGGCCCGGGCCACGGCCCTGGTCGACTACGCCGGCGGCCGCTCCAGCGCCTTCCACACCCCCGACGGGGCCGACCGCGACACCGCCGACACCCAGCGCGCCTTCGTCGAGGCCAAGCGCCGCGAGCAGGCCGCCACCCTGGCGGGCCTGGAGCAGGACCGCCGCCAGCGCCAGGGCGAGCTGGGCATGATCGAGAGCGAGATCGTCAAGCTGGCCCAGCAGATCCCCCTGGCCGAGGAGCGGCTGGCGGGCATGCGCAGCCTGGCCGCCAAGGGCTACGCCCCGCGCATGAAGGTCTCGGAGCTGGAGCAGACCATCGTGGGCATGCGCCAGGACCTGGCCATCCGCCGCGACGAGCGCCTCAAGGCCGCCGCCGCCGTGGCCGGGGTCGACCAGCAGATCGCCAAGGCCCGCGGCGAGTTCTCGCGCGAGGTGCTCGACGCCCTGACCGAGGCCCAGGCCAACCGCCGGCTGCGCGGCGAGGAGCTGACCAAGGCCGCCGACAAGGCCGGCCTGACCGTGCTGACCGCGCCCCAGGACGGGGTGATCCAGCAGATGCAGGTCCACACCCTGGGCGGGGTGGTCAAGCCGGCCGACCCGCTGATGGTGCTGGTGCCCAAGGGCGGCGAGCTGGTCATCGAGGCCCGCGTCCAGAACCGCGACGCCGGCTTCGTCCACGAGGGCCAGGCCGTCGAGGTCAAGCTGGAGGCCTATCCGTTCACCCGCTACGGCGTCGTCCACGGGGTGATCGAACATATCGGCCGCGACGCCGTGCAGGACGAGAAAGAAGGGCTTGTCTTTCCCGCTCTGGTCAAGCTTACTCAACCTTGGATAACCGTCGAAGGCCGCCGCGTGCCCCTGGCCCCGGGCCTGGCCGCCACGGTCGAGATCAAGACCGGCGAGCGCCGGATCATCGGCTTCCTGCTGTCGCCCCTGGCGCGGCGGGTCAAGGAGGGGGGGCGCGAGCGGTGAGGGGGACGAAGTCACGCTTCCTTTGGCGAAATCTCTTGAGCTGTCTCATATGCTTCGCGGCTGGATTCGCCGGCTTTGGGGGCGTTAACGTCGCTCAGGCCAAGGCGGCGGAAGCGCGGAAGAACGGCAGAGCCGAGGCGCGCGGTTGCCTCGCCTCGGAAGCCCGCGATTTCGGTCAACGAGATTTCCGGTGCGTCCAGGTTCTTGTCGCGAACGCCCGTTTTTCTGATCCGCCAGAGACTTACCGGGTTGAAGATCCGTATGGAGAGCGATGCGGCGTGCATCGCGTTTGGCCTTCGGTCATCCCCGATCTGGACGATCGCCTGGTAATTTCGCCCAGTGCTGAAAAGCGATTTGACTCGATCGACGGCTACAAGACTTGGCTCTCCGGTCAACTCGACGCCCATCCGCTTCCCTGGAAGCGGGAGATCTTGCTGTCTAAGTTGATGCCGGACGTGAGTTCTTGGCCGAAACGGCTGCTGTCATTTGATCTCCCGGTTGCCACCGGCGGACCCGCGAGCCCAGAGCAGAGGCGTTTCGACGCCACGCGTCTGGGACGCCAAGCCTTAGATGGAATGATCCTGGGGTTGGACTTCCAAGAAACGCCGGCTTCAGCGGTCCAGTTCGCCAGCGGGGAGCCGGCCGGGCGATCCGTAATGGTCGGATCATCTCAAGTTGACGCGGTATTTGAAGATCTTCCAGAGGGGCAATTCGTTAGATACGCCCCCCGCAAACAGCTTTGGGCCCAAGGGGCGCTGCTAGATATATTCATAAATTCGAGCAAAATAGTTCAGGAAACTGCTGGTGAAAAGTTCTCGAAGGAACTCGCCGGGGCTCGGCAGTATGCGCCGCTTATCGTGCTTCTCCAGGCCGAAGCCTCCGATCCGCAAGCCCGCAGGCCATTCTTTGCGCTCGTGATCGTCAGGCCGGGTTCCGCCGGAAGTTTTGTAATCGAAATACAAAACGCTTACGGCGCCGATAGAAGTTTCGAAAATTCGTGCATCCTGCGCGGCGATATTGTGGGCGGAATTCAAAAATGACCGTGGTTCCAAACTCAAATATCAAAACAGTTATCAAGACCATGCTCAAATCGAAGAGATTTGAGGATTATAAGTCGTTTATATATTTCGACTCTGTTGGAATTCCGACTGTTGGTCAAGGTATAGCTCTAATCCAATTTAACGGAAACGTGATTCCAGATCTCGATTCTGTGCTAACTACACTTGGTGTGCCGTTAACGGCGCAGCCCGGAAAACCAAAAAATTTCACGGTAGCCTACTATCGAGGGATGCTTGAGGCGATCGCAAAAGCGGTGAAAGGAGGGCGAGGTCCTGCGATCAATGCCATGCAACTTTATTTGCAAATTAATTTTCCTGGTGTGAGTCCGTCCGCGCTTTCTGAATTCTCATCAAGTTATATAACTGCTCAAGGGAGCAATATCCAAAACTTTGATCCCTTAAACATTGATTCCGCGTTTGACACCATTTTCAGCTCTAAGGAAGGCTCTTCCTACGATTACTACAAATGGCACAATATGGTGAGTGCGCTGGGTGATGACATCGTCAATGATTGGATGATCAACAGCCCAGAGCGTTTGGCGGCGATTTACACTTTTTCATGGCATTCGAAGTCAGCTAAGTGGGCAAAGCAACCGAATAGCTCAAATGTGCCGTCTGAGCTTTCTATAATCGGAGAGGCAATTCGTCGCGGTGATTACGCGTCGGCGGTGCACGAAATCCTGTATGATGGAACAACGACCAATGGAACGCCAAAGATTGATGCGTATATTACGCGACATTTGGTGGCGCTCGACGCGATGCTGTTTCAAGAAGCTCCGGGAAGTTCCGGAATCCCAGATCAAAACTATACTTTGTCCTCGAACGCCTATGACCCGGTTATGGCCGCTGAAGCGTGGGTCGCTCTTTCAAAGAGCGGTTTGCTGACGTCTGGAAGTAGTGACCTCAAGACCAGGGCCACAAATATCGTTGTTCGGGCGACAAGTGCTTCGAACGCCGCCGGAATCACGGTCCCGTCCGCCACCGCGACCTGGGATCAGGTCGCGCTTGCGACTCATGGCGATCCGGCGATGTTGGCCAAAGCCTATGGCGTTGCGCCGCGCGCGAACGAACTGGTGTTCGCGGCCGGTCTTTCGGAGGTCGTCGGCGGGGGTGTTCAGTCGACGTCCGCTGGCAGCACCTTCCTGCTAGGCCAAGACGGCAAATTGTACCAATCCACAGCCGGGTCCACGGGCGCGATAGCCATTCGCGACACCAAGACGGGCGCAAAGGTGTTGAACGACACCAGCGGGGTCTTGAACTATAATATAAGCTCGCAATCAAATGGCGATATCAAAATCGAAGTTCGTAATGGAGGAAACAAAGTATACGAAATTCAGGTCCATAAAAGCACAGGATCTGGTAACGTTACTGTAGAAACATTCCAGGTGGTTCCTGCGGATGCGAAGCATCCCACAGGGTTGGCACGCATAGGCGACGGGATGGTTTCCTTTGGCAAGGATGCCAATGGGAACCTGATTGTGAAGGCGGAGAACGATCTGGATGCTCTGGGTATCCCAGACGAAATGCTGCATTCGGAGACGCCAAAATCTCTGATGGCATTGGAGATTAAGCCAGAGAAAAGTAACAAAAGCTACTTTGAACTCGCCAGCTATAGGCAGCCAGACGGCACCAAGGTCATGTATGCCGAATTCCTTCTGCCCGTAGCGCACCAATCCGCCGCGTCGAAAAATACCCCTCAGCCCAATAGCGCGGTTTCCCCTGTGGTCGTCACAGCGTCCACGCGCGCCGTGTTGTATCAGGGATCTTGGTATCGATCAGATGGCAGTATCGTAGACACTAAGCAAGAAGGGGTGCGCGTTCTCAAGATTTGGGACTCTCAGCAAAATCTAATTGCGGAAAGCGCGGTCGGGTTTACAGCGACCACGCTGGACCCGTCAGTGGTTGTCGATCCCGACGCCGTTGATCAGCGGCCCTATTCAATGAGCGCGCCGCACGGAATTTCGTTCGCTCAACTGGGCTCCATCTTCGGTTCGAATTTTTCTCATCTGATTCAGACGAGCACCCCTTGGGGCGATCTCGCCGTGGGCACCCTGCTGTCCACCATCGGCGCCGAAATCGGCGCGGCGTTCGACGCGGCCCCCGTTGTGGGAGCCGTTTCCGCGCGAACGACAATTGAGCAATCGGTCAAGAAATTCGGAATTGACCTGGGCGAAGCTGGCGTAGGCGCAGTTAGCAGCTATCTATTTGGCGAACTCGTGAAGGGTCTTGGCGACAGCGTGCCGGCCCAGGTGGCGACGTCGGCCGGCGGCGCGGCGGTCGGCCAAATCGCCTCCAACCTGCTTCACTTGGGCGATTGGGTTGATAGCAATGGACAATTCCTCGCTGCGGCGGGTGAGGCTAAACCCGTTGGGGCGGTTGCGCGTACGTGGAATACAGGTATCAAGCCGGCGGCGCTTAATGCTGTTGGTTCGTTCGTCGGCACTTGGCTGGCTTCCAAGCTTGTACATTTCGATACTATCGGCGGCCAATTGGGAGCGAGTATTGGCTCTGCTGTCGGCTCGATCCTTGCTGTATCCCAACTCGTTGTGGGGGCTGGTACTAGTGCTACGATTTTTGGAGCGCAGCTTGGATCTCTCGCCGGTCCGCTCGGCGCGGCGATCGGGGCCTTCGCGGGCTTCATCATCGGCGGGCTGATCGGTTCGCTGTTCGGCGGAAAGCCCAAGTCCTGGGCGGGCGAGGGCTGGAACGCGACCACGGGGCGGTTTGAAACCACATGGTCCTATGCCAAGAGCGGCGGCTCGGCGGCGGCGGCTCAAAGCTTGACGGCGTCGGTTACAGGCGCGCTCAACGGTGTTCTTGACGCCACGGGGTCGACCCTCTTGAACCCATCAACGATCGTGTTGGCCGATCTGGGGTTGCGCGGTAAGTCCTACCGCTTGGGTCGCAACGGCGGCGTCGAGAGCTACAACGATCCCAACGCGCTGATCGGCGACGCCGAATACTACGGATTACAGCAAATCATCGGCAAATTGGGCGGAGGGGATGTCTACGCAAAGCGCGCCGTCGCGGCGACCCTGGCTACGGCGGCCGGC
>Ga0209050_1004083_pt1 | contig 10214 bp, 7 predicted proteins | sample Araplavi_mTSA_r2_FD_184276 | JGI IMG/M metagenome (GOLD analysis project Ga0209050, IMG submission 184276) | Arabidopsis root microbial communities from North Carolina, USA - plate scrape MF_Cvi_mTSA_r2 (SPAdes) (version 2) | ecosystem: Host-associated > Plants > Roots > Endosphere | place: USA...
AGCAGGCCGCGCTGTCGCTGGGCGCGAGCCAGGCCACGGTGTTCCGCCGCATCACCCTGCCGATGATCCTGCCGGGCGTCACCGGCGGCTGGCTGCTGTCGTTCATCAACAGCTTCGACGAAGTGACCATGTCGATCTTCGTCACCTCGCCCAGCACGGTGACGCTGCCGGTGCGCATGTACATGTACGCCACCGAGTCGATCGATCCCCTGATGGCCGCGGTGTCGGCGCTGATGGTGGCGGTGACGGCCGTGGCGATGATCGTGCTCGACCGGGTCTACGGCCTCGACCGTGTGCTGGTGGGGCGCAGATAGATGACGAAGACTTCGCATGCCCCTCACGCCTTGCTGCACCGCGTGGCCGAGGCCACCGGCCGCGACGCCGTGCCCTTCACGATCGACGGCGCGCCCGCGAGCGCGCTGGCCGGCGACACGGTGCTGACCGCGGTGCTCACGCAATGCGCCCAGCTGCGGCGCAACGAGTTCAGCGGCCTGCCGCGCGCGGGCTTCTGCATGATGGGCGCCTGCCAGGACTGCTGGATCTCCACCAGCGACGGCGAACGCCTGCGCGCCTGCTCCACCTTCATCGCGCCCGGCATGGCGCTGCTCACCGGAAAGGACGTCGCATGACGGCCGCCGGCGAACTCCGTCCCGTGGTCGTGGGCGCCGGCCCGGCCGGCGTGCGCGCCGCGCAGACGCTCGTGGCGTACGGCCTGCGGCCCGTGGTGATCGACGAGGCGCCGCGCGCCGGCGGCCAGATCTACCGCCGCCCGCCCGCGAGCCTGGCGCAGCGCAACGCGAAGACGCTCTACGGCTTCGAGTCGAAACGCGCCGACGCACTGCACGCGGCCTTCGACGGCCTGCGCGGGCGCGTCGACCACCAGCCCGACAGCCTCGTGTGGAATGCGCAGGACGGGCAGCTCGACGTGATGCATGGCCCCACGCACGGCAGCCGCCAGGTGCCCTACAGCCACCTGATCGTGGCCACGGGCGCCACCGACCGCGTGCTGCCGGTGCCCGGCTGGACGCTGCCCGGCGTCTACACGCTGGGCGGTGCGCAGGTCGCACTCAAGTTCCAGGGCTGCGCCATCGGCCGGCGCGTGGTGTTCATGGGCACCGGGCCTCTGCTGTACCTGGTGGCCTACCAGTATGCGAAGGCCGGTGTGGAAGTGGCCGCAGTGCTCGACACCGCGCGCCTGTCGGACCAGGTGGCCGCCGCGCCCGCGATGCTGACGCAGCCTGCGGTGTTCGCCAAGGGCGTGTACTACGTCGGCTGGCTGCGCGCGCACGGCGTGGCGCTGCACAGCGGCGTGCGGCCGCTGCGCGTGACCGGCGACGGCACGCAGGGCCGCGTCACCGGCGTGGCCTGGCAGGACGGCGGCAAGGAACGCACGCTGGACTGCGACGCGGTCGGCTTCGGCTACGCGCTGCGCTCCGAAACGCAACTCGCCGACCTGCTCGGCTGCCGCTTCGAGTACGCGCCGCTGCACCGCGCGCACCTGCCGGTGCGCGACGCGGCGGGGCGCTCCAGCGTCGCGGGCGTGTACCTCGCAGGCGACGGGGCCGGCATCATGGGTGCGGACGCGGCCGAATGGGCCGGCGAGCGCGCGGCGCTGGCGCTGCTGGCGGACAACGGCATCGCCGTCGATGCCGCGCGCGCGGCGCAACTCGAACACAGGCTCGGGCGGCTCGCCGGCTTCCGGCGCGGCCTGGAGCGCGCCTTCCCGGTGCCGCACGACTGGGCCGCGCACGCGCCCGACGACCTCGTGGTCTGCCGCTGCGAGAACGTCACTGCCGGCACCCTTCGCCAGACCGTGGCCGGCGCCGGTGCGGACGAACTGAACCGGCTCAAGGCGCTGTCGCGCGTGGGCATGGGCCGTTGCCAGGGCCGCATGTGCGGCGTGGCCGCGGCCGAGATCCTCGCGCACGCCACGCAGCAGCCGCTGCAGCAGGTCGGCCGGCTGCGCGGACAGGCGCCGATCAAGCCGATCCCGATCCGGCTGGTGCCGGCGGACAGGAGCGGTGCATGAGCACGCATCCGATCACCGTGCTCCGGTCCTGGTCCTGCGCCTTCCCCTTCCGGCGGAAGGCCGGGACGGGAGCAGGCAGAGCGCCCCGTGGAACCGCCACTCGTCCCCACCCCTGCCCTCCCCCGGACGGGAAGGGAGAAAGACGGGGCGCACTGTCATGAGCACGATCAGCCAACTGCGAACGGACGTCGTCATCGTCGGCGGCGGCATCGTCGGCGCCTCGGCCGCGCTCGCACTGCGCCGAATGGGCGCCGGGGTGGTGCTGCTCGAGCGCGACCTGTGCGGCTCGCGCTCGAGCGGCGTGAACTTCGGCGGGGTGCGCCGCCAGGGCCGGCCGGTGAGCCAGCTGCCGCTGGCGCAGCGCGCGCACCGGATCTGGGGCGGGCTGCCCGAACTGCTGGGCACCGACGGCGAATACATCCGCTCGGGCCATTTCAAGATCGCGCGCAGCGAATCGGACATGGCCTCGCTGGAGCGCTACCGCGCACTCAGCAGCGATTTCGACCTGGGCCTGGAACTCTTCTCCGCCGCGCGCCTGCGCACGCAGTGTCCCTGGCTCGGCGAGCGCGCCGTGGGCGGCTCGCTGTGCGTGGAGGACGGACAGGCCAACCCGCGGCTGGTGGCGCCGGCCTTCGCGCTGGCGGCGAAGCGCCACGGCGCGCAGGTCTTCGAGCGCCACAAGGTCGAGGAAGTGGCACACGACGGCGAGCGCTTCATGGTGCGCGCGGCGCATGCGCAAGGCACGCTCGAAGTGCAGGCGCCGCTGATGCTGAACTGCGCCGGCGCGTGGGCCGGCGCCATCGCCGGCCAGTTCGGCGAGACGCCGCCGATGTATGCGCGCAGCCCGCTGATGGCCGTGACCGAGCCGCTGCCGCGCTTCATGACCTGGAGCCTGGGCGTCGAGGGCGGCGGCATCTACTGCCGCCAGGTCGAGCGCGGCAACCTCGTGCTCGGCGGCGGCAGCGGCTTCACCATCGGCGACGACAGGGCGCGCGCCGAACGCGAAGGCATCGCCACACTGGCGCTGCAGGCCGTCGAGCTGCTGCCCGCGCTGCGCCACGCGCACATCATCCGCACCTGGGGCGGCAACGAGGGCTACCTGCCCGACCGCGAACCGGTGCTCGGCCCCAGCCGCACCACGCCCGGCCTGTTCCACGGCTTCGGCTTCGCGGGCGCGGGCTTCCAGATCGGCCCGGCCGCCGGCGAGGTGCTCGCCGAACTGGCGCGCGACGGGCACACCGACACGCCCATCGACGCCTTCGCCATCGACCGCTTCGACGCGCCGCCCGGCGCACCCGTTTCATCCGCGTCCCCCGTTTCCACCGTCGTCCCCACCTGAACTTGATTGGAGAGCATCACCATGTCCCGCACCGCCAGGTCCCTGAAGTCCCCCCGCCCCCTTCTGCTCCTCGCCTCGCTGCTCGCGGCCTCCGGCATCGCCGGCGCGCAGACCAAGACGCTGTACATCGGCATGAACGGCGGCACCATGGAGAAGGCGTACACGCAGTACGTGTTCCCCGCCTTCGAGAAAGCCTACGGCGCGAAGGTGGTGGTGGTGCCCGGCACCTCGTCCGACATCCTCGCGAAGGCGCAGGCGAACAAGGACAAGCCGCAGATGCACGTGATGTTCCTCGACGACGGCGTCATGGTGCGGGCCATCGGCATGGGCCTGTGCCAGAAGCAGAAGCCCAGCCAGGCGCTCAGCGAGATCTACCCCGCCGCGCGCTTCAAGGACGACATGGCCAGCGGCGTGAGCCTGGGCATGACCGGCCTGGCGTACAACGCCAAGATGTTCAAGGAAAAGGGCTGGGCGGCGCCCACCTCGTGGATGGACCTGGCCGACCCCAAGTACAAGGGCAAGGTGGTTTTCCAGTCGATGTCGTCCTCGTCCTTCGGCCTGCACGGCTTCCTGATGTTCAACCGCATCCAGGGCGGCAACGACAAGAACGTGGAGCCCGGCTTCAAGGCCTGGCCCACCACGGTCGGCCCGAACGTGCTGGAGTACATCCCGAGTTCGGCCAAGCTCTCGGAGATGGTGCAGACCGGCGAGGCCGCCATCTTCCCGCTGACGCCCACCGCCGTGGCCGCGCTCAAGACCAAGGGCATCCCCGTGGAGTACGCGCCGCCCAAGGAAGGCGCGGTGGTGCTGATGGTGGGCCAGTGCGTGATTGCCAACAACAGCGAGCCCGAGCTGTCGCAGAAGCTCGCCGAGTTCCTGCTGAGCCCGGTGGCGCAGGCCAACGTGCTGCAGTACGGCGCGCAGATCCCGACCAACCCGAAGGCCCCGGCCGAGGGTGAAGGCGCCGCCCAGGTGGCCGACATCAACAAGTGGATGAAGACCGCCGTCACCATCGACTGGGAGAGCATCAACGCGAACCGGCCCGCGTGGAACGCGCGCTGGAACAAGACCATCGAGCGTTGATTTGGCTTGCTTCCTCACCTTCCGGGGGAGCGCTGAGGTGGGGTGAGCGGCGATGAGATACGCGCGATGCCGTGAGGCCGTGAGGCCGTCGGCCCTCACCCTGGCCCTCTCCCGCAAGCGGGAGAGGGGACAACACGACACACCCCGCTATGTCGAATTCATCGCCGATGTCTTGCTCCCTCCCCTTCCGGGGGAGGGTTGGGGTGGGGGCAGGCGGCGATGAAGTCCGCGCGATGTCGTGAGGCCGTCGGCCCTCACCCTGGCCCTCTCCCGCAAGCGGGAGAGGGCTGGGGTGAGGGTGAGCGGCGATGACGTCCGCGCGATGCAGCAAGTCTCCTGCCCCACCTAACGCATCGTCTTCAAATCAATCAGCGTGCGCTGGTCGCGCAGCGAGGACTCCGAACGGCGGAACATCGGCACGGCGGCGCCGCGCCCGGCCCCCGCGGGCGCGGCCATGGGCTGCGCAAGTGCGGCGCCGGCCTTGCCGATGCCGCGCGCGGCCTGGCTCGGCGGCTTCGCGCCGGCGATGATGCGGCGGAAGGTCGACATCACCGTCTTCTCGTCGTCGTCGAAGTCGCCGTGGTGCATGGCGGCCGAAGCGCTCTGCGAATCGGCCGGCTGGTTGTTCGGCGCCAGCACCAGTTCAGCCCCGAGCTTCTGGAAGGTCTGGCGCAGGTCGGCGTCGATCCAGCGCTCCATGCCCAGGATGGGCTCGCCCTCGCGGAACAGCGGGATGCGCGCCTCCTTCTCGAACGCGGCCGACACGAGGTACAGCAGCGACTTGTTGTAGATCCTGGCGCAGTTGTCGTCGCGCTCGGTCTTGTCGCTGAGCGCGAACACCGCCATCTTGCCGAGCGTGCCCTTCTGCATCGCCGGCAGGTAGGCCGATCGGAACAGGTCCACGGTGCAGGCGGGCGCCCACAGCGTGCAGGTCTCGACCTTGAGCCCGCGGTCGGTGAGCAGCTTGACCACCGGCGCCAGCAGGATCGAGCCCGCGCTGTGGCCCACCATGTGGATCTCGAGCCCCGGCAGCTTCTTCGCCAGCGCCTTCAGGTGGTCGGCCACCAGCACCGCGGCGCCGCCGGGCGCGCTGGTGGCGAGCGCGTTCTGCTTCATCTCGTCCCACGCCGACTTGCCGGTGAGCACGCGCGCCAGCGGCTCCAGCGCGTCGTCGAGCCGGTCGAGCATGAAGTCCTTGGTGGCGTCGAGTGCGCCTTCGGGGCGCCGCCGGCTCACAGTGTCCTTCAGGATGTTGGTGACCGTGGTCCAGTAGTCGGTGCGCCAGATGAAGGCCAGCGGATACACGTTGCCGCCGAGCAGCGGCGGCCGGTACTCGGCCAGCCGCTGCGTGGCGGCCTGCTCGCCCACCAGGCCGCCGTGCGCGTACAGCAGGATGCGCGGCTTGTCCCAGCCCTGCGTCACGCGCGGAATGTCGTCCTCGAAGATGCGCGCGAGCTCGGCCTCGGTGCAGCCGTAATCGCCGCCGGCCTTCAGCGTGCCGTTGTTGCCGACGCTCACGATGTGCGGGCGCAGGTCGGCGAACGAGTACGCGTTCGACTGCGCGGCCGCGGCCGAATGCACCGCCGCGATCGATTCGAGCCTGCGCAGCGTGACCGGCGCACCCAGGCGCGCCACCCACGCGTCGCTGCCGTTCTCGAGCCAGTCGTCGTAGCTGATGCGCGCGAAGCCCTGCCGGCCCCAGCCCGGCCCCCACGAGTTCTGCAGCCAGAAGCCCTGGTCGTCGAAGGCCACGATGGCGAAGGCATGGCCGCCGGTGATGCTGGGCGACTGCGTGATGACGCCGTCGGCGCCCACGTCGTTCCAGCCGGTGTGCACGGTGCAGGTGACGTACAGGATGCCGACCTCCGCCAGCGCGGTGTGCATCGCGACGATGTCCTTGTGGTTCACGCGGAAGTAGGCGCCCAGCGGCCGGCGCAGCGCGTCGGAGGTGCGCGCGTCGGTCAGGCCCTGCGGGTCGCTCTTCTTCGCGGGCTTGTAGGGGAACAGCGTTTCGGAGCACACGCCATGCTTGTGCCAGCCCTTCATCGCGCCGCGCGCGCTGGAGCCGCTGTAGTTCTCGCCGGGCCACTCGTCGTAGCGTCGCGCCAGCTCGTAGAACATGCGCGGGCTCACCGGCACGTTGTCGGGCACCACGCGGCGGCGCAGCAGCAGGTAGTTGGCCACCGTGGCCAGCCCGAAGCCGGTGCACGCGCCCTCGCTGCCCTGGTCGAGGATCGGCACGCCGTGCTCCATGTAGTCGCCCAGCGGCACGTGCGTCGGCACCTCGATCAGCGTGGGGATGTACATGAGGTCGCGGAAGTCGAGCGTGTCGGGGCGGGCGTCGAGCACGCGCCGGGGTGCGGCGTCATCCGTGGCGGCACCGGCGTCCGGCGAGCCCGCGCGCTTCTTCGTGCGGCCCGTGGGCCGCTTCGCCGCGACCTGCCCGCCCGCGGCCTGCGCTTCGGTGTCGAGGGCGATCAGCTCGGGGCCGCGTTCGAGCGCGTCGGCCGCTGCCGTGCCGGCGCGTGCCCTGGCGCCCTTGCCGACGGCCGCACGCGCACCGGCGGGAGACTGCACCGGCGCGCCCGCGCCCAGCACCTGCTTCGCCACGCCATAGAAGCGCTCGCGGTCGGCCGCGCCGTTCTGTCCGCCGTTGATGCGCCGCGTGATCTCCGTGAAATCGCCCGCGTCGGCCAGTGCGTTGAGGCCCTTGCGTTCCCAGAAAAGCCCTGCGATGGCGAACCCGACCTCCGGCGTCGCGGCCTGGTCGGGGTTGCCCACGAGGTCGAGGCCCATCAGGTCGCCGAAGGTCTTGTAGTTGGCGCGGCCGGTGATCTGGATCGGCCCGCGCCCCTTGAAGCGCCGGCCGTCGCCGGGCTGCGTGTTGCCCAGCCGGCGCGCGAGGTCGCCCGGCGGCTCGTAGCGCTTCTGCGCGGCGGTCGGTCCCCAGATCTCCTCCATGAACTGCAGCTCGCCCGACTCGTGCGCCAGCTGCGCGAGGAAGGCCGCCATGCGCAGCGGCGTGTCGATGCCGTGCGCGGCCATGGCCTCGTTGAGCGGCTGAAGGAACAGCGCGCGCCGGCGCTGCGAGGCGTTGCGCATGATCTGCGCAAGTTGGAGGTCGGTCAGCATGGGAGGTGCTCCTTCGGGCGATGAGGTCGCGTGCCGTGCGGCCCGCGCATCTTTCCGCGTGCGGGCGGCGAAGGAAATTCCACGAACTGCGTATGCCGAAGGTGGAGCGTCGCTGTAACGCTTCGTTCTTTTTTCGTCTCGGTGTTTCAGCCCTGCGGCGGGTCCGTCTTGCGCATCAGCACCGGCAGGCACAGCAAGTACACCGCGGCGCCCACCAGCCACACGAGGCCCGGGAAGGTCGTGCGGTACGCGAAGTAGAGCGTGCTGATGAGCAACGGTCCGAGCACCGCGGCCAGGCTGGTGATGCTCGCGAGCACGCCCTGCAGCCGGCCCTGGTGCGCCTCGCCCACGCGCACCGACAGCGATGAGCGCAGCGCCGGCGCACCGATGCCGCCCAGGCACAGCAGCGGCAGCATCGCGAGCGCCATCCAGCCGCGCGTGGCGAAGGCGATCAGCACGTAGGCCGTGAAGTCGGCAGCGGTGCCGACGGCGATCGTCGCGCGCTCGCCCCAGCGCTCGGCCACCGGCCCCGCCACGAAGGCCTGGACCAGCGCATGGCACAGGCCGAAGCCCGCGAGCGAGAGGCCGACCATGGTGCCGTTCCACGCGAACCTGTCCTCGCCGTAGATCACCCAGGTGGTGCCGGCCACTTCGCCCACCAGCACGAGCATCAGGAACACGCCGAGCATCGGCAGCAGCGCGGGAAAGCCCGCGGCCCAGCGCAGCGGAGCGAGCGGATGCAGCACGCCGCGGTCGAAGGGCTTCGCCCCGAGCGCCTGCGGGCGCGACTCGCGCAGCAGCACCAGGGCGGCCAGGAAGGTCAGCCCGTTGAGCGCGGCGGCCGCAACGAACGGCAGCCGCACGCCGTGGTCGCCCAGCACGCCGCCGAGCGCAGGGCCGGCGATGAAGCCGAGCCCGAAGCAGGCGCCCATGCGGCCGAACCAGCGCGCGCGCTGGTGCTCGGGCGTGAGGTCGGCGATGGCCGCCGACGCCACCGCCATGCTCGCGCCGGTCATGCCCGCTATCGCGCGGCCGACGAACAGCATCCACAGCGACGACGCGTTGGCCATGAAGAGCGCATCGACCGCGGCGCCTGCCAACGAGACCAGCAGCACCGGCCGGCGCCCGAAGCGGTCGCTCAGGGCGCCGAGCACGGGCGCGCAAAGGAACTGCATCAGCGCGTAGAGCGAAAGGAAGGCGCCGAAGCGCCAGCCGAGGTCGCCGGTGTGGCCGACCTCGCGCAGCAGGCCCGGCACGATCGGCATGACGAGGCTGATGCCCACGGCATCGAGCGTGACGATCGCCAGGATCACGGCATGCGCGTGCCGGCGGCCCGCGACGGCATGCGAAGGGGTGTTTGAATTTATCATCGATAAGGAATTATCAGCGATAAATTCCGACCCGTGAAGCCCCCGCGCGCCATGGCATCCTCGGTGGCATGAAACTGGACCGCGAAGCGATCCTCGAAGCGGCGCTCGCGCTGCTCGACGAGGTCGGCATGGACAAGCTCAGCACCCGGCTCCTGGCCGAGCGGCTCGGCGTGCAGCAGCCTGCGCTGTACTGGCATTTCCGCAACAAGCGCGCCCTGCTCGACGCGATGAACGGCGAGATCCTGCGCCGCGCGCACGACCGCAAGCTGCCGTTGCCGGGCGAGACGTGGGATGCGTTCCTGCGCGAGAACGCGCGCAGTTTCCGCCGCGCGCTGCTGGCGCGGCGCGACGGCGCGCGGCTGCATGCGGGCTCCGAGCCCGATCCGGGCGACCTCGACATGGTCGAGGCGCAGCTCGCTGCCGTGGTCGGCCTGGGGGTGCCCGCGCCGCAGGCCATGACGCTGCTGATCGCGCTGGGCCGCTACACGGTGGGCTGCGTGCTCGAGCAGCAGGCCACGCCGCCCGATGCCGAGGTGCAGCAGCAGGCGCTCGATGCGGCGGCGGCCTCCCGCCCGCTGCTGGCGGAGGCCTTCGCGAGCTACCGCAAGGCCGGCCCCGCTGCGCTGTTCGAGATCGGCGTGGACCTCATGCTCGAGGGCGCGAAGGCGCGGCTGGCGGGTGAGCCGGCCCCGGCGGCCGCCTCCATTCCGAAGAAGCGCCGCGCCGCCAAGGGCCGCTGAGCGCCCCCCGGCCTCAGCCCTTCACGAAGGCCAGCAGGTCGGGGTTGATCACGTCCGCGTGCGTGGACAGCATGCCGTGCGGATAGCCGTCGTAGCTCTTCAGCGTGCCGTGCTTGAGCAGCTTGGCCGACAGCGGGGCCGAATCCGCGTAGGGCACGACCTGGTCGTCGGTGCCGTGCATCACGAGCACGGGCACGTCGATCTTCTTCAGGTCTTCGGTGAAGTCGGTTTCCGAGAACGCCTTGATGCACTCGTAGTGCGCATTGGCCGCGCCCATCATGCCCTGCAGCCACCAGCGGTCGATGAGGCCCTGCGAGACCTTCGCGCCCGGCCGGTTGAAGCCGTAGAACGGGCCGGCGGGCACGTCGATGAAGAACTGCGCGCGGTTGGCGGCGAGCGCGGCCCTGAAGCCGTCGAACACTTCCAGCGGCAGGCCCCCGGGGTTGGCCGGCGTCTTCAGCATGATGGGCGGCACGGCGCTCACCAGCACCGCCTTGGCCACGCGCCCCGGCTTGGCGCGG
>Ga0209050_1004084_pt1 | contig 10213 bp, 9 predicted proteins | sample Araplavi_mTSA_r2_FD_184276 | JGI IMG/M metagenome (GOLD analysis project Ga0209050, IMG submission 184276) | Arabidopsis root microbial communities from North Carolina, USA - plate scrape MF_Cvi_mTSA_r2 (SPAdes) (version 2) | ecosystem: Host-associated > Plants > Roots > Endosphere | place: USA...
GAACACGTCGTCGAAGTTGACCCAGCCGTAGAAGAAGCCCCAGGCCACGTCGCGCATCAGCGCACGCAGGTAGCTGCCCGCGTCCATCGTGTGGCTCATGGGCCGGCCGTCGCGCGTCTTCCAGCCGATGTGCACAAAGTATTCGTCGCGGCGAAAGCGGAAGCTGCCGAGCGAAAAGTCCTTGTAGCCGAGCGTCGCGTCGGGCTGGGACGCGATCACGCGGGCGAGTTCTGCGGGGGCGTTCATGGTGCTGTCCTCATCTGGTCTTGAATGTTCAAGTGCCGTGTCTTTCGTGGAACACCGCGGAACCGGCTTTGCCGGGCCGCTGGTGTTGCCCCCGGTAGGGGGTGGGCGAAGCGACACGAAGTGCGCGAAGCCTGGGGGCGAGTCAATGGGCCTGGCAGATGTCGGCCCACTTCTCGACCGAGAGATCGCCCTTGCAGCTTTGCAGAACGATCACACCGGGCTCGCCGGCGGTGCGGAACTGGTAGGCGGTGTGCTTGGGCAGCAGCCCCTGGTGGCCGCGCGAGAGCTTCATCCAGCCCATCTTCCTACCCTTGGGTTCGCCCTTCACGAGCACGGCGCCGTTCTTCTCCTTGTCGGCCACCGTCTGCGCGGCATCGAGTTGCACGAGGTGCACTTCGACATCGCCGTCCATCACCAGCGCGAACTCGTCGTGCGCGCAGGTGAACCAGGGCGAGGTGCCTTCGGCGCGCAGCGTCTCGAGCACATAGATCTGGTTCTGGCCGAACACAACCTTCTCGTAGGGCTTGCTGATGCTGGCGATCTCGAAGCAGTTGGAGAAAGCGTAGTGGCGCACGTCGTCGTCGATCGGCTCGACGTGGCCCTTCTCGAAGTGCTTCAGCGACCCGAAGCGGGTCTGGTAGGCAGCGGCTGTCATGTGGCGTGTCTCCTTGCGTTCTCGAATGAGCGAACTCTAGGAGCCGGGCGCCGCTGCCGGTAGGGACCAGTTTGGAAGAGGATTATTCGGAGGTTCCGAACAATCGGCCGGGTTTACCCCTGTTCGGGCCGCGACCGCCTAGCCGGAGGAGCGGCTGAACTCGATGAGTTCCACAGGGATCATTCCGCGCTCGATCAACGTGGCGTCCCAGGGCGGCACGCGCGTGAAGCGCGTGGCGATGTGTTCGATGAAAAGCCGCAGCTTGAGCGCATTGCGCGAGGTGCCCGCATACACCGCGCTCAGCGAGAACGACGACAGCTGGTGATCCGGCAGCACCACGCACAGTTCGCCGCGCGCGATGGCATCGCCGGCCACCAGCGTGGGCAGGCAGACGATGCCTGCGTGCTCCAGTGCGTATTCGCGCAGCAGGTGCACGCTGTTGGTCAGCAGTGCGGCGGCCAGGTAGATGGTGATCTGCTCGCCCTGGTGGTGGAAGGTCCAGCGGTCCCGCGTGGGATAGCCCGAGTACAGGCCCAGCTTGTGGCGGTGCAGCTCGCGCGGCGAGGCGGGCGCACCGTGCGCCTCGAGGTAGGCCGGGGTGGCGCACAGCACGCGCCGCACCGGGAACAGGTGGCGCGACACCAGCTCCTGCGAGGCCGCCGGGAAGATCTGCAGCGCGCAGTCGACGCCGGCCTTCACCGGATCGGCCACCGCATCGCTCACGATCAGCTCCAGGTGGATGTCGGGGTAGGTGGTCTGGAACTCGCGCAGAAGCGAGGCGAAACGGCCCAGCACCATGCCCGTGAGCGCATGCACCCGCAGCGTGCCCGAGGGCGTCCCGCGCGCGTCGCGCATCTGGTCGACGATGTCGTTGGCGCGGCCGACCAGTTCGGTGCAGTCGCGCAGGAAGGCCTGGCCCATGTCGCTCAGGCGCACCACGCGCGTGCTGCGATGGAACAGCGGCGCCCCCAGGAACTCCTCGAGCTGCTTGACCCGCGTGGTCACCACCGAGTTGGCCACGCGCAACTGCCGCGCGGCTTCCGCGAAGCTCTGGGTCTGCGCCACACGAACGAAAGTTTCAATGCTTTGGAGTCGATCCACGGCGGCACTGTACTGCGCACGCGAGCGTTGCGGGTGCGCGTTGCGGGCACGCCGAAACACTGTCATCCCTGTGTCTGAAGGTTAACTGCCCCACTTACAATGCCTGCCGCATCTCCCACCCCCTACGAGGTCTTGTCCGCAATGCCCAAGAGCCCCTGGCCGCGCGCCCGTTTCAGCCTTTCCCCCATCGTGCGAGCCTTGTTCCTGGCCGCTGCGGCCTGCGGCGTGGCGCTCCCTGCCCTGGCGGCCCTCGAGCACGAGGAAGTCGACAAGCTCATGCAGGCTGGCAAGCTCGACGAGGCGATGACCAAGGCCGACGCTTTCCTGAAGGACAAGCCGCGCGACCCGCAGATGCGCTTCCTGAAGGGCGTGATCCAGCTCGACACCGGCAAGCGCAACGAGGCCATCGCGGCCTTCACGCAGCTCACGCAGGACGCTCCCGAGCTGCCCGAGCCGTACAACAACCTCGCGGTGATCTACGCGAGCCAGAACCAGTTCGACAAGGCGCGCACCGCGCTCGAGAGTGCGATCCGCACCAACCCCAGCTACGCCACCGCCCAGGAAAACCTCGGCGACGTGTATGCACGGCTGGCCAGCCAGGCCTACAGCAAGGCGCTGCAGCTCGACCAGGGCAACACCGCCGTGCAGCCCAAGCTGGCCGTGATCCGCACGCTCTTCAACCCCACGCCGCAGGGCGGCAAACCGGCGACGCTGGTCGCGGCTGCGAGTGCGCCCGCGCCGGCTGCCGCGGCGCCGGCTCCCGTGGCCAAGGCGCCCGCGCTGGCCCCCGTGCCCGCAGCCCCGCCAGCGGCACCTGCGCCTGCACCCGCGAAGGTCGCGGCGGCGCCTGCGCCGGTGGCCGCCGCACCGAAGGCCCCCGAGGCCGCTCCGCCTGCGCCCTCGCCGGCTCCCGCACCGGCCTCTGCCCCTGCAGCGAGCAGCACCGCGTCCAATGCCGAGATCGAATCCGCCGTGCGCGCCTGGGCTGCGGCCTGGGCCAGCCAGGACATGGACCGCTATCTCGCGGCCTACGGCAACGACTTCAACCCCGGCGGCGGCCAGAGCCGCAAGAGCTGGGAGCAGGACCGCCGTGCGCGCATCGTCGGCAAGAGCAGCATCAGCGTGAATATCGAGAACCTGGCGATCAAGGTGGACGGCGATTCCGCCACCGCGAAATTCCGCCAGATCTACCGCGCCGACAACCTCAACATATCGAGCCGCAAGACGCTGGAAATGCAGCGCTCCGGCACCCAATGGCACATTCGCAAGGAAAGCGTCGGCGGCTAGTGGCAGACATCGTCCGGCCCGTCCGGCTCCAGACTCCCCCGTTCCGTCCGTGCAGCGCACCGCTGCTCGCAGCGCTGTTGACCGCATCGGCGCTGGTGCTTGCCGCCGTCCCGGGCGCTGCGCGCGCATCGAACACCGGCCACAAGCCGGCCGCCCCCGCGAAGAACGGGAATGCTGCCAAGGCCAGGCCGCTCGCCGGCAAGCCCTCCGCAAGCCACGCCAGCGCTGCGCCCGCGCGCCAGGTCAAGCCCCAGACGCAAGCCAGGGGCCGCAAAGGCGCGGCACCCGAGGCGAAGACCGCCGCAGCCAGACCCGCGCGCCGCGCCGGCGCGCCGATTCAGGAAGCCAGCAACGCCGAGGCCCGCCTCATCGCGGTGTACGAGATGTTCGGGCGCGGCCAGACCCGCCCCGCGCTGGCCAAGGCGCGCGACCTCGTGCGCGACCATCCGAACTTCCAGCTCGCGCAGCTCGTCTACGGCGACCTGCTCGCGGCGCAGGTGCCGCCCACCAACGCCCTGCCCGACACCGCCAGCATCGCGAAGATGCGCGGCAATCCGGCCATGGCCGAGCTGCACGAGGAGTCGAAGCGCCGCCTGCAGGCACTGCGCGACCGGCCCCCGGCCAATGCCGTGCCCTCGCAGTTCCTCGCGCTTTCCACGCGCAGCCGCTACGCCATTGCCGTCGATGCCTCGCGTTCGCGGCTGTACCTCTTCGAGAACAGCGACAAGGGCCTGAAGCTCGCAGCCGACTACTACATCTCCGTCGGCAAATCGGGCACCGACAAGCTCACCGAAGGCGACGCGCGCACCCCGCTGGGCGTGTACTACATCACCAGCAGCCTCGACCCGAAGTCGCTGAAGGACTTCTACGGCGCGGGCGCCCTGCCCATCAATTACCCCAACCCGTACGACGTGCGGCGCGGCCGCACCGGCGGCGGCATCTGGCTGCACGGCACCCCGCCGCAGCAGTTTGCGCGGGCGCCGCTGGCGAGCGACGGCTGCGTGGTCATGGCCAACCCCGACCTGAAGCAGCTTTTGCGCAAGGTGCAGATCGGCGCCACCCCGGTGGTGACCGCGCGCAGCCTGCAATGGATTACCCAGCCGCAGGCAGATAAGGAAGCGCAAACGTTTTCCTCGGCCATCAATGGCTGGAAAGATATGCGGGCGGCTGGAAATGAATTGCAATTGAAGAAATTCTATTTGCCCGATTTCCAGCGCGTCAGCAAAAAATCCACCGACGGTATTTCGGCCGTCGAGGACGAAATCAAATACGCCCAGGGCAAGCGCGTGCAGCTCAAGGACCTGTCCTACCTGCACTGGCGCGACAGCGACGACACCATGGTGGTTACCTTCGGCGAGGTATTCGAAGGGGAGAAGAGCGGGCGCTCACGGCGCCAGTACTGGCTGCGCCAAGGCAGCGAGTGGAAGCTCTTCCACGAGGAAATCCTCGGCTGAACCCCTGTGCCTGACCGGGGCACACCCGCAAAGTCGTGACTTTTTGCTCACGCATCTGCGCTTTCTTCGGTGTTACATCTGATCGTTTGTGGCCCCGTGCTACGTAACGTGTAACCGGTTTTCGCCCGTAACACCCCGTTCCCGCACGTTCCGTGTGACGTAACGCGCCCTCCCATCTTCATGGGAGGTGACACGCCGCTCACAGAGGGAAAAAATCGTCCTGAACGAATCGCGCAGCTGTCCTGGTACTCGACAGGACCAGCTGCCGGCAGGCTGGCAACCATCCTGCTTATCCCTCCCGGCTAGCACGGCCGAAGGCACCCACTCGGTAGTTTCTCTTGTTGATACACAGAGTTACGCTGTATAACATTCCCATCGTCAGCTTTTGTTAACACTTCTCGAAAGGGGAAATCATGCTCAGCTCTATTGCTCGTTTTTGGCGCGATGAAGAAGGTGCAACCGCAATTGAATACGGAATTATTGCGGGCCTTATTTCCATTGCAATCGTGACTGTTCTGTCTGGCGAGACCGGCTTGGGTGCCAAGCTCAAGGACGTCTTTACGACTATCAACACCAAGCTGGTAATCGACAAGTAGGAAATGCCGATTGCAGTCATGACATCGGCTTGCTTGCTCTGGCTGCTTTTCGTCACCGTCCATGACTTCCGACAACGCCGCGTTCCCAACTGGCTTGTGCTCGCCGGAGCCGCCGTGGCCCTGGCAGCACTCGCCTTCGGGGTCCAGCCGTTCGAAGTCGGCTGGACTTCCGCATTCCTCGGGGCAGGCATCGGCTTCGGCTTCCTGCTGCTGTTCTACGTTCTCGGTCTCATGGGAGCAGGCGACGTGAAATTCGCGGGTGCGCTCGGACTCTGGACCGGACTTTCTCCCCTGGCTTCCATCTGGATCGCCGCCAGCTTGCTGGCTGGACTTCATGCCCTGGCCTGCCTCGCGCTGCGGCGCTGGCCCCTCTCTCCGCGGCTCGCGATCTTCCTGTCGGCGTCGCCCGCGCCGATCACCGGCGCAACACCATCCGGCCGGGCCCGCTTCATTCCCTACGCGGCCTATCTCGCGCTGGCCACGGTGGCCTGGATGTTCTGGGGGCGACAGAGCTAGCAGCCGTCTGCCTCTGCCGCAGCAGGCCATTCATTCCGCCCCTTCCATGATCGCCCGCCCTCCCACCTCCGCCCGCCGACCATGATCAATCTCACCAAAGTCCTCGCAGCCATCCTGGTGCTCCTGGCCATCGCACTCGGCGGATATGCCTGGATGCTGGGCCGGCAGGCTCCCAAGGCCCCGCCTGCGACCGCCGCCGCCCCGACGGACGCGCCCGCCAGGGCGCCCGAGGCCGCGACGCACCCTGTCGTGGTGGCCGCAAAGCCGCTGCCCGCAGGCGTGGCGATTCCCGCCGACGCGCTGCGCGTGGAGCGCCTCACGATCAACCCCGCCGGCGCCTTCCAGGACGCGACCGTCGCTGCGGGCCGCGTGCCGGTGCTCGACCTCGCCGAGGGCACCCCGGTGATGGAGAACCAGCTGGTCTCCGGCCTGGCGCTGCGCATCGGCGAAGGCGAGCGCGCCGTGGCGGTCAAGGCCGACGAAGTCATGGGCGTCGGCAACAAGATCCAGCCGGGCGACTTCGTCGATGTCTTCGTCATGCTCAAGTCCGACGGCAAGGACATCGACCGCAGCCAGGCCCGCCTGCTGCTCTCGCGCAAGCGCGTGCTGGCTTTCGGCAGCGCCTCGGTCGATGGCCTGCCGTCCAGGTCGACCGACAAGGCCGTGCAGCAACAGCAGCAGGCCCAGCGCGCGGAAGCCGCGCGCACCGCCGTGCTCGCCGTGCCGGTCGACGACGTGAACCGCCTGACCATCGCCGACACCAGCGGCCGGCTGCTGCTCGCGCTGCGCAACCCGAGCGACATGTCCGAACCCGATCCCAAGCTGTTCGCCGACCTGCCGACCGCGCTGCTGCCCGTGCAGGCCAGGCCCGGCGAAGCGCGCCGCGCGCCGCTCGAAGGTCTCGACCGCGCGCAGGCCGGCCTGACCGCCGCCGACCTCGTCACCGGCGGCAAAGGCCCCGGCGTGCGCCCGCCCGCCACCGAGGTCCGTGCGGTGAGCGCGCCGCGCGCCACCGGCTCCGCGGGTCCGGCAAGGAGCGGCCTCCAGGTCGAAGTCATTCGCGGCGAACGCAGCGAAACCGTGAACTACTGAGCGCGCAGCCAGGCGTCTCTGTCACCCAGGAAAAAGACACATGCACCACCCGCCTCGCGAACAGTCGACCCGCGCCGCTCGCAGCTCCAGCAGGTTTGCATTGCGGCTGCTGCGCCCGTCCCTGATCGCCCTGTGCGCAACGACGCAGGCCGTATGGCCGCTGGCCACGGCCGCAGCGGATGCGCCGGCGGCGCGCCCGCTGGTGCAGCGCCCGCTGGTGCTGACTGCCGGCACGCAGCAGGAACTGGTGATCGACAAGGGCATCGACCGCATGGCCATCGGCGACGAAGCCGTGGCCGCCGTCACCATCACGCGCAAGACGCAGAACTCGCCGGCAGCGCGGCTGATCGTGACCGGCAAGGCCGCCGGGCGCACCTCGCTCATGGTCTGGGAAAAGGGCAATGCCGCCGCGACGACGTACATCGTCGAAGTGCGCCGCCGCACCGGCCTGCTCGCCGGCTCGATGGACAGCATGACCGCGCACCAGCAGGCGCGCGACACCGCGCTGGCCGGCACGCCGGACAAGGCCGAGCTGATCGACCGCTCCAGCGTCAACGTGCGCAGCAGCACCGTGCAGGTCGAGGTGAAGGTGGTGGAGTTCAACCGCAGCGTGCTCAAGCAGGCCGGCCTCAATCTCTTCAGCACGCGCGCCAATTCGAACGGCTTCAGCTTCGGCGTGTTCTCGCCCTCGTCGCTCCAGTCGACGACCTTCGCTTCGGACGGCAGCATCAGCGGCGAATACAACAACCCGCTCGCGCAGGCCTTCAGTCTGCTGTTCAACTTCGGCAAGGCCGGCATCGGCCTGAACGTCGGCTTCCTCGAAGGCAACGGCATGGCCCGCGTGCTGGCCGAGCCCACGCTGGTGGCGCTGTCGGGCCAGAGCGCCAGCTTCCTGGCCGGCGGCGAACTGCCCATTCCGGTGCCGCAGGGCCTGGGCACGACCAGCATCGAATACAAGCCCTTCGGCATCGGCCTGACGCTGACGCCCACGGTGCTGTCGAACGAGCGCATCGTACTCAAGGTCGCACCCGAGGCCAGCGACCTCGACTACACCAACTCGCTGAGCATCAACGGCGTCGCGGTGCCCGCGATCACCACGCGCCGTGCCGACACCACCGTGGAGCTGGGCGACGGCGAGAGCTTCATCATCGGCGGCCTCGTGAGCCGCACCACCACATCGAACGCCGACAAGGTGCCGGTACTCGGCGACCTGCCGATCCTGGGCACCTTCTTCAAGAAGAACAACTACCAGATGAAGGAAAAGGAGCTGGCGATCCTCGTCACTCCGCACCTGGTGAAGCCCATCGCGCGCGGCACCGACCTCGCGCCCTACCTTCCCGGCACCAGTTCCGAGCAGCGCGACGGCGCCGTGTGGCGCGCCCACTTCCTGGGCGGCTACGTCGACACGCCCGTCCCCGGCTTCTCGCGCTGAGATCGCAGGCAGGCCTGATGAACGCTCCACGCGACCGCATTCCCGAAACCGGCAGCGAGACCTACCTCTTCGCGTCGAGCAACGGCAGCCACATCACGTGGCTGACCGATGCGCTCGGCGCACTCGGCTCGGTCGTCGTGCTGGCGCCGGACACGAAGTCCATCGACGAACGCATCGCCCTGCTCGGGCCGGTGGCGGTGTTCATCGACTTCTCGTCCAGCCAGTGCGCCGCTGCCGCCGAGCTGCACCAGCGCCTGAAGCGCGACTGGCCGACGCTGCCCGTGCTCGCGGCCGGCGTGTCGGCCGAGCCGGCCGCCATGCTCGCCGCGTTGCGCGCGGGCGTGGACGACTTCGTCGACATGGCCGCCTCGCCCGCCGAAGCCGTGACCACGCTGCGCACGCTGCTGGAGCGGCGCAGCAGCATGCAGGGCGGCACGCGCGGCACCACGCTCGCGCTGCTCGGCGCGCGCGCCGGCCTCGGCGTGACCACGCTGGCCACCAGCCTGGCGCTCTCGCTCAACGACCAGCTCGCGCAGACGCCGGCGCGTCCGCCGGGCCGCACGCCGCGCCATGGCGTGGCGCTGCTCGACCTGGGCCTGCCGGCGCGCGACGGCCTGCTGTATCTCGACACGCAGAGCGGCTTCAGCTTCGTGGACGGAGTGCGCAACCTGCGCCGCCTCGACCAGACGCTGCTGCACACCGCGCTCGCGCACCACACCAGCGGCGTGGCGGTGCTGCCGCTGCCCGCAAGCCTCGCGCAGGTGCGCGAGATCTCGCATGCGGACTCCGTCGCGCTCATCAAGCGCCTGGGCGATTTCTTCGACTTCCAGATCGCCGACCTCGGAGGCTTCTCGACCATCGACTTCATCGCGCAGACCGTGCGCGAGGCCCAGCAGGGCTGGGTGGTCTGCGACCAGAGCATCGGCGGCATCGTCTCGACGGCCAACATGCTCAAGGAACTGCGCACGCGCGGCGTCGAGACCGAACGCCTGTCGCTCGTGGTGAACAAGTTCGACAGCCACGTCGGCCTATCCGCCAAGGACATCGCCGAGCGGCTCGAACTGCCGCTGCGCCACGTGCTGCCCGCACGCAGCGCGCAGCTGCTGTCGGCGGCCAGCCGCGGCGAGATGCTGGTGCGCACCGCGCGCAGCGATCCGTATGCGCAGGCCGTCTCTGGCCTCGCCCGCAGCGTGCGCCAGGAATACATGTCAGCCACGGGCCAGCCACCGGCCAAGGATCCACGCTGGGTTGCGCTCATGTCGCAAGTGACCGGCCTCTGGAAGAGTTCACACGAAGGTTGAGCCCATGTCCACCGATATCGAATTCGCCGACGACGACCAGGCGTTCATCAACTCGCAGCAGTTCCAGGACATCAAGAGCTGGACGCACGACCACCTCCTGAGCCGCATCGAGGAGCTGGGCGCGGAGTTCGGCCGCTGGTCGCGCGCATCGATCCAGCAGTTCGTGGAGCTCGAGGTCGACAGCTTCGTGCGCCTTCGCCGCGTGCCGATCAACGACCGCGAGATGCAGCTCATCTCCGACGCGCTGACCAAGGAGCTCGCGGGCTTCGGGCCGCTGGAAGACCTGCTGAACGACCCGGCCGTCGAGGACATCCTGATCAACGGCTACCAGAACGTGTACGTGTCGCGCCACGGCGTGCTCGAGCGCGAGACGGTGCGTTTCGCCGACTCCGAGCACGTGATGCGCATCGTTCGCCGCATCCTCGCGCCGCTGGGCCGGCGCCTGGACGAATCGAATCCGATGGTCGATGCGCGCCTGCCGGACGGTGGCCGCATCAACGTGATCATCGAGCCGCTGGCGATCGACGGCCTCT